>JADMIO010548799.1_pt1 | contig 119356 bp, 82 predicted proteins | sample 8958161 | NCBI WGS metagenome assembly JADMIO01 (sample SAMN16585339, study PRJNA669376) | soil metagenome | isolation source: Crop rotation soil | place: USA: Cullars Rotation, Alabama | collected 2011 | reverse complement strand
CCGCGACAACTTGTCCACGTGGAATTCTAAGCTTAGGATCCCAATGTGCTGGAAAGCTCAAGCGTTTGATAGTAGGGGTGGAGGCCGTTAATAATTACGTGTATTACGTTTGGCTCTGCGCCGGGTGCAAAGGTAACATGTGGCTCGTACGGACTCGTTTCCTTTAGCGATACGATTACTAGCAAATCCGGGAGGATATCCAATCTCGCAACTTCGTCTGCCTTGGTTAGTGCTTTTCGTTGTTGAAGATTGTTGGCTTCAATGACCTCAATAGGAGGTAGAGATGCATTGTTGAGCGCATCCTTGATCTCAGAACTTAAGAACTCGGATTGCATGTCTTTGACCAAATCGCGAATTTGCTCTTTCGACCATTTTGCACCTCGGCTTCCGCCGCGCCGGCTCTTCGCATAGGCGGCATAGGCTCGGGTCTCGTCGACCAAGAACCTCTCAAGCGCTTCCTCCTCGTTCCCCTCAAATAGGACCTTGTCTTTCGTATGAGACACACCGAAGCCGTCCAACAGCAATACTCCTGTTAGCCGTTGGGCAATTAGATTGTTTGCCCCCTCGTGGTCAACGCCGCCGAAGATAACGCTTGGCTTCCATGCATCTGGAAACCCTTGAATCTGGCGCTGGTTCTGGAATATAGAAAAGCCGCCATACTTCCTTCCGCCTTTTCTGAGAACGCCTATCCAGCCGGTGACCTTCTTTCCATCAACCTCGAACAGAGGGAGAGGTCGATGCATTAATATGCCGGAAGGGTCGGTATCCCAGTCGCTTTCAGACGGGGGGACCACTTCCTCTCCGTTGTAGGTTAGCTTTAATGCCGTCGCGCCATCCTCCGCAGGCCGTAAGTCGAACATGTACATCGAACCAAGGTACTCCTTGATCGTATCCTCTGATCGTTTCTGAATAACACGCCTGAGTCCGGATATTTTAATTCGCGTATAGTGTTCGTTTCGGCTTACTTGCCGCACTGTGAGCGGCACCTTCGCGCCATGATTCGCAATGGCGTCTACGTTTACTACTGCCGTCCATTCCTCGCCACTTCCTAGCTCGCATGTTGTTACTTCCCAATATCGACCGATCCAACATGCGGCCGTTTTCATTCCCATCCCGTATTTCGACCTTCCTTTGCTATCTGCGGTCGGGTTTGCAATTCGCAAAGATGCAATTAGATCTTCCTTGCTCATTCCGATCGAGTTATCGGCAATTTCGATAGTCTTGTTCGGTCGGTCATGAATTATCGATACCGTCAGCGGCCTGCCTTCGTCCCTGAGGACCTCGTCAACGAGGTTGCCGTAATTCAGGCGGGATTGAGTGGAGTTATCGACAAACTCCGCCAGTGCGAACCACATTGTGTAACTCAATCTGCTGTAAGCGTCGATGGCTTTTGGCCCAACGGATAGCTCAGCCTCATCTACTTGCGACATTGTTCGGATCCCCTTGTACGACAAGTGCATTACTGACAGTAAAACTTCGAATATTAAGTTCTAAAGATCGGGCTTGCGAGAGCGGGACTGTGTGGCAAATGCGAGATCCTCATCAAACGGCGTTTTAGTGGCCTCAGCCAAATAGTCGAATTCGAGTTTGCCTTGAAATCGGCCGCGTGAGCCTCGAATATACTCTTGCGATGCCTCTATTGTTATCCATGAACGGTTCAACGCTTCAGATGCTGCACCTGTCGTATTGCTGCCACCGAAAGGATCCAGCACCAAGTCGCCGGGTTCCGTTAAGAACTTTATGAAGAACGTCGCGAGATCAGATGGCATCCGTGCTGGGTGAAGACGGAATTTGTTTTCGCGGCAGTACGTTTGATACGGGTCTACGCTCAACGTGTTTGAATATGTCAGTACATTCGAGGGGATTGCCCCTCCATGATTTTTCAAGAACCCTCTTTCGCTTATGTCATGTTCAGATGGCCGCTTGCCGGAGTTATAGGATCCTCGTTCCAATAGCGACTTCATAGCCTTGCTGTACTCTCGAAGGACCCTGGTATTATTTGCCTTGGGTTTAACTATCGGTGATAGCCACCAAAGCTTGGTAAAGCTGTCCTTAACCCTGCTTCGCTCGACATTTACCCATTGTGCCGGCGAAGGAAGTTTTGCCGGGTTGTACCAAACGAATTCTTGACAGAGGAATAGGTTGTTTTGTTCTTGAAAAGCCAACAGCGCGCGTAGTGCCAGAGTCGACATTACTGGAAGTCCTGGCGTCCACGAATTTCCCATCTCGATAACAATGGATCCGTCATCCGCGAGCATTTTTCTAAAAAGTCGACCGAACCCGCAAAGCCACTTGACATAGGCATCTCCTGTTTCGTTCCCATATCGTTTCTTGCGGTGGAGTGGAAAAGGCGGGGACGTAAAGATTAGATTTACTTTGTTTTCATAGTTACCTAGCGAGCCATCTTCCAAGATTTCGTCGGACTTCCCATGTATCATCCTACCTAGTCGAGTCGCGTATGCCGTGTCCGCATGGATTCGTCCGAAAAAGGGTGAAGCGCTACCCAACCTGTCGTGCGGTGGGTCTCCAGTCGAAGCTGTGTGCATTAGTGAACTCTTAGAGGGATGTCATTGAAATTGCAAGGGTAAGCGCTCTTGCGACCTGCCAAGCTGAGTGCTCGTTGAGTCGAACCGCCGACAAGCTTAGGATACTACAGTACTTGGATCGCACTTTGTGAGGCACCGTAACGCTACTGTTGATATTGTGATACATGCTTTAGTTGACGGCAGCATGGGGAAGAGGGCTTCTTTATGGGCGAGTTTCTTGTGTGTGGTCGTTGCGGGGAGGCCGATTTTGGATTGTGGACTTCGTCCTCTACGAAACTGATTTTCAGATACTGCCGGAGCTGTCGCAGAAGGAGGGCCTTGCGTTATTCGATGCGTAAGATAGTGAATGGCGGCTCTCATAGTCGGGCGGAATGGCTTTTGCTGCTTAAGGCAACGCATGCTTGTCCTATCTGTAGGTTACCTTGGGACTGTATTCCTCCGCGTCCCGATCGCCGTTATAGGTTCGTGTGGACGAAAGACCATATAATTCCGCTTTTCTTAGGCGGGACTGATGGGATCGAGAATATCCAACCGCTTTGCTACAGATGCAATTTTAGGAAAGCGAGATCCAAACTGTAGGTTGGCTCATATTTGGTTGGTGAGGAAATTGCAAGATCCGTTGACCAATCGAGTCCCATCTGTGATTTGTAACGAAGCACCACGAGTAGTCGCGGCGTCGATGAGACCCGTGGTGACATTCCGGGCGTTTCGGTTGAAGCATTGATCGGGCAATCAGGGACACGCGTGAATCGGACAGGATTTGGACACCCTGTTTTTCGACCTAGATCGGACGGATGCTCACGCGCTCGCTCCCGAAAATTGGCGCGGCGCCACTAGGGACGATCGATCAGATTCGCCTGTTACCGCGGCGAGGCCAGGTCGTGCTGCCTCCCCTGGCCCTTGGCGAAACCGGTAGGTTCTTGATCGATCACCCTGGGGTTCACCGCGGGACACCCAACGCGTCTCGCGATCGCACCTGATTGCCGCGATACCGGCATCGCCACGCGGTCCAGTTCAATCAGCTGACCATCAACTATCACGATCAACTGACTGCCTTTCTGCGGCTCAGCCCCTTGCGCTCGCTGTTCGGCACTCATGAGCGCGATTGGCGCGGCCCGCTCCTTTGCGCGCTCGGACCGGCTGAAGCTCATCCGATAACCTCCCAGTGACCGCCCTTCTGGGGCCCGAGATGGCGCAGGCGGCCGGCGTCGCGCAACCTGCTGGCGGTGCGTTCGATGGCGCTGGTGGACTTGCTCAATAGAACCGCTGCTTCGGCCAGCGTGAGCGTGGGTTGTCGGCGCAGCAGCTCCAGCAGTTGTTCGGCGGGTTTCACCGGCGTTTTCACCGGCGTTTTCACCGGCGTTTTCTCGGTGCTGGCGGCGGCGATGGCTTCGAGCAACCGGTCCAGCATGAACTCGATGAACACTGCGCAGTCGTTTTCGCGCGTGCTCGCCTCGATGGCTTGGTAGTACCCGGCTTGCTGCGCGTGCACGAGGCTTTCCACCGGCACATCTGCGAACAACGGATTCCAGCGCGCGAGGATCAGCGTCTGCCACAGTCTTCCCAGGCGACCGTTGCCATCAGCAAAGGGGTGGATGAACTCGAACTCGTAGTGGAAGACACTGCTGGCGATCAACGGATGCTGGTCGGTCTTCTTCAGCCAACGCAGGAGATCACCCATCAGCAGCGGGACGCGCTGTGCGGGTGGCGCCATATGCACCACCTGGTCGCCACGCATCACGCCGACACCGCCCACGCGATAACGGCCGGCGTCATCGATCAGGCCTTTCATCAGGCCTGCATGCGCCGCCAGCAGATGGCGTTCGTTGAATGGCTGCCAATCTGGAAGCTGCTCGTACGCCGCCAGCGCATTGCGCGCTTCCTGCACCTCGCGCGGCGGCGCAATCACCGGCTTGCCATCCAGGATCGCGGTGATCTGCGCCTCGCTGAGCGTATTGCCCTCGATGGCCAGCGATCCGCGGATAGCGCGGATGCGATTGATACGCCGCAGCCGCACGCTCGGCGCTCTTGCCGCACTCATGCGGCCGATGCCTTCCGCCACCGCCGCCACTTGCGAAACGATCTTCGCAGTCACCGTGAACGGCGGCTGGTAGGGCTTGCTCATGGCAGCCGCGATCTCCCGGTCAATAGCACTTGCATCATGCCCTGCTTCAGGGCGGGTCTTGGCGAGGTACGCTTCGAGCGCGGTGAGTTCGGCGTCCATGTCGGATAGGACGGTGGCGATGGCCGACGAGGACGTCGGCGCTCCCAGGCGTTACGCCTGCGCACTGTTCGTCGGCCGGCGGGAGAACTCCCAGTGAGCCCTGAGAGGTATCTCGGCTACGCTTCCTCCGCTTCCTCCGCTTCCTCCGGATACCCCGCGGTCGTCTCCAGCAGCAGGGTGCGCATCTCGGCACGCAGCTCCTTGGGCGCCAGCACCTGCGCATCCTTGGCGTAGCGCAGCACATCCATCAGCAGTTCGCGCGAGCTGGAGTACGGCAGGGTCAGCTCCAGCGACCCGTCCGGTAGATGCCGCTGGCGCTGTTTCGCATGCCACTGCTCATCGGCCACCCAGCGCGCCGCGTGCGGGGTGAAGCGGAGCACCGCGGTGCCGATCTCCGGGCCGGCGAAGATGCCGTAGCCCGACTCCGTTTGCGCATCCAGCTCGGCCGCCGGCAGGTCGACCGACGCCTCGGCCAACACCTGCGGATTGGCGATGCGATCTAGCGCGAAGCGGCCGAGGAACGCGCTCGTGGCGTCGACGGCGTCGAGATACCAGTTGTCGCGGTGGTGCAGCATCTGCTGCGGCGAGACTACGCGCTCGCTGGTTCGTCCGGTCGAGCGTGCGTGATAGGAAAACTTGAGTTGCCGCCCCGACAGCAATGCTTCGCTGACCAGGCGGAACACCGCGGTATCGTCCTGGCGCGCCTGGGTCCGCATGACGCGCATACGATTCAGCCGGAACGCCCGATCGCCGAGGAGCGCATGGATGCGTGGCTGCAAGGGCCCCAGCGCCTGCCCGAACACGCCGTCGCCACCGCGCTGCAGCACCTGCTGCGCCTGCAGCAGCGCGTGCACTTCGTCGGCATTCATCCACATGCCCGGCAACTGGAACGTCCCGGCCGCGTCGCTCGAGTAGCGCCACAGGCGAATCGGATCGCCCTCGCGCACGATCGGTGCGCCCAGCGTGTCGCGCATGAAGGTGAGGTCGCGGTAGAGCGACGAGCGCGCGTTGCCGGTTTCCTGCATCAGCCGCTGCTGCGTGACCCCCTTGCGGTGGCTGCTGAGCAGTCGGTGGATGACGGCGACACGTTCGGTACGGTCCATGGACATCCTCCGTTGCCAGTGAGAGACCGATTCTAGGTCTCGACAAGCATGCGGACGTCTTGCGCCTGATCTCCCTTACTGCAAGCGACAAGTCCCCCGCCCTTGCAGCGACCTGTCCCCGTACGTGAGGCGTCAACTCCCCGACACTGGACGCGTGTACTCCCCGGCAGTGTGCGTGGCAGTCATGACACTGGATGCGTCGAGTCCCCCACCGTTGAACGGTCGACTCCCGGACACTTGAAGCGTGCAGTCCCCGGCATTGGCAGGGGCAATCCCGCCACTGGATGCGTCAAGTCCCCGACCCTTGAACGGTCGACTCCTCCACTCTTGGCTGGATGGTTTCGACACGTCGAGCACCCGGTTCGGACACTCGGAGCGCCAAGTCGACCCCATTAAAGTGGCCCGTCGAAGGCCTTCGAGCGCGGTGCTGGCGCGAAGTTTGTCGCGGTTTCGCGGTTCAACGGGCACTAACACGGTGCTTTCGGACGACTGGTAGCGACTTGTCCAAGCCGGCGGGACGGTCGTGTTCAATCATTGCTTCCGTGCCGACGACGGCACACCGGAACGGCAAGGGCCGGCCCCGGAAATCCTAAAGGAGAAGCAAAATGAGTCAATCCATGGTGTCCTTCAATCTCACCGACAGCCAGATCACCACGATCGATGCTGCCTTGAATCAACTCGAATCCGCCCTCGCGGACCTGGTGTCCCTGACCACCAAGGACAAGCAGCGCTGCATGCCGATGGGCGAACGTTCGGAAACCTTTTGCCGCCAGGCCCTCCGGGTGTTGAGCGAAAACCCGCAGGTGGTTCCGCCCAATCTCAATGTCGCCGAAGCCGTGCGCGACCTCAGCGTCCGCGATCAGCTGAAGCCGCGGGCGATCCGCCTCGGCAAGCTGGTGTCGAAAATGGACGACACGGACTACGCCCTGGGTGCCGATGCCATGCACGTGGCCACCCGCGGCTACTCCCTGCTGAAGGTGATCGGTCGTACCGAGGGCTTGGATGACTTCCGCAAGGAGCTCAGCGTGCGCTTCAGCAAGCCGCGGCGTGCGGCGAAGGAGGAGAAGAACGCCGCCTGAGCGCGGCCCTCAACCGCGGCAGGTCCGGACCTGGTCCGGACGCATCACCAACAAAGATGTTGTTCCGAAAAGGCCGCCGCGAAGCGGCTTTTTCTTTTTGTGGGTCGGTCATGGCGCGCCCGAGGAGGGCCGCGCACAAGCGCAGTGCTCCCCCGTTCCAGAAGCAGTCGCGCAGGCGCGCGGCCCTGCCTGGCTCACCGGTGCCCTTTCTCGAACTCCAGCGTCATCGACTTGCCGACGGCCACTGCCTGCCATTCGCGGGTCAGTTCGAGGATGCGCTGGCGGACGGCTTCGATGTCGTCTGCCTTGACGGCGAGTGGCGGGCACTGGCGGGCGTCGCAGGTGACCTGGTAGAGGTCCAGCATGTCGGCAGGGGCGGAGCTCCAGCCGGACCAGCCGTCGCCCTGGAAGACTTCGACGAGGCGTTCGACGCCGTCGCTTTCGGCTTCGGCTTTCATCTGGAAGGACGCGGCCTCGCCATCGAGCACGCGGCCGATGAAGCCGCGCTTCTGCAGCACGCTCTCGACGGCGTAATGGACCATGTCGTGGGGGATGATTCCTTGCTTGGGGCATTGGATGCTTTCCGCCGGCTTGCCGTCGCGGATCACGTCCATCGTGTCGAACTTGGCGGCGCCCTTGGTGAATTTGAGTTGCATGGGAGGAGTGCTCAGGCGGGGTTCCAGTCTAGGTGCAACTGCAAAAACTCGCAGCCGTTGGCGTCTGCACATCGGGCCGGACGCCCACAGGCTAGCGCGCTGCCAGCTCCCGTCCCAGCCACGCCCGCGCCGCGGTCCACGCGCGGTTGACCGTGCGCGGGGAGGTCTCGAGGACTTCGGCGGTTTCCTCGATGCTGAGGCCACCGAACCAGCGCAGCTCGACGACGCGCGCCATCTGCGCGTCGTTGTCGGCGAGGCGCGTCAGGGCGTCGTCGAGCAGCAGGAGCTCGGCCGGGTCCTTGCCGGGCGCGCCGAGGGCATCGTCGAGGGTGACCTGCAGCAACGCGCCGCCGCGCTTGTCGCGCTGCACGCCGCGCGCATGGTCGATCAGCACGCGGCGCATCGCGGTCGCCGCGATCCCGAGAAAGTGGCGGCGGTCGTGGAACGCCGGCAGCGCGCCGCCGACCAGGCGCAGCCAGCTTTCGTGCACGAGCGCGGTCGGCGTCAGCGTGTGGCCGGCGCGCTCGCGCGCCATGCGCGCCGCGGCGAGCTGGCGCAGCTCACGGTAGACGATCGGCAGCAGTCGGTCGGCCGCGTCGCGCTCGCCGGCGCCGAGCGCGGCCAGCAGTTCGGTGACGGCGGGCTCGGCGGTCATGCGCAGCGCACGCCTATGATCGACGCGCGCTGGCGTGGGCGACGCACTCCATGAGCAACGAGTGGCAGCGAACCTGGGAGCTGTTTCATGCGGCGCTGGAGCTGCCCGACGACGCGCGCGCGGCGTTCGTCGAAGCCCGCTGCGACGGCGATGCCGTGCTCAAGTCCGAGCTCGACAGCCTGCTCGCCGCCCACGCCGCCGAGCAGCAACTGCTCGATCGGGCGCCGCTCGTCGCGGTCGAACCGCTCGCGCTCGCGGCCGGCACCGTGCTCGGCCGTTACCGGATCCTTTCCGAGATCGGCCAGGGCGGCATGGGGCGCGTTTACCTGGTCGAGCGCAGCGATGGCGAATACGACAAGCATGGCGCCCTCAAGGTACTGGATCCGGCCTACGCGAACGACGCGCTGATCGACAGTTTCCTGCGCGAGCGGCAGATTCTCGCGCGCCTCACGCATCCGCGCATCGCCCGCCTGCTCGATGGCGGACGCAGCGCCGGCGGCCTGCCGTACCTGGTGATGGAGTACATCGACGGCGTGCCGATCGATCGCCATTGCAAGGCGCAGGCGCTCGGGTTCGAGGCGACGCTCGAGCTCGCGATCAAGGTCTGCGACAGCGTCGACTTCGCGCACCGCCACCTGATCGTGCATCGCGACATCAAGCCGAACAACGTGCTGGTGAACGGGGCCGGCGAACCGGTGCTGCTCGATTTCGGCATCGCGCGGCAGCTCACCGCCGGCGATGCGCGCGAGCGTCGCGGCGATGCCTCGGCGTTGACGCCCGCGTACGCGTCGCCGGAACAGCTGGCCGGCGAGGTCGTGGGCGTCGCCACCGATGTCTACTCGCTCGGCGTGCTGCTGTACGAGTTGCTCGTCGGCGAACGCCCGTACGAGAACGGACGCCTGCAGGGACGCGAGCTCGCCGAGCACCTCCGCAAGCTGCCGTCGCCTTCGCTGAAGCACGCCGGACGCCGGGTCGGCCTGCCGCGGCGACTGCCCCCGGAGCTCGACTGGATCTGCGCCAGGGCCATGCAGCCGCAGGCCGCGCAGCGTTACGCGTCGGTCGCGGCGCTGGCGGACGACCTGCGCGCGCTGCTCGCCCACCGGCCCGTGCTCGCACGCGGCACGTCGCTGACCTACGCGCTGCGCAAGCTGTTGCGCCGGCGCTGGCCGTGGTTCGCGGTCGCCGCGGCATTGCTCGCGATCAGCGTGCTGTTCGTCTGGCAGCTGGACACCGAGCGCCGGCGCACCGCGGACGCGCTCGTCGCGACCCGCATCGAGCGCGATCGCGCCGAGCGCGTGGTCGGCTTCCTGTCGCAACTGTTCCGCGAGGCCGACACCACGCAGGCGGGCGGGCGCGTGGTCTCGGCGCGCGAACTGCTCGACCGCGGCCGCAGCCAGCTCGAGGCGCGCACCGACCTGCCGGCGCAGGGGCGCGTGCTGCTGCTGAATGCGCTGGCCGAGGTCTACCGCAACATGGGCGTCACCCACGTCGCGCTGGAACTGCTGAGCGACGCGCAGGCGCGCTCGAGCGAGCTCGACTCCAGCGCGCTCGAAGCGCGCACGCTGACCAATCTCGGCAGCGTGTTCGAGCTCGAGGGACGCCACCGCGAGGCGCGTGCGGCGTTGACGCGCGCGCTCGACCTGCAGCGCGCCAGCGGCGACCCGGCCGCGATTGCCGACGCCGCCGAGCCGCTCGCGATCACCCTGCAGGCGCTTGGGCAGAAGGACGCCGCCGGCGCGCTGTTTCGCGAGGTCTACGCCATCCGCACGGCGAGCCTGCCGCTCGACCAGGGCCGGCGCGCCGACGCCGCGCTGCGACTCGGCTCGTGGTACTGGGTCGCCGGGCAGCTCGACCGCGCCGCGCAGCATTACGACGAGGCGCTGCAGGCGCGCCGTGCCGAGCAGCCGCCGGACCTGCCCGAACTGGCGCGCACGATCGACGCGTATGGCGCGCTGAAGCATGCGCAGGGGCAATTCGCGCAGGCGCTGTCGCTGTACCAGGAGGCGGTCGACCTGCGCCGGCGCGTGCTCGGCGCACAGCACCGGCATACCGCCGACTCCCTGAGCAACCTCGGCGCCTGCCTGTTCGACGCCGGCCAGTCGGCGGCCGCCGAGGCGCCGCTCACCGAGGCGCTGGCGATCTACGAACGGGTGCTGCCGGCCGGCTCGCCGGTGCTCGCAAAGACCTTGAACAATCTCGCGCTGGTCCGCCATCGGCTGCACCATCGCGACGAGGCGCGCGCCCTGTTCGAGCGTGCGCTCGCGATCAATCGTGCCGCGCTGGGACCGGAGCACGCGCGCGTCGCCGGCAACCTCAACAACCTGGGCCTGGTGCTGGAAGAGCAGGAACGCCTCGACGACGCCGCGGCCGCCTACGAGCAGGCCGCGAAGATCCTGGAGTCGACGCTCGGCGCGGCGCATCCGCAACTCGCCTACAGCCTGACCAACCTGGCGCGCGTGCGCTTCTGGCAGCAGCGCCAGCGCGAGGCAGTCGACCTGTTCGAGCGCGCGCTGGCGATCCGCCGCGAGTCGCTGGCGCCCCAGCACCCGGCGCAGGCGGAAACCCTGGCGTGGTACGGCTACGCCCAGTGCCGCGGCGGCGATCCGGACGCCGGCATCGCAATGCTCGAACGCGCGCGCACGATCGCCGAGGCGCACGGGTTCGACCGCTCCCCTGCACCTGAGGCGCGCGCCATGCTGGGTGCCTGTCGATTGCGGCAGGGCGACGCGACGGGGCGTGCAGCAATCGAGGCTGAGCTGCCGGGGTTGGTGGAGCGGCGGGGCGCCGAGGAGCGGCTGGTTCGGGAGCTGGCGGCGGCGCCGGGTCGGTGACGGCTGTCATATGGAGTGCGGCGCGGGGCGCCGCACTCCAAAAAAAGCTACTCGCTCACCAGCCCCAGCCCGAACACCGTGTTCTCGCCACACATGGCCGGCGCGAATTCCAGGACGTCCTCGCCGCCGTTCGCGAACAGCAGTCCCTGCGGTGGCAGCGTCAGGACGTTCTGCTGCAACTGGCTGCTGAGCGTGCCCGGACCGGCCAACAGCACGGCGCCGCCGGTGCCGCGACCGATCATGGGGCAGGCGGCCTTCGGGCCACCGCGGCCGGCGAACGGATTGGTGAGGTCGACGCGGTTATTGCCCTCGAACACCGCGACGGTGTTGGTGTCGACCACGGTCACGCTCGCAACCGGGTCGCCGCTGCCGACGCCGCCTCCGCCCTCGACCGCGGCGACGCCGGCGAAGTTGAACAGCGAGCCGCCGCTACGCGACGAGAAGGTCTGCACCGGTCCCGGCACGCACAGGTTTCCGGCGAAACCGAACACGCGGACCGAGAACACGCCGCTGCCTGAAAAATCGCCGATGCAGACGTTGCCCGCGCAGGCGCTTTCATTGACGTTGCCGAAGGTCGTGGTGTCCGCGCGATTGCCGAGCGTGCAGGCGCGCTCGCTTGGATGCGGCTCGGCGTCGTCGGCCTCCTCGACGCGCGGCGCCAGCTGCGGCGGCGGGCCGCCGAGCAGGTCGAAGAACCAGCCGATCTTGAACTCGATGGCCTCGTCGTCGGGCGCGGATTGCTCCTGTGCCGGCGCGACGGCGTGCACGGCGCGATAGAACAGCGACGGCCGCAGGCCGCCGACGAACGGCGTGCGCACGGTGCCGAAGTTGTCGCGCACGAGTTGCAGCAGGCCACCCTGCTCCTTGCGCAGCTCGAGCGTCTGCCGCGTGCGGTTGGTCAGCAGGTACAGCACCTGCCCGGTCGGGCCGACACGACAGTCGATGCTGTCGTACTGATCGCTGTTGGTGATGCCGAGCGTGATCACCTGCTGGGTGGTGCCGGTGATGCGCAGGATTTCCGGGCGCGTGCCGTTGATGTACGGAAAGTCGATCAGGTTGCTGCGCCCGCAGCCGCCGCCGAGCGAAAACGCGTTCAGCGACGAGCGCACGACCGTCCAGCCCGCGGCCGGCGCGTTCGCGTTGAAGATGTCCTGCACCAGCGCCTGTTGCAGCATCAGGCTGGTCGAGCCGCTGGTCGGCCCGGCGGTGATGACCGCGGTGAACACGAGGTGCCGGTTCGCCGGCATCGTCCCCATGCGGATCTCCAGCACCGCGCGCCCGTTCGGCGACGTCACCCGCGTAAAGCTCGGGAACTGCGCGGCGGCGAAACTCGACAACAGCAGCAACGACAACGCCTGCGCCACGCGAACCAGCGCTCGGCGACAGGCAGGAATGCGGTTCATCTCGAAAACTCCCATCGGGCAGCCGGATGGCTGTTGTTCCCCAATGCGACGAAACGCAACGAATCGCGCCAGACGCGCAGCAACGAGTCGTGGCTCATCGCGCATCGACCTGCGAGCATGCGGCCATGGCGCAGTTTCCCTCCACGCAATGGCACCTGATCCGCGCGTCCGCGCTGAGCCAGGTGGACCGGCGCGCGGCGTTTGCGGCGCTGGTGGAGGCTTACTGGCCCGCCATCCTCGCGTATCTGCGCGCGCGCGTCGGGCCCGACCAGGCCGAGGACGCAGCGCAAGGCTTTCTCATCGCCAGCTACGAGCACGCCTGGTTCGCGCGCGCGGATCCGGAATTCGGCAGCTTTCGCGTGTTCCTTCTGCTGATGCTGAAGCGCCACGTCGGCCATCTGCGCCGTTGGCCGGCGCTGCCGACCGACGCGCTCGAGGAGGCCGAGCAGCAGGTGGATACAGCCGCCAACATCGACCCCGAGCGCGCGTTCGACGCCCGCTTCCTGATGGCGCTGACCGCGCAGGCGATGGCCCGCCTGCGCGAAAGCTATGCGGCGCGCGGCCGCGTCGCGCTGTTCGACGCGTTGCTGCCGCTGCTGACTTCGCCGCCCGAGCGCGGCGATCTTGCCGCGTTGTCGGAGCGGCTCACGATTGCCGCGAACACGCTCGCGGTGGAATTGAAGCGCCTGCGCAGCCGCGTCCCCGGGGCCATGCGTGAGCAACTCGGCGAGCTATGCGTCGATGCGGAGACCGCCGACCGCGAATGGCAGGCGTTGCGGGATGTGCGCGGTTAGCCTCAAGAGAATTTTCAAACCACCTGTCATAGATCGCCCTCCACCGGTAGTTGCCTGGTGTCTCCCATCCAGAAGCGACACCAGAATGACCGCTCCGACCTCCATCCAGACTCCGAACCTGACGTTTGCCCGCCCGAAGCTTGCGGCACTGACGTTGGCGCTTGCATCGCTGTTGACGACCTTTGTGCCGGCACACGACGCAGAAGCGACGCCGGCAAAGACGGTTCAGCAGCGCGCTGCCGTCAACGAAGCGCGTCTCGACAGCTTCGCGTCCGAGCTGCGCAACAACGCCGACGCCGCGGCGGAAATGGTGCGCTGGGTGCAGCAGCAGGCGCCGGGCGACGCCCACCGCCAGGCGCAGATCCTGACCGATTTCGCCGACGCCCTGGAAGCCGAGGGCGCCGGCGACCGCGTGGTCGAACTGCTCTACAGCGTGGTGCAGAACAAGGAAGTCGAGTTCGAGCCGGCGCTGATCGACCGCCTCGGACGCAACGCCAGCGCCGACCAGCTCGTCCGCGCGAGCAAGCTGTCCTATCGCGGCGGTCTCGACGCCAGCCGCATCGGCCAGCTCCTGCACGCCGCTCTGGAAAAAGATCCCGACAATCTGCTTGGCTGGTATCTCAATGCGTCGCAGTGTCTCGTCGATGAGGCCTGCGCGCAGCTTGAATCCGCCGAAAACCTGGTGCGACTGGATCCCGACAACGGCTATGCGTGGTTGCTGCTTGCAAACGCGCGCCGCGGAGGCCAGGCCGCCCAAGACGCGCTGCACGAGGCTGCCCAGAAAGTTCATTTCGACGACTACTTCGCACTGGCCGTCGAAGCGCATGCGCGCGCACTCGAACAGCACATGGCGCTCGAGACGCCCACGGACCGTGGCAGCGTCTACGTGACCGGGGAGACCGAGCGCATCTTCGGCACCAAGATCATGGCCCTCATACCGTCGTTGCCACCGCTGGGTGGCTTCGCCAAGCTCTGCAAGCCGGCCAACCTGCCCGCCGACGCGGCGAACTTGCGTGCCGACTGCGTGACCATCGGCAAGCGCCTGGCACACGACGCGGGAAGCGAATTCAACAACGACACGGGAGCGATCGTCGTCAGCAGGCTGGCGGCGGGCACCCCACTAGACACCGAAATGCGCGAACTGCGCGCACGCATTGCCTATCTCAATGAATCCCAATCCGCGCTGCCGATCCCGGAGTACTTCGGCTACCCGTACAACCTGACTCTCCAGGCGATTCGCGACGGCGGCAATCTCGCGGTCTACGAACGCCAGCTCGCGTATTTCGGTCATCCGACCACCCCGCCGGCCGGGTGGACACCGAAGGATCCGGAAGTGCTGCTGCTGCCTGAAGAGCGCAACAGCGAAGCGGCGCCGAACTGATCGCGAGCGCATCGCGCTTTTTCAAACCTCGCAGCAATCCAATACGGCCGAACCCAGCTCACCAGGCCCGCGCCGATGCGGGCCTGGCGGGTCCGGGCGGAGCAGACCGATGTCGCTTGCAACGCACACGCCCATGCGGACGCTGTTCGATCTCGTGGTCGATCTGCCAGACGCCGTCCGCGCTGAGTATCTGGCACGCGAGTGCAGCGGCCAACCTGGACTGCTCGCCGAGCTGGAGGAATTGCTCGTCGCCGACCGCTGCCTGCAGGGCACGACCATCCGACCGCTGGTCCGTTTCGACAGCATTGCAGCAGCGATGGCACCGGAGCCTTTGCCGCGCGGCCAGCGGGCTGGCCGTTATGTGCTCCGGGAGGTGCTCGGCCGCGGCGGCATGGGCCTGGTGCATCGCGCCGAGTGCGTCGACGGCGCTGTCGGCGAGGTCGCGATCAAATTCGTCCGTCGCGAGCTGCTCGACGAACACACCCGTCGGCGCTTCATGCTCGAGCGCCAGTGGCCGCGATGGATCATCCCAATATCGCGCGCCGGCTCGATGCCGCCGAGCTCGCGGACGGCACACCGTACCTGGTCATGGAGTACGTCGCCGGGGCTCCGCTGAGCGACCATTGCGAGCGGCACGGGCTCGACGTCCGCGCCCGAGTTGGCTGTTTCGCGACGTCTGCGCCGCGGTTCGGCAGGCGCACGAAAATGGCGTCGTGCACCGCGACCTGAAGCCGGCGAACATCCTGGTCACGGCTGACGGCGTACCGAAGCTGCTCGACTTCGGGATCGCCAAGCCGCTCGCCGCGACCGATGCGACGGCCGATGTGCTTACCCAGACGGCGCACCGCTATTTCTCGCCGGCGTATGCAGCGCCCGAACAATTGCTGGGAGCAGCCAACGGCGTCGGCTGCGATATCTACGCACTCGGATTGCTGTTGTATGAGCTGCTGGCAGGCCGTGGCCCATTCGACTTGCGCGGCCTCAGCGCCGGCCAGGTCGAGCGAACGATCACCCGAACACGGCCGGCAGCGCCGAGCCGGATCGCGGTGCGTTGCACCTCGACACGGTCGCGACAGCGCGAACTACGCGGCGATCTCGACCGCATCGTATTGCGCTGCCTGCGCAAGTTGCCTGGCGACCGCTACGCGTCGGTCGCGCAACTCGACGCCGACCTCGATGCCTGGTTGCGCGGCCTGCCGGTCCAGGCACATGCGGGTCGCGCCTGGCCGCGGGCATGCCAGTGGGCCCGCCGGACCATCGCGATCGCGACAGCGAGCTTGCTCACGGCGATCGGTGCCGGTGCGACCCATGAGCAGGTCCCACAAGTTCCTCGCAACCTGTCATAGATCGCGCCCCGCCGGTAGTTGCATGCTGTCTCCCACACCAAAGCGATGCACCGCATGACCGCTGCAACCTCCATCCAGCCGCCCGACCTCCATTCCTCGCACCTGCTCTCGCTGGCGCGCCTCGCCATGGCCAGCCAGGCCAGCAGCGACGGCCATTGGCGCTGGCCGACGCTGGACTTCACCGATCCGCTTGAGCGCCGCTTCGGCGATTACGAGCTCCTGGGCGAGCTCGGTCGCGGCGGCATGGGCGTGGTCTATCGCGCGCACCAGGTCAGCCTCAATCGCGAAGTCGCGATCAAGTTCATGGCCGCCGGCTTGGCGGACGCCTTCCACGTGACGCGATTCGTCGCCGAGGCCCGCGCCGCCGCGCGCCTGGTGCATCCGAACATCGTGCCGGTGTTCGAGGTCGGGTCGATCGACGAGATCCATTACTTCTCGATGCCGCTGATCGAGGGCACCTCGCTGGAAGCGTTGACCCAGGAACGCCGGTTGCCGCCGGGCGAGTTGATGCCGCTCTTGCTGCGCGTCTGCGAAGCGGTCGACTACGCGCATCGGCTCGGCCTGCTGCACCTGGACCTGAAACCCGCGAACATCCTGATCGATGCGCGCGGCGAGCCATTGATCGCCGACTTCGGCCTGGCCCGCACCATGGACACGAACGGCGGCGTCGACGCCCAGGAAGTCTCGGGCACGCCGGCGTTCATGGCGCCGGAGCAGGTGCTGATCAAGCAATACCGACTGACCCCGGCGACCGATCTGTACGCGCTCGGCGCGCTGCTGTATCGCTGCCTCACCGGCACCTCGCCGCACGGCGAGGGCAGCTCCGAGGAGCTGATCCGGCGCGCGCTGGCCGGTCGCATCAAGCGCGTGCGCGAGGTCGCGCCAGCGGTGCCGCGCGACCTCGCGGCGGTGTGCGAGAAGTGCCTCGAACTGGAACCGCGCGACCGCTATCCGTCGGTGCGCGCGCTCATCGACGATCTGCGTCGCATCGAGTCCGGGCAGCCGGTCAGCGTGCGCCGGCTGGGGTTTTTCGAACGTGGCCAACGCTGGCTGAGGCGCGAGCCAAAGCTCGCCGCAGCCATGGCGCTGGCGCTTGCTTCGCTCGCCATCGGGTCGGTCACCACCTTCGCGCAATGGCGGGAATCGGAGGCTGCGCGTTCGGTGGCGGTGCAGGAGCGCGATGCAGCCAATGCCGCGCGCAGCGCCGAAAGCCTCCAGCGCGAGCGGGCCGCCCAGGCAGCCGCACTCGGCGCGCGTCTGTTCGCACGCGGTTCGGAGCGCGGCAACAGTGCCGACTTCGCCGCCGACCTCGCGCGCTGGCTGCAGCAGCGCGTGCCCGGAGACGCCAGTCGGCAGGCGCAGATCCTGATCGACTTCGCGGACGCGCTGTCGGCGGACGGCGCCAGCGACCGCGTCACCGATCTGCTCTACGGCGTGGTGCAGACCAAGGGCGCCGAGTTCGAACCCCGCCTGATCGAGCGCCTGGCGCGCGACGCCAGCGCCGAACAGTTGGTGCGCGCGCACCTGCTGGCCATTCGCGGCCTGAACCTCGGCGCCCCGCATCTTCGGCAAGTCCTGGACATCGCGATAGCAAAGGACGCGGACAATATCGTCGCCTGGTACCTGACCGCCTCGATGTGCTCGTACAAGGACGAATGCCGGCGGCTGGAGGCGGCCGAGAACCTGGTCCGCCTCGACGGCGACAACGGTTACGCGTGGCTGCTGCTGGCCACTGCTCGCGATGGACAGGCCGCGCAGGAAGCACTGCATCAAGCGGCGCAGAAGACGCGCTTCGACGACTACTTCGTGCGCACCTTCGAGACCAATGCCAGCGCGATGGAGGTCCATATGGCGACCGAATCGGGGAAGGACCGCGGCAGTAGCTACGTCAAGGGCGAAACCGAACGCCAGTACGTTGCCAAGATCATGGCGCTCGCGATGCCGCTGCTGCCGCCACTTGGAAAGATGTGCAATCCGAAGAACGTGCCGGCGGGTGCCGATGCACTGCGCGAGGATTGCCTGGCGATCGGAAAACGGCTGGCCCATGACGCCACGCGCGAGTTCAACAACCTTGCTGGAATCGGCATCGTGCGTCGATTGTCGGCCGGGACGCCGTTGGCTGCCGAAATGCGCGAGTTGCTGCTGCGCCATATCTACCTGCGCGAATCCGAGTTCGCGCTGCCGATTCCCGAATATTTCGGATTTCCGTACGAGCAGCTGTTGCAGGCGATGCGCGAGGGCGGCGAGTTGGCAGTCTCCGAACGCAAGCTCGCCTATTTCGGGCATCCGACCCATCCGCCGAAAGGCTGGATGCCGAAAAACCCCGAAGACCTGCTGCTGCCGGAGGAGCGCGCAGCGAAACCATGAGGGCGCAACGACCGGCTGCGCGGCCGGTCGTGTCCGGGGAGGCGCGGCGCTATCCTGCGATGGTCGACGCTGGACTGCGGGGGTCGGGATGGCACCAAGGTGGATCTTCCTGCTGATCCTGGCCATGCAATGCGGGATGGCTACCGCGACGGCCGACGCGCCCGTCGACGAGGCATCCGCCACCGGCGACACCCGCATCCCCGACCGCATGCTCGGCACGCTGTATGCGACCGACACCTTCTACACGGTCAAATACGTGCTGACCTGGACGCGCACGCCGGAAGGGGTCAAAGGCGACATGCGCGCCACCGAGGGCGAGATCGAGGACACCCGCCAACTGCTCAACGTAAAGTTGCTCGTGGACGCGGACGGCGCCACCTTTCTCGTCGGCGATTTCCTGGCGAGCTATCGCAACCCGAACTACTACTGCACGCCCTGCGACCCGCACACCGAGATCCGCAACGGCACCATGCGCGGCACGTTTCGCGCGCGTTTCTTCTCGAGCAGCGGTGACACCTACATGGTCGAATTCAAGGAATCGGCCGACAGCGACATCGACCCCTTGAACGAAAGCTCGTACTCCTTCCACCGGACGCCCTGACCCAATGCACACCGGATCCTGCCTCTGCGGCGCCATCACGTTCGAGGTCACCGGCGACCTGCCGGGCCCGGACGCGTGCCATTGCACGCAATGCCGCAAGCACTCGGGACACTTTTTCGTCTCCACCGACGTCCCGCGCACGGCGTTGACGATCCACGGCGGCGACCACCTGACCTGGTTCCGCTCCTCGGAAAAGGTGCGGCGCGGATTCTGTTCGATGTGCGGGTCGTCGCTGTTCTGGGACCCGCTGTACAAGGACTGGATCGGCATCGCCATGGGCGCATTCGACCAGCCGACGCACACGCGCCTCGCACTGCACGTGTACACGGGCGAGAAAGGCGACTACTACGACATCAGCGACGGCTTGCCGGCATACGCCACGGTGCCACAGCGACCGCCGACGACGTAGGCCGCTGTGACCCGCGTGCGGCCTTGGGCTTTGGTAGATACCACGCCGGGGCCCACCGGCGCGCTTGAACGGACGCGTCGAAAAGCGCCGGTGAACCCGCACCGCGGGGTAGTCTGCGCGCTTTGTTTCCAGCGAGATTCCGATGAACGCATTGCGGGTGGGATGGGCCGGTTGCCTGCTGGGGACGCTGCTCTGCACGGGCGCACACGCGGCCCAGGTGTGCTCGCCGACCGTCAATCTGAGCGTGCCGGCGACGACCGAGGGCCTCTATGTCAACCTCGTCACCGGGGTGTCGGGCCAGACCGAAGCGTCGGTGCCCGGCTTCGATATCGACCTTTACGCGTCCGCCAATTCGATGCCGAGCGACCAGTTGAAGTTCTACTGGGGGACGGTCACCGAGAATGCCGGCGTAGTCAGCAGCGGCGCCGCCTATGCGGTACTGCCCGGCGATACGGTCATCGGCCCGGCCTCGCTGTTTTCGCGCCTGGCCTTCACCGGCGACACCAGCGCGTGGCAGGCCGGCGCCAACGGCTACCTCGGCGTGCGCCTGCGCAACGAAGGCAGCGCCAATGCCACTAACTATGGGTGGATGCGCCTCGGCTCAACGGCACCATTGGGATTTCCGCTGACGATCGTTTCCTGGTGCTACGAGGACTCGGGCGGGGCGATCACGACGCCGTCGGCGGACGTGTTGCTCAAGGATGGGTTCGAGTAGGCGCCGACGTCAGCGCCCCCGTGGATCGGGCGCCGGCGGCGGATCGAACATCCCATCGATCGCGCCGCTGCGGATGCGTGCGACCAGCCACTGCCGCCGCACCTCGGTTTCGACGGCCTCGGCCTCGGAGATGACGCCGTCGCGCAGTGCGGCTTCGAGGTTCGGATAGCCGCACAGCCCTTCGCTCAGGCAGCGGCGGTCGAGGCTCTGGCTGGTCGCGCCGCAATCCATGCCGAGATCGCACGCGGCGAGGGTCCAGGCCGCAGCGATGTTGACGTGCACCAGCGCGCGGGGCCGGCGGCGATCCACCGGGCTCGCGCCGGCATTGCCGAGCTCGTTGTACACGACGACCGCGCCGCTCGCCGCGACCAGTTCGGGTTCGCCGCCGCGCAGCGCTTCCTCGACCAGCGAGCGCACCGTCGCGACCGGATCGGAGCCCGTGCGCGCCCGTCCCACGGCGAACAGGCGCGCAGCCAGGTCGCCGCTTGCGGCCGCCGACTGCCGCGCCCAGATCAGGTAGCCGGGCGGCACTTCGTCGAATTCTTCGCCCGTGGTCCTGAAGCCCTGGCGTCGACAGACCCCCAGCATGCGTTCGACGGCGCCCTGGCGACCGGCGAGTACGCGTTCGCGCTCGGGTGTCGGCAGCCAATACGTGCTGGTCATGCGCTCCCAGTCACCCCAGCGAATGCGCGCCGCCAGGCAATCGTGCGCGTCCTCGTAGCGCTTGAACAAGGCGCGCGCTGCCTGCGGGTCGAGGTGCGCGTCGACCGGCTGCGGCAACGGGATCGGTTGGCTGGCCGCAGTCGGCCGCTCACGCGTGAACGCCGGGGCGGTGGCTATGTTCGGGCCGGTGTCCGGCTGCGCTGCGCGACGTTCGGCGGCGACCGGCGGCGGCTTGTCGACGGCGCTGGCCGCGGCCGACGGCGCCGGGTCCGCAACGGCGCGCGGGTCGGAGTCGAACCACCAGGACGCGATCCCGGTGACCGCCAGCAGTGCGACGAGGAGGAGGACGCGTCGGTTCATCGCGCATCCCCGAGCTCGTCCGGGCGCCGCCACAATGGCTCGAGGCCAGACTCGAGTGCCTGCAGGATTTCCGCCTGCTGTCCGGTGAGCGCGCGCAGCTCGCGCGGCGACAGTTGCGTCAGGTCGCCAGCGAATCGCGATGCGCATCGGTCGAAAATCGGTGACCTCGGGTTCGGCTCGCGCTGCGGTTGCAGTGCGCACAGCGTGACCTGCCACGCCAGCAGCAGGCGCGGATGCGTAAGTTGCGCCAGCGCGCTGATGTTGTCGGTCAGCGTCCGATAGTCGTGCGCGTGCAGCAATTCGACGACCGTGGCGCGCATCGCCAGCTCTTCCGCGGTGACCGGCCCGGAGCCACGCAATGGCGCAGACAGCCGGCTCGACGCGTGTCCGAGCTGCGCCGCAGTGCGCCGCCAGGCCTCCGCGCTGGACAGGAGATTCAGCGCAGTCAATTCACCCGGGGGACCAAGCCCGGCGCAGCGCTTTGCGTTCGGATTCGACAGGTACGGCGGCGCGGTCTTGCCGTCCGGGGTTGCGCCGGGGCCGGCCTGCGGCACCCTGAGCGCATAGGAGCAGCGACGGTGCAACGCGGAAAGCGCTGCCGCAGCATCGGCATCACCGCTCCGCGCCTGGGTCGCGAGCGCGCGCGCCAGGGCGGCAAGATCCGCTTCAGTCTCGAGAGCCATGGCGTAGCGCTCGCGCTCCTCGGCACCGGCGCGATGGCCGCGCAGGTCCGCGGGCACCAGCAGGGTCGGTGGCGCGTCGGCTCGCGGCGGCGTCGGTGCATCCGGACTCGGCGCTGCTGGCGCTTCGCGCCCATGGACGACTGGTGGCAGCAGGAAGTCCGGCGGCAGCGTCGCCATCCAGCGCAAGACCACGGCGGCGATCACCAACAGGATCAGGCCCAGGAACAGCACGACCTTGACCATCGACTTGCGTGCGCGCGCGGTCTGGGAAGTCAAAGGCAAGTCCGTCGTGATCAAGCTGCCGAGTATCCGCGAGCGCCGGTCAGGTTCGAGCGAAAGGATCGCGTGCAAGCACGCTCCCACGACGAGCTGGAAGGCCTCTGCGCTTTCCGGTGGCCGCCTGCCCGCTGCGGCGATATCGTTCACGTCTCGATCACGTCCGGGAGCCGCCATGCGTTTTCGTCGCGATGCGCCGCTGGCGATCATCGGCGCGTTGACCCTGGCAATCGGCGCGCTGACCTGGTCCGCGAATGCCATGTTCGCGAGCCAGATGGGCGAGGTGGAGGCGCGCCAGTTCGCTTCGATGCGCGCGGTGCTCGAGGGCACGCTGCAGGCGACCGAGGACCGCGCGCTGGCGCGGGCGGAAATGGTCGCGAACCTGCCGAGCGTGCAGGCAGCGTTCGCAGCCGGCGACCGCGAGCGGCTGCTCGCGGAGCTGGCGCCGATGTATGCGATCCAGCACGAAAAATTCGGCGTCGACCAGGCGCAGTTCGCGACGGCCGACAACGTGTCGTTCCTGCGCCTGAACACGCCCGAGAAGATCGGCGGCGACCTGTCGAGCTTCCGCCCGATCATCGTCGCGGTGAACCAGGACCAGGTCGCGCGCAAGGCGATGGCGCTCGGCCGCTCGGGTCCGGCGCTGGTGGGCGTGACCCCGGTCCACGACGCCGGCGGCCGCCACCTCGGCATCTTCGAGATCGGCATGGATTTCGCGCCGATGCTCGACAAGCTCAAGGCGGCGTACGGCTTCGACGGCACCTTCTACGTCAAGGAAGTGCCGCTGCGCACGATTGCGCTGAACGTCAATCCGGAAGCGCTCGACGAGCACAACCGCGTCGGCGAGTACCTCAAGTTCAGCTCGACCAACAGCCAGCTCGCGCGCACGCTGGTCGGCGCCGACGATCTCGCGCGCGTCAACGGCGACCCGGTGCAGTACACGCGCAGCGCGGATGGCGTCGTCCACGGCGTGATCCTGGTGTCGCTGCGCAACGCGGCCGGCGAAGCGCTCGGGATCATTGCCGCCAGCGGCGATTTCAGCGCGACGCGCGCTGCCGCTGGCCGCGCGCTGGTCCAGCAAGGAGCGCTCGCGCTCATCGCGCTGGTGCTGCTGGTCGGCGTCGTCGTGGTCGTGATCCGTGGCTTCCTGCTGCGCCCGCTGGGGGCGATCGCACGCGGCTACGACGAGCTGCGCGCCGGCCAGGACCCGGGGCCGATCGACGCAACGCAACTGTGCGACGAACTGCAGGGCATGGCCGCGCACTACGAGCGCGAACGCAGCGAGCGTGGCGCGAGGGCGCCATGAGCTTCCAGCGCCGCATTCCAAAGGGTTGGTCGCTCTTCCCAACCTGCGTGCTCTGGCTGCTGCTCGCCGCCAGCGCCCTGGCCGCCGAGCCGGACCTCACTACCCTGCCGACCGCCAGCGGCCTGCCGGTGGTTGCGCGCGTCGCGGTGTATTTCGTCGACCTGCACAAGATCGACGACGTCGACAATGCGTTCGATGCGACCATCGACGTGCGCATCATCTGGACCGACCTGCGCCTGCGCTTCGACGCGCGCGAGGCGCCGGCCGGCTTCAAGGAAGCGCGCGGCACCGCGGCCAGTGCGCGACTCGCGCAGATCTGGTCCCCCGAGGTCGACATCGCGAACCTCCGCGGCGAGCCCGATTTCGAGGCCTGGGGGCTGCGCGAGTTTCCGGACGGCCGCCTCGAGCTCATGCACCGGCTGACGGCGAGCTTCGAAGCGCCGTTCGATCCCGCGCACTTTCCGTTCGACCGCCAGCGCCTGGCCATCGAGCTCGTGTCGCAGCGCGATCCGGGCACGCGCGTCGCGTTCGATTTCCGGCAGCGCGATCTCGACTTCAGCCGGCTCTCGCGCGGCGTCGCGGTGGCCGGCTGGGCGCTCGGCACGGTCGAGCTCGAGCGCGCGCCGCTGGTCGGCTGGTATGGCAGCGTGCACTCGCGCGTGCGCGCCGCGCTCAACGTGGCACGCGACCCGTCCACGACGTTCGCGCCGATCTTCATCCCGCTGTTCGCGTCGCTGCTGATCCCGATGCTGGCGCTGTGGCTGAACGCGACCGTTCCCGGCGGCGAATTCCGCATCGAGGCCTTCGAGCTGACGAACGTGCTGATCGGCGGCCTGTTCGCGCTGATCGCGCTGAACTTCACCGTCGACGCGGCGTGGCCGATCCTCGCCCAGGACAATCCGGTGTCGCGCCTGTTCGGGCTCAACTACCTGCTGCTCGGCGTCAGCCTCGGCATCAACATCCTCGTATTCCGGTTCCGCCTGCCGGCCCGGTGGTTCGGCGCCTGGTTCCAGGAGGAGCTCTATCGCTGGCTGGTCTGGGCCATCCCGGCCATCGCGCTCATCGCGAGCGCGACCATCCTGCTGACGGCGATGTACTGAAGCAGACGGGAGACGGGACCAGGGGCATCGACAAGCAAGGAATGCCTCTTGCGTGTTCTCCCGACTCCCGTCTTCCGTCTGCCGTTGACGCGCTCAGCCGCCGCCGCCCGGTCCACCGAGCACGCCGCCTTCGCCGATCAGCTTCTGCGGGCGGTGCATCATGCGCAGTTGGTCCTGCGAGGTCTGCGTGTCTTCACGCTGGCGCTGGCGGCTGAAGCAGCGCCGCGTGACCATGCGCGTGCCGGTGCGCTGTTCGTGGCGGCAGACGATGTCGCCCTCCTCGATCTGGATCATCGCGGTCTGGAAATCGCCGGCCAGGCCCTGCAGCGATGCCGGAAGCTGGTCGCTGTCGGGGGTCTTCGCGAGCTCGGCGCGCAGCGCGGCGATCTGGTCGACGATCCATTGCTGCTGCTGCGGCTTGAGCTCGTCGTACTGGCCCTTCTGCAGGCGATGGTCGACGCGCTCGATGTACTCGCGCAACTCAGGCACCGACTTGTCCCACTCGACGGCGACGACCGTGGTCTGCGAGGTCGACAGGTTCACCGCCAGCAGCGCCGGCGACTGGCTCAGCCCGAGGACCAGCATCCCCGGGAGCAACAAGGTACGCATCTTCATTTTTGGATTCCTCCACCCGTGGCGAATCCAACTTACGACAGCTTTCGTAGGCAAGCAATAGGCTGAACATTAACAATTCTTGGGAATTCTCCCGCACCGCCGCGCACGCCTCCGCAGGGCTTCGTAGTCACGGCGACCGGGCTCTCGCAGAGCCGGGAACACGACCGGTTCGCGGCGCCTCATCGCGGCGTCCTCCCGGCCAGCATCCGCGCGAGTTGGCGTTCCTGGTCGACTGGAAAGCCGCACTCAGCCGGCGTCGCCCGCGGATTGTCGAACGTCCCGAACAAGAGATCCCAGAGCGGCAGGTCGGAGTAGTTGCAACGATGGAAGCCGCGCTCGTGGTGGCGACGATGGCTCTCCGGCCGCTGGAACAGGTAGCCGAGCCAATGCGGCGTCGCCACGTTCCAGTGGTAGGCCAGCTCGGCAACGCCGGCCACCGCGGTCACGATCGCCGCGGCGGCGGGGTCCAGTCCGACGATCACATAGAGCACGCTGCTGACGAGCATGCCGTTGATCGCGATCTCCAACGGGTGCTTGTAGAAACTGGTCAGCACCTCGATGCGCGCCGGGCTGTGGTGCACCTGGTGCAGGCAGCGCCACAGCAACGGAACCTCATGGCGCGCGCGGTGCCACCAGTAGAAGACGAAGGTGATCGCGACATAGCCGAGCGCAGCGCCGGGCAGCGGCCCGAGGGCGTGCGCATCCCACAGGCGGAACTGCGGCAACCAGCGATCCCAGGTCGCCGCGGCCAGGTAGACGACGCCGATCTGCACGGCGTTCAGCAGGGCCAGGCGCAGGATCCAGCCCGGCACGCGCGGCTGGATCACGCCCGGTCTCAAGGATTCGACCGTGATCATGATCGCGGCAGCGGCGATGACGATGGTGACTGCGTTCAAATGAATCTCCGGAGTTCGCGAGGTTGGGGCACGCTAGGGCCGCGGGCGCGCCAACTGCAACAGGCTCGACGAAAATGGCAAGATGCGCGCCTGCTGGTAGCGTCTGACGATACTTTCCATGAAGCAGACCCAGGCCATCCACGTGGCACTCAAGCGCCTCATGCGGGCGCGCGGGCATACCTACGCGCAGGCCGCCGCGGTGCTCGACTTGAGCGAGGCCAGCGTCAAGCGCTTGTTCTCGCGCGCCGAGCTCTCGCTCGAGCGCCTGGAAGCGCTATGCGACTGGGTCGGCGTCGACATCGGCGACCTCATCGCCATGAGCCGCGACGTCGAGCCGCTGGTCACCGCGCTGGCACCGGAGCAGGAAGTGGAGCTGCTCGGCGATCTGTCGCTCCTGCTGACCGCCTTCCTGGTGCTCAATCGCTGGTCGGAGGCCGACATCCTGGCCACGTTCCATTTCACCAAGCCCGAGCTCACGCGCCGGCTGATCCGCCTGGAGCGCCTCGGGCTGATCGAGCTGATGCCGTTCGACCGCATCAAGCTGCGCGTCGCGCGCAACTTCACCTGGCGCCGCGACGGGCCGATCCAGCGCTACTTCGCGCACCACGTACTGCCGGAGTTCCTGGCGACCGGCTTCGACGCGCCGGGCGAGCAGATGCATTTCGTCGGCGGCATGCTCTCGCGCGCGTCCGCCCTGCGCCTCCGCGAGGCGATGGAGGGGCTTACGCGCCTGCTCGACGAACTGGTCGCCGCCGATCTGGCGCTACCGACTGCCGAGCGCCACGGCGTCAGCCTGTTCATCGGCATGCGCCCGTGGGAGTACTCGGGATTCACGCGGCTGCGGCGCAAGCCGCGCGAGAAGTTTTTCTAACCACTAATCCATCTTCACCACGACCTTGCCGCGCGCATGGCCTTCCTCGAGGTAGGCCATGGCGGCAGGCAGTTCGCTCAACGCGTAGGTGCGGTCGATCACCGGCGTCAGCTTGCCGGCCTCGACCAGCCCGCTCAGGTACTCGAGATCGGTGCGGTTCAATTCGGCCAGCAGCATGCCGAAATCCTGGCTGACGAACGGCGACATCAGCTTCGCCTTGATCGGCTGCCACATCGGGCCGATCCAGGGATCGCCCCTGGGTCCGCCGATGATCACGAAATGGGCGTCGGGCTTGAGCACGCGCGCGTAGTCGCCAAATGCACGGCTGCCGGCGTTGTCGAGCACTAGGTCGTATTGCTCCGTGCCTGCGGCAAAGTCTTCCCGGGTGTAGTCGACGACGTGATCGGCGCCGAGCGCGCGCACCATTTCGACATTGCGCGTGCTGCAGACGCCGGTCACTTCGGCACCGAGCGCCTTGGCGATCTGCACGGCGAAGGTGCCGACGCCGCCGGAGGCGCCGTTGATCAGCACTTTCTGGCCGGGCTTGAGCTGGCCGCGATCGCGCAGGCCCTGCAGCGCGGTGATTGCGGCGATCGGGATTGCAGCAGCCTGTTCGAAGCTCAGCCGTTCGGGCTTCGGCACGACGGCGCGGTCCTCGCGCACGACCACGTACTTCGCGAAGGCGCCGTTGCGGCCGCCGAAAATCGCATCGCCGACCTTGTAGCGCTTGATGTTCTTGCCGACCGCTTCGACGGTCCCGGAGAAATCGACGCCGAGGGCGCCGAGCTCGGGCGCGCCGATGCCGGTCGACATGCGCATGATGTACGGCTCGCCGCGCATGTAATGCCAGTCGAGCGGATTCAGCGCCGCGGCATGCACCTTGACCAGCATCTGGTCATCGGTCGGCACCGGCTTGGCGACTTGCGTGAGCTCGAGCACCTCCGGCCCGCCGTAGCAACGATAGGTGATCGCCTGCGTCGGCTCGCTGCCGGCGGGCAGCGGCTGCGCCGGCATGCATTCGCCGCGATGGCTGATTGCGTAGCCGAAAGAGGCGATGCCGACGGTCGTGACCACCGCCATCGCGAGCAGGACTTTCTTGAAGCGGGCCATCGATCGATCTCCAGGACGAGGGTTGCCACAGGCGTCGCGGCCATGATGCCTCCACGCTTCGCGGACTCCGTGGCACGCGGGCTGGCAGGACGCCGGCGTTCAGTCCCAGGATGGTCGCGCTCCGGCTCGCTTGCGAGGGCCTTGCGATGGGCGACGGCGCGAGGCGGGCGAAATGCGTGGGCGGGCGACGAAGCCCGTGGGAGCGGGCCTGCGGGAATAGCCGCAGTCCCGCTCCCACCGCTGCGTTCGTTCAGCCCTCGGCGTGCTCGTCGTGATGGAAGCTCATGTGATCGACGGCGTCCTTGCCGTACCAGCGGCCGTCGACCAGCACGAGTTCGTGCTCCGTCGAGATCGGCGCGTCGAACACGGTCACGGTCGTGCGCACGTGCGCGGTGTTGCCCTCGATCGCGAGCACCTGCACGCGCGTGGAGTCGAGGATGGCGTCGAGGTCGATGCCGTACAGGCGCACCGCCTGCTTGCTCGCCGCGAGCACGTTGCTGGCCTTGGACAGCGCCTCCTCGAAGGTCAGCATCTTCATCTGGTCGAGGTTGCCGATGCCGGACGCGCGCGCTGCATCGGTGACCAGGGTCAACGCGCGCCGCATCGAATCCGAGCTCAGGAAATCGGTGCTGTTCGCCCATTGCTGGATGCCCGGCAGCGCCAGCCGCAGCGCATCGCGCTGCTCTTGCGTGAGCTCGGCTTCCGGCGACGAGATCGCGACCTGCAGCGCACCGAGCCCCATCATGATCGCGCCCGGCGCCTGCGGCCGCGCTTCGACGAGCTTCGGTTCGATCTCCGCCATCAATTTGTCGACCGCATCCGGCGCGGTGAGCTTGCCGAACTTCTCGGCGAACTCGGCGCGGTCCTCGGGGGTCGTGGGTTCGTTGCGCTTCACCTCGTAGGCGCCGCGCAGCACCTGCAACTGCGCCGGCGGCACCAGCGCGCGCACCAGCCCGGCCAGGTCGTTGCCGCGCAGGAGGCGCGCGGTCTCGCGGACCTGCTGCGCCGGATCCGGCACCGCACTCGCGCTGCGCGCGGTCTCGGCAAAGCGTTCCTGCGCCAGCAACGGCGGAGCCGCGACCATCAACGTGGCGACCAACAACGACATCGACAACAGGGTGCGTTTCGCAGTGCGGATCGAGCGGGACATGAGCTGTGCTCCTTGGGTGGGACTCTAGTGTGCTAGTGACGTAGCGCACCAGGAAGTGTCGGAAGTACTGGGTGAAGAGCAGCGCTTGCGTCGCGCAGCGACGCGCTGCTCTGAACGCCCGCAACTTGTTGCGGGCCGGAAGAAGAGCAGCGCTTGCGTCGCGCAGCGACGCGCTGCTCTGAACGCCCGCAACTTGTTGCGGGCCGGAAGAAGAGCAGCGCTTGCGTCGCGCAGCGACGCGCTGCTCTGAACGCCCGCAACTTGTTGCGGGCCGGAAGAAGAGTCAACGCCGACTGCCCTGGCGTTTTCTGGCCGCTGGATGCAAATGCCGGTGGCCTCGACGCGCGTGTACGGATACGATCGACGCCATGCACAGCGTCCGTACTCCTGGATTCCTGTTTGCGTCCGCGCTGGCGATCGTCGCGCTGCCGACGCTGGCGTTCGCCGACAGCGGCAGCGACGTCGTCACCCCGCAGCAAGTATGGATGCTGGCCTCCGCCGCGCTGATCTTCCTGATGCAGGGTGGCTTCCTGGCGCTCGAGACCGGGCTCGTGCGCACGCCGGCGGCGCCGGTGACGGCCATGAAGAGCGTCGTCGACTGGACCGTGGTCTCGGTGCTCTGGGTGGTGTTCGGCTTCGGCATGACCTTCGGGCACACCGTCGGTGGCTGGTTCGGCAGCGGTTACTTCATGGGCGAAGGCGTGGAGGCGACCAGCCGCGGCTGGATCTTCTTCCTGTTTCAGCTCGGCTTTGCCGGCACTGCGGTGACGATCGTCTCCGGCGCGATGGCCGAGCGCGTCGGCTTCCATACCTACGTGATCTGCTCGATCGTCAACGGCGGGCTGTTGTATCCGCTGGTCGCGCACTGGATCTGGGGCGGTGCGGCAAACGCCCAGCCGACCCTGCTGAGTGGCCTCGGTTTTCTCGATTTCGCCGGCAGCACCGTAGTGCACTCGCTGGGCGGCTGGATCTCGCTGGCTTCGATCTGGATCCTGGGCCCCAGGATCGGGCGTTTTGGCGCCAACGGCCAGCCGATGCCGATCGAGCCGCACAGCATGGCGCTGGCGTCGCTCGGCGCACTCGTGCTGTGGTTCGGCTGGTGGGGCTTCAACGGCGGCAGCGTCACCGGCACCGAATCGGCTGGCCTGGTGATCGTCAACACCAACCTCGCCGGCGCCGCCGGCTGCCTGGTCGGCTGGATGCATGGCCGCTGGCAGACACCCGACCGCGATGTCGAGGCCAAGCTGCTCGGCGGCGCGCTCGCCGGGCTGGTCGCGATCACCGCCAGTGCGAATATCGTCAGCCCGGCCAGCGCGCTGATCATCGGCACGCTGGCCGCGATCGTGCACAACCTGTTCTACGAGGGATTGCTGCGTGCGCGCCTCGACGATCCGGTCGGCGCGGTGCCGGTCCATCTCGGTGGCGGCATTTTTGGCACCTTGTGCGTAGCCGTGTTCGGCAAGGCCGAGTTGCTGCCGCATGGGCGCCTGGAGCAATTCGGCGTGCAACTCATCGGCGTCGCGGCGGTCGGCGTGCTCGCGGTCCTGGTGACCACAGTCCTGCTGCAGCTGCTCAAGCGCACCATGGGCCTGCGCCTGTCGCCGCGCGAGGAGCGCATCGGCGCCACGCTGTGCCGATTGCCCGACGAGGAGAAAAAGCCGGAAGCCTTGGACGAGGCAACCTTGCGACGGTTGATGGGAGGCGAATAGCCATGCCCCACCTGACCAGCATCGCGGTGCGCGGGGCGTTCGGCTACAACCACTACACGCCGCACGAGTTCATCAAGCTGCCGCTGTCCGAACGCATCCAGCTGATGATTTCGCAGCGCGTCGAGTTCTTCGACGAGCTGGGCACGCCGATTCCCTCGCTCGACGCCGTCGACCAGCTGCCGCGCCCGGGGCTGCCGGACGCGCCGCGGCGCTAGTGACGAGCCGTTCTTCGTTCTTCGTTCTTCGTAACAGCAAGTGCTGCTCTTGCTGCTGACGAACAACGAACAACGAAGAACGGCCTTCCCCCAACTTTCGCCACACGTGCCCGCGCGCGCGAGGGGCCAGACTGCGGCACCCGCCAATCGGATGAATGCGCATGAACGTGAGCCGTCGCGAGCTGTTACGCCTGGGGGCCGTCGCGGCCGCCACCACGGCGCTGCCCTTCTCCTCGAGCGCGTTCGCCGCAGTCGCGCCGGCGCCGAAGAAGCTCAAGATCCTGATCCTCGGCGGTACCGGCTTCACCGGACCGTTCCAGGTCGCCTACGCGCTCGCGCGCGGCCACGAGGTGACGCTGTTCAATCGCGGCAAGCGGCCATCCCCCGAGTGGCCCGGCAAGGTCGAACAGCTGCTCGGCGACCGCGAGACCGGCGACCTCAAGGCACTCGAAGGGCGCGAATGGGACGTCTGCATCGACAACCCGACCAGCGTGCCGCACTGGGTGCGCGACGTCGGCAAGGTGCTGGCCGGCAAGGTCAAGCACTACCAGTTCATTTCCAGCATCTCTGCGTATGCCGATCCGTCCAAGCCCGGTATCAAGGAAGACGCAGCGGTGGCGCCGTACAAAGGCAAGGACGCGATGGCGGAGACGCGCACGACCTTGCTCGCCGACGTCGAGAACCTGTACGGACCGCTGAAGGCGCTGAGCGAGATCGAGGCCGAGAAGCAGTTCCCAGGCATTGCCACGATCATCCGTCCCGGCTACATCGTGGGGCCGCGCGACGAGTCCGATCGCTTCACCTACTGGCCGGTGCGCATCGCTGCCGGCGGCGAAGTGCTCGTTCCGGGCGACGGGCACGATCCGGTGCAGATCATCGACGGCCGCGACCTCGCTGAATGGATGATCCGCCTGGCCGAACAGCGCACGATCGGCACCTTCAATGCGTGCGGCCCCGACTACGTCCTCAGCACCGACGCGATGGTCCACGGCATCCATGCGGTCACCGGCGGCAAGGTCGAGTTCACCCACGTGCCGCCCGATTTCATCGAAAAGCACGGCACCGAGACCGATGGCGCGCTGCCGATCTGGGTGCCGGACGTCGGCGAGTACGCCGGCTTCGGGCAGGTCGACAACTCCGCCGCGATCGCCGCCGGCCTGACCTTCCGACCGTTGGCAACCACCGTCAGCGACCTGCTCGCCTGGTTCCACAGCCTGCCCGCCGAGCGCCAGGCCGGCCTGCGCGCCGGCTGGAAGCGCGAGCAGGAAGCGGCCGTGCTGAAGGCGTGGCACGAAAAGGCGTAAGGCGGAGGCCGCGCGCCTGCGCGACCTGCAAACCGGCGGCGCCAACGCGCCGCCTTCCGGTGAAACCACTCCGCTACTTCATCAGCGTAAACACCAGCACGATCGCCACGATCGACAGGCCGAGCGCCAGCCCGAGAACGACCAGGTTGTGCAACGACTTCTTGTCGTTGGCGCTGTCGCGGTCCTTGCTCGCCAGAATCTTGTCCATGGCCTTCAGTCCCATCGAAAGAGAAACCGCACAGGGCGCCGGAGTAGCGGCGAGGTCGCACAAAGTCTCGGTCAGCGTACACCGCAAGTCCGCGCTGTCAAGCTTTGCGCCGCGCTGCGCCGCGCGGCCGCCCTTAACGCAATGTTGACTTAGTATCGGCCAGTGCCGGTGCCGCCGCCGCGCACATCTTTCGTCGTCGTGGAGCATCGACATGGCCCTGGGGCACCGTTCGCATTGGATCCTGGCGTCGCTGCTCGCCGGCGCGCCGGCGCTCGCGACGCCCCCCGGCGAGAGCGAGCCCGCCACGGCCTCCCAGCTCGACGAGATCGTGGTGACCGCGCGCAAGAAGTCCGAAGCGCTGCAGGACGTGCCGATGAGCGTCGTCGCGCTCGACGCGGCGCTGCTCGAGGATCTCGACATCCGCTCGTTGACCGATCTCGCGACCTACGTGCCCGGGCTGCAGCAACAGGAGCTAGCGATCACCAGCCGCATGACCCTGCGCGGCGTCAATTCGGGCGACAACAACGCGTTCGAGCAGTCGGTCGGCACGTACGTCGACGGCATCTATCGCGGTCGCATGAACCAGCAGCACATCGGCCTGTTCGACCTTGCACGCATCGAAGTGCTGAAGGGCCCGCAGGTCACGCTGTACGGCAACAGCGCGATCGGCGGCGCGATCAGCGCGATCACGCGCAAGCCCGCGTTCGAATTCGGCGGCCAGGTGCGGCTCGCGTACGAGACCGAATACGAGGAGCCGCGCGCGGAGGCGGGCATCGACCTGCCGGTGAGCGAGAACCTCGCGCTGCGCGTGGCCGGCACCTGGCGCGACCAGGGCAAGGGCATTTCGCCGAACGCAGCCTCGGGCAAGACCGAGCCGACGTCCGACGAGCATGCGTTCCGCCTGGGCGCGCTGTGGCTGCCCACCGACGCGCTGACCGTGAACTTTCGCCACGAACAGGGCGATCTCGCACGCGAGGGCCATCTGTTCGACGTCTACAAGCATGTCGACGGGCATGGGAATCCTTGGCCGAACACCTACTTCAGCGGCTTCGACGACGGCCGCCTGAACATCGGCAACGGCGCGCCATTCAAGTACCGCAATGCGTTCCTGGAAACGCAGATGGAGGAGACCGAGCTCCAGCTCGACCAGGCGTTCGATGCATTCACGCTGACGTCGATCACCGGCTACAGCCGGTACGACTATCGGCAGTCGATGGACGTCGACCTCACGCCCGCGACCTTGATCAACGTCTACCAGGACGAGCGCTACCGCCAGTTCTCGCAGGAGCTGCGAGTCGCCGGCGAAGCCAGCGACCGCATCGAATACCTGGTCGGCGCGTATTACCAGCGCGACGATTTCCGCAACGACTACCTGTCCGACTTCAACCTGCCCGCGCTGCTGGCTCCCGCGTTCGGGATCCCGGTCGCGCTCGCGGGGCAACTGATCGACCCGTTCTCGCGCCACGTGCTGCTCGACCAGCAGACCGAGCAATCCGCGCTGTTCGGCAACCTCGACTTCGCGCTCACCGACACGCTGAAGGCGACGCTGGGGCTGCGCTACCTCGCGATCGACAAGGACGCGCTGCAGGCGACGCGCACGGCTAACCTGGACCATGCCGATACGCCGGGCCGCCTGGTCGACGTGCGCTGGCTGAACGCGCAACTGGCGCCGCTGCTGCTCGGCAATCCGGGCTATCTCGCGAACCCGACCGGCTACGTGCTGGTGCTGCCTGACGGCACGCGCATCGATCCGGTGCTCGCGCCCGAGCACGTGGTCGGCTACGCGATCGTGTCCAATGGCCATGCGAGCCCGCACGAATTCGCCGGACTGCAGCGCTCCGAACGCCATCCGATGTTCCACGCCAGCCTCGCCTGGCAGCCGTCGTCCGATCTGCTCGTGTACGCGAACTGGGCCAACGGCGCGAAGGCAGGCGGTTTCGACTTCAACTACGAGGGCGGCAACCGTTCGGAGGCCGAGTACGCCGACGAGAACGCGAACGTCGTCGAGCTCGGCTTCAAGCGCGAATGGCAGGATGTGCGCCTGAACCTGGCGCTGTTCTATGGCAAGTACGAAGACCTGCAGGTGTCGGTGTTCGACGGCGGCATCGGCTTCCTGGTCGGCAACGCCGCGAGCTCGATCAGCAAGGGCCTCGACGCCGAGCTCGCCTGGGCGATCGACGAGCACTTCCGGCTGCTCGCGCAGATGGAAGTGCTCGATTTTCGCTACGACGAGTTCGCCGACGCCAACTGCAGCACGACCGAGCGGCTCAACACGGGACAGACGATCTGCGACTGGTCCGGCGACCGCGCGCCATTCGTACCGGCGTTCGAGAGCCTGGTTCTGCTGGAACACCGGCAGCCGATCCATGCCGACTGGACGCTGCAACAGCAGCTCGGCTGGACCTACAAGGGCAGCCACACCACGGCCTCCGACAACGAGGCGCAGACGCGCCAGGCTGCGTACAGCCTGTTCGGCTACCGCGCCGAGCTGTCGTCGCCCGGCAGCGACTGGAGCTTCGCGCTCACGGCCAAGAACCTCCTGGACGAAGAGTACAACGTGTTCACGTCGGTCATCCCGCTGGCGCCGGGGGGCGCGTTTGCGAGCGTGCGGCCGCGCGGGCGCGAGGTTGCGGTCGAGGCCAAGTATCGATTTTGAAGGCGCGTGTCGCTCTTGTAGGTCACGTTGCGCCCGCAAGCTGTTCGGCGGTGCGACGCCGGCGATCGGGCGCTACGTGACATCGCGACCCACCATCGGCGCGCCAACCGTCACGTAGCGCCCGATCGACGGATCGCCACCCGAGCCACCTCGCGGGCGCAACGTGACCTACAACAGCATCCCCCGTCCCCGCGCGAAACTCGCCCCGACCCGCTAAGCTTGCCGCGCTTGCTGTCCCCTCCTGTCCGGTATCTCCTCCGCGCGCCCCATGAACCTGGCTGGCTACACGATCCAAAGCGTGATCTATGCGGTCGATGAGACGGTCGTGGCGCGTGCGTGCACGGAGGACGGCGAGCCGGTCGTGCTCAAGTACCAGGACAGCCTGCGGCCGTCACCGGAGCTCACCGCGCGCTGGCAGCACGAGTACGCGGTCCTGCAGTCGATCGATTCGAGCTGGGTGATCCGCGCGCTGGGACTCAAGCAGATCGAGCGCAGCCTGGTGCTGGTGCTGGAGGACTTCGGCTCGACCAACCTCGTGCAGCTGATCGCGCGGCAGCCGCTGGACCTGTCCGAGCGCCTGGGTCTGGCGATCCAGCTGGCGTCGGCGCTGAGCGCGGTGCATGCGCACGGGCTGATCCACGGCGACATCTCGCCGAAAAACGTGCTCGTCGACGTTGCCTCGATGCGCATCAAGCTGTGCGACTTCGGTCTCTCCAGCCGCCTCGACCACGAGCAGAAGCGCAGCGACGACGGCTATCTGCGCGGCACGCTGGAATACATGTCGCCGGAGCAGACCGGGCGCACCAATCTCGACATCGACTATCGCAGCGACCTGTATTCGCTCGGGGTCAGCCTGTACGAGCTGTTTTCGGGCCGCAAGCCGTTCCGCTCGAACGATGCGATGACGCTGCTGCATGCGCAGATCGCGATCATGCCGGCGCCGCTCTCCGATCTCGATCCGGCGATTCCGGAGCCGTTGTCCAACCTCGTGCAGAAGCTGCTGGCGAAAGGGCCGGACGATCGCTACCAGTCGAGCTACGGGCTGGTGCGCGACCTCACCCATTGCAGCCAGCAATGGCAGCGCTTCCGCCGCATCGCCGCGTTCCCGCTGGCGCAGGCCGACATTCCCGAGCGCTTCTGCATCGCGCAGAAACTCTATGGCCGCGAGCGCGAGTGCCGGCAGATCCTGTCGGCGTTCGAACGCGTGAGCCAGGGGCGCGCCGAGCTCACGCTGATCAGCGGCTATTCCGGCATCGGCAAGACCGCGCTGGTCAGCGAACTCCACAAGCCGATCGTCGCGCGGCGCGGCTACCTGGTGCGCGGCAAGTGCGACCAGTACGGGCGCAACCAGCCGTACTCGGCGCTGATCCAGGCCTTCCAGCAACTGATGCGGCAACTCGCCACCGAGGGCGACGAGCGCCGCGGCTACTGGAAGGCACGCCTCTCGGCGCACCTCGGCGAGCACGCGGCCGCCGTGGTCGAGATCATTCCGAATCTCGCGCTGCTGATCGGTGCGCCGCCGCCGTTGCCGGTGCTGCCGGCGGCGGAAAAGGAAAACCGCTTCCACATCGCGTTCGCGCATTTCGTCAACGCGCTGGCCGCGAGCAGCCATCCGCTGCTGGTGTTCCTGGACGACCTGCAGTGGGCCGATGCGGCGACGCTGAAGCTGCTCCAGCACCTGGTCCAGGACGAGAGCGAGCGCTGCGTGCTGATCGTCGGCGCGTTCCGCGACAACGAGGTCGACGCCGATCACCCGTTGCGCCAATGCATCGAAAGCATCGTGCGCGCGGACGGCCGCGTCGACGAGCTGCACCTGCGCAATCTCGAGCTCGTGCACGTCACCGAGCTGATTGCCGACACCCTGCATTGCAGCACCGAGACGGTCGCGCCGCTCGCCGAGCTGTGCCGGGAGAAGACCCAGGGCAACCCGTTCTTCCTCGGCCAGCTGCTGCGCGCGCTGCACGAGCACGGCGACATCCACTACCAGCGCACAGAAGGCGTGTGGCACTGGAACATCGAGCAGATCCGCCAGCGCGCGATCACCGACAACGTGGTCGAGCTGATGCTGGCAAAGGTGCGCACGCTCGACGCCGGCACGCAGAACCTGCTGGCGCTCGCCGCGCACCTCGGCGACAGCTTCGACCTGCGCCAGTTGATGGCGGTGAGCGCGCAGCGCGCGAACGATGCCGCGAGCGCGCTGTGGCCGGCGCTGCAGGCCGGCCTGGTGCTGCCGCTCAACGAAAACTACAAGTTCGCCGGCAGCCCCGAGCAGTTGCGCGACGCCCGCTTCCGCTTCCTGCACGACCGCGTGCAACAGGCGGCCTACGGTCTGACGCCAGCCGAGCAGCGCCAGCTGCTGCAGCTGCGCTGCGGACGCCTGCTGCTCGCGGGCAGTTCGGAAGCCGAACTCGAGGAACGCCTGTTCATCGTCCTGCACGCGTACAACAGCGCGCTCGACCTGATCCAGGATCCCGCCGAGCGCGCGCAACTGCTGGCGCTGAACTTGCGCGGCGGCAGCAAGGCCAAGTCGGCGTCGGCCTTCCCGACCGCGGTGAACCTGCTGCGCGTGGCGCGGTCGCTGCTGCCGGCCGACGCCTGGAGCACCGCGCCCGAGCAGACCTTGCTGCTGTTTCGCGAGCTCGCCGAGGCGGAGTACCTCGCCGGCAACTTCGACGAGGCCGAGGCGCTCTATCCGGAAGGCATCGCGGCCTGCGCGGACGTGGTCGGCAAGGTCACGCTGCAGCTCGTGCAGGTCGACCAGTACCACATCCAGGGCCGCTTCGCGGACTCGTTCCCGGTGCTGCGCGCGGCGCTCGCGCTGCTCGGCCGCAGCTTCCCGGAGACCGAAGAGGACGCCGGGGCGCTGTTCGCGCAAGAGTTTGCGGACACCGAGCAGATGCTGGCCACGCATTCCGAGGCGGCGCTGCTCGCCGCCCCGGAGATGACGCGGCCCGAACACCTGCTGGAGATGCGGGTCTATTTCAGCCTGTCGTTCTCGACCTACCAGACCGGGCGCTTCACTGCGTTCGTGGTCGACGCCTGTCGCATGGTGCAGACCACCTTGCGCCACGGGCAGTCGGACCTCTCCTGCATCGGCTACGTCGCCTACGTCACCGCGATGTCGGTCATGAAGCGCCCGTATCCGCAGTGCTTCGCGGTCGGCAAGCTCGCGCTCAGCCTCGCCGAGCAGCGCGAGAATCGCTACTTCCGGCTCACCGTCTACCAGTATTTCTCGGCGTTCTACCAGCATTGGTGCGAGCCGCTCTCCGCATCCCTGCCCTATCTCGACAAGGGTCTCGAGCTCGGCCTCACCGGCATCAATCCGCTGTCCGCGGGCTACTGCGCGCTGCTGCGCTCGGTCAACCGCTTCGTGCTCGGCACCGCGCTCGACGTGCTCCAGCTCGAATGCGAGCACGGCCTGAAATTCCTGCACAAGAGCCACCAGCCGAAGACCTGGACGATGCTGCACCAGGGCGTGCTGCTGCCGCTGCTCGCGCTGCGCGGCGGCGCGGCGCACCCGAAGGCCTCCGAGGAATTTCTCGGCGCCGCGGCGTTCTTCGATATCGACGACCCGACGCCGTCCATCCCCGTTGCTCTTCATCTCAGCGCCAGCATTCGCCACGGCTACCTGCTCGACGACGGCGCGCTCTGGCGCCAGAGCTCGGCACGCCAGGCCATCGTCGGTCTATGCCTGCCGGACAGCCCGTCGCTCGTCGACGCGCTGTTCTTCACCGCGCTCGGGCTGTTGCGCGGCGATCTCAGCGGGGCCGAGGACGTCGCGAGCCACCTGCCGACGGTCGCAGGCCATCTCGCGAGCTTTCGCACCTGGGCGCAGGACTGCGAGGTCAATTTCCACCACAAGGTGTTGCTGATCGAGGCGGAAATGGCGCGCGCGCGGTCCGACGACGCTGCCGCGATGGACCTCTACGCGCAGGCGATCGACGCCGCCGGCGAGGCCGGTTTCGGCGTCTGCGAGGCGCTCGCGAACGAGCTGTACGCGCGCTTCTGGGCCGAGCGCAAGCAGAAGCAGCTGGCCAGCAATTTCATCCGCGACGCCTATTACCATTACCGGCGCTGGGGCGCCGAGGTGAAGTGCAGGCAACTCGAAGCGCGCTGGCCGAACATCGCGTTCCGCGCCGTCGAGCGCCAGTTCGGCACCTCCCAGCAGTCGCGCTCGTCGCGCAGCGCCTCGGAGCAGTCGGACCTGCTCGACCTGCATTCGCTGCTGAAGGCGAACCAGTTGCTCGCGAAGGAAATCCACCTCGACTCGCTGCTGCGCAAGATGCTGGTCGTGCTGCTCGAAAACGCCGGCGCCGAGCTCGGCTACATCGTGCTGGTCGACGACGACCAGCTGATCGTCGAGGTCTCAGGCGGCTCGTCCGAAAACCGCCAGTTCAATTCCGAATTGATCCGCAAGCCGCTCGGGGAACTGTGCCGGCGCGAATTCCCGATCCTGCCGTCGGCCATCATCGAATACGTGCAGCTGACCGGGACCACGCTGCTGATGAACAATCCCGCCGCCGACCAGCGCTTCTCCAACAGCCGCTACCTGCTGCAGAAGCAGCCGAAGTCGCTGCTGTGCCTGCCGGTGAACGCGCAGGGCAAGCTGGTCGCGCTCGTGTACCTGGAAAACAACCTGATGGAAGGCGCGTTCACGCGCAAGCACGAGCTGACGCTGGAGCTGTTGAGCTCGCAGGCCGCGATCTCGCTGGTCAACGCGCGCCTGTACGAAAGCCTGGAGCAGAAAGTCCTGCAGCGCACCGAAGAGCTGCGCCAGATGAGCATGAAGGACGGCCTGACCGGCATCGCGAACCGCCGCTCCTTCGACGAGCGCCTCGCCGTCGAGCTGCGCCGCGGCATGCGCAGCGGCGCGCCGCTGTCGCTGCTGATGATCGACATCGACCACTTCAAGCAATACAACGACCACTACGGCCACTTCATCGGCGACGACTGCATCAAGGCAGTCGCCGGCCTGCTCGCGACCATCGCCGCCCGCTCGAGCGACCTCGTCGCCCGCTACGGCGGCGAGGAGTTCGCGATCCTGCTGCCCGAAACCGACGCCGGCGCCGCCGCGCTCGTCGCCGGCACCTGCCTCACCGCGATGGCGGACCTCCGCATCCCCCACGCGAGCTCCCCGGTCGCCCCGTTCGTCACCCTGAGCGTCGGCGTCTGTACCCTGACCGTCACCTCCGAAGACGCCACCGCCACCCTGATCACCCGCGCGGACCACGCGTTGTACCAAGCCAAGCGCGGCGGCAGGAACCGGTTCTGCGAGTGGGTGGGGGTGGAGACTGTGGACCCGTGATTTCGTAGGTCACGTTGCGCCCGCGAGGCGCCGGTCTGTGCCTGACCTCGCATCGGGCGCTACGTGACTTCGTCGATTGTCACGTAGCGCCCGATCGACGGCTCGCCACCCGGGGCCCGACGCGGGCGCAACGTGACCTACGTTCCCTTCCCTCCCTCAGATACTGATGCTGTTCGGGATCAGCGACGGCAGCTGGAACGGGTACGGCATCGGGCGGGTCTGGTTGCGGCGGCGGATCTCGATTTCGATCAGTGCGAGTTGCTCGTGGAAGTCGGCGACGGCGCCCTGCACTCTCGGGTCGGTGAAGTACGGGGTGCGCGCGTTGCCTTCGTAGTGGCCGAAGGTGTCGTACTGGACGCCGCTCAGGAGGAACTCGAACGAGAACGTGTACAGCGAAACGTCGAGCGGCGGGTACCAGGCCATGCACTCGTCGATGCTGTTGATCGTCGTGTGCCGCGTCGGCGGCGGGTTGTAGATGGTGCCGGCGACGCTCGGCATGTACGACATCAACGGGTATTGCGCGTAGTTGACCGACGCGTGCTGCGGGCCGGCCAGGTAGATGATGTGGGCGATCATCTCGATCAGGTAGTCGAGGCTGGCGAGCTTGTACGGGCGCTTGGGGTCGCCGGTCGGCGACAGGCCGGTGAGGCCCTTGAAGCCGCAGTACAGCGGCGACGTCAGTTCGTGCACGAAGCCCTGCAGCTCGTCGTCGTCGATGACGTCCTGGTCGTTGCGGTAGTAGCTGCGCAGGTAGTTGCCGACAAAAGTGCGCGTGGCCTCCCACAGCAGGCGGGTGTCGTCGCGGAACGGGAAGACCGGCAGCTTGTCGACGCCGCGCAGCTCGAACACCTGGTCGGGACTGTTCTCGTCCCAGCGCCAGGCCGCATGCGCCTTCGCCAGCATCGAAAGCGTCGATTCGATGGCCGGGCCGACGTTCGTCGCGACCACGCCGCCCGGGATGATCAGGCTGTGGATGGCGTCGTCGTTGATGTTGATGGTGAAGCGGAAATGCGGGATCAGCAGCTTCAGCAGCGGGTGCTGCTCGGCGAGCTGCCGGTGCGCGGCGACGACCATCGGCTCGATGATGAGATGGCAGTCGCCGAGATGCGCGATGGCCTCGTGCTGGATCGCGCAGATGACGTTGACGATGTACTTGGCGATGCGCCACTTGTAGCCGTTCGGATCATGACCGCCAGCGCAGTCGTTCGGCGTGAACAGCGGCGCGTCGTCGGCGTCGTGCACCTGCGCGAGCTGGATCGCGATCGGCTGCAGCACGCCCTCGGCACCAGGCGGGTAGCCCGGCGGCGGCGTCGGATTCCAGTAGAACAGCGCAATCGGCGCGCAGATGTAGCGCTGCTCGCCCATGAGGCGGTCGGCCGTCGCGCCGTCGAGCTGCACGTAGTCGCAGACATACAGGCGATGCCGGCGCGCCGCGTCGTCGAGCGTGAGGCTGTGATCGCCGGTGACCGCCCTTAAGATGGCGTCGGTGATGGGAAACTTCGCCTGCAGCTCCGACAGCACCACCGTCTTGCTGCCGGCCATGGGCTCGAGCACTACGCCGCGCAGGTTCGTCGTGTTGAAGCCGCCGGTCTGCAGCCAGCCGAAGAACCAGTCCTGCAGGCACGGCGCGTCACCGTTTTGCGGCATCCACGGCGCTTGCTGGATCTGCAGCATCATCGGCACCGGCATGACTGCGTACATCGACGCGTAGTCGTCGAACGACTTCGCCTTCAGGTAGTTGCGACCGTGGTCTTCGCTGAGCATGTCGAACAGCGTCGACTTCAGGAACGCGGTCGGCCCGTTCGCGAGGAAATCCTTGAACACCGTGGCGAGGCCGGTCGCCATCTTCTCGATGTCCTTCGGCAGGTTGCTCAGCTGCTGCAGCGCCGCCGGCAACGCGGCCACCGCCTCGCAGAAGGCGTGCAATTCCTTGGCGTCGCGCTCCGGATGCAGCAGGCTGAAATCGGTGCGCAGCTTGTCGTAGGTCTCCTGGACGCGCTTCAGCGCTTCGGTCGGCAGGTCGTCGTTGAGCTCGCGCTCCAGCAGCGCCATCACGACCTTCTGGAAGTTCGACCCGAGCGGGATGAAGACCTGGATCACCTTCGCCTCGAAATCGAGGCTGAACTTCTCCGCCGACGGCAGATCGGCCGACATCGGCACCGCTTCCAGGTAGCTGCGCATGTAGTTGTACGTGGTGCGCGCGAGGCTGAGCTGGAACTGGCGCTGCTGGCGCTCGTCCGGGCTCGCTTGCTGGGGCAGGGTCGGAATCGGGATTACGGGCGGCGGCAGCAGCATGGGCTTTCCTCTGGCGGGGGCATCGAGCTGAAAACGCCCCAGTATTTCACGCCGAGGACACGAAGCTACGCCGGTCGCCGCGCGTACCTCCCGTAGGCGGCGATTGCGAGGTAGCACGCGGCCGGCAGCAGCAGCGCCGTGCGCAGGTTGGTGGCGTCGGCGAGCAAGCCGGTCAGCGGCGGCACGATCGCGCCGCCGACGATCGCGACGCAGATCACGCCCGAGCCTTCCGCCGCGCGCTTGCCCAGGCCCTCGCACGCGAGGCTGAAGATGGTCGGGAACATGATCGAGTTGCACAGGCCGATGGCGAGCAGGGTCCAGCCGGAGATGAGGCCGTGGGACGACATCGAGACCAGGATCAGCGCGAGCGAACCGCTGGCGGCCGCCGTCAGCACCTTGCCGGGCGACACCACGGTCAGCAGCCAGGCGCCGATGAAGCGTCCGACCAGCGCGCCGCCCCAGTAGAACGGAACGTGCTTGCCGGCGTCCTGCTCGGCCAGGCCCAGCGTGCTGGCCTGCATCAGGTAGTTCACGAGCAGCGAGCCGATCGCGACTTCCGCGCCGACGTACAGGAAGATGCACAGCGCACCGAGCCCGAAACGCGGGCGCTCCAGCAAGCCAAAAGCCTGCAGGAAGCGCTTCGGCTCGCCGGGAACATGCGGCAGCCGTGCGCGCCGCAGCCAGATCACGCCGGCGAGCACGACCAGCACCGCGGCGAGGCAGAGGTAGGTCTTCACCATGACCTGCGTTTCCTGCTCGCGATACGCGTCGAGCGCATCGCCGCTCAGCGTTCCCGGCGCCACGGCGCTCAGCGAGCCGAGGATCAGGATCGAACCGACGTACGGGAAGATGGTGGTCCCGAGCGAGTTGAAAGCCTGCGCGAAGGTCAGCCGGCTGTGCGCGGTGCGCGGCTTGCCGAGCAGTGAAATCAACGGGTTGGCGACGACCTGCACGATCGTGATGCCGGCCGCCAGCACGAACAGCGCGCCGAGAAACACCGCGAACGCGCCCGACTTGGACGCCGGAATGAACAAGAGGCAGCCGGCCGCCATGGTGAGCACGCCGAGCGCCGCCGAGCGCATGTAGCCGATGCGGCGCACCACCAGCGCGGCCGGAATCGACACCAGGAAATACGCCGCGAAGAACGCCGACTGCACCAGCATCGCCTGCGCATAGCCGAGCGTGAACAGCTCCTTGAGCTTCGGGATCAGCACGTCGTTGAGGCTGGTGATCCCGCCGAAGATGAAGAACAGCGCGAACACGAACAGTTTCAGGTCCGGCGCATCGACGCCCTGCTGCGGCGTGTCGTCGCCGGGCACCGGATCGGTCGTGGAGGTATCGGCAATATCGAGATGCATCGGACGACCCTCACCCACGGTTGCACATCTTGCGCGTGGGCGAGGGCGATTTGCCAGAACGCTACCCGCGGTGCCGCCGGTGAATACGTATGCGCACGAACGCGAGGCCGAAGATCGCGAGCGAGTAGCCGGCCGCGACCAGCAAGGTCGTCGGCGTCGACCAGTCGGCGTATTTCGACCAGAAGAGGATGCCGACGTAGCTCGCCATCAGCAGCGCGTAGACGATGCCGTGGCGCATGAGGGCGCGGTATTCGGCCGGGTTGCGCGCCTTCTTCAAGGTCATGCGCACTTCGATTGCGACCGCGCCGAGCACCAGCCCGAGCGCGGCGAACACGCTGCCGAGCATCCACTTGCCGGCCGCGCCGGCCGCCGCGGTGCCGCCCGCGGTCGCCGTTGCCGGCGAAGCCGCGAGGCTCGACGCCACCACTTTCGTGAAGGCGACGCCGGGCGCGCTGCGGCTCGCGAGCTCACCGACACGCTGCAGCATTCCCGCCTGCAGGCCGTCGCGCGCGCGCTGCAGGCGCTTGCGCACGGCGCCGTCGCTCATGCCGAGCAGCGCGGCAACCTGTTGGCTGCTCTGGCCCTCGCGGTAGAACAGCAGCAGCACTTCGCGACTGCTGTCGGGAATCTCGTCGAGCGCGCGCGCCAGCAACTCACGCTGCTGCTCGCGCTCGTGGGCGTCCGCGGGCTCCGGCACGCTGCCCATCGCGGCGTCGATGCGGGTGTCGCCCGCGTCCAGGGTCTGCTCCTGGTAGCCGCGCCGGCGCACCTGGTCGATCGCGCGGTTGCGCGCGACCTGGCGCAGCCACGGCAGGAAACTGTGCGGGCTCGACATGTCGGCGAGCCGCTGCCACGCGGCGAGGTAGGTGTCCTGCGCAATGTCCTCGCTCAAGCCGACATCGCGCGTGACCGCCAGCGCGACGCTCGCGACCATGCGCTGCGTCGCCTGGACCAGGCGCGCGAACGCGTGGCGGTCTCCGCGCTGCGCAGCAGGGAAGTCGCTCTCGAGGATGGCATCGAGCGTGGCGGTCGTCATCGTCGTCTCCGTGGGTGGGTCGTCAGCCAACCAGACGAGCCAGCGCGTACGATGTGACCAGGATGGTGGAGGGACTGGCGATGGCGAGGCTCCTGGGGGTCGTGGGATGGATGTTCATCGCGCTGGCGACCGCGAATGCCGATGCCGCGCGCTTCACGCTCGAATTCGAGATCGACGGCATGGCCCGCAAGGTGCTCGTGTACGCGCCGGATGCACCGCCGCCCGGCACGCTGCCGCTGATCATCGTCTATCACGGCCGCGGCGACGACGCCCAACCGTTCGCGAACGCGGTCAAGCTGCACAAGGACTGGCGCCAAGCGATCGTGGCCTACCCGCGCGGCGAGACCATCGACACCACGCCGCCGATGCGCGGCTGGCAATACCACGCGGGCACCTACGGCGACCGCGATCTCAAGCTCACCGACCAGTTGCTCGCACGGCTTGGCGAGCGCTATGCCACGGACCCCAAGCGCACCTATGCCGCCGGCTTTTCGAACGGCGGCCACTTCGTGTTCCTGCTGCATGCCGAACGCAATGACGCATTCGCGGCGTTCGTCGCGATCGGCGCGCTGCAACCGGCCTATGCGACCGATGCGCCACCGAAGCCCTTCATGTACCTGTTCGGCCGCCGCGAAGATCCGAGCTACCAGGGCGACTGGGCGAAGACTGTCGAGGCGCTCACGCGCCACAACCAGGTGATGGAGCGCACCGAGGACTTTGCCGGCTGCTGCAAGCTGTTGCGCCCCAAGCCCGGCGGCGCGCCGTTCGTGTTCGGCCTCTACAACGCCGGGCATATCTGGCCGAGCGGTGGGAACGCGTGGATACGCGAGTTCGTGGAGACGGTGCGCAACTAACCCGTTTGCTGGGCGGACGTAGGAAGAGCGGAGAGAAGAACATCTAAGGAAACGCAGAAAGAACAGCGAAGGAAAGCCGAAATCTTGGCCGTCCTCCCTTAGATTTCCTTTCTGCTTTTCCTTAGATTTTCTTCTTTCCGCGTTTTGCCGATGGTTCCTTGCGGGTTTGACAGCGCGCGTCCGTTCTATCCATCAAGCCCTCCCCGATCGAGCCGCCATGACCGTCGTGCGCCTTGCCGTCCTGATGCTGTCCTTGACCCTTGGCGATGGAGTCCAGGCAGCTACCAACCTCCAAGCCGTCCACCGCAACGGCCAGACCTTCCTGACCTGGACGCAGGCCGGCAATCCCGCGACGAGTTATCGCGTCTATCGGGCGGGTGTCGCAATCGCCGGCGGCACGCTCGCGAGCGCGGAGCTGCTCGGCACGGCGCCTTTCGATTCGAGCGCGAACCGGCGCCTGAACACGATCACCAACCCAACCGGGCTCGGCACCACCAACCAGTTTCGCATCGACGCCGCCGCAGCGCCGCTTGGGCTGGACCAGGGCTTGTTCGTGCAGACGATCGTGGCAGCGGGCGCGAGCTTCTACGCAGTCACCGAAGTCACCGGCGGCACCGAGGACACGACCCTCGTCGCCGGCCAGAACACGCTGGCGGCGGCGGTCGCGGAAGCGGTCGGCACGCCGGAACCCGTCTGGCAGCGCACCTACGTGTCGGGCGGGCGCACGAATGACATCTACGTGCATTGGGCCGGCCGCGTCGGTCACGCCGGCTATCCGGCGATGGCGAGCGTCGCGTCACTGCCGTTCAATTTCGCGCTGCAGCGCAAGGGCGCCGTCGATCCGCATCCGCTCGTGATCCGGCTGCACTTCAAGGGCGGCAACTTCCTGTCGCTGCCGTTCGGCACGCCGAACCAGAACGAGTGGATCCTGATGCTCGACGACTGGCTGCCGAACCCGCAGAACCAGGACAGCTTCTGGTATGGCTACCACGAGAACTTCAATCCGTACGGCAATGGCGGCGTGGTTCCGACCACCGGCACGGTGCCCGACTACACCGTGCGCCGCGTGCGCTGGACCTTCGACTGGGCGCTGCGCCAGGGCGTCATCGATACCAATCGCGTCTACATGACCGGCAGCTCGATGGGCGGCATCGGCTCGTTCTTCCTCTCCATGCTGATGCCCGATCGCATCGCGGCGATCTACACGCAGGTGCCGAAGTTCGACTTCGCGTTCAACACCGATCCGAATCCGAACAGCCAGTGGAACGAAGGCACCGGCCTGCGCGCCGAGGCCAATCGCCTGTGGGGCACGACGACGACGAACCTGCCCGCGGCCGATGGGCTCGCGATCTACGACCGTCTCAATGCCGGGAAGCTGGCGCAGGTCTACGAGAATCGCTCGCTGCCGCTGATGATCGCGTTCAACGGGCGCTACGACGTCGTCGTCGGCTGGGCCGAGAAGATCCCGTTCTACGCCGCGATGCAGACGCATCGCCACGGCGGCTGGTTCTTCTTCGACACGCGCACGCACGGCGGCGTGGCCGGCTTCACGCCCGAATGGACGCCGCAGGAAGGCATCAATCCCGTCAACGAATTCGACGGCATCGGCTTTCTCAACTTGTTCCGCCTCGACCAGAGCTATCCCGCCTTCAGCCACGGCAGCGCCGACAACGTCGCCGGCAATGGCTTGAGCGCCAACGGCGACCCCGTCGGCAGCATCAACGGCCACCTCATCTGGGACCGCTCAACCATCGTCGACACGCCATTCCTGTGGGAGACCACCATCCGCACGCAGAACCTGACGATGCAACCCTCGAGCGGCGGCCCGGTCACGGTCAACGCACCGGCGTCCGCCACGGTCGACATCACGCCGCGCCGGTTGCAACAGTTCGCCGTCGCGCCGGGCCAGGCATTCGCGTACCAGAACCTGGACGCAGGCTCGCAGGTCGTGCAGAGCGGGATGGTCGTCGCGGATGCGCTAGGGCTCATCACCGTACCGGCGTTCCAGGTCGGCGCGGGCGGCAATCGGTTGGTGCTCGCGCCGGCGTGGAATGCGTTTGCGAATGGGTTCGAGTAAGGGCAGCGGGATCTAACGTAGGTCACGTTGCGCCCGCGGAGAGTCGGTGCGGGCCGGACGGGTATTCGGGCGCTACGTGACAATCGCCCGGCCGCACTGGACCGCGTCTGTCACGTAGCGCCCGATCGAGTTCATGCCACCCGGAACATGGTGCGGGCGCAACGTGACCTACGACAACAGCGACGCCCCCACGCGGGCGCAACGTGACCTGGGCGCCCGCTAAGCCCAAAATGCGCCGACCAGACTCCAGGCGCATACCCGTCGATGCCAGACGAGATCGATATCACGCAGATGCTGGACGACGTGCGTGGCGGCGATGCCGATGCGTGGGATCGGCTGGTGGCGCTGGTGTACTCCGACCTCAAGCAGATCGCGCATCGGCAGGTGGCCGGACAGGCGGCCGAGCGCACATTGAACACGACCGGGCTCGTGCACGAGTGCTACCTCAGGATCATGAAGGGCGGCAGCACGCCGAACGACCGCCAGCACTTCTTCGCGCTCGCGTCGCGGGTGATGCGCCAGGTCATCATCGACCACGCGCGTGAGCGGCTCGCGGCGAAACGTGGCGGGGGCGAGCACGCGATTCCGTTAGAGGAAGTAAGCGCGGAAGAAGTCGCGCAGGCGCGCCAGTTCGTGGCGCTGGACGATGCCCTGGCCGAATTGGCGAAAATCGACGAACGCCAGGCGCGCGTCGTCGAGTGTCGCTTCTTCGCGGGCCTCTCCGAACAGGAAACCGCCGAGGCGCTCGGCGTCTCGCTGCGGCTAGTGCAGCGCGAATGGGCGGCGGCACGCGAGTGGCTGGCGCGGTTCCTGGAGTCGTGAACACGGCAACTGGAGCGAGAGCAAGAGCGATCCGCAGATGACGCAGATGACGCAGATAAAAGGCGATGGGTCGCAGGCGAACGAGCGCTTCCGAGGATCGCCTGTGCTTCTCATCTGCGTCATCTGCGGACCGCTTTGCTCTTGCTTGCGCGTGTCATCTGCGGACCGCTTTGCTCTTGGGAGCCCCTAGATGCTCGATCGCACCCAGAACGATCCTGAGTCATCGCAGCGCTCGGTGCTCGATACGCTGCTGGTGCCGTCAGGCGGCTTGCAGGGGCCGTTGTTTGCGTCGTTGTTGCGGCGACTCACGAAGCCCGCGCCGGCGCCGGAGCTCGCGGGCGGCGAGTTGATCGGGCCGTATCGAGTGCTGTCTGCGCTCGGGCGCGGCGGCATGGCGACCGTGTACCTGGCCGAGCGGGCGGACGGCGAGTTCGAGCAGCGGGTCGCGCTGAAGCTGGTGACGCCGGGTCGCGATGCGCCCGAGGCCCGCGAGCTGCTGCGGCGCGAACGGCAGATCCTCGCCTCGCTGCAGCATCCGAACATCGCGCGCCTGCTCGATGGCGGCACCACCGACGATGGCCTGCTGTGGTTCGCGATGGAGCCGATCAGCGGCGAGCGCATCGACCAGTATTGCGACGCGCGGGCACTGCCCGTGCGTGCGCGGCTCGCGCTGTTCCTGCAGGTCTGCGCGGCGCTCAAGTTCGCGCATGCGCGGCTGCTCGTTCACCGCGACATCAAGCCGTCGAACATCCTGGTGACCGCCGACGGTGAGGTCAAGCTGCTCGATTTCGGCATCGCGACGGTACTGCAGTCGGAGCCCGCCGCCACGTCGACGGCGACCACGTTTTTTACGCCCGCGTTTGCCAGCCCGGAGCAGCGACGCGGCGAACCGGCCACCACGGCATCCGACATCTGGCAGCTCGGACGCCTGGCCGAAGCGCTGATCGAGGGGGACCGCGCCATGCCCAAGCACGCCAAAGCCGACCTCGACGCGATCATCGCCAAGGCCAAGCAGGCCGATCCGGCACAGCGCTACGACAGCGTGGGCGAGCTCGCGCTGGACGTGAGCCGCCATCTCGAACAGCGCCCGGTGCTCGCGCGCAAGGCCAGCCCCTGGTATCGCGCACGGCTGTTTTTCGCACGGCATGCGCTGTCGACCGCGATCGCGGGACTGGCGCTCGGCTCCAGTGTCGCGATGGCCGCGCACTTCACGTGGGAGCTCAAGCACGAGCGCGACACCGCCGCGCGCGAGGCCGAGCGCGCGAATGCCGCAACCAGCTTCCTGATCAATCAGTTCGGCGACGCCGACCCGAACGTCAATCGCGGCTCGTCGGTGACGGCCGAGCAGATCCTCGCGCGCGCCACGACACGCCTGCATTCGGACCTCGGCGACAAGCCGGCGCTGCGCGCACGCCTGCTGCAGGCAATCGCGAAGATCCACATGTCGCTCGGCGAGCCCAAGCGCGCACAACCGCTCGTCGACGAGGCGGTCGTCGAGCTGCGGCGGCTGCCGTCGGAACGATTCGCGCTCGCCGAGGCGCTGCAGGTGCAGGGCGTGGTCGCGCTGCAGCTCGGGCATCCGCAGGAGGCGCTCGATCGCTTCGACGAGAGTGCTGCGCTCAACGACGGAGCGACGCCGGCGGCCGACTCGCTGCGCCTGCAGACGCTCGACGTGCGTTCGATGGCGCAGATTGGCGCGGGACAGTTCGCGGCCGCGCTCGCGACCCAGCAGGGCGCAGTCGAGATGGCGCGCCGGCTGTACGGATCGCAGAGCCAGGAGATCGCCGCGAGCCTCAACAACCTGGCGATCACGCTGCGCGCGAACGGCAAGCGCGACGAGACCGCGCAGGTTTTCGGGCAGACCTGGGAGCTGTACCGGCTCCTGCTCGGCGCCGACCATCCGCAGGCGGTCGGCGCGCAGAAGAGCTACGCGCTGGCGCTGATCGACCAGGGCAAGCTGGCCGAGGCACGCCCGCTGCTCGAACAGGCAGTCGAGCGCAACCGCAAGCTCTACCACGGCCGCGGCCAGCACTACGCCGCCGCCGTGCGCGGGCTCGCGCAGTTGCACGTCGCCCTCGGCGACCTGCCGACCGCGATCGTGCACCTGCAGCAATCCGAAGCGCTCTACATCGACGCGCTCGGCCCGGAATCGCTGGCGCTGACCTACACCCTGCACGCGCTCGGCGATGCGCACGCGCAGTTGGGCGATCACGCGTCGGCGTTGACGTATTTCCAGCGTTCGCTCGAGATCCGCAAGAAACTGATGCCGCCAGGGCAGCCGATGATCGTGGGCTCGACCAGCGTGGTGGCGAGGGAGTTGCTCGCGCTGGGCCGGCGGGCGGAGGCACAGAAGTCTGCCGAAGAGGCGGTGGCGCGGGCACGCGAGTATTTGAAGCCGGACGATCCGCATCTGGAGGAAGCGCTGCTGCTGGTCGAGAAGGCGAGATTGGCGCAGGCGAAGTAGCGCAAAGCCCAACACAGGCTAGAGCGTCAGAACCAAGCAGAATCGTCCGCGCAAGCACGGACCCACAAGATCAGAAGCTCTTGCGCTTTCGTGGGTCCGTGCTTGCACGGACGATTCTTCTTGGTTTTGCGTTTTGATTCCCGCCCGTCGCTCCCAACTGTCCACTCGTCGCCTTCCCTCCTGATCCGCCCAATCCCCGTGCGGGTCTGAATCACCCCCTCCGTTCTATCCACACAAGGGAGCACTCGCTCTCTTGGGAGAACGGGGACATGTCGTCGTTTCAATCTTGGGTACGCGCGCTCACGCTGCTCGGTGCGCTCGCACTGCCGCCACTTGCACAAGCGCTCGCCGTCAACCTGCAGATCCGCGAAGCCCGCCCGCCACAGCCCGGGCAGGGCGAATGCACGCTGCAACCGGGCCGTGATCGCAGCAATGGCCCGGTGACGTTCGGGCTGCCGCTGGCCGCGCAGCCGGCCGTCTGCGACACCGATGCGCTCAGCATCGATGGCGCCAGCAGCGCGCAGTTTCGCGTGCTGCACCGTCGCCCGGATGGTCAGTGCGGCGGTGCCGGCAGCATCGAATGGCTGCTGCTCGACACCCAGGTCACGCTGGCCGCGAACGCCACCGCCAACAACCTGACGCTCCGCGATGTCGCGCCGCCCGCGCCACTGCCGCCGCTCGCGTCCGACAACGGCACGACGATCGCCATCGACAGCGGCGCCGCTACCTTCAGCGTGCGCAAGTCGGGCTTCAACCTGCTCGATGGCGTGAGCAGCGGCGGCAACCTGCTGCGCGCGAACGGTCCCGGCATCGAGCTCGTCGCCGCGGGCGTGAACTACGACTCCGCACGCGATCCCGCAAGCGACGTCGTCGTCGAAGAAAACGGTCCGCTGCGCGCCGTGATCCGTGCGCGCGGGCGGCTGCTGTCGGCGACCGGGACGCCATATCTCGCGTACACCGCGCGGCTCACGTTCAGCCGCCTCTCGGCGCAGGTCCGGGTCGTGTTCACGCTGCGCAACGCCTCGGTGGCGCGCCAGGAAAACCTGTCGTTCCAGAGCCTGGAACTGGTGTTGCCGAGCACTTTGAGCGCGGCAACCTACAGCCTCGCCACGCACCTCGGCCCGGTCGGTGGAACGCTTGCCGCAGGCCAGACCGCCACCCTGATCCAGGGTGAAAACACCTACCCGAGCTTTCGCGACTACGACTTCGACGACTTCGACGGCGCGGGCAACGTCATCAAGACCAAATGGCCGACCCTGCGCGAGGGCTACGAGGTCAGCCTGCAAGGATCGCCACTCGCCATCGGGACGCGCACGCAGCCGATCGACTTGTTCTACGGCAGCCTGCAACAAGGCGCGAACCGCATCACCGTCGGCACCCGTTTCGCGGCCGGCTGGTGGCCACAGGCGCTGCGCTTGGCCGGCAACGGCGACCTGCGCGTCGGCTTGTTTCCGGTGGGCAACGACCGCGTGTTCTGGGCGCGCCACGCGGGCCACGTCACGCGCGAAGTGCTGTTGGACTTCTCGGCGAACGGCAGCGCCGCCGACGCGATGTACCGCTTCCAGTATCCCTTGACCGGTCGCGCCAGCGCGGTCGACACGTACAACGACAGCGACGCCCTGTGGGAGACGCTGGTCAGCCCGGCCGAGGAGCTGCAGCACTACCTCGCCGACGGCCTCGGTTCCGATTACCCCAACTTCTTCGCGCCGGTGTTCCACATCGTGCGCCACTTCTACTGGGCGACCGGCGGCGGTCGCAACCAGTACGACCAGGCCAAGGTCGCGGCGACGAACTTCCTGCGCTGGGACTCGCCCTGTGCCGGCGTCGCGTGGCTGCACGCAGACCAGAAATTTCTCTACAACGCCGACCTGTCGGTCTACCACAGCGACGACTACGACGGCGGGCGTGGCGACGTCGAGTACTTCAACGCGATGGCGAACATCGAGTTCATCCCGAGCGCGCGCGCCGTGTTCGAGGGCGAGCACCCGCACGCGTATGGCCTCGCGCTCTGGTACTGGCTCACCGGCGACGAGCGCATCCGCGAGGCCTATCTCGACTGGGGCGAGTTCCTGTTCCACCCGCGCTCGCTGTTCTACGACATCGAGACGCGCGGGATCATCTGGCGCCTGTACAACCTCGTCGACCTGTATCGCTTCAGCGGACTCGACGTCTATCGCGATGCCGCGCGCGCGCTCTTCAACAACGAGCTGTACGGCCGCACCGCGGTCGCCGGCGTCGCCCACGGCACCGATTTCCAGCGCGGTTTCTATGCGGCGCGCGCCGACACCTTCGACGTCTACGGCGGCGGCGCGCCGTTCGCGAATCGCAGCATCGCGTCGTTCATCACCGGCGCGATGCATGCCCGCGCCTACGCCTACTTCGGAGATTTCGGCGCCGCGACCGAGCTCGAGCGCGACCGTGCGCGCGACCTGGCAGAAGGCGTGAGCCGCTTCATCGCCACCGAGCACTGGTACGAGTATTCCTCGACTCCGGGCGACTACGGCTATCCGTATCGCCAGGGCGCCGACAGCCTGCCCGCCGATCCGCGCCCGGAAGGCAACTGGATCAGCGGCTTCAAGGAAGTCTGGCCGGCGCTGTATCAGGGCTACACGCTGACCAGCGATCCCGAGTTCCTGCGCCAGGCGCGGCTGTTGCAGCGCACCCAACAGACCGGCGTCAGCGGCGAGTTCTACGACTGGCCGGATCGGCAGACGCTCGAATCCCTGCTGTGGCATCCCGATCGACATCCGCACTGGGTCGACTTGCCGCTCACCGTGACGCCATCCGGCAACGGTTTCAACCTGAGCTGGACGGTTCCGCCCGGCGCCCGCGCGTACTGGTTCAAGACCGCCGACCGCACGATCGTGCCGTGGCTGGGCTTCAACCGGCAGACGCGCGCATTCGCGTTCTCGCCGGCTGGCAACGTCGCGTTCTTCGCCGCGGACAACCTCGACGGCGAACCGCTGCCGCTGAGTGCCGGCAGCCCGCAAACCTTCACCGTCACCCTCGCGCCGGTGCCCAACCGGCGCTTCGCGGCGCGTGTGCTGATCGACGCCGCGCTTCCCGCCGACCCCATCTTCGCCAACGCGTTCGAGGCCATGACGCCATGAAACTCCTTTGCAATCTGCTGCTTGCAGCAGCGACCCTGGCTGCGGTCGAGGTCGCCGCACAACCGCTGCCCACCGCGCGCGGCCCGTTTCCGAACGTGCCGCAGGTGCCCGGACGCCTGCTCAGCGGCCTGAATGCACCGAGCCAGGGCCGCACGGCCATCGCGGCGTATCACGGCGGCGTGCTGTTCACGATCCCGGAGTTGCCGTCGAGCCAGCCGAACTCGGATTTCCAGGTGCGCACCTGGGACATCCTCGATCCGACCCAGCCGATCCAGCTCTCGCAACTCGGCGTGAGCCCGATGCCGGTCAACGCGCACGGCTACTTCCAGAGCGGCGAGTACCTGATCCTCGGCAACAACGGCCCGGTCGGCGGCACCTCGTGGACGTTCCAGGCACTGGCGGACGGCTCGCTGCTGCGCACCAGCTTTCCGGGCCTGTACGGCGCGTGGGATCGCGGCCATACATTTCACCCGTGGTTCGTCGGCCAGACCTATCGCATCTACCAGGCGGTTGGCGGCCTGTCCGAGCTGCGCCGCCACAACCAGGTGCTCGGCACCTGGGACCACCTCGGCCAGACCGGCGTCATCGGCCATCCGTTCCTGCTCGGCAACCTCCTGATCTATGCCGGCGAGGAGAGCCGCACGGGCATCGCGACCTACGACATCAGCAACCCGGCCAATCCGGTGCTGCTCGACGTGCTGCGCGCGGGCGGTCCCGGGGGCTACTGGCCGGAGTTGTGGGCAGGCGGCGGCAAGCTGTACGCGGTGTTTCCGTACCGGCTCGACGGCAACGGATTTCGCGTCGTCGACGTCACCGACCCGACCGACCTGCGCTTGATCGCGGATCGGCCGTTGTCCGGCGCGACCGTGCAGTACGCGCAGTTCCAGGACGAATACGGCTTCATGGGCGACCACAAGGTCGACATGCGCACGTTCGAATCGGTGCTCAACCTCGACGGCGCGAACGCGATCCGCCCGAGCGACGGCGGCCGCGGCGTCGACACCAGCCAGTTCGCGCTGCCGCTCGGCAACCTGCTGGTCACCGGCGGCATCGGCCCGAACCAGGGCATGGCGATCTGGGCGCACCAGGCGGCGCCGGACACGCGCGGGCCCGCGGTGACGTTCCACATTCCGCGTGCGGGACAGACGAACTATCCGGTCGGTGCGCCGATCTCGCTGATCATCCACGAGACCTTGAACAGCCGCACCCTGGTCGCCGGCACGACGCTGATCGTGCGCCCGGTCGGCGGGCAGCCGATTGCCGGCACGCTGGTGTTCGCGTTCGACGACATCATGACGTTCACGCCGACACAGCCGCTGCAGCCCGACACGACGTACGAGGTGGTCGTCCCGCCGGGCGGCATCCAGGACGTCGCCGGCAATGGCATCTTCGCCTACAGTTTCTCGTTCTCTACCGGAAACGCGGTCAATGGCAACCTGCCTCCGCAGATCCAGGCACTGACTGCGTCGACATATCCGGCGCTCCCCGGGCAATCGCTGAGCTTGAGCGCGCAAGCCAGCGACCCCGAGGGGGCCGGCCTCGAATATCGCTACGACTTTGGCGACGGCACGCCGACCAGCGACTGGTCCGCGCTGGCCAATTCGAGTCACGTCTACGCCGCGGTCGGCCATTACACCGTCAGCGTGCAGGTTCGCGATCCGGGCTTGAGCGTCTCCAGCCGCACGACCGGCATCGCCGTGCTGACCGCACCGTCCGCAACCCGCCCGAACCAATCCGCGAGCCTGCTCTGTGACGCACCCGCGCGTCGCGTGTGGTCGTCCGACGCCGACAACGGCACGGTCACGGCGGTCAACGCCGACACCCTGGCCGTAGTCGCCGAACGCAGCGTCTGCACGACACCGCGCGCGCTGGCGCGCACACCGCATGGCACGCTCTGGGTCGCGTGCGAAGGCAGCGATGCGCTGGTCGTCGTCAACGAATCGACCCTCGCGGAAACAGCACGCATCGACGGCGGCTACGGCAGCGCGCCGAGCGCCGTCGCGGTCGCCCCGGACGGGCTGTCGGTGTACGCCGTGTTCGCCGGGCGCCGGCAGGTCGTGCAGTACCGCGCGAGCGACCGCGTCGAGCTCGGACGCGTGAGCTTGCCGGCCACTCCTCGCGCACTCGCCATCAGCGCCGATTCGGCCAGCATCTTCGTCACCCGCATGCACGCCGCGCTGGACGACGCGCAGGTCTGGCGCCTCGCGCCGGGCCCATTGCGGCTCACTGCGACGATCGCGGTGCCGCGCTTCGGCGGCTCGCTGAATGCCGACAGCCCGGCATCCGGACGCGGCGTCGCGAACCATCTCACCGGCATCGCGCTGTCGCCGCTCGACGGCACGGCGTGGTTCAGCGCGAACAAGGCAAACACTGCGCGCGGCACGCTGGTCGGACCGGACCTCTCCACCGACAACACGCTGCGCAACCTGGTCGTGGGCCTGGATCCAGCCACGAATGCCGTTCTGCGCGGCATCGATCTCGACAACAGCGACTCGGCCAGCGCGGTCGCGTTCTCGCCGTACGGCGATTACCTGCTGGTCGCGCTGCAGGGCAACAACGAGCTGCTCGTGCTGGATGCGCTGCGACTGAATTCGACGGCGGGCCTCGGCGCGCTGGTCGGGCGCTTCGCGGTCGGCGCGGCGCCGCAGGGCGTGTGTGTCGATGGGACGACCGGGCGCAGCTTCGTGCGCAACTTCCTGTCGCGGTCGGTCAGCGTGCTGGAGACGCAATCGCTGTTCGCGCGCGGCGCGCTGTCCGTCTCCCGCAACGACATCGCGACCGTCAGCAACGAAAGCCTGTCGGCCACCGTGCTCGCAGGCAAGCGCCTGTTCTATCACGCGTCCGATCCGCGCATGAGCGTCGACGGTTACCTCAGTTGCGCGGGCTGCCATCTCGATGGCGGCAGCGACGGCCGCACCTGGGACTTCACCGGGCGCGGCGAGGGCCTGCGCAACACGACGAGCTTGCGCGGGCGCAGCGGTACGGGCGCCATGGGCAATGTCCACTGGACCGCGAACTTCGACGAGATCCAGGATTTCGAGAACGACATCCGCGGCGCGTTTGGCGGCAGCGGCTTCATGAGCGATGCCGACTTCGCGGCGACCAGCGCACCGCTCGGGTTACCGAAAGCCGGTCGCAGCGTCGAGCTCGATGCGCTCGCAAGCTACGTGCAGTCGCTGGGCGTGCAGAGCCTGCCCCGCAGTCCGTATCGCGCCGCCGATGGCACGCTGACCGCGGCGGGTGCGCGCGGCCGCGAATCCTTCCTCGCGCTCGGCTGCAATGGTTGTCACGGCGGACCCGCTTTCACGAACAGCCAGAACGGCCCGAGCCCGACGCTCTACAACGTCGGCACCCTGCGCACGACCTCGGGACAGCGCCTCGGCGGCCCGCTCGCCGGCATCGACCCGCCGACGCTGTTCGGCCTGTGGGACTCGGCGCCGTACCTGCACGACGGCGCCGCGGAGACGCTCGACGGCGTATTCCGCGCCAGCGGCGGACGCGTGATTGCCGCCGAATCCGGCAGCGTGCGCGCCGGCGCGATCGTCACCAACCAGTTCACCGACATCAACAACGACGACAGCGTGCGCGGCCGCGCCTACGTGAATTTCAACGCGCTCGGCCATGCGGTCGACTTCGCCAATGTCGACGGCGGGCCCGGCGGCACGGGTGCGATCGAAGTGCGCTACAGCGCGTCCGCGGCCGGGCGCCTCGACCTCGTCGTCAACGGTTTGCGCCGCTCGGTCGACATCGTCGCGAGCGGCAATCTTCCTGCGTTCCGCAAGACGCGCTGGCGCATTGCGCGACTGGAGAACGTGACACTGACGGCCGGCGCCACCAATGCGATCGCGGTCGAGCAGGCGACCGGTGCCGGGCTCACCACCGGCATCGACGAGATCACGATCAGCACGGCGGCGGAGCTGGCGGCGACGCAGCCGCACCGGGTGGCGCTGGGGTTGAGCGCGGCGGATCTGGCTGACCTGATCGAGTACCTGCTGCAGATCGATGCACCGGAGGGCGGGGATGCGGTGTTCGGGTCGGGGTTCGAGTGAGTCACTAGATCAACAGCAAAACCAAGCAGAATCGTCCGTGCAAGCACGGACCCACATCAGCAAAAGCAACGGCATCACAAAGCAGAATCGTCCGTGCAAGCACGGACCCACATGAGCGAAAGCAACGGCATCACAAAGCAGAATCGTCCGTGCAAGCACGGACCACAATTGGAAAAGCAACGGCAACACCAGGAAGAATCGTCCGCGCGCAACGCAGACCCACAATCGAGCGGCGCCCTCGCTTGTGTGGGTTCGGGCTTGCACGAACGATTCTTCTTGGTTTCCGATCCGACCGACTATGCTCTCCGCTGGCCTGTTTCGGAGCTTGCGCATGCGTGCAGCGAATTGGGTTCGGTGGAGCGCGCTGGTCGGGGCGCTGTGGGCGGCACCCGCGCCCTGCCAGGCCGCCGAAGTCCTTGCCTACGTGCCGATCGCCAGCAGCTTCGTGGTCGACATCATCGACCTGCGCGACGGTCATCGCGTCGGCGGCATCCCGGTCGCGCTGGCGCCGATCGGCGTCGACGTCGATGGCGCCCACGGGCGCGTGTACATCGCCCACCAGGGCGGCAACCGGGTGACCCAGATCAGCACCGCCTCGCGCAGCGTGATCGGCACGGTGCAACTCCCGTCCGACGCCTGGAGCGTCGTGGTCAGCGACGACGGCGCCATCGCCTACGTGTCGATTTCCGGTGCCGATGCGATCGGCGTGATCGACACCGCGACGATGACGCTGCTGCGCACTTTCCCGGTCGGCAACAATCCGCGCGGCATGGCCTTGCACCCGACGCTGCCGCGCATGTACGTGGCCAACCAGGACAGCGCCTCGGTGTCGGCGGTCGACCTCGCCAGCGAAACCGTGATCGCGACGATCCCGGTCGGCGATGCCGCTTTTTCCGTGGCGATGTCCCCGGACGGGTCCAAGGTCTACGCGGGAACGGTGAATGCGCTGCAGCGGATCGATACCGCCACGCTTGCCATCACCGGCACGCTGACGCTGCCGGCCGTCGGCAGCGGCGTCGCGGTCAAGCCGGACGGCAGCCGCGTCTATGTCGCGAATGGCGAAGGCCTCGCGGTGGTCGACGGCACGACCCACGCGCTGATCACCAATATTTCCCTCCCCGGCCCGTACGGCGTCTCCATCAACAGCGACGGCACGCGCGTGTATGCGATCAACGTCCAGGCGGCGACGATGTCGGCGATCGACACCGCGACCAACACCGCGATCGCGCACCACGCGCTGACCGGCGGCGTGTTCGCGGACGGCGATCCGCTCGCCCCGGCCACGGCGCCCGATGCGCCGGTGATCCTGTCGGCCACCGGCGGCAACGGCACGGCCACGCTGACCTTCGAGACGCCCGCGTTCGACGGCGGCGCCGCGATCGACCATTACCAGGCGCGCTGCGGCGCGGTGGAAGTCGACGGTCCGGGCTCGCCGCTCCAGGTCGGGTCGCTGACCAACGGCACGCCCTACGCATGCACCGTCCGCGCGTTCAACAGCGTCGGCGCATCGCTGTATTCGACGAGCGTCTCCGTCACCCCGTTCACGATTCCCGGCGCGCCGACGATCGGCAACGTCGCACCCGGCCCGGGCCAGGCGAGCGTCGGCTTCGCGGCGCCGCAGGACAACGGCGGCAATGCGATCAGCGGCTACACCGCGCTGTGCAATCCCGGCGCGCACAGCGCGAACGGCGGCGGCACGCCGATCGTCGTCGGCGGCCTCGCGAACGGCACCGTCTATCGCTGCAGCGTGCGCGCGAGCAACGCCGCCGGCACCGGTCCCGCGTCGGCGCTGGCGAGCGTGATTCCCGGCAACGCCGGCATCCAGGCAGATCTTTCGATCGCGAAGTCGAACGGCACAGAGCACGTCATCGGCGGCGCCGTCACCACGTACGTCATCACCGTGCAGAACCTCGGGCCCGCGGCCGCCGCGAACGCGCGCGTGCTCGACATGCCCGGCACGGCGCTGTCGAACCTTGCCTGGTCGTGCAGCGGCATCGACCAGGCGCAGTGCCAGGTCGCCAGCGGCAACGGCACGCTGGATACGCTGGTGGACCTGCCGATCGGCTCGACCGTGAACCTGCAGGTGACCGCGCTGGTCGCCGCGCAACCCGAAGGCGACCCGGTATTCAACTCGGCGAGCGTGAGCACGCCGGTGTCGCTGACCGATCCGGTCGCCGCGAACAACCTCGCCACCGATGGTCCCGACCAGCGCGGCCTGCTGCAGGACGGCTTCGAGTGAGGGCTTGCCCGGCAGGAGCGGTACGGCGCGAGCCGACACCCGTGACGATCGCATTCCTGCTCGCGTCGCTGCTCGGCACGTTAGCAGAGGCTCGCGAAGCGCCGGCGCGCCCCGACACCGAGGTCGGGAGGCTCGAAGCCTGGGCCGCGATGCAGACGCTGAATGCCGAGATCCTCGCGAGCCCGAGCGCGACCCTGGTGCTGGAGAGCTGGTGTCGCACGCATGCGCTCGCGGCAGAGCCGCGCATCGTGGCCGTGCGCATCGATGCGCCACGCAAGCCGCCGAGCGCGGAGCAACTCGAGCGCCTGCAGGTGGCCAGCGCGGAGGAGATTGCGTATCGGCGCGTCGAGCTCACCTGCGGCGAGCGCGTGCTGTCGAAGGCCGACAACTGGTACGTGCCGGCGCGCCTGACGGCGGACATGAACCGCACGCTGGCGACGACCGACACGCCGTTCGGCAAGGTCGTCGCGCCGCTGGCGCCGTTCCGCAAGACGCTCGGCATGCAGGTGCTGTGGACCCCGGCAGCGACCGCCTGTGACCACGGCGACGCGCCGTTGCCGATCCCCGACGAGCTGTTCCAGCACCGCGCCGTGCTCTACACGAGCGCGCTGCAACCGTTCTCCGAAGTCAGCGAGGTGTACCAGGGCGCGCTGCTCGCGTTTGCGCCGGAGACGCCCGCGGACGCGTCCACATGCGGCGGTGAGTGAGGCCGGGCCGGGCGGGGAGCGAATGACGCCGGCGCGCCTGCTCGCGCTCACGAGCCTGGCCATGCTCGCCTTTGCCGGCAATTCGCTGCTGTGCCGGCTCGCGCTGACGCAGACGCCGATCGATCCGGCCAGCTTCACGAGCGTGCGCCTGCTGTCGGGCGCGCTGATGCTGGGGTGGCTCTCGCGCGTGTGCGGCCGTCGCACCGCCGCGCCGGCATCCACTGCTTCGACGAACACCGAACAACGAACAACGAAGAACGGCTTGCATACGCGTCCGCGCGCATACGGCAACTGGGGCTCGGCGCTGGCGCTCACCGCGTATGCCGCGGGCTTTTCGTTCGCGTACGTGCGGTTGCCGGCCGCGACCGGTGCACTGCTGCTGTTCGGTGCCGTGCAGGCGACCATGATCGGCTACGGCGCCTGGCGCGGCGAACGCCTGCGGCCCGCGCAGGGCGCCGGCTTCGTGCTCGCGCTCGGAGGGCTGGTCGCGCTGCTGCTGCCGGGCCTGGCGGCGCCGCCGTTGCTGGCGGCGCTGTGGATGCTCGGCGCCGGCGTCGCCTGGGGCGTCTACTCGCTGCGCGGGCGCGGCGCCGGCGACCCCACCTTGGTCACCGCCGGAAATTTCCTGCGCGCCGTGCCGCTCGCGCTCGTCCTCAGCCTGCTGACGCTCGACAGCGCGCGCGTCGACCTTGCCGGCCTCGGCTACGCGATCGCCTCCGGCGCGCTCGCGTCCGGCGTCGGCTATGCGCTCTGGTACAGCGCGCTGCCAGCCCTGCCCGCGACGCACGCCGCGACCGTGCAGCTCAGCGTGCCGGTCATCGCCGCGCTCGGCGGCAGCCTGGTGCTGGGCGAGCCGCTGGGCTGGCGCCTGGCCCTGGCCGGATCGGCCATTCTCGGCGGCATCGCACTGGTCATTCGCCGCGCGAACACACCGAATCGCGCAGTCTCGCCGAGTCGCCGTGCGGCCGATAGCGGCTAGAGTGCGCCACTGGTGTGATCGATTACGTCGTCGCTTGCCGATGGAATGCAGATACGCTGCGTGTTCGACCTCCGTCGAACGCCTTTCGAACCCCCGTTCCCGACGAGATCCGACATGACCCTTCTTCCCTTCAAGCACGACGCCACAAGCGCACGCTGGCGCCCGCTGCTGGCGTTGTTGCTGTCCCTGCCGGCGCTGGCGGGCGCCGACGTCTCCCTGGACCTGGTGAGCACCGGCCAGCCGGGCGACACCGGCAACGGCGACAGCGGCGCGCTCTCGTCCATCGTGACCAGCCAGATCAGCGACGACGGCCGCTACGTGGTCTATCGCAGCATCGCGGCGAACCTGGTGCCTGGCGTCGTCGATGCCAACGCCACCGAGGATGTGTTCCTGTTCGATCGGACCACGGCCACGACGCAACTGGTCTCGTTCCGCACCGGTTCGGCGGCGACCGCCGCGAACGGCGCCTCGTCGCCGGTGGCGATCAGCGGCGACGGTCGCTGGGTGGCCTACCACAGCGTCGCGACCAATCTCGGCACCGGCGTGACCGACGCCAACGCCGCCGCGGACACCTTTCTCTTCGACCGCGTGAGCGGGAAGACCGAACTGGTGTCGCACAGCGCGACCGCCGCGACCGCGACCGCCAACGCGTACTCCTATCCGCTCGCCCTGAGTGCCGACGGCCGCTGGCTGTTGTACTACAGCGCGGCCACCAACCTCGTGGCCGGCGTGACCGACACCAATGCCGGCGTCGACATGTTCCTGTACGACCACGACGCCGGCACCAGCCGCCTGCTGTCGCACCGGTCGAACTCGCTGACCACCGCCATCGGCAGCTCGCACCAGAACGCCCTGCTCAGCGCCGACGGTCGCTGGGCGGTGTTCACGACGCCATCGGCCAATGTCGTCACCGGCGTCGTCGACGGCAATAACGCCAACGACACGTTCCTCTACGACCGCGATACCGGCACCACCCAGCTGGCGACGCGCGCCGTGGGTACCACGAACACCGCGCCGAACCTCGGCGGCGAAGCTGGCGCGCTCAGCGCCGACGGCCGCTGGCTGCTCTACCAGAGCCGTTCGACCAATGTCGTCGCCAGCCAGAACGACAGCAACGCGAACCCGGACGTGTTCCTGTACGACCGCGACAACGGCACGACCGTGCTGGTGTCGCACGCCGCCGGCGCCGCCGCGACGGCCGGGAACGGGCGCACCGATGCCGGTGTCGCGATCAGCGACGACGGTCGCTGGTCGTTGTACTACTCGACCTCCACGAACCTGGTCGCCGGCGCTTCGATCGGCGGCGAGAACGCCTACCTGTACGATCGTACGAACGGTATGGCGACGCTGGTGTCGTCCGCCGGCACGCCGACCAATCCGGCCGGGCTCGGGCTCGACAAGCGGCTGTCGCTGAGTGCGGACGGGCGTTTCGTGGTGTGGAACACGCAGCAGGCGGTGCTCGTCGGCGTCACCGACACCAACGGCGCGGAGGATGTCTATCTGTACGACCGCACGAGCGGCGCCAACGCGCTGCTCTCGAACGCGGCCGGCACGCCGCTCACGACCGGCAATGGCGCGTCCCGCCCGATCGCGATCAGCGCGAGCGGCACCGCCATCCTCTACGACAGCGCGGCCACCAACCTGGTCGCGGGCGTGCAGGACCTCAATCGCAACACCGACCTGTACGTGCGCGAGCGCGCGTCCGGCGTCGTCCAACTGGTGTCGCGGGTCGGCTCCCTGCGCCCGACGACGGCGAACGACCGGCCGCAGGCGAAGGGCCTCAGTGCCGATGGCCGCTGGGTGTTGCTCGACAGCCTGGCGACCAACGTCGTTGCCGGGCAGGTCAATCGCACGCTGTTGCGCGGCGACGTCTTCCTGCACGACGCAGCGACCGACACCAACACGCTGGTCTCGCACGCCGCGAGCGGGCTGGCGACGACGGCGAACGGCCAGTCCGGCGGCAATGCGCTGAGCGCAGACGGGCGCTGGGCGCTGTTTTCGTCGGACGCCACGAATCTCGTCAACGCGGTCACGGACAACAACGCTGAAGCGGATGTCTATGTCTACGACCGCACCAGCGGGCAGACCGCGCTGCTGTCGGCGGCGGCGAATGCACCGACAACGACCGCGAATCGCGGCGCCAATGGCCGCGCGCTGAGCGCCGACGGGCAATGGGTGCTGTACGACACCGAGGCCTCGAACGTCATCGCCGGCCTGACCGACACCCCGTTCGGTTCCGATGTCTTCCTGCTCGACCGCAGCAGCGGCACGCGCACGCTGGTGTCGCACGCGCCCGGAGCGCCGACGACCTCGGCGGGCGGCACTTCTGTCGGCGTGGCCCTGAGCGCGGACGGACGCTACGTGCTGTACCTGCGCACGCCCCAGGGCGGCGTGAGCGGCGTCGCCTGGCGCTACGACCGCGTGACCGGAACCACGGTGCTCGCCTCGCGCACCGCGGGCTCCGCGGTGACCAGCATGACCGCCGTCGACAACGTCCTGCTCAGCGCCGATGGCCAGACCGTGGTGTTCTCCAGCCACGACGCCGACGCGAGCAGCGGCATCAGCGACAACAACAACGCCGACGACGTCTTCCGGTTCGACGCGCTCCTCGATACGGTGACGCTGGTGTCCCGCTCCACCGTCGCGCCCAATGCCACGGCAAACGGCGAGTCGCGCCCCACGGCACTCAGCGCCGATGGGCAGCGCGTGCTCTACGGGAGCTCCGCCAGCGACCTGGTCGCCGGGGCCACGTTTGCGGGCGGCGTCTACGTCTACGACCAGGCTACCGGGCTGTCGCGGCACGTCGCGCACGCCGCCGGGTCGCCGACGACGCCTGCGAACGGCCTGTCGCTTCCGTTCGACCTCAGCGCCGACGGCCAGCGCGTGCTGTTCCGCTCGCAGGCGACCAACCTGATCGCGGGCGGGGTCGACGCAAACAATGACTACGATGTCTTTCTGTACGACCTGGCGAGCGGCGTGCACACGCTGGTGTCGCACTCGACGGCCGCGGCGACCACCGCCGGCAACGGCGGTTCCGGCAGCGGGCCCGACCCTGGCCGGTTCAGCGGCAACGGCAATGCCATGTGGTTCATGAGCTTCGCCGCCGATCTCGACGCCGACATTGCCGACGGCAACCAGAACGAGGACCTCTACCTGGCCACCTTGCCGGGCGACGCGCTGTTCGCGGACGGTTTCGAATAATCACGCGGCTTCGACCCGGTGCTGCCGGTGCGCGACGTAAGATCGCGCGCCGGGTTCCTGGAGTTCCGCCTGATGACCTTCGCTGCATCGCCTCCTGGAGCGAACGGAAAAACCGCGCTGCCGACCTGGGTCGGTAGCGCACTCTTGCTGGCACTCGGCGCCGGCGCGGTCGACGCCACCGCCGCCCTGCCCGACTACACCGCATTCGAGCTGCAGGCGCGCACCAATCTCATCGTCAACGACGCCGGCTACAACCTGCCGCCGGGGTCGTCGTTCAACAGCATCTCGGCGCACATCGACGACCAGGCGCGTGTCAGTTTTCCGGTGCAGGTGGTGCCGATGCCGCCGAGCAGCGCGCCGGGCGTGTGGTTCGGCAGCCACGGCTCCGGGTCCATCGTGGCGACCGGACCGCTCGACGCGCTGATCAGCAGCGAAACCCACCACAACGCCGATGGCGTGATCGTGTACACGCTGTTCGACACCAACAATGTCGACGGCATCTATCGCTACGATCCGATCGCCCTGCTGACAACCCGCGTATCGACCTCGCCGCTGTTCCCGAACTCCTGGAGCAATGCGCGCATCACCGGTGCCGGCGCGATCGGCTACCAGGCGAACTTCAGCGGCGGGCGCGGCCTGGCATCGACCAGCGGCGGCTCCGTGCTGCATGCGGTCGACCAGGGCCTGGATCCGGGCAGCCCCTGGACCTTCATCTACACGCCGGCCATGAACGGCCAGCGCGTGCATTTCGCCAAGGTCGCCACCAGCGCCGATTTCACGACCGCGACCGAGATCCGCAGCTTCGACAGCGCCGGCGCATCGCAACGGCTGGTCGCGAACCAGGGTACCGTGGCCGGCTCGCCGATCCGCCAGTTCGACAACGGCCTCGCCGTCAACGACCTCGGCGTGATCGCGTTCGTCGCCAGTCGCGCCAGCGACCAGCGCCGCGCGGTCTATCGCAGCGACGGCGTCAATCTCGTCGAGCTCGCGGTCGCCAATCCGGCCGGACCGATCACCGGCATCGAGTTCTTCCGACCGGCGATCAACGCCGCCGGCCTGGTGGTGTTCCGCGCGACCGACGCCGGTGGCCAGGCGCTGTATGTGGCCGACGGCACCGCCGTGAAACGCGTCATCGGTCGCGGCGATCCGCTGGGCGTCGATCTCGGCCCCGGCCAGATTGGCCAGAACAACGCCGGCGACGCAGTCTTCTCCGGCGCGCCCGCGATCAACGCGGCCGGCGACATCGCGTTCATCGCGGCGCTGCATCCGATGGGCAACAACCAGGTCGAATGGGGCACCGGCGTGTACGTGGCCTATGCCGGCGCCACGGCGCTGTTCGCCGACGGCTTCGAATAGGCGCGTCAGCACCTTCCGGCCCAGGTCGCGCGCTATCCTTCCCGGTCTTGGCCGAGCACTTGGCCTGCACATATTGAATTGAAGGGGTCGCTCATGCTGGGTCTGCGTTCGGGTTCGCTGCTGGCTGCATTGTCGTTGCTGGGCGCGGGTGCGCTGTGGTCGGGAGCCGCGCAGGCAGCGTGTACGCCCTTGACCGCCTCCGGCGTGCCGAGCGCCACCCAGGACTTCAATGGCCTGTCGTCGGTGGTCGCGACCGGCGTCGCCTGGACCGACGACGCGACCGTGCCGGGCTGGTATTCGACGCGGACTGCCTACAACGTGGCCACCGGGTCCAGCAACGCCGGCGCGCTCTACAGCTTCGGCGTTGCCGGCACCAATCCCAACACCGACCGCGCGCTCGGCGGCATCGCCTCCGGCGGCACCGGCACCTTCTTCTGGGCCGGCTGCTACGTCAACAACACCGGCGCGCCGCTGACCTCGGTGACCATCGCCTACACTGGCGAACAGTGGCGCGACGGCGGCAACGCGGTGCCCGTGGCACAAACGATGGTGTTCCAGTACCAGGTCGCCAATGCCGGCGTGATCACCGACGCCGATACGCCGACGACCGGCTGGACGAACGCCGCCGCGCTCGATTTCTCGAGCCCGACTTTCACGACCACGGCGGCCGCGCTCGACGGCAACCTGGCCGCCAATCGCACCGTCAAGAACGGCAGCATCACGGTGGCCGTCGCCGCGGGCCAGGAAATCTGGATCCGCTGGCAGGACCTCAACGACGCCGGCAACGACCATGGGCTTGCCGTCGACGACGTTGCCGTGACCGGCACTGGCAGCGCTGCCGCCGCGGCCGATCTCACCATCGTGCTGGCCGACAGCCCGGATCCGGTCGTCGCCGGCGCCAACCTGACCTACACCGCGACCCTCACCAATCTCGGACCGTCCGATGCGCAAGGTGCCAACCTGACGCTGACGCTGCCGGCCGGCACCAGCTTCGTCTCGGCCACCGCGAGCGGCACCGGCACCTGCAACGCCGTCAGCCCGGTGGTCTGCACCTGGGCCGGCGCCACGCAGCCGGGCGCGCCAAATGCACGCACGGCGACGGTCGTTGCGCTGGTGCCCGCCAACACCGCGAGCGGTACCACGCTGAACGCCAGCGTGGTCGCTGCGTCGACGACGCCCGATCCCGTCCCCGGCAACAACACCGCCACCGCGGGCACCGGGGTGATCACCAGCGCGAACCTGTCGATCACCCTGACCGACGCGCCGGATCCGGTCACCGCCGGCAGCAACCTCACCTATGTGGCAACGCTGACGAACGCCGGCCTGTCCGATGCGCAGGGCGCGAATATCTCGCTGCCGTTGCCGGCACCGGCGACCTTCGTCTCCGCCAACCCGAGCGCCGGCGGCGTGTGCGTCGGCCCCGCAGTGGGCGCCAACGGCACGGTGACCTGCACCTGGGCCGGCGCGACTGCCCCCGGCGCCGCCAATGCGCGCACCGCGACCATCATCGCCAATGTGCCGGCAGCCACCGCGGACGGCACCGTGCTGCTGGCCAGCGCCGTCGCCGCCTCGACCACGAACGATCCGACCCCGGCCAACAATCAGGCGACGACGACGACCACGGTCGCGGCCCAGGCCGATCTGTCGATCACCTTGACCGATGCACCCGATCCGGTCACCGCCGGGACTCAGCTGACCTATACCGCGACGCTGACCAATGCCGGCGTGTCCGACGCCCAGGCGGTTTCGATCTCGTTGCCGCTGCCGAGCGGCACCAGCTTCGTCTCGGCGAACGCGAGCTCCGGCGGCACCTGCAATGCCGTGTCGCCGGTCGTCTGCACCTGGGCCGGGGCCACCGCGCCGGGAGGCGTGCGCTCGGCATCGATCGTCGTGCTCGTTGCGCCTTCGCAACTGGCCAGCCTCAGCGCCACGGCGACGGCAGCATCCACCACGACCGATCCGAACCCCGCCAACAACTCGGCAACCGCCACGACGAACGTGGTCGCGGCCGCGGACCTGTCGCTGACCTTGACCGACGCCCCCGATCCGGTCGCCGCGGGCACCAACCTCACCTACACCGCGACGGTCAGCAATGCCGGCCCGTCGGATGCGACCGGCGTCACGGTGACGCTGCCGCTGCCCGCCGGCACCACGTTCGTGTCCGGCAGCGGTGCGACCTGCGCTGGCTCGCCGGTGGTGTGCACGGTCAGCGGCAGCATCGCGCCGCTGGCGACGCGCGTCGTCACGATCGTGGTCGCGGTCAGTCCTTCAGCCATGTCGGGGAGCGTGATCACGGCCACCGCCACGGTCTCGGCGACCACGCCGGACCCGAACCCGGGCAATAACAGCGCCACCACGACGACCACGGTGATCACGTCCGCCGACCTGGTCATTGCGCTCACGGCCTCGGCCACGCAGACCGCCACGAACGTGCCGGTCACGTTCACCGCGACGAGCCAGAATCTTGGCCCGTCGGCAGCGCAGAACGTGTCGATCACGCTGACGCTGACCCCGGATTTCCGCTTCAGCAGCCTCACGGCACCCGGCGCGACCTGCACGACGCCGCAGATCGGCAACACCGGAAGCATCGTCTGCACGTGGGCCGGGGACACCGCATCGGGGGTCACGCGCACGCTGTCCGTGGTCGCCTACAGCAACAACGAAGGCACCAGCAGCGTCAATGCCAGCACCACCTCGAACACGCCGGATCCGGTCGCGAACAACAATGCCGCCAGCGTTTCCGTCGTGGTCGGCTTCCAGGTCGAAGGCATCCCGAGCCTGAACGCGCTCGGCCTGCTGCTGCTGACCCTGGCGCTTGGCGTGCTCGGCATGGTCGCCGTGCGTCGCCCGGACTGAGAGCGCAAGGCAGCGCCGGCGTTCCCCCGGGGAGCGCCGGCGTCCCCCCGGCATGGATGCCGGAGCCGACGAGGACGTCGGCGCTCCTGAGCCTGCGCGGCGCGCAGACGGCCAGCCCCTCCTTTCGGCACGCATTCCTCATGGCACCCAAGGCCACGGTCTACAAGGCCGAGCTCAACATCAGCGACATCGACCGGCACTACTACGCCGAGCACGCGCTGACCCTGGCGCAGCATCCGTCCGAGACCGAAGAGCGGGTGATGGTGCGCCTCGCGGCGTTCGCGCTCTTTGCGCACGAGCGCCTGGAGTTCGGGCGCGGGCTGTCGACCGACGACGAGCCGGACCTGTGGCGCAAGTCGCTGACCGGCGAGATCGAACAGTGGATCAGCCTCGGCCAGCCCGAGGAGGCGCGCATCCGCAAGGCCTGCGGGCGGGCGCGCGAGGTCGTGCTGATCGGCTACAGCGGGCGCAGCTTCGGCATCTGGTGGGAGAAGCAGGCGCCGGCGCTGGCCCGCTGCGAAAACCTCAAGGTCATCGAGATCGCGGATGGCGGCGCCGCCGCGCTGGCGACGCTGATCGCGCGCAACATGCGCCTGCAATGCGTGATCCAGGACGGCGACCTGCAGTTGCTGAGCGCTGCGGACGCGGTGACGCTGACGCCCGTGCTGCGCCAACCCGCGCGCGCCTGAGGCGCCGGCGACCGGCGCCGATGCGCTTATGATCGGAGCGCCTTTTTCCCGGAGCCTGACATGGTCGCCAGTACCCGTAGCGGTTCGGCCCTCGGCGGCGGCGTTGCCGGCCTCGGCGGCGTCGCGTTTTTCTGTGCCTGTGCGTGGCTGATCACGGCGAACGAATCGCGTACCGCGCTGCGCACCGATGCCATCGATGAGCTCGAGACGGTCGTGAAGAGCGTGCCTGCGGATGCGGTCGATCCCGCCAACCAGGGCAAGCCGGTCCACATCAAGGGCCGGCTCGAGACCGAGACCGGCGCGCGCGACGAGGAATTCCATTTCGGCGGCGACGACCTGCTGTCGATCCAGCGCACGGTCGAGATGTACCAGTGGACGAGCTACAAGAAGGACAACCAGACGCGCTGGAAGATGGAATGGGACGATGACCGCAACAACGGCGACTCCAGCCATCCGAATCCGCCGTTCCCCTTGCAGGCGGCGCGTTCGACGGCGAACGATGCGCATGTCGGCGCCTTCGCGTTCACCGGCGACTTCGACGAGTTCGACGACCAGCACCAGTTGCCGGCCGAGCTCGACTCCAGCCTGCGCGATCAAGGCTGGGTCTCGTACGACGGCCGCCTGTACCTCAGCGCCGGCGCGCCGGACCGGCCGCAGGTCGGCGACCTGCGCGTGGAATTCGACGTCCTCAAGGAGCTCGAGATCAGCGAGATCGGCACCCAGGAGGGCCAGAGCATCGTCAAGTGGCGCGCCTCCAACGACGACGCCCTGCTGGTCGCGGCGCCCGGGCTGCTGGAGATCCCGGGCGTCATCGCGCATGCGCGCAGCAGCAACGCGACGCAGGCCTGGCTGAGCCGCGTCGCCGGCGTCGGCGGCATGGCGCTCGGCCTGGGCATGGTGTTCCGCGGCTGGCTCGGGATCTTCGGTGGATACCGTTGCTCGGTCCGCTGCTCCAGCGCGCGGCGTTCGCGGCCGGCACCGTGCTCGGCGGCGGGCTCGGCCTCATGCTGCTGTCGGCCGCCTGGCTGTACGCTCATCCGAAGACGTTCTATGCGCTGCTCGCGCTGGCGGTGATCGCCACGGTCGCTTACCTGAAAACGCGCAAGCCGGGCGGGCAGCCGCTGCCGGCGGGGATGCCACCACCGCCGCCGCCTCCGCGCTGAGAAGCGGTCGTGGGAGCGGCCATGGCCGCTCCCACAAAGCCGCCCACACAGCCGCTCCCGCCTGCAGCAGAAGCGGCCATCCGAGCCGGTTGCTCAGAAGTACGCGCAGCGGTCCTGGAACGAGCCGCCGTGCTGGGTCACCGACCCGGTCGCATCGATGTTGATCTCGACGCCGAGGCCGACGCCGCTCTTGCTGGCGTTGAACTTCGCGCCGAGCACGGTGCGGTGCGCACAGCCGGTCTTGGCGACGAACTTGCCGGAGCCGCCGCTGGTGCCGCCGATGCTGTCGTTGTCGCACTGCACCGAGAACGGGATGTTCGCCCAGGCGCTGGAGGCATGCGCGAAGCCGAACGGTTGCGGCCGGCACGAGGCGTCGCAGCGCATGCCCCACTGCGAGGCGCCGATGGTCTTCGACACCATGGTGATGTTGAACAGGTTCTTCCAGGTGTAGGTGTAGCCGGCCTGGTTCCACCAGCGTCCCGTCGTCGCCGGATTGCTCGCAAGGCCGCAGCGCGACTTCAGGGCGTCGCCCGGAATGATCGACTTGGTCTCGGTATCCGAATGTTCGTTGATCGCCCAGCCGGTCGCGCGGAGGCCGCGCATGCTGTTCACCTCGGAATCGATGAACTCGATGCTCGGGTCATAGACGACGCAATGCGACTGCGCCGCGAAGCAGACCTCCAGCGCCGTGTGCGCGTGCTGCACCTTGTTGGCGTCGAAGCGCACGGCGAGCAGCCGGTAGACGCCGTTCTCGACCGGAAAGCCGGCCTGGTTGAAGCCGTCGACCGTCGCCGCGAGATCGGTCAAGTGCAGCGACTTGAGGTCGACCGGCGCGAGGCTCGGGCCCTTGAGCTCGAGGCCGGCGTTGTCGGCCTGCAGCACATAGTCCGGCAACCCGAGGAAATCCGACAGCGGGCGCCCGCCGAGCTCCCGCAACGGCCCCGACTGCGTGGCCTTGACCTCGAACTTCACCGCATTCCCGGTCGCCGCCGCGTAGTCGGCATAGATCGCTTCCGCATAACCGCCGGTACTGGCCGACAGCTGGCCCCCAAAGCCCGCCATCGCCAATGCCGCCAAAAGAGTCTTCTTCAACATGGTCATTCCCCAATGCACGTTGTGGATCGCCGCGAAAGACATTCGCGGCGGTCGCAGCGGCAAAGCGCCGGCTGCTGGGGCCATGGAGCGCGCTTGGCCGTTGAAAGGCGTTCGCAATCGATGCGAGATCGATTTACGAATGGTGACGAGTTGATTTGGAAGGCGATGCCGGGCGGAACCTGCACAGCTTCATCGTGCAGATTCCGCCGCGCCGACGCAGGAAAGCCGCGGCCGCAAGACGGTACGACGGCGGAATCAGCGCGGCGGTGCTCGGCATGTTGCGACAAACTGGCGCGCGCGTTCCGCCCTACGGCAGCCACTCGTGCGGCACGACGCGCTCGCCCGCCAGCTCGAGGGCGCGGGTGGCGGCGTTGCGCCAGGCGACGTTGTCGCCGCGCGCGCGGGCCACTTCCAGGGTCAGCAGCGCGGCTTCGTAGTCGCGGTCGGCGAGACCCGGGTCGCGCGCGAGCAGCCGGCGCAGCACCTGGGAGGCGTCCTCGACGCGACCCTCCGCGAGCAGGAATTCGATCCAGGCTTCGGCGGCGCCGAGGATGCGCGCGAGGCGGTTCGATTTCTCGGCTGCCTCCATACCCTCGCGAAACGCCTGCTCCGCGGGCGCGAGGTCGCCGCGATGGGCGAGCAGCAGCGCCCTCGCCAGCAGCGCGAAGCTGGTCGCGCCGCGATCGATGCTCGCCTGCGCGCCCGGTGCGGGCGCCGGCCAGGCGTCGCTGTGCGCGCGCTGGAGCGCGAGCATCTGCAGGTAGATGAACTGCTCGCGCTGCTCCTGGAAGTCTTCCTCGCTGCGCTCGGCGACCAGCTCGAACCCGGCCGCGGCCGCGCTGGCGGCGTCCTGCCATTGGCCGCGCGCGAGGGCGAGCTGGGTGCGATAGGCGGCAGCGGTGTAGTGCGCCTCGCGCGTGAGCTCGCCGTGCGCGTCTTCCTGGACGACCGCTTCCAGCAGCGCATCGGCCTCGCGCAGGCGGCCGAGACCGATCATCGCCATGGTGCGCGACTGCAGGTAGGTCACGCGCTCGATGAGGTCGCGGCTGCGCTCCTGCAACTCGCGCATGCGCTCGGTGGTGGCGAGCGCGTCCTCCCAGCGGCGCATGCCGAACTGGATGCTCTGGATCGCCCGCAGCGCACGCAGCATCGCGCCTTCGGCGCCGTAGGTCGTGAACACCGCGAGCGCCTGCTGCAGCTGTTCGAGCGCTTCCGCCGGGCGGCCCTCGAGCATCGAGATGCGCGCGAGGTTCGAGGCCGCGCTCGCGGCGCCGAGCTCGTCGAGCAGGGCGAGCGAGATTTCGCGCGCGCGCGCAAAGTCCTGCGCGGCGTCCAGCAGCCGGCCTTCGCGGGCGCTCGCGGTCCCGCGCAGCTGCAGCGCCGTCGCCAGCTCGCGCTGCAGCGGCGTGCCTTCGAGCAGCGCAACCACCTCGCGTGCGAGCGGCTCCCAGCCGGGCTCGTCGAGCTTGCGCAGCAGCGCCGCGTGCTGCAGCTGCAGCGAGGCATGCGCACCCGGATCGGCCTTGGCGTCGAGCGTCGCCGCGAGCCGGTCGATGCGCTCGCGCGCGGCAGCGTAGCGGCCCATTTCGAGGTCGAGCTGGATTTCGAGCAGCGCCGTCTGCGGGCGCGCCGCAGCGGCTGGCGACAGCCGCGCGAGCTGCGTGCGCGCGCCCTCGTCGTCGCGACTGCGGATGGCCTGCGCGATCATCGCGTCGGCCTCCTGTCCGGGATCGACCGCCGGCACGCCGGCCAGGTGCAGGTGCGTGCCGAGCTGCGTCGCCGCGCGGCGCGCGGCAGTCAGCAGGTCGGCGTCTTCGGCCTGCAGCCGGAACGCCGCGCCATCGCGCGGCAGGTGCGCGAGCTCGACCACCCACCGCTCGCCGGTGCGGCGTACGGTCGGCGCGACCAGGGCAGCTGCGGCGGTGTCGACCAGGAGCTGCTCCGGCGACGGCCGCTCGCCGGCGTCGCGCAGGCGCACGAGCACGTTCTCGACCGGCATCACGACGGCGCCGCGCCGGCGCAGGTCCTCAGCGACCAGCGCCATCAGCCCGACGCGCGCCCAGCTTTCCGACGCATCCGGCAATTGCGCCGGCAACACCCACAGCACGCCCGGCCCGGCCGTGGCGACGACCGGCGGCGGCGCGACGACCCTTGCCAAGCTCCACCAGACGCCGAGCGCCAGCAGTCCTGCGAGCAGCCACGCACTCGCGAACCACGCGCGGGTTGGCGCGTGGGCCGCTGGTGGAGTTGGTGGTGATATTGGTGTTGGTGTCGCGTCTGCTATTGGTTCTGCCGCTGCTGCTGGCATGGCGGCGACGCTGGCCGCGACCGGCACCGACGCGAGCTCCTCGTCCTCCGGCTCGACCGCCCCGACCCAGTGATAGCCGAAGCCCGGCACGGTGCGGATCATGCGCTGCGCGACGCCGTCGTCCGCGATCAGCTTGCGCGCCGCGAGCACGGTCTGCGCGAGCTGGTTGTCGGAGACGTTGTCGCGCTTCCAGACCTGCTCGATCAGCTCGTCGCGCCCGACCGCGCGCTCGCGGTGCAGGAGCAGGTAGGCGAGGCAGTCGAACACTCGCCGGGGCACGTCGATCGCGGTCGTGCCGTGCAGGAGCTGGCGTGCGGCCGGATGCAGGCTGAACTCGCCAAATCGAAAGCTGCGTCTGCTCATGTTGACCCGGTCGACCCCTGGCCGGCGATATTAGCCGGGATGGCGAGCGTTCCAGGAGAGCGCTCCAGGACACCCGCCAGCGCTCACGTGCGCATCCCCGATCCGAAAAAAAGCCCCGGGCGGGACGCTGTCCGCGTCCGGCCCGGGGCTGCTTCGAACACGTCGAAGCGGTGGCGGGTTACTCGAAGCCGTCCGCCAGGATGTTGTCGCCGCTGCCGGACGTGCAGACGCCTGCAGTACCGGCGTTGTTGATGGTCACGCTGTCGACGAACCAGCCGGTGCCGATCGCGGAACTGTCGTCGCCCTCATGCCAGCGCAGCTTGATGTTCTGGCCGGCGTAGGCCCCGAGGTTGGCGGTGACCTGGGTCATCGCGCCGATCGTGCCCGAACACCAGGCACGCTTGCCGCCGATGGGATTGGCGAAGCCGGAGTTCGCGGTGCCGTTGAAACCACCGGCCGTGAAGCTCGCATCCGGCAATACCGTCCAGCTGCTGCCGCCGTTGGTCGACACCTCGAGGGTACCGGCGTCGTAGCACTGCGCAACCGTGCCCTCGAAATTGAAGGTGTGGAAGAACGACAGCGTGGTGCCGGCGAGCGCACCAAACTCCGGCGACACCAGCACGCGGTTCGTCGTCGACGGCAGGCTCACCGAATTCCACGAGTGCGTCGGCGTCTGGCTTTGCGCGGTCGAGAGCGTCCAGTCGTTGGCACCGGCGATCGCCTGGTGCGTCCAGCCCGGATTGTCGTAGCCGCCGGCGCCTTCGAAGGTCTCGACCAGGTTGCCCGGCGTGACCGTGCCGCGCGGAGTCGCGCTGCGTTCGACGAGATTGCCGTCCGCCTGCGAATTCGACGTATCGACCGCACGCACGATGTAGAAGTACGGCACGTTGTAGTTGACTGCCGGATCGTTCAGCGCGGTGCCGCTGACCCCGCTGGCGATGAGATTGCCAGCGCTCGGCGTGAAGCCGGTGGTCAGCGAGCGATAGACGTTGTAGCTCGCCGGTCCGGCGCACTGCGTGGCCGCCGCAGCCCACGCGAGGTTGATCGAGCATGTCGACTGGTTGGCGGATTGCGCGCTCGTCGCGCCGGCAAACATCGGCGCCAGCGTGCACTGGCCGACCGCGGTGCCGGCGCCGCACAGGCTCTGCGCCGACGAGCAGTCCTGCTGCTGGTCGTACGACACCACCTTGTACGAATACGTCGAGCCGCCGGACACGTTGAGATCGGTGTAGGTGGTGCCGACGACGTCGTTGCCCACCAGCGTGTAGCCGGAGCCGCCGCAGGCGCCGAGTGCGCGATAGACGTCATAGCTCTCGGCGGCCGGGACTGCGGTCCAGCTCACATCGATGCGGTTGTTGCCGTTCGGCGTTGCCGTCACGTTGGCCGGAACCTCCGGCTGCGTGCAGGCGCCCATGCCGTCGATGGCGGTGGCGCCGGTCGACGTCGGATCCAGGAAGCTCGCCGCCGGCACGAACGACAGCGAGAACCTGCCGTAGTAATCGGACAGGTTGCCGCCGGTCTGGCCGCACGCGGACGGGCCGCCGTGCAACTGGCCGATGAAGCGGTGCTGGGCGTTGTACAACGGCGAACCGGACGAGCCGCCTTCCGTCACCTGGGGCGGATTGCCCGAGGTGCCGGTATTGCCGCCAGCCGGAATCGTGAAGATCGGCGGCACCGTGGACCACAGGGCATGCACGTGCGTGCCGTCGCCTGGAACCGCCGGGTTGTTGTAGGACGTCGTGGTCATGTTGACGTCGACGAAGGTGATGCGCTTTTCCTGGACGTTCGGGTGGTGGATGCCGGCGCACATCGCGGCCTGCGTGCACACCGCGTCGCCGGCGGACTTGTCCCAGCCCGCCCAATACAGGTCATGCGCGGGGTTGGCCGGCTGGCTCATCTCCACCAGCGTGAAATCCGATGCGGAATTGGTGATGCGATGGGTTGCGCCAGTATTGAACTGGTCCAGCGGGCCGTCGCCGGCCGCGCCGCTGGCGGCCGAACCCGGCACGCGACAGACGGAATTCTGGTAGTTCCAGAAGGTCACCAGCGACGGCGCATTCGCGGCAGTGACCGTGCAGTGGGCAGCCGTCACGAACAGCATCTTGCGGTCGTTCGCGGTGTTGTTGAGCAGCGAGCCGCTGCAGAAGCGCGAGCCGCCGGTGGAAATCGCGGCCACCGACTTGGCGGTCTGCCGCCATTCCGGGAATTGGCCGCCGCCGCTGGTCGGGACGCACACGATGTCCATGTTGCAGCTGCCGGATTTCTCGGCGCTCTTGATGCCCGACGGCGCCATCTTGGTGCCCTTGAGCCAGTCGGTCGCGGCTTCCGCCGCCTTGGAGGCGCAGGTGGCGTCCTGCATCTTGTCGGACATGTCGGCCGCGGCATCGCCAAACCCGCGATAGCCCTGGCCGATCTGGCCGAGCGTCAGCACGACCTCGCCCAGCTTCGCGTTCGGCACGGTGAGCTCGATCATTGCGTCGGACGTCAGCAGCGGCGGCGTCCAGAGCTGGCCGTGGTCCGCGTTGTCGGCCGCGGTGAACGGCCGGATGCGGGACGAGAAATCGGTCGCGTAGATGTTGAGGTACGCGCCCTCGGGCAGCCGGAACTGCGTGAAACCAAAATTGAGCGACAGCGCGCCGGCGGCCTTGACGCGATAGCGCCAGACCTGGTGATCCTTGCCGGCGGCTTCCCACAGGCCATGGTCGAGCGGCGTGATCGCCACCTTTTGCGGTACCGCGTAGCGCGGCGGCAAGCCTTCGGCGTTGCTTTGGGCGTCTTCGATCGCCAGCTTGGTGCGGTCGAGCGCCTTGTAGGTCGCCGTTTCCACCTTGTCCACCGGGGCCAGCGCCAGGCGCTTGGCCGTCGGCAGGTCTTGCCCCATCGACAGCATCGGAACACAGAACAACATCAATCCCAGGTACAGATTACGCATGGCTTTTCCCCAACCCAGCTGGAGGCCGCCATAAACCATGTTGTGAGCGTTAGGTCAATAAAGACGCTGTGAACGCGGCCCGTTTTTCACATAAAAATCTCGCGCCTCCGCCTGCAGGCAGACCGGCCTCCGCCGGCAGGCGGTGGGATCGCCGTCAATGCGCGCCAGCGAGCACGCCGATGGCACGCGCTGCTTCCGGCGGCGCCAGCGGCTCGTTCCGGCGCAGCCACGCGATCAGTGCGTCGAGATCGCCGCCGACCTGCGCCAGCGGCGGCTTGCCGCGCAGCACGCTCAGGCCGTCGCCGCCGGCGGCGAGGAACGCGTTCACCACCAGCCGATAGCGGCGTTGCGGATCGATCGCCACGCCGTGCAGCGTCGGCGATCCCGGCAGGACGCGCTGCCCGCGTGGCCGACCGACGTCGAAGCGATAGCTGAAGCCCGCCGAGCAGCTCAGCAGCGCGCGCGGATCGCCGCGGCTCCACTGCTGTTCGAGCATGGTCGCGAGCTCGGCACCGCTGAGCTCGAGCACGACGAGGTCGTTGCCGAAAGGCTGCGTCGCGTACACGTCGGCGTACGTCACCGCGCCGGATCCCGGGTGCGCCGGCAAGGGCTGGCGGACGCCGCCCGCGTTCATGCACGCGAGGTCGGCGCCGTGGGCACGCGCGGCGAACAATTGCGCGTCGGCGACGGTGCGGCCGAGCGCCGATTCACCGTTGCGCTCGGCCGTGGAAGTGATCTGCGCGACGCCGAGGCGCGCGATCGGCCGCTGCGCCACGCGCTCGGCACGCGCGCGGGTGCGCTCGACCAGCTCGGCATAGGCCGGATCGGTGCCGACCGCGGACGCGAGGACGAGATGGTTTTCCGCCCGCGCCGCACGCACGTCGCCGTCGGCGTCGACGTCGAGATCGATCGCGGTGACCCATTGGCCGAAGGACCCGGCCTGCGTCAGCAGGCGGCCGTGGTAGCGACACGCGTAGGCGACATGCGTGTGTCCGGACACGATCAGGTCGATCTCCGGATCGAGCCGCTCGAAGAGATCGAGCAGCGCCCCTTGCAGGCCGCCGCAGGTCGCAGGATCGACCGCGCCGTCGAACAGCGCGCCGTGGTGGATCAGCAGCACGATCGCGCGCACGCCTTGCGCGCGGATCTCCGGCACCAGCGCGTTGACGCTCGCGGCCTCGTCGATGAACGCGAGCCCGGCGATGCGCTCGGCGACGATGACCTTCGGTGCGTCGCGCAGGATGGCGCCGATGAACGCGATGCGCGTGCCGCCGACGGACCGGATCGCATACCCCGGGAACAGGCGCTCGCCGCTGTCGGCGCGCACCACGTTTGCCGCGAGGTAGGAAAAGCCGGCGCCGGCGAAAGCCGGTTCGCCTGGTGCGCAGCCTTCTGCCGGGCAGCCGCCGCGCTGGATGCGCTCGAGCTCGACGACGCCGCGATCGAATTCGTGATTGCCGACCGCGGTCACCGCGAGACCGAGGCGATCGAGCGCCTGCACGACCGGTTCGTCGCGCAGCAGCGATGCCATCAGCGGGCTGGCGCCGATCAGGTCGCCGGCCGCCACCAGCAGGTTCGCCGGCTGCTCCGCACGCAGGTGTTCGATGGTGGCCGCAAGCGCGACCATGCCGCCGGCCGACACCGGGGTCGGCGAGCGCAAGGCCGCCTGCGCCGACGGCGAGGACATCGGTTGCAGATGGCCGTGCAAGTCGTTGATGGCCAGCAGGCGCACGCTCGTCGGCGGCGCCACGACACGCTCGTGGTGACAGCCGCACGCGACCGCGATCGGCAGCAGCCACCACCACCAGCGCCTCGACCCCATCGACCGCCCTCCCGGCCCAGCGGCGCGCCCGCTGCCCGGAAGGGTCGATCAGATCGGGGTGGCGACGCAAGCGGCCTATGCGGGCACCGCGAGCGAATGCGGCGTGCCGAGCCCCAGCGCCGCGATCACGGCCTCGGTGTCGACCACCTCGGCAAACTCGGTGCGCAAGGTCGCCAGGTGCGCGCGGCTGACGACGTCGGCCGGGATCACGCTGCCGTCGGCATCGAGCAGCTCGCAGCAGGCGCACGCATCGGCGACGACGATCGTGCGGTAGCCGAGATTGCTGGCCACGCGCGCCGTCGTCGACACGCACATGTCGGTGTAGAGGCCGAACAGGACGACGGTGGTGACGTTGAGGCGGCGCAGGCGCAGGTCGAGGTCGGTGCCGATGAAGGCGGCGTTGACCGATTTGCTCACCACGGGCTCCCCCGCGTGCGGCTCGAATCCCGGCCGGAACGCATTGCCCGGATGACGCGGATTGAGGCTGGACGTGGGGTGGATCGAATCGTGGCGCACATGCAGCAGCGGCCAGCCGCGCTGGCGCCAGGCGCCGAGCAGGGAGAGGCCGTTGGCCTCCATCGCGAAGTTGCTGCGGCGGTCCCAGGCCGGGCCGGCGAAACCGCGCTGGACATCGATCGGGAGCAGGACGGTGTGCGGGTCGAGCTGAAGCATGCGTGAGACTCCGGCAGTGGGTGGACGCAGTCTGTCGCGTGGCTTGCGCCGGTCTCAACCCGGCAGAATGCCGGTTCCGCCGCCAGATCGCCGGATCCCGATGAAGCCCCTCGACCCGATCGACCGCCAGCTCATCGCGCGCCTCGCCGACAACGCGCGACTCCCGCTGGTGGCGCTCGCCAAGGCAGTCGGACTCTCGCGCAGCGCCGTGCAGGAACGGCTGGCCAGGCTCGAGCGCTCCGGCGTCATCGCGGGCTACGGCGTGCGCCTCGGCGCCGCCGGACAACCGCGACTGCAGGCGTGGCTGCTGATCCGCCACAGCGAGGGCTTCAGCTGCGCCGACGTCATGCCCGAGCTCGCCGCCCTGCCCGGAGTCACGCTCTGCCACAGCGTCGCCGGCGACACCGACCTCATGGTCCTCACCGCCACCGACACAGCCAGCGACCTCGCCCGCCTGCGCGAACACATCGCCGCCCTCAAGAGCGTCGACGACGTCACCACCTTCCCGGTGCTCGAGGTGATGCTGGATCGGCGCTGAGGGCTGCTGTCGAGTATTCCCCGGCAGGTCGCTGAAGCCGCCGAAGCCGCAGTCGCAGGAGCTCGATGCGCGAGTGCAGGGTCCACGCGCTGCTGCATCCCCTTTGGGCGGTGGCGACACGGCGTCGGGTCGTGACGGCAAGGCTTCGAGTGCGCTCGACGCGGACACGGGTCGCGGTCGTCCGACGTTGGGTGCAGCGTCACCCAAGGTTGGATGCTGGCGACGCGACATCGGGTTCGCGCGATCGGCGCCTGGGTGCCCGCCACTGGAAGTCCGGTGCTTGCGACCCGGCGTCGAGTGCTGGCCATCGGTGCCTCGGTACACAGCAACCCGTCGTCCGGTCGCGGCGACCCGACGGCAGGTCCCGGCGACCCGACGCCGTGCCGCCGGCGTCCGAATCCGTGTCGAGCGTGCCCGGTGGACGTACACCGCGATCGGCGGTCGCGTTGGCGGTTCTCGCTGCCGATCGCGCAATGCCAGGGGCAGGATGGCGGTCATTCGTCAACGCGAGGACCGCATCGGCGGACGCACCGAACGCATCAGGCTTCTGCATGGATGACTCAGCACCCATCGCCATGGATTCAGCAACGAGCGCCTCATGCGCGAAGCCGGGTGCTCGCGAACGACGCTCTATCGGGACCTGGGCTACGCGCGACGCCCTGGGGGCGCCGCTGCTGCTCGAAGGCGCGGATAGCCGATTCAAGATGCGTTTGGCCATCCCCTTGATCTTTGCACGTACGCTCGGCGGCGCACGACCGCCGCGCGTCTTCTACGCGCCGCTCATCCACAACACCCACAAACCGACATCACCCCGAACTGCGTGGTGGTCCACTGCCCGTTCCAGTCATCCTCAGCTGCGCTGCATACCTGCGGGCAGACCTCTTGCGCTTGTTGGTTGGACAGGATCGGGCCGGCCGGCAGGTCGGTGCAGCTTTTCTGAGTAGCGAGGCCGAGGAGGAAGCTGAAGTTGGCGGGATAGGTGACGGTTTTGCCGTGGGCGTCGGTGCTGGTGTAGGCCAGGTCGGCAAATTTCTGGTGGCAGTCGACGCAGTTGCCGATGGCGGGGTCGGACTGGATGTAGGTTTCCAGGGTGGTGTTGGCGAGGAAGGCGGGGACGGAGTTGTTGTCGAGCTTGCCGGGCTCGAATTCGATGCTGGCGCCCCAGTTGGTGCCGACCAGGGAATAGTTGGCGAAGACGGAGTTGATCGCCTGCAGCTGTGCGACCCAGGCGGTGTTGAGGTCCGCGGTGAGGTCGTAGATCTGCCAGCAGCGTGAGACCTGGGTGCCGCACTGTTGGCCGCCGCTGGTCGTGGTGTAGGCGCCGGCGTACGGTGGCTGACGTTCCCAGATGTAGGCGCTGTCGCCGCTCTTGAGCACGGGCGGGGTGTTGACGGGGACGGCGCTGCACGCGTTCTGGCTGAAGGAGAAGTCGCCGGCGTTGGGCGGCGCGGGGCAGTTGTTTTTGGCGATGGTGGTGTAGCAGTTGTTGTCGACCGGGTCGCAGGCTGCGGCGGCGGTGGGTGCGTTGTTGTTGTGTTCGAAGGTGGCCCAGATGAACTTCGGCTGGAGCGCGCCGAGCACGCTGTTGGCCTGGATGATGTGGAGGCCGACGAGTCCCAAGGTGACGGTCGCGCACAGCGGCTGGCCGTCGCGCACGTAGGCGCCCTGCACGTCGATCAGGCCCTGGACGTTGAAATAACTGGATTTCTCTGCCTCCGAGATGATCCGCCAGGAGGCCTTGATCTCGATCGCGCCGACGGTGCCGTTGGTGACCTGCTGTCCGGGCTGGAACAGGACCGAATTGCCGGCCTCGACGAAGGTCTGTTGACCGGCGTAACTGTTGAGCCCCTGGCTGGTGATGTAGTTCTGCTCGACGCCATTCATGCGCCGCTCGAACAGCGCCCAGTTGCCGTTGACGTCGATCAGCGGCTGCCCGGTGGCTTCCTGAAATTCCTCGTCGGACGCCTGCCCGTCGGATTTCGCGATCAGGTTGAAGCGCGGCAGATTGTCGGGATTGGGGCAGTTGCCGACGGGACCGCCGAACACGTCTTCCGGACGCGCATAGGTTTGCCAGACCACCTGTCCGGCACCATTGAGACCGGTGGCCGGATCGCCACCGGGCTGGCTCGCCTGCCAGTTGAGCGCTATGAACATCTGCCAGGCCATGTTGTCGAATGGGCTCTGGGCGTCGCCGTTGGCATCCGGGACATCGTTGCTCAAGCCCTGGTAGCCGTCGATGTCGAGCAGCATCGGGTCGTTGCCGATGAACGACGGGATCGTCGGGCACAGTGTCTGGACGGTGGAATCGGCGCAATAGACCGGTGTGGGCTGGTAGTTGGCCGGCGCCGTGGTTGTTGCAGCCGGAACGGGCGGCGGTGTCGAGGGTGGAGGCGCGTCGCTACAGGCGGTCAGCGTCAGGGCCAGGCTGGGAAACAGGTACCGCAGGGATCGCAGGCGAGCCCGCTCCAACAACGCCGTCGAAGTCATCGTTGTACTCCTGTGTGAGGAAGATGTGATCCCGCTGTGAATCAATGTCGCCAGCGGGCACGATGTCGCAGGGTGGGGAGCGTGAATGCCATTGGTTGCAGAGTGCGCTTGGACTGCCCTGGCTGCGGTCGGGCCGACGTCAGGGTGTGCCGGCTCGGCTACTCATGACGCCGACGGCACTTGGCCATTACCAGTTTGCGCATGGAAGAACGTCCGTTGGTCCAACCTGGAATCGGGGACAAGCGGACTGCAACCAGGAACGGCTCGAGGATGACGGCTCGACCATGGATCGCTTGCTGCGATCAGGGCCTGGCGCCATCTGCTGGCCGTCGGGGGACGAAGCTCAAAACTCCGCGCTCGCCTGCGCGTACCAGAATCGTCCCGGCACCGGGTACGCGGGGTCGAAGGAGTTGGCTAACGCGGAGTAGGACACTGGCGGGTCGCGGTCGAAGGCGTTGTGCACGCCGAGCACCACGCGCACGGCCCAAGGGTGTTCCAGCCGGCCTGCAGGTCGACGTAGGTGCGCGAGCCGAGGCGGTTTTCGGGCATGCCGTTGAATACCGGGCTGCCAATGTCCGGGCTGCTGCACAGGTATGTGGCGCCGGCGCGCTGGGCGCTGGCGCAGGCTTCGTCGAGGTGCGAATACCAGCGGATGCCGACGGCCGCGTCCCAGTCGCCGCGTTCCCAGGCGAGGTCGAGGTTCGAGCGCAGGCGGAAGCCGGGCTCGAGCTGGAACAGATGCCCGACTGCCGAGCGCTCGCCGGAACCGCGCGGGACTTCGAATCGATACTTCGTGGTGTAAGTGGAATCCCAACGCACCTCGATGCGACCGAGGTCGGTGTCGACGCGGTACGCGGCGGAGAGGTCCCAGCCTTCGACTTCCAGCGCGCCCGAATTGAGCAGGCGCTCGTCGACTTCGAGGAGCTCGCCGGTGGGGCCGCGCTCGGTGCGCGCGCAGGCTTCCGGGACCGCGGCGTCGATGCAGAAGCGCAGCAGTTCGTCGACATCGACGGGCGCAATCGCATCCTCGATCTCGATCCGGTACCAGTCGAGGCCGAGGTCGAGGCCCGGCAGCCACGGCGGATTCCACACCAACCCGAGCGTGCGGCTCCGCGCCGACTCGGGTTGCAACTCGGGATTGCCGCCGGTGATCACGCGATGGAGCACGCCTTCGGGGGTGTAGACGCCGCCCGGCACGCCATCGGCAATGCAATTGGCGCGCCGTGCCGGGGTCGGCGTCGACGTCGACGTCGACGTCGCGGCGCACGGATCCAAGTCGAGGGCGCCGAAGCTGTCGGCCGCCGGGAAATAGAGCTCGGACACGATCGGCGCACGCAGGCCTTCGGACCAGCTCGCGCGCAGCAGCAATTGGTCGACCGGTTTCCAGCGCAAGCCGCCTTCGAAGGTGGTGGAGACGCCGAAGCTTTCGTAGTCCGAACGCCGTCCGGCGACGCTGAGCTCGAGCGTGCGCGCGAAGGGCGCGTCGGCCAGCAGCGGGATCGCGAGCTCGAGATAGGTCTCGCCGACCGCGACGTCGCCGCCGTAGTTCGCTTGGCTCAAGTTGTCGAGCGCAGCGCGGCGCGGGTCGATGCGGCTTTCCCCCTCCTCGCGCCGATACTCGTAGCCCGCGGCGAGCGCGAGCGCGCCGGCGGGCAGGTCGACGAGGTCGCCGGCGACGCCGAGATGCACGCTCGTCGCGCGCGTCTGCGTGTCGTCCCGGCCGCGGTAGTAGACGTAGTCGAGCATCGCCGGGGTCAGCGCGTCCGGACCGCGGAACGGATCGAAGGGAACGCAATCGGCGATCACCGCGGTGGGCGTGCCGCAATGCGCGTTGCCACTCGCGTCGAGAAAGCTCGGGCCCAGCGCCTGCGCGAGACGTCCCAGGTCGACCAGCCCCTGCGTGGTCTTGGCGATCCGATAGCGGCCGTGGACGAGGTCGAGGTCCCACGACCAAAGGCGGCTGGCCAGGTCCAGCGAGCCGTCGATCCCGAGCGCGAACCGGCTCGTGTCGGCGTCCTGCGAGAAGCGCCGTACCTGACCGCCGGGACGTAACGCCATGCCGGTCACGTCCTGCCCGAACGGGTTGTAGACATGGCTCGCGGGAATGATGACGCGACTGACGCCGCTGAGCTGGCCGCTGACCATCAGCGGCGTCGGCGCGAGTTGCTGCTCGGACTCGCGCCGGTTCCAGTACGCCTGCAAGTGGAGCGTCGCACTGTCCCCGAGTTGGTGTTGCAGATTGGCGAACGCCGCGAGCCGCCGCTGCGGCGTCTGCAGGTAGTTTTCGGGCGCGAAGTTGTAGCCGTCATGGCGTGGATCGAACAGGCGGTAGCCGCCCGTGGTCGGATCGAACGTGCTGCGGTTCTGGTTCAATGGCCGATTGTCCGGCAGCGCGCAGCGGCCATTGGCGGGATAGACGCCGGCCGGATTGAACGGGCACAAGCCGCGCGAACCGAAGCCGTACAAACCGTTCTGCGTGGACGAACTGGCGCCGGCGTTGACGTCGTTGCCGGGCAGGCCATAGGTCGGGACCGCCGAGATCTCGCGATCGCCGGCGAAGATCGAGCCCTGGTCGAACCAGCTGAGCCCCAGCGACGCGCTGCTGCGCTCGCCGACCACGCCGTAGCTCGCCTCGAACGCCTGCACGCGGCCATCGCCGTATTCGGATTCGCCGAGGTACGCGCGCGCGGCGCCGCCCTCGAGATCGCGCCGCGTGCTGATGTTGACGACGCCGGCAATCGCGTCCGAGCCGTAGATCGCCGACGCGCCGTCCTTCAACACCTCGATGCGCTCGACCATCGCCAGCGGAATCGAATTCAGGTCGACCGCGCCGTCGATGCCGGCAATCCAGCGGCGCCCGTCGACCAGCACCAGCGTGCGCTGGTCGCCGAGATTGCGCAGGTCGACGCGCGTGGTGCCGTCGCCGCCGTTGTTGACCGTCGTGTTCAACGCCGCGCCGTGTACGGTCAGGTCCTGCAACAGGTCGCCGACACTCATCCAGCCGCTGCGCTCGATGTCGACGCGCTCGATCACCAGCACCGGCTGCGCGGTCTCGGCATCGACGCGCTTGATGCGCGAACCGACGACTTCGACCGCGGCGACGGGCGTGGGTTGTGCGGACCCTTGCGCGGCGAAGGCCAAAAGCGCGAGTGCGATGGCCGCGCGCCGCACTCCACATAAGAGCCGCGCCTGTTGGGTCATGGCGATTGAACCTCCTGCGCCCCAGCCACCTCCAGCGTCACCGCATAAAACAACGGCGCCTCCATCGGACCGTCGCCTACACCCAAGCGCAGCTCGCGGATGGGCGGAGCGTCGCGCGGCACGTCCAGGCTCACCGCGTAGACGTGCGAGTCGAGGATCGTCGAGCTGTTGCCGTCGCGGACCGATGCGGCCACGACGCCGGCCCAGGCGATGCGCGCGGTTGGCGCAGCGATCTCGGGTTGCCAGTGGGTGACGACGTCGCGCACGGTCAGGATGTCGAGCGCGCTGCTGCTGCCGTCGCTGTGCCGCAGCAGCACCTGCCCGGCCAATCGCGGCGGCACGCCGCGCCGCATCGGGATGTGCAGCAGCATCAGCACATGCACGCGGCGGACCTTTAGGTCGCCCACCGCGATCGGCGCGCTCTGCCGTTGCTCGGAATGAATGGTGACGGCCGGGCCGCCGCCGCTCAGCTGCACGCCGCCTTCGAGGCGCCAGTCGATGCCGCCGAGGCGGTGCAGGCCCGGCGCCACGGTCGCAAGGTCGCCGCCGGTCGCGGCCATCCGCAGCCATTCGCCGTGCAGCGGAACGTTGTACGCCGGCGTGAGATCGAGCGGCAGGAAGCGCGCATCGGTGCCGGCGCCGGGCGCCGCGGCGAGCTCGACGACCGCCGGTGGACCGGCGGCGACGACGGTGTCGTCGCGTCCGGCACGCAGCCGCGCGCGCAGGGCTTCCGCCTCGGCGCCCGCGAGATCGTGCGGGGCCGCAGCGGGGTCGAGCGCGAGCGCCAGCTGCGTCAGCCGGGCACTGCTTTCGGTGGTGGTCGGCAGTGGCCACGTCAGCCAGCGGCCGCGCAGCGAGCGCCCGAGCAGCCGCGTGCCGTCCGGCGAAAACGCCAGCCGCACGATCGCATCGTCGCCGGCGAGCGCGGCCGGCAGCAACGAGCTCAGGCGCTCCCCGCGCTGCAGGTCGTAGAGCTGGACGGCATTGGCGGTCGCCTGCGCGGCGCGCCGGCCATCGGCACTGACCGCGAATTCCGCCATCGGACTCGGCGCCGCGAGGCCGTCGATGCGCGCGCGCCAGCCAGTGTCATCCACCAGCGCGAGCGCATTCGCCGCCAGGTGCTGCGCCACCACGCCGTTGCCGGACGCGCGCAGCGAAGGTTGCAGGCCGATGTGCGCCGTCTCCAGCAGCGTGCACCCGCTGCAACTCTGCAAATCCCACTTCAGGACCGCCGCACGCCGGTTGCGCTGGCTGATCTGCAGCCACACCGTGCGGTCGTCGTCGCCGATCACGAAGTCGCCCATGGCGTTGATCTCCGCGGGTTGCAGCCGCGGACACGGCCCCGGCTTGCCGGCCAGGTCGACAACCTCCACGGCCGTGGCCAGCGGCAGCGCCGCCAGCAGGAACTGTCCGTGCGGGGCCAGCCGCAGGATCTCGAGCGTGCCCGGCGGCAAGCCGTCGACGCCGCGCGCCTCGGCGCGGTCGAGATCGATGGCCAGCGCGCGCTCGCGAAACCCCGTGTCGCCGTGCTCGCCGGTGGTCAGCACGAGCACGGGCGCCGCGCTCGCGAGCTCGACCCGCAATGGCGACGCCGGCAGCACGATCGGCGACCCGTTCAGGCGACCGCTGGCGGGATCGATGACGCGCAGCGTGCGCCCGGCAATGGTCACCAGCCAGCGCCCGTCAAAGCTGAGCTCGGCGAAGCCGACGTTCTCTTGATGGCGCAAGGTCGGGGAGCGCGCGGCGCCGCTGGCGATCTCCACCACGCGCACGTCCGCGCCGTCGACCGCGACGACGCGCTCGCCGTCGAAGAACTGCCGCTGTGCCGGCATCGGCGCCGCGCGGACGTCCAGCAGCGCCGGCGCCGGCAGCCGCCAGACACCGATCGCGCCATCGACGCTGCCGGACACCAGCAGCCGCCGGCGCGCGTCGAAATCGAACGCATTGGTCATGAACGGACGGCGGCTGAGCACGCGCGCCGGCGCCGGCAGCGCCTCGTTGTCGAACGGCGCCGGCGGCGGCAGCTGCCAGATCCCGATCGCATTGCCGAACGTCAGCGCGAGCAGGTCGCCCGAGAGGCGCACGCGGCCCAGGCGCACGCTTTCCGGCGCCCGCAGGGGCATGCTGCGCGGCCGTCCGCTGGCGAGATCCCATGCCAGCAGCTGGCCGCTTTCGGAAAGCGCGGCAAGGGTCGCGCCGCTGGCATCGAACTCGAGCCAGCGCACGGTGTCGGTCGGTGCCGATGGCAGCGTGCTGCGCTGGCCGCTCGCGACATCGACGCGATAGACCGTGCCATCGAGCGCGCCGAGCACCAGCGTGCGGCCATCGGGGCTGAAGCGCCAGGCGCGGATCGGCGCATCCGCCGGCAGGTCGAGCGCCCAGCGCCGTTCCAGGGTGCCGAACGCAACCAGTTCGAAGTGCACGAAATCGGACGTGCGCAGCAGCCATTCGGCGTCCGGCGCGTACAGCCACATGCTGACGACTTCGGCGTGCTCCGGTCCGACCTTGCGCCAGCCGGCGACCTCGTAGAACTGGAAGCGGTCGGCGAAGCGCAGCGAGGGATTGGATCGCGTGCGCACGATCGCGCGGCGCGCGTCGTCGCTGAAGCCGATGTCGGAAAAGCCCGGCCCGAGATCGGGCGGTCGCACCGGGCTCCCGTCGACCGCCTCCAGCGCGATGGTGTCGCCGTTGACCGGGGACGCAAACACCGGTTGCCCCAGCATGCTGACCAGGATGCGGCTGCCGTCGGGGGTAAAGCGAAGCTGCCCATGCGGGAGGCCGTTGGCGAAGACCAGTCCATGGGTCAGGCCATCGGTCGAGGTCGACCACAGCTGGCGGCCGCTCGCGAGCTCGTACAGTCGCACCGTGCGCTCGCCCGGTCCGCTGTGCGTCGCGATCGCGAACTGCTGGCCGTCGGGCGCGAGCGCCACCGACGAGATGATCAGTCCGGCCTCCACCGGAATCCGATCGATCAGTTGCGGCGCGTTCGCGAGCAGGGTGCCGATGCGCTGGCGCTCGAGCGCGGCCGCGTCGTCGCGCCCGGCCGCTTCCATCTCGGCGAGATTGGTGGTCAGCGCCGGCAGGCCGCGAAAGCCGTCGCCGTCCGCGAGCGCTTCCTGCGCCCCCTGCGCGCGCTGCTTCCACAGGCTCAGGCGCGCGTCGACGGCGTTGGCGTCGGCACGGTTCCATTGCGCCGTGGTGGCCAGCAGGCCGACCAGCAGCGAGGTCACGAACAACAGCACCAGCGCGGACAGGCGCGGCTCGCGGCGCACCACGCGCCACAGTCGCTGCGAGCGCTTGAGCGGCCGCGCCTTCACTTCGCGACCCTTGGCGAACTCGGCCAGGTCCTCGGCCAGCGCGCCCGCGCTCGGATAGCGCTCGCCGGGCTCCTTGGCCAGGCAACGCATGCAGATGGCCTGCAGGTCGAGCGGGATCGAGCGGTCGAACGACCGTGGCGACGGCGCCGATGCGTACACCACTTGCTCCAGCGTTTCGCGCGCGGTGGCGCCGCGGAACGGCGGACGCCCGGTCAGCGCCTCGTACAGGGTTGCGCCGAGCGCATAGACATCGGTGGCGACGCCGATGCGTCCACCAGCGGTGGCCTGCTCGGGCGCCATGTAGCTCGGCGTGCCGGAGACCTCGTCGTTCGCGCCCGCAAGGGTTTCCTCGAGGCGACGGGCGAGACCGAAATCCGCGACCATGGGCTCGCCGTGCTCGTCGATCAGCACGTTGCCGGGCTTGAGGTCGAGGTGCAGCACGCCGAGCCGGTGCGCGTACTCGACCGCCTCCGCAACCGTGCGCAGCAGGCTCGCCGCGGCGGGCGCCGGCAACGGGCCGCGCCGCGCCAGCCGCTCCGCGAGCGACTCGCCGCGCACCAGCCGCATCGAGAAGAACGGCAAGCCGTCCTGCTCGCCGATCTCGTGGATGGTGACGATGTTCGGGTGCTGCATGCGCGCCGCGCTCTGCGCCTCCAGCCGGAAGCGCTCGATGAAGCCGGGCGACGCCCACGGGCCGGCCGCCAGCAGCTTGATCGCGACCTCGCGATCGAGCGAATGCTGGTGCGCGCAATAGACGACGCCCATGCCGCCCTGGCCGAGCTTGGTGCGCAGCGTGTAGTCGCCGAAGCGGCATTGCTCGGGGTCGGACAGATCGAGGTCGAGCGCATCGGCGCTCGCGGGCGCGAACGCGGCGGCGGCAGCGCCGGCCACGACGGTCGCGGCCGGCGCCGACTCCGCGAACGCGAGCTGCGCCAGCGCGAGCACGTCCGGCGCGACTTGCGAGCGCTGGTCGCCCGAGTGCCGGGTGGCGGGCAGGCTCATGGCGCGCTCGACAGCGCGCGCAGCAGCGCGGCGCGCTCGCCTTCGAGCTCGGCCGGGCTGGTCACGGTCTCGGCGAGCTCGGCCTCGACCAGTTCGCGGAAGCGCTGGCGCAGGCGCTTGATCGCGACCTGCACCGCGAGCGTGCCGATGCCGAGCTCGGCGGCCAGCGCCGGCAGCGTGCCCGCCGGCGGCTCGACCGTCAGGTACGGAGCGAGGCGCTGGAACATCGCGCCACGATCGCTGCGCAGGGTCTCCTCGGCGAGCCGCTCGCGGCTGCGCGCCAGCACCTGCAACCCGAAGCTGCGCTCGAAGATCGAACCGCTCGCGCCCGGCTGCGCCACCGCCCGCCCGACCGGGTGCTCCTGCGCGAGGCGCTGCTCGAGCGCGTCGAGGTCGTGCGCCGGGGCGACATCGGCGCCGCCCGCAGCCGCCGCCCGGGCGTCCGCGTTCTGCAGGAAATGCTGCAGGCGATCGAACAGGAACACGCGGAAGCGCCCGAAGCCGGATGGCGCGTCCGTACGGATCTCGAGCGGCAGCCACGCGAAGAACCGGCCCGCCAGGCGATGCGCCGACGCCGGCGCGTGGCCGTGGTGGCGGATGCAGGCGTACACCGGAAACCAGTAGTTGCGACTGAGCTCCTCGAGCGGGTTGAGGTCGTTGCGCTGCGCGCCGTCGCGGACCGCCGCCACCAGCGACCAGCGTGTGTGGTTGAACAACTCGGCGGAAACGGCCGCGTCGCGCTGGTTCGTCGGTTCCGGCATGCATCCTCCCAATGGGTCTGCACCCTCGCCGCGCGCCGCGCGTGCGGAGGGTCGGGGACGAGGGCTTGCGCTGCCCTCGACCCCTGCTACCGGCGCTCGCGGCCGCAATTACACGACGCGCGTCGCCCGCGCGGGCGGCGTGCGTTCCCAGGACCCGCCGAGCGCGCCGCGCAGCACCTGGAGCTCGCCTTCGACGTCTTCCTCGTTTGCAACCGTCTGCGCCAGCTCCGCGCGCACGCACGCCCGCAGCCGCTGGCGCAGGCGATGCACCGCCACCGCCAGCGTGTTGCTGCGCAGGTTGAACTCAGCCGCGAGGCGCGCGTAGTCGGCGGGCTCGGGGGCCTCGATCAGGTACTCGCGCAAGGCATCGTAGAGGCGCACCTTGCCGGCGGCGAGCGCCTCGGCGCGCAACGCCGACTGCGCGCGGTCGAGCACCGTCAACGCCCAGTGCCGCAGGAAAACCGCGTCGGGCTGCGGATCGGCGTCGGCGAGCGTGGCGTCGTCGGCATCGACGGCCACGTGCGCCTGCCCGCCGCCCGCGCGCGCGCTGTGCTGCGCGGCTTGCGCGTTCGCGAGATAGCGCGTCAGCGCGGTCAGCAGCAGGGAGCGGAAGCGGCCGCGCAACGGATCGGCCTTCGTGTCGATCCGGCGTTCGATCATCGCCGTGAAGAATGCCTGGGTCAGGTCCTCCGCCTGCGCCTGCGAACCGACCCGCCGGCGTACCGTGGCCAGCACCGCCGGCCGGTAAGCCAGGCACAGGTGCTCCAACGCCGCACGCGCCGCCGCCGGATCCTCGCGCGCCGCCAGGAATACGCTCCACCGCGTAGTCGGAAACTTGGCCATGCACCAGATTAACCGATGTGAAGGCGGGGTGACGCGCGCTCGGAACGCGCAGATTGGTGGGCGCGCGAGCGCCTGCGGATCAGCCCTCGCCGATCTCCATCCAGATGGCATCTTCCGCATCGATCCCGACGGCGCTGCCGGCGCCCAGCGTGCGCCAGGCCAGGCAGGCGGAGGCGACCGCCTGCGTGGTGCCGTCGACGTCGATCTGCGCCGGCGCGCCGAGGTTGTAGAGCGCCACGGTCCGAGCACTCCCGGGACGCTCGCGCAGGCTGCCAGCGACGCGCCGCATCCGGCAATCGGCGGTCCCGCGCACCATCAGGTTGAGGTCCTGCACCGGTCCGTCGACGAGCGCGCAGCTCACCGTCGCGTCGCCCGCGAACGCGAGCGGCGCGCTGTCCGGCGTCAACTCGAGCGCGCGCCCGTCCACGCACAGGCGCACGCCGGCGCCGCGCAGGATCGCGAGCCAGCGCTGCACGCCGGGGAAATGCGAGAACGGCCCGGCACTGGCGACTTCCGCCACCGACACGCGCCAGCGCCAGTCCTGCGCGCTCGGCCAGGCGACCAGCTCGCGCGTGGTGCCGCCGCCATTGCGCCACGGCGTCGGCGCCACAGTTTCGAGTTCGGTGAGGTTCCAGCTCATGGCGATCGCGAGCCCTCGTGGTCGCCCACCGGCGCGCGCAGGCGGGTCGGGCTTCCGGCGACGATGCTACCCCGCGGTCCGCAGCGCCCGCGAGGCAACGGTACTCGCGCGGCGGCGCTCAGGACTTCTTGACGAACTCGGACTTCAGCCCCATCGCGCCGATGCCTTCGATGCGGCAGTCGATGTCGTGGTCGCCGTCGACGAGGCGGATGTTGCGGACCTTGGTGCCGACCTTGACCACGGACGAGGAGCCCTTGACCTTGAGGTCCTTGATCACGGTGACGCTGTCGCCGTCCTTGAGCTCGTTGCCGACCGCGTCGCGCACCACGCGCGCCGCTTCGACCGGGGCCGCAGCTTCGACCCGCGGCCACTCGTGCGCGCACTCGGGACAGACGTAGTTCGGGCCGTCTTCATAGGTGTAGACGGAGTGGCAGGCGGGACAGTTCGGGAGCGTCGACATGCGTGCACGATACGCGAACGGCTGTTGCCGGTCGCCTGACCTTGCCGCGAGTTGATGCAGGAGCCGTGGTCACCCGGAACCTTTGTGTGCGCACCGAGCTCCGTTGATCCGCACGAGTGGCAGCCGCCCTCGATCAACTGTGCCGGGAGAAGTGCGTGAACCGTTTCACCCGCGAAGCGAATCGTTGCACCCGCGAAGCGAACCGTTGCACCCGCGAAGCGAACCGTTGCACCCGCGAAGCGAATCGTTTCATTCGCGTAGCGGATCGCAGTCAGCACCGGTGGTCGTGTCTCACCCTGCTGTTGCCCCTGCTGGCGCCGGTCGCCGAGGCCGCGACTCCGTCCATCGAGGGGATGCTGGATGCGCGCGGCGCGCTGTCGGTGCCGGCCGGATTCGCAGGCAGCATCGATCCTGCCGGCCATGTGCTGATCTCGGTCCCCGGTGAAGCCCCGCGCTTTGCCAAGCCCGGCGAAGCGGTCGACAAGGTGGCGGTGGCAGGCCTGGTCGATGCGCTGACCATCGAGGGCGCGAATGTCTATATCGGCGGGCAGTTTCGCGCCGTCGATGGCACGCTGGTCAATCGCATCGCGCGCTGGAATGGATCGCGCTGGTTCGCGCTCGGCAGCGGGATCGACCTTGCCGCAGGCGATGGGATCTACGCGATCGCCGAAGTCGCCGGGAAGGTGTACGCCGGCGGCCATTTCGCGCGCGCCGGCGGCGTGGCGGTCAACAATATCGCGGTGTGGGACGGGCGGAGCTGGGCGCCTCTGGCGTCGGCGACGGGCGAAGGCGTCGAGTCCACGGCCGACATCCCGCCGGTCGTGAACGCGATCGTCGGTTACCAGGACGAGATCTACGTCGGCGGTCGCTTCGAGCGCGCCGGCGGCCAGTCGGTCGGCTCGCTGGCACGCTGGAATGGCACGCGCTGGTCGTCGGTGGGCGCCAATCTCAGCGGCTATGCACGTGTCGATGCGCTGGCCGTGTTCCGATCCGAGCTGTATGTGGGTGGCACTTTCGACGCCATAGGCGGCATGGCTGCGGCGGCAATCGCGCGCTGGAACGGCAGGGATTGGGCGGCGGTCGGCGCCGGCATCGAATCCCCCGTGGTGCGCATGGTGATCGCCGACAACCGGCTGGTGATTGCTGCCCGAACCTCGATCCAGACCTGGAACGGCGACTATCTCGGCGTCAATGCACGACTGCCGATCCTCTTGATCTTCAGCGCCATCACCGATATTGCGGTCCATGGCGCGGACATTTTCATCGAGGGCTATCTGGTTGGGCATCCGCTTTCGTTCCGCGCCAGCAACGCGCATTGGGACGGCACCCAATGGACGCCGTTTTCCTCGGGCGCCGTCGGCCGCCTGCTGATGGACGGCGGCGCCTTGTCGGTCAATGCCGCCGACCTGCGCAGCAGCGGCGCACCGGCGCTGATCAGTCGGTCGCCAGAGGGCGTCGCCGGCAACCAGCCGAGCGGGCAGGTACGGCTCTCGCGCAACGGACAACGCCTGGTGTACAGCTCGGCAGCGAGCAATCTGGTCACGAGACCGGCAGCGGGCGGCGCCATCTACTTCACGGATCGCGCGACCGCCGTCACCACGCGGATCTCCGATCTCGTCGCGACGGTGGCGCCTGGCGTCGTCCAGACCTTTGCCAATCCGGCGATCTCTGCCGACGGCAACACCGTGGCCATGGATGGCAGCGCCGGGCAGGTCTATGCCGTGCGCGACGGGCAGGCGCAACTGGTCAGCCGCAGCGCCGGCGCCGTCGTCGGCAACGGCGCGAGCACCCATGCGTGGCTCAGCGGCGACGGACAACGCGTGGCTTTCGACTCGAGCGCGAGCAACCTCACCGCAAGCGCCGGCAACGGCAGCATCGCCGACGTTTTCATCAAGGATCTTGCGACGGGCGCGGTCGAGCTGGTGTCGGTCGGCGCCGACGGCAGTCCCGCGAATGGACCGAGCCATGCGCCGTGGGGCGCGGATGTCGATGGTCGCGTCGCGTTCGTTTCGACGGCAAGCAACTTGACCGTCGGCATGGACGGCGAAGCCGGTGTTGCGCAGATTTTCCTGAACCAGAACACCGGCACCGGCCGCGGCGCCATCGTCGTCAGCCGCAACCCGGCCACTGGCGCGCTCGGCAATGCCGCGAGTCGCGAGGTCCGGCTGACCCCCGATGGCCGCTTCGGCGTGTTCGTCTCGGCGGCGAACAATCTGGTGGCAGGCGACACCAACGGCGCCGATGACGTGTTCCTGTTCGAGTTGAATGGCGGGACGATCACGCGGCTCGAGCGCGTGTCGGTCGGCAGCGTCGGCAACCAGGCCAACGGGTCCAGCGCGCATCCGAGCATCAGCGACGACGGTGCGCGGGTGGCCTTCGACAGCGCCGCCAGCAATCTCGTCCTGGTCGACCGCAATGACGCGCGCGACGTATTCTTCAAGCAACTGACGACCGGCGAGCTGCGCCGGCAGTCGGCAAGCCTGGACGGCCTGCCGCCCGCGCAGCAGAGCCTCGACGCCGAGCTCAGCGGCGACGGACTCGGCATCGGTTTCGTCTCCGCGGCGGGCAATATCGCCGCCCTGGACAGCAATGCGGCGAACGATGTCTTCTGGGCGCCGTTCCGCGATCCGCCGACCTCCAATGGTCTCGGCGTCGACGAGCCAGGCATGGCGAGCTTCGCGCTGCCGGCACCGAGCCCGGCCTTTCCGAGCTGTCCGGCCGGCTATTTCATCGCCACCATCGACGATGGTCCCGACGTCGGAATCTCGCCCGGGCTCTACGGCCTGGCGGTGACGCTCGACGGCGGCAACAGTCAGCGCCTGGAGGGCGGGCTCAATTTCGGCGGATTGCTCGACGCCGGACAGGAAGGGTTTGCCGGCTTCAATATCAACAACGCAAACAACGAGCCGCAGCGACTGGACATCCACCTGACCGGCCACCCGTCGGCGAGCCTGAGCGGCTCTCTGCCGGTGCGCATCCGCGTGGTGCGACAGCCCGCGGCGGGCGTCAACATCACCGTCTACGAGCGCACGACCACGCTGACGATGGCGCAGCCGTTCATCGACAGCGTCGTCGTCGAACCGGGCTTCCACGTAGCGACCGTGCTGCCGACCGGACTGGCGCCCGCGGCGGTTGCGGGCGTTGCCGACGGGCAGTTCTATTTCCAGCTCGGTACGAGCTATGTCGATCGGCCCGGCGGTGGCTTTTTCGGCGGTGCCGTGATCGGCGGCTATCACGACCGCCATCCGTTCAACGGCGTGTCCGGCTTCGCGGCCTTCTGCCTCGCCAGCCCGCAGACGGTCAGCCTGAAAAGCTATGCCGCACCCAGCTATGGCGCCGCCGCCGCGCACGACCTGCGCCTCAAGCTGTTGGACGTTCAACGGCAAGAGTTGCTCAGCCTGCCGCAGTAGGCAGGGACGGGCAACCGCCCGCCTGCCTGCGCCTACCTGGCCCGTTCCAGTGCCTCCAGCCGCTGCGTCAGCGCGGCTACGCTCTGCTGCAACGACCGGTTGTCGGCGCGCAGGGCGGCGTTCTCGCGTTCGAGCTTGGCGTCGAGGCCCTGGATTGCGGCGAGCGCGACCCCTTCGCTGTCGATGTTGCCGATCTGGGTGTCGCTCTCGCCGAGGCCGAAGGCAGCGGCAAAGTCCTGCGCCATCGGGCCCAGGTGACGGATGTCGGTGCCCTGCGCGATGTAGCTCCAGGTGCTGATCGGCATGGCGACCACGCGTTCCAGGATCGACCCGCTGTCGACGGGCACGATCGCAGTCTTCAGGCGCCGGTCCGACAGGCTGAGCCACTGGCCGCCGTTGATCGCCATCGACACGCCGGTGTTGGCGCCGGTGGTGTTCGAACGGATGATCACGCTGCCGTCGGCGTTGAGCGCCAGGCGCCGCGACTGCGTGGCGGCGACGCCGTTGAAGTGGTCGATGTAGAACGCGGAGTTGTTGCTCCCGGTGGCTTCGCCCGCGGACAGCAGCACACCCGCATTCGACGCTGCCTTCTGCTTCAGCCACAGGCTCGGGTAGTCGAGGCCGTCGGCGCTGCTCGCGATGGTCATCTCGATGCCCGGATCGGGCGGCGGCACGTTCAGGCCGAAGCCGCCCTGCGCGCGCACGATGAACTGGTTCGGGCCGGTCGTGGTGGTCTCGACGTGCGGGGATGGCCGATCGGTGAAGATGTAGCTGCCTTCGTCGCCGTTGGCATCGCCGCTGCCGGCGACACCGGTGCAGCCGGTACCGAGCGCGCCGGCGGCCGTGCCGACGCGCACGTTGGCGCCGGGTCCGACCGCCCAGCTGAACTCGCCGCCGGCGCAGCCCGCGCCGGCAGCGACGGAGCTGATGCCACGCGCGGTGTTGTTCTGGCCGCCGAGCACGCTCGCGTAGAGACCGCTCGCGGTATTGAACTGGCCGCCGAGCACGCCTGCATAGGTGGCGCTTGCCGCGTTGGCGTCGCCGCCGGCCACGACGGCGTAGGCGCCCGGGGCGGTATTGCTGCGGCCGCCGGCAATGGTGGCATGGTCGCCGTCGGCGGCGTTGCCCTCGCCGCCGCCGACGCTGGAATGCGCCCCATTCGCCGCGTTGCCCTGGCCGCCGGACACGGTCGCGAACTTGCGGTCGTCGTTGGTGAAGTTGCCGTCGCCGGCACGGTTGCCGTAGCCGCCGCCGACTGTGCCCCAGTGGTCGGAGACGTAGTTGAGCTCGAGGCCGTTGGCGGCGTTGACCTTGCCGCCGCCGGCGATCGTGGCGCCGTAGACTCCGCCGAAGATCGCGTTGGACGGGCTGCCCAGCATGACGTTGATGCCCTGGTCGACGTGCTCGAACACCCCCACCTTGAGGTTGTCGGCGCGCAGGGCCAGCGGCACCGCGTTGGTGGTGCCGATGAACGACGTGAAGTCGCCGACGTTGCCGTTGAGCTTCCAGCCCGACGGCGTCTCGCAAGTGATCGTGCCATTGGCTGCGATCGCGCTGATGGCGTTGCCGATCGGGCAACTGCCGGTCACGCGCGCCTGGACCTGGGTGGAGTCGATATTGGCGAGCTTGACCTGGCCGTTGCCGATGTCGGCGCTCAGGATGCTTCCATTGAGGAGCTCGGCGGTGCCGACCGACCCGGCGGCGAGATCCGCCGCATCGAGGCTTTCGTCTTCGACCTTGGAGCCATCGATGATGTCGTTCGCCAGGTCCGGTCGCAGGATCGACTGGGGGGCGATGTCGATGCCGGTGATCGAGCTGTCGACGATCTCGCTGGTGTCCACCGAGTTCGCGGCCAGGTCTGCCGCCGTCAACGAGTTGTCGGCCACCTTCGCGCTGGTGATCGCGTTGTCGGCGACCGACGCCGCGAACAGCGCGTCGTCGGCGACTTGTGCGTACGGCGCCGGCGTGACCTTGCTGCGCGGGGTGAGCGCGGTAAACGCACCCGTCGACACGCCCGGACGCACGCCAATGCTGAGGAAGCGATCGGGGCCGGTGAACGCGGTCGTGCCGAAGTCGAGCTCGACCGTGAACACGCCGCCGGTCACCACGACATTGTCCTTCAGTTGCACCGACCCGACGGTTGCCCCGCCCAAGTCCTGCAGCGTGAACTGCAGGTCGTAGCTGCCGTTGGCCGGCACCCCCGCGTCCTCGAGCGTGCCTTGGTAGGTCAGGGTGCTGTCGATCGCGAACGCCGGCGTGGACAGCGCGAGCGTCAGCGCGAGCAGTAGCGGGCGGGTGCGCATGGGAATCTCCTGGTGGTCGTTTCCAGGAAATACGGAGCCGTGCGGCCAGCGCGACAGCACGAGTTGTAGGATGCGGGGCGGATGTCGCCGCGGTGGCGGCACGCAGCTTGCGCGAGGCGAACACGCCATGATCGATGTGCTGGGCTTGTGCCGCGAATTCCCCGTGCGCCTGCTGGCCAGGGGCGAGACCCTGATCGAGGAGGCGGTGCGCACCGACCGCCTGTACGTGCTCGCCTCCGGCGGCTTCGACGTGCTGCGCGGCGGCGTGGCGGTCATTCACATCGGTCAGCCGGGCGCCTTCCTGGGCGAGATCTCGGCGATCCTCGAATGTCCGCCGTCGGCGACGCTGGTCGCCAGCGAGGACAGCCGCGTGCACGTGATCGACAACGCGTCCGCCGTCGTGCGCGCGCGGCCGGAGTTGACCCTCGCTGTCGCGCAATTGCTCGCCCGGCGCCTGCTGGCGGTGACCGGCTACCTCGTCGACATCAAGCGCCAGTACGCCGGCACCGGCTCCCACCTGGAGCTCATGGACCGCGTCCTCGGCGAGCTCGCCACGCAGACCTACGAGGACGACACGCTGGGGTCGGAAAGGGCGGATGTGCCGGATTATTGAGGGCGATGTAGGGCGGAACCCGCGCCCCTTGTCGTGTGGTGTGGTGTGACGTCGCCGCGCGGTTTCCGCCGAATTCCCGTCTTACCGTCGGCGGAATCCGCGCGACGAAGGCGTCGCAACCATCGTCGATGTCGGCGCGCGGTTCCGCCCTACAACGCACACTCCTGCACCCCACCCGCCGTCACCCATTTCGCGCGGCCCTGGGCGAAGTCGATTTCGACGCGCGCCGGGATCTTGCCCGCCTGGCGGCCGGCATTGAACAGCCAGGTCTCGCCGATGCGGTCGTTCCACGAACCCTCGAGCTGGAACGGCGCCTCGTGGATGTGGCCGCAGAGCACCGCGGTCGGCGCGTGGCGGCCAATGAGCTCGGGCAGGAATGCGTCGCCGTAATGACGACGGCCGGTCCAGCTGAGCTTGCTTTCCGGCGGCGCGTGGTACAGCCACACCCAGCGACGCGTGCGTTGCGGCGCGGCGGCGTCGAGTTGCTCGGCAATCGCGCGGCGTCCGGCCGGGCCATCCCACCACGGGCACACCGTGATCAGGGTATCGGCCACGACCCTGGAATCGCCGTCGACCGCGAGCGTCGGCTGGCGGCACTCGCGCACCCAGCCCGCGAATTTCTCGCCGGCCGCATCGCGCGCGTTGAGGTCGTGGTTGCCGGAGCTGACGAACAGCGGCCGCGCCTGCGCGATCGCGGCGAGGCTCGCGCGCAACGCCTTGATTTGCACGTACGCCGGCACCGGCTGGCCGCCGTCGAGATGATCGCCCACGATCGCGACCGCGTCGAAATCGCGCGCGGCATTCATGACCCAGTCGTAATGCGGCAGGCGGTAATGCAGGTCCGAAGTCAGCAGCAGTCGCATCGCAGGCCACCGCGTGGGCGCTCGGTCAAGGATACGCCGGCACCGGCGCCCTGAACGGCCGGGCGCCAACGTGCGCGACCGCACGGACCGCACGCGCGCGCAGCGCCGATGGTGAGCCCGCAGGCCATCCCGCGCATTGCAAGCCACTGGAGCAACCCATGAACAAAGATCAAGTAGACGGCCGCATCGACCAGGTCAAAGGCAAGGCGAAAGAGCTCGCCGGCAAGCTCGTCAGCCCGGCGATGGAAGCCGAAGGCAAGGCGCAGAAGCAGAAAGGCAAGCTGCAGACCGCGTACGGCGACGTCAAGGAAGACATCAAAGACGCGCTGTAAAGGAAAGCGGTGCGCGCGGCCAGTTCGTCGAGTCCCGCGTGCCTCACCAAGAACGAGAAGAATCGTCCGCGCACAGCGCAGACCCACAAGAATCCGGGAAACATTGTGGGTCTGCGCTGCGCGCGGACGATTCTGCTTGGTTTCTTGCCCCGCGTCTTTTTACTCGAACCCACTCCCGAACAGCACTCCCTCGACAAACTCATACGCCCCGATGTCGATCGCGCCCGCCACCGGTCGCGGCGCACCAAGGGCCGGATGCACGTACACGTCGATCGGCACCAGCGACACGGCGCCGACGCTGCCCGGCGCGATGCCGGCGTTGATCGCGGGTGAGCCGGCGAGCAGCCGGTAGTCGTAGCTCGCAGGCGCGACGAACAGCGGGTTCGTCGCGACCAGGTTGTTTTCGAGCACCGCACTGACCTGGTTGGTGACCGTGCCGCCGCCGAAGAAGATGTTGTTGCGCGCGACGATCGGCATCGGCGTCGCCGCGGCAACCTGCAGGAACGTGCCGCTGCCGCGGTTGTTCACGAACGTGTTGTTGACGACGAACAGGCGCGAGTCCGGGTTCGGACTGCCTTCGCTCAGGTAGTCGAGCATGGCGCCGTTGTCGGTGGTCGGCGGCTGCTCGATCAGGTTGCCGATGACGAAGGAGAGTCCGCCATTCGGCAGGTTGATCTCGTAGCTCTCCGTGCCGCCGGTCTCGCCGGTCAGGCGGTTGTAGAGGATGTGGTTCTCGACCGCGCGCGATTTCAGCAGGTGCCCGATCACCGCGCCGTGCGACCAGTTGTAGCGGAAGATCAGGCGGTCGACGCGGTTGATGTAGAGGTTGTGGGTCTGGCCGTCGCCGAAGCCGTTGTGCGCAAACTCGCAGTACTCGATCGTAATCGTGCTGCCGACGACGCTGTTCGCGAGGATGCCGTTCTCGTTGTCGCGGAACACCATGTTGCGCAAGGTCAGGTTGCGGCCTTCCTGGCGGATGCCGGCGCCGTTCTCGTCGGGCACGGTGGCGCCGCTGAGCTCGATGTTCTCGATCGTGGTGTCGTTGCCGGCAATGACCCAGATCGCCTTGCCCTGCGCGTTCTGCCCGGCGGCGTCGATGTGCGCGCGGCCGTTGACGCCGGTCAGCGTCAACCCGTTCTTGGTCCACGCGCAGACGTTGCCGTTGTAAGCACCGGCGGCGTCGATGCGGATGGTGTCGTTGTCGACCGCCGCTGCGATTGCCGCGCACGGTGTCGCGAAGGGCTGGCCGGGGCCGACGTTCAGGATCGCCGCCGATGCCGGCAGCGCCGCGATCATCAGTCCTGCCATCCACCAGACCCGCTGCATTGCCGCACTCCATTGAAGAAGCAAGAAATCGCGGCCATGGCCGCTCCCGCCAGGGCCGCCCCCACGACGAGCTTGCGGGCTCGCCGGACTTGCCGCCATGACGCAGCGCACACCGCGGATTTCTCACTCGCAGGAGCGGCCACGGCCGCGACCCTTTTCTTGCACGTAGCTCGGGCGTTCGAGCCGGCGCGCGGCATGCCGCGCAAGCGCCGGCTCTCATTCCGGCTCTCATTCCGGCCCTCGACGTAGCTCGGGCGTTCGAGCCGGCGCGCGGCACGCCGCGCAAGCCCCGGCTCTCACCCCAGCCGCAACCCGCCCTCCTCCTCGATCGCGCGCTCGCGGTGGATCAGGATCCATTCGGCGTGCTCCTCGAGTGCCGAATCGCCGAGCAGCTTCAAGATGCGCCGCTGCTCGGCGTCGGTGGCGGCCTCGTCGAGGCGGCGGCGCGCGTTGCGGAAGATGCGGTGCATGAATTCGTACTGGCGGATCAGTTCGGATTCGGCGGTGCTCTGCGCGTAGGAACGGCGCACCCCGACCAGCAGCAAGGTGATGCCCATCGCCACCACGATCGGCGTGCGCCACGGCGTCGGCAGCCACGGCCCGATGAACAGCAGCGCCCCCAGCGCGACGAGCGTGGTCGCGATGCCGATGCGGCCGATGTGCCGCGTCAGCGCGGTCTCTCGCGCGCGCTGCAGCGAACGCCGCCGGTAGTACGCGAGCTGCCCGCGCTCGTGGTCCCCGATCCATTCGCGGCGCGCGAACGCGAGGCCCGCGGGCGCGAGGTTTGGCGCGACGTCGCACTCGGTGCCGGCGACGCGCATCACGTTGCGGATCCAGCCGAGCTCGACGTCGCGCATCTGCAGGCAGTTGTCGTGCGCGAACTTGGTCACGTTGCCGCTGGTGACGCCGGCCGCGGCCCAGTAGAACTGCACGCGCAGGCCCTCGGCGAGCGTGCGGTAGTCGAGATACTTGCGATGCCAGGCGCCGCGGACGGCGGCGAGATTGACGCCGACCGCAATCAGCATCAGCAGCAGGATTGCCGCGATCAAGGCGGGCGTGGTCAGTACGTCGTTGTAGACGAGGTAGCCGGCAGCCGCCAGCAACGCGCACACGTGACCCACCGCCAGCACCCGGCGCACGCGCTGCTGGTAGCGGATGGCGAGCCAGTCGGCGGCGCCGAAGGCCTGGTCGATGTCGCCGAGGCCGGGCGTCGCTTCGCCGGCCTTCGCCGCGGCCAGCAGCGAGCTGCGCCCGGCGTCGATGCGAGCGGCAAAGGCCTGCGCCTCGCGGCTGAACTCGTTCGCGTGCGCGAGCACGCGGCGGTGGCGCGCCGGCATCGCGTCGGTGCGCGGGTTGTCGGTGTCCTTGGTGAACCAGAACGCCTGCAGCGGCTCGAGGCCCGGCGCCGGCGCGCCGCCGGGACGATCGCGGCTGCAGACGATGTGATGGACGAGGTCGCTCTCGTCGTCCGTGAGGCTGAGCAGGCTCACGCTGGTCGGCGGCGCGTAGTCCGGCATCACGTCGTGGTGATGGAAGCGCACGACCTGCCCGGTGCCGCCGAGCTGGCCGTTGTCCTTGCCGTCCCACAGCGCCAGCAGCACATGGCAGTGCGCGCACAGGAACACGCCGACCGCCGCGTATTGCAGCGAGCGCGCCTGGCCCGGTGCGGCCACCGCTTCGGCGCTGCTGCCTGCCGTCAGCGGCAACTCGAACACATCCGCCGCGGCGCTGCACAGGCGCGCGAACTCGGCGCGCGAAGCGGCGGTGACGAAATCCTGCTCGTACAGCGCGCGCGGCATCGGCAGCACCGCGGTCAGCGGCATCCCGAGCTCGAGCGCGACCTCCGCCACCAGCCGGTCCGCGCCCTCGGCCAGCGCCGACAGCACCCCGACCAGCCGCCCCGGATAGTCGTCGCGCAACGTCCCCAGGCAGGCGCGGACCTTGGCGCGGATCGCCGGAATCTCGGTCGCCACGAGATCGCGATGCCCGGTGACCGCGACGACGAGCGGCACGACATAGCCGCGCGCGGCGCCCGTCTCATCGGGAGCAGCCGTGAATGCGCCGGGAGTCCTGGTGTCCATTCCGTTCAGGCGTGCCCGTTTCCTGCGACGCGTCGATGATGCACCGCAATCGGCGTGGTCGCGCCAGCGTGTCCGCGCCCTATAGTCGGCATCCACTGCGAGCGGCAAGGCGGCCCGGCTCATGACCGATACCCAGCGATCTGCGCCACCCGCCTGGCTCCCGGAGACGCTGTCCGCGGCCGGTGCGACGCTCGCCGACGACGTCGAGACGATCTTTCGCCGCAGCGACGAGCTCGCGGCGCGCACGGCGCCGGATACGCGCCGGTCCGGCAAGGCGCTGGTGACGATCGAAGCGATCTGCGTGGTGCTGCCGGTGGTCTGGCTGCTGCGCACGCCGCTGCAGCTGCCGCCGATGCTGGCGGCGCTCGCGGGCCTCGCGAGCCCGTTGCTGATCCTGTGTTTCTGCTGGTGGCTGCGCTGGCGCAGCATGGGCCGGCTGTGGGCGCGCGCACGCCTCGTCGCGGAAGCCTGTCGCTCGCTGCTGGCGACGCGCGATGCACCGATGCGACCCGCGGTTGCCGTGCTCGCGGTGGTGCCGGCGCTGCGCCCGCTGCTGCAGGCCTTCGCCGCAGGGGCGCCCACGCCCGCGCCCGGCTGGCGCGCGGCGTACCTCGTCGCCCGCATCGACAACCAGCACGCGTACTACGTGCGCCAGCGCGACAAGGCGCTGGTCGAGCGCCGCAAGCTCACGCGCTGGAGCACGCTGCTGATGGATCTCGCGCTGGCCGTCGGCGTCGCCGGGATGATCGTCACCTTGCACCCGCGCTCGGCGACCTGGCTCACGCTGCTCGGCGGCAGTTGGCTCGATTTCGCGCTCGGCATGGCCGGCATGGCGTTGCCGCTCGGCCTCCTGGCCGCGCAATCGCTGCGCCTGGTCGGCGAATCGACGCGGCGCACGGCGCGCTACACGCAGCAGATCCAGCACCTGGAAAGCCTGCGCGAGCGCTTTGCGACCGCCGACGACGCCGAAGCCATCGCCCTGCTGCGCGAGACCGAGGACGCGCTGCTGTCGGAGGTGCTCGACTGGTACTACCAATCGGAGACGACCGAGGATTTCTACACGATCCGCGAGCGCTCGGCAGTCGCCGTGCCGGCCCAGTTCGCCGCACCGCGGGCGAGCCGGTTCGCGTTCCTGTGGACCGGCCTCCGCGGGCTCGGCACCGCGGCCGGGTTCTTTTTCCGGGTCGTGCTCGGGCGCCTGATCTGGGTCGTGATCAGCGTCGCGTTCGTGCTGATGTGGATCAGCCTGAAGCAGCCGGAAACCGCGGAGGTCGCGAGCCGCCTCACCGAGCTCGGGCGCATGCTGAATCCAGGCGACGGCAGCGCATTCGCGCCGAGCCCGATCGCCGCGGCGAATGGCACGCTGATCATCGCCCACGGCATGCGCGACGGCTGGAAACCGGCGACCGCGGACTTCGAGCATTGGACCAGCGAGATCCCGAGCCGCGTCGCTGCCCGCCTGGGCGCGCTGGCGCCGCAGATGCTGGTGCTCGACTGGCACGAAGGCGCGAAGGCGTCGACCCAGCACGCGCTGAACACGAAGGATCCGCTGACGCGCTTCCTCGCCGACGTCGGCGGCGTGCGCTCCAGCGCGCAGGCAACCGGCGACTTCTTCGGCATCCGCCTCGCGCGCATGGTCGAGAACGGGCAGATCCGCGCGGACCGTCCGCTGCACCTGGTCGGCCACAGCGCCGGCGGTTTCGTGGTCGCGCGCGCGGCGCACATCCTGGTCGCGATGGGCTTCCCCAAGGAACAGGTGCACGTCACCATCCTCGACACCCCGGAGCCCGACACCGAAATCACCCAGGCCCTCGTGCACTACGCCGACGCCGAGTTCTATCGCACCTCGGAGCTCGCGCAAGTCAGCGCCAGCACGTTCGACCCCGCCCTGCACTTCCTGTACCTGCCGCCGCCGGTGTCGGTCGGGAAAGGCTTCAAGGCGGCGATGAAGCAGCACTCGTACGCATGGCAGTGGTATCGCGACGGCATCGCGGGCGCGAAATGCGGCGTGGACGAGGGGTTCGGGAGATCGCCGTTCTGCCAGTGACGGGCTATGCGGGCGCCGCCCGCTGCTGAAAAGCGGTCCGCAGATGACGCAGATGGCGCCGATAGAATCAGCGTAGCCAATAGATCACCCAGGCCGTGGCCGAGCGCTTTCGTCGGCTCCTTGATCTGCGTCATCTGCGAAATCTGCGGACCGCTTTTCAGTCCTTCCCGCCCCTCAGCGCCGCTTGAGCTCCAGCGCGCGCGTCTGGCCCTTCTCGCCCTGGGTGATGCTGCCGGTCAGGGTCGAGGCGTCCGCGGACAGCTCGAATTGCACGGCGTAGGTCTCGTTCGAAAATTGATCGACCAGGGTCGCCTTCAGGCGCCGGCCGTTGGTGGTGCCGTTGCCATACAGGTCCTGCCCGGGCGCGCTCGGGGGTGGCGTGTCGACGCCGCCGCCGGTGCCGTCGTTCATGCGGCTGCCGGCGAAGATGTACAGCTTGCCGGTGTCGTCTTCGACGTCGATGTTGAAGAGCTCGCCGTCCGCCGAGACCCAGTTCGCATAGAACGCCGTCTGGGCGGGAGCTTCCTCCTGCGCCGGCACTGGCGTGGGCTTGGCGAGGTCGAGCACCGGCGCCGTCTCGCTCGCCACGCGCGTGGTCGACGGCGGCGTCGCCTCCTCCTTCTTGCCCAACGGCACGAAAAACAGCGCCGCGGCCGCGACCACGAGCACGCCGATGGCCGCGAACGCCGCCTTCAGCCAGCCGGACATGCCGGGTTCGACGCGAATAGTCGCCTTGGCGCCCTTGCGCCCCGCCACGCCCGGAATCTTGACCAGGATGTCCACCAGTTGCGCGACGTCGTACTGCCAGCGGCGATCGGAAATCGAGTACGCGTTGCGCCGCAACAGCGCGGCCATCGTGTCCGGGATGTCCGCGGGACCCGGCATCTGCGCGTCGCCAACCAGCACCGGGATCACGCGGATGTCGCGGGCCAGCGCGGCCTCGATCTCCATGCGCACGAAGTCGCCGGGCTGGAACAGGCGCTTCTGCCCATCGGCCAACGCCGCGCTCGCCCAGTTGGGGCCGATGATCACCAGCATCACCGAGCAGGCGCTGACCGCACGCTCCAGCGCCTGCACGAAATCGACGCCGGCCTCGATCGCCTCGATGTCGCGAAACAGCGACTGCCCATCCAGGTGTTCGTTGAGATCGTCGGTCAAGCGCCCGGTATGCCCGGCGCTGTCGCTGCGGCGATAGCTGATGAAAATGCCCGACATGAAAAACCCCGCGTCCACTGCTGCGATCGAGCATAGCGGGTTGCCGCGAAATGCCGGCACGCGGCACGCCGGTCAGAACACCTCCTGGTGGAAGCGCAGCGCGTGGCGGCGGCACGCCCGCTTGATCTTGTTGCCGAGCCCAGGCGGCCCGCAGAAGAACACGTCGACCGGGGCCGGCGCGTGGCGCGCCGCGATCGCCGCGAGCTCGACGTCGAAATCGGGCGCGCCCAGGCGCGTCTGCGTCGAGAGGCCGGTCGTGAGGTCGGGCTTGCCGAGCTCGTGCGCGAGCTGGCGCGCGAGGTTCAGCGCGAGCGCCGAAATCCCGCTGCGGCCGCCGGTCATGCAGATGTGGATGTCGACCAGGTCGCGCGCGTCCATCTGCTCGACGCGCAGCAGCAGGTCGGCGAACCACTCGAACGAGTGCGAGTCGCGGTTGAGCCAGTAGAAGTAGACCTTCTCGAGCGTGCCGGGCGGCGACGCCGGCGCGACCAGGCTTTCGAGCACGCTCGCGAACGGGGTCACGCCGATGCCGGCGCCGATCAGCACGGCGTGGCTCACCTCGTGGATGCGCGCACTCGCGGTGCCGAACGGCCCGTCTAGATTGACCGCGAGCGGCGGCGCGCCGGGCTGGTCCGCCAGGCGCCGCAGCGACTTCGTCCAGTCGCCCTCCGAGCGGATGTGGAAGCTGAGCTCGCTGCCGGGCGCGCTGCTGATCGTGAACGGATGCCACTCGTGGCGCGCCAACGCCGGAATGCGCACGAACGCGTAGTCGCCGGGGCGATGCGCGAACCCCGGCGGGCGTGGCAACGTGAGCCGGGTGACGCCGGAGGAGAGGCCGGTCGCGGTGGCCGCCGGCACCGCGCGCTCGCGATGCTGGAATTTCAGCAGGCGCTCGAGCGCGAATGCCGCGAGCGGCACCAGCGCGTAGTGCCAGAAGCGCGGCCCGTGCAGCAGCGCCAGCGCGAACCACAGCACGTAGGCGAGATGCGAGAAATAGAACAGCTCGAAGCGCCCACTTTTGCGCACGCGCGGCAGCGAGAAACCCCACATCACGAGCGACACCAGCAGCAACAGCGCACCGCTGCGCCCGGCGCTCGTGTACAGCAGCGAGGTCAGGATGCCGTCGTGCTGCGAGTAGTTGGCGAAGTGCGCGGCGCTGTGGACGACGCCCAGGAGCATGATCAGGTACGCGACGATGCGATGGATCAGCAGCGCGTCGTCGAGCGGCAGCAGGCGCCCGATGGCGAGCGAGCGCAGCCAGGTGAGCAGGCGGCGCATGACCGGTACCAGGACGAGCGCGCCGTCGAAGTTCAGGCAGGCGCCGCAGCCGCGCGCGAGCATGATCCACGGGCCGTGGGCGCGATACGCGAGCGCGCCGTCGACGAACAGGGCGACGTTGATCGCGCCGAGCAGCGCCAGGAACGCGACCAGCGGCGCGCGGTTCTCGACCAGACGTCGCAGGCGGTCAGCCAAGCGGGCACGCGGCGGTGCGGCGACCGCGAACTCGCCGTCCGGCATGACCCAGTTCGCCGCGCTCTGCGTGACCAGCGCGAGCAATTGCGGCTGGGCGGCGCTGATGCGCTCGAACTCCTCCAGGCACAGGCTGCCATCGGCGTTGCGGTCGGCGGCATCCAGCAGCAGCGCCGTGAGCGTGTCGATCTTCTGCTCGCGCTGGGCGAGCGCGGCGCCGCTCGCATCGCCGCCAGCCTCCTCGCCGACGTTCATCGCGATCATGCGGCGGATTTCGTCGCGCCCGATGCGACCGTCGCCATCGAGGTCGTGCAGCCGGAACGAGAACTGCATCTGCTCGCGCGGGCTGCCGAACACCAGCCCACGCACCGCGCGCAGGAAGTCGATGCGGTCGATGCGGCCGTCGCCATCGGTATCGAGGAGCGCGAACAGCCGCTGCGCGAGGAAGTCGTTGCGCAGGCGCAGTGCGCGCTGCAGCGCCTGGGCGTCGATCAGCCGATCGCCGCGGGCGTGACGTTCGAACACGCGATCCAATTGCGCGAGCAGTGCCGGATCGAGCGGTCGCAGGCGCGGAGCGCAAGCGGGATCTCGATCGTCCATCGCGGCTCCGGGTCGTTGAGCTCGCGTGAAGATCGCATATCGGACCCCCCAGGTCACGGCAGGCGCGCTATGTTCGCCGGCACCACCGTCGGGGAGACCTGCGCTTGCGTCCGTTCCCGATCGTTGCCTGGCTCCTGGCGCTCGCAGCGCCCGCCGGCGCGTCGACGTTCGACAACGAGGCCGGGCGCTATGTGCTGACGGCGTTGCCGGATGCGGGCAGCGAGGCCGAGCGCATGGATCGCATGCTTCTGTGCGACCAGCAGCCGGCCGGGCGGCAGGTGCGCAAGGGCGAGCGCGTCGTCGTCACCGCCGGGGCGCTGCCGCCGGGCTTCGAGTTGAGCGCGCTGGTCGGGTTCCGGCCGATGTGGGGCGATGCGCAGGACCAGCAGGAAGTGGCCCTCGACACCGGTACGACCGGGTTTCGCGCCGACCAGGATGGCCCGCTGTATTTCCGGTTCACGACGCCGGATGGCGCGCTCGACGCCGATGTAGAGCTCGCCGTGAGCGTCGTCGGCGGCCAGCCGCTGCCGCTGTACGTCGACGGCCGCATGAGCGCTCAGGCGTGGGCGCGCGAGCTCGCCGCGCATGCGGATGCGGCGTTCGTGCAGCTCATCGGCACGCACGCGCTGGTCACGCTGCCGATGGACGTGTACGCCGCGGATCCGATCGCCGACCCACGCGCTTCGTTCGCCGCGATCGACGACGTGCTGCGGCTCGAGGACGACCTGTCCGGCTTCGACGGCAGCGACGCTGCGAACCGGCCGACGCCGCTGCGCGTGCATTACCTCGTCGATTTCCGTGCGTCGGAAAAGGATCGCGAGGGCTTCTACATGTACGCCACCGACGAGTTCGTCGGCATGCTGGCGGACAATACGGGCGACCTCACCGATCCCGCCCGGCTGCGCCGCGAATGGGGCATCTGGCACGAGACCGGGCACACGCAGCAGCAGAACTCCTGGACCTGGGACGCGCTCGCCGAGATCAACGTCAACCTGTATTCGCTGTACGTGCAGGAGACGTTCGGCCAGCCGAGCACGCTCGCCCTGTCCGAAGACGGCGCGCCGTCCTTCCTCGACCGGGCACGCGACTACCTCGAGAACGGCGCCGACAACCTGCTGGTCGACGACCCCGACGACGACAGCGGCGACAGCTTCTTCATTCGCCTGGTGCTTTTCCACCAGCTCGTTGAGGTGTACGGCTGGGACCTCTTTCGCGACCTCAACCGCCATTTCCGCGCGCATCCGCTCGATGCCGACGCCAGCGACCAGGACAAGGCGGACGCGCTGGTCGGCGCGCTGTGCGAGCTCACCGGCGTCGACCTGCGACCGTTCTTCCGCCGCTGGGGGCTGACCGTATCGACGCGCGCCAGTCGCCGGATCGCGGCCGAGCGCTATCCGTTGCCGGACCGCGACTACTCGCAAATCTTCGATTGAGAACGTTGCCCGGGCTCCGCCAGCGCCGCTCGGCGGGGCTATGGTAGCGGCTCCGTCGCGCACGTCCGGGAAGCCAAGTCATGCATCGATCCTGGTGGCAAGCCACGTTGTCGATCGCCCTCGCGCTGTCCGTATCGGCCTGTCGGATGACGCCGACGCACGCCGACGCCGAGCCCGCCGCAGCGACGCCCGCGGTCGCGGTCGACTGCCGCCGGTTCGGCCCGCAGACGCCGCGCGACATCGATCAACCCGCGGGCAGCAACCGCCGCGTGTTCGCGCTCGCGCCCGCGTTCGCGCGCATGAACCTGTGCAACCTGCACGTACATGCGCCAGCCGAGCACAAGGCGCACGATTTTTCGCTGCCCGCGAGCGCCGGCGGCTTCCGCTGCAATGCGAGCGCGTCGCTGTCGGCTGCCGAGCTGGCGCCGGTCGACGCGGACATCTGCGGCGGGCTCGCGCCCGGCGACACCATCGAGGCGCACTGGGTGTATTCGTCCTGCGACGTCCGGCCCGGAGCGACCTTGGGCGCCTGCTCGTCGCCCGCCTGCGCGAATCCGCAACTGCGCGTCGAAACCCAGGTGTTCACGCTGGTCAACGACCCCGCCGCGCTGGACTTCAACGACTTCTCGTACGACCAGACGATCGTCGACGGCTACCACCAGGCCAAGGCGCTGCCGCAAGGAACCGGCACCCCGGTGAGCTTTCTCGGCTCGACCACGGGCCCGGATTACAACGAGCGCGTGTGCTCGCCATTGCAGGTGTCGTGGAGCGTGCGCCCGCAATGCGCAAAGCTCGACATCCACAGCCTCGCGCGCTGGTGCGAGCACAACCCCTTCGACGAACACCACGCGCACGGCGTCCGCCGGCTGGTGGTCGATCCCGCGCAATTGTCGACGATCGAGTGAGCCTCAACCGGGCGCCAGGAACACCGCGAGCCACACGCTCGCGACGTCCGGCGCGGTCCATTCGACGCGATGGCGGCGATGCGCGGCAATCCACAGCCAGTCGCCCGGCGCGAGCGCGATCTCCTCGTCGGGGTCCTGCAGCCGCAGGCGCGCGGCGCCGCTGAGCAGCACCACCCACTCGCCTTCGGCCTGGTCGTACCAGTAGCCTGGAGGCGAGGCCTGGCCCCAGGAAACGATGCGCTCGATGCGCGCGCCCGGGCCCAGGCGCAGGCAGTCGCTGCGCTCGGTGTCCGTGCGCGGGTTGTCGGCGTAGAGGTGGCCGCGATCCATTTGGCGCAGCATAGTGTGAGCAACGCCGGCTGGCGTCGTCACAAACCCCAGCACGTTGCTGCGAATATGCTGTTTTGAGAATGATCAGGGCGCCACCGTGGCGCCTGCCGACTCACCCACCAGGAGACGCTCATGAAATGGGAAAAAGCTCGTCAGAGCTCGAATGTCGAGGATCGCCGCGGCGGTGGTGCCGGTCGCGCCGGTGGCGTCGGCCTGGTGGGAATCGTATTCGCGCTGGTGGTCGGCTGGGTCACCGGCATCAATCCGCTGCAGATCCTCGGCCTGATGGGCGGCGGGCAGCAGAGCTCGGCGCCACCCACGCCCGAGGAGCAGGCGGCGAACGCCGCCGATCCCCGCCGCAAGTTCGTCGCCGCGATCCTGGGCGATACCGAGGACGTCTGGGGCGAGATCTTCCAGGCGTCCGGCCAGGCGTATCCGAATCCGAAGCTGGTGATCTACGAGGGCGTGGTCAACTCGGCATGCGGGCAGGCCAGCTCGGCGGTCGGACCGTTCTATTGTCCCGGCGACCAGCAGCTGTACATCGACCTCGGCTTCTTCAAGGAGATGCAGGCACGCCTCGGCGGCGGCGGCGACTTTGCGGAGGCCTACGTGATTGCGCACGAGGTCGGCCACCACATCCAGACCATCACCGGCATCTCCCGGCAGGTCGCCGAAGCGCGCCAGCGCGGTGCCGACGTCGAGGGCGACAATGGCCTGTCGGTGCGCCAGGAGCTGCAGGCCGACTGCTATGCCGGCGTCTGGGGCCACCACGCGCAGCAACGCCACCAGTGGCTCGAGGAAGGCGACATCGAGGAGGCCCTGAACACCGCGACGGCGATCGGCGACGACCGCCTGCAGAAACAAGCGCGCGGCACCGTGACCCCGGACGCGTTCACCCACGGCACCAGCGAACAGCGCGTGCGCTGGTTCACCGCTGGCTTCCGCTCGGGCTCGGTCGAAAGCTGCGACACCTTCAAGGTGGCGACGCCGTAATCACTGCGGGAGGGCGGCGCGCCTGCGCCGCGTCGGGTGGGCCGCGCAGGCGCGCGGCCCACCCGCGATCCACTCAACCGGGCGACACTTCCAGCGCCGCCCCCAGCGCTTCCGCCAGCCCGCCGGCGATGCGCAGGGCGGTCTTCGGGTCGTTCGGGTAGTCGAGCTGCAGGTAGGCCTTGGCCATGCGGCCGACCTTGCTGATGCCGAGGTCGCTGCCGTGCAGCATGACCACGTGGGCGACGAAGAACAGTGCGTAACCGCTGGCGACGCCGCCGATCGAGCGCGCTTCCAGGTTCAAGTGCTTGCCGGCGAACGCGAAATACGCCGGAACGATGCGCAGTGCGTCGTCGCTGTGCGCGTTCACGGCGTCGAACAGCTCGCGCGTGGTGCGGATGCGTGCGAGCCGCAGCAGCGCCAGCAGATAGCCGGGGCTCCAGGGTTCCGAAACCAGCGACAGTCCGAGCAGGCGCGCGAGCCGCGCGTCGAGCGCGCGGACGGCGTCGGCATGGATCACCTCGGCCAGCGAGACGATGTCGAGCGGCAGCGGCCGGCTCGGATCGATGAGCTCGCTGCGCACCTGTTCGCGATAGCGGGCGAGATCGGTGCGGATCGACACGAATTCCTGGTCGGCAATCTCGAGCAGGCTGGCGATCCGGCTGAAGCGGCGACGGATGACCTCGGGCACGCTCTCGCTCGCCTTGTAGCCGAGATCGTGCTCGACCTCGGCCCACGCGTGCTGCAGCGCCGTGCGCACCTGCACCTCGAAGCGCACCTCCCGGTCGAGGCCCGCATGCTCCGGCGGCACGCAGACGTAGTGCAGGGAGCGATAGCCGAAGCGGCCGTGGTCGGTGAAGCGCAGCTTGTCGGTGCTCTGCGCGAAATCCACGCGGTAGGACTGCTCGATCAGTCGCGCCACCGCGTCGATGGTGTCCTCGAAATATGTCGCGATGCGGATGCCGACGAGGTCGGTGATGTCCCACAGGCGCGCATAGGTCTTGTCCGGACGCGCGATCTTGCGGCGCAGGCTCTCGGCCGACTTGACCCGGCTGGTCACGAATTGCACCTCGATGCCCTGCGCATCGAGTTGCGCGCGCAACTGCGCCTGCACGCGCTCGCGCAGGGCATCCAGCGCCGGCTGGTGTCCGGCCAGTTCGGCGAGAAAGGTTTCGTTCTTCATGCGACTCGGTCGTCCGCGCGCGGCCAGCCGCAGAGGATAGGGAATGCCGCACGGGAGAAACGACTCCGCCGGGCGCGGCCGCGCTCGCGACCGGGTTGCGGATCCTGCCCTGCAACCTGCCGCCAAATCGTTGCAACCGGGCGTCAAACCCGCGTCGCGGCGGCGTCCTAGGGTATTTCCCACCGATCCTGGCGGAGAAGCCCATGAACAAGCTCGGCACCCTGCTCGCCCTGTGGCTGCTGTCCGGCCATGCCCTCGCGGCAACCATCAACGTGACCACCACGAGCGACGAGTTCAACACCGGTACCGGCTGTTCGCTGCGCGAGGCCGTGCAGGCGGCGAATACCAATAGCGCCTTCGGCGGCTGTCCCGCCGGCAGCGGCACCGACACTATCAATGTGCCGAATGGCTTCCACACCTTGAGCCGCGGCAACTTCGGCAGCTTCACCGATATCGACGAAGACGCAAACAGCGTGATCGACATCGATATCGCGAGCAATCTCAATATCGTCGGCACGGCCTCGGCGACGGTCTCGATCGGCAATACGAGCGGCAACTACCGCGGGCGCATCTTCCACGTGGTGAGCGGCACGGTCACCTTCACCAACATCACCATTCGCGACGGCCTCAATCCCACCGGCCGCTTCGGCGGCGGCATCCGCACCAATCCCGGCACCAACGTCACCCTGACCGGCGTGCGCGTGACGCTCTGCAGTGCCGATGGCGGCGCGGGGGGCGTGCTCAACGAGGGCACGATGGTGCTGAACAACTCGCAGATCGACAACAACGTCACCACCAATGCCATCCAGGGCGGCGGCGGCATCTACAGCGCGGCGGGCTCGTTGACCTTGAACGACAGTCGCATCTTCGCGAATCGCACCGAAGGCGGCGCCAGCGGCGAGGGTGCCGGCATCTACAACGAGTCCGACAGCACGCTGGTGCTGGACAACACGCTGGTCAGCACCAACACGGTGGCGAACTCGGTCATCAACGGACGCGGTGGCGGCATTTTCACCGCCGGGCCCGCGCAGATCATCCAGAGCACGATCCTGAATAACCAATCCGATGGCGATTTCCCGCAGGGCGGCGGCCTCTATTGCACGGGAAGCGGCAACCTGCTGGTCGATCTCAGCCTGGTGCGCGGCAATGACGCCGCAAACGGGGAAAACGGCGACGAATCGGAGGGCGGCGGCATCTACACCGAGTGCGTCACCACCGTGCGGGATTCGGTGATCGACGCCAACTCGGCGGAGTACGGGGGCGGCATCGACGGCTTTGGATACGATGTCCTGCGTTCGACGATTTCGAACAACCACGCCCAATTCGATTGTGGCGGGATCAGCGGCCAGAGCAATGTGACCAATACCACCATTGTCAACAATCTCGCCGACTCCGACGGCGGCGGCCTGTGCGCGGGCGGAACGATCACCAGTTCCACCATCACCGGCAACCAGGCCAATGCCGATAACCTCGGCGGCGGCGTCGGCGGCGGCATCTATGCAATCGGCTTCCTCACCACCTTCCGCAACAGTGTGATCGCCGACAACCTCGACGTCGGCGTCGGCAACGAGGAAGATTGTCACGGCGCGATCCAGTCGTTCGGGAACACGCTGGTCGGCAACACAACCGGCTGCAATTTCTCCGCCGGGGCGACCGACCAGGTCAACGTCGCCGCCGGCCTCGCCGCCCTCGCCGTCAACGGCGGCCCGTCCGTCGGCGAGATCAATAACCTGGCGTCGATGCAGACGCGCCTGCCGCAGCCGGGCAGCCTGCTGGTCGACCGCGGCAACGCGAGCGGCTGCCGCGATCCGGCAAACGTGCTGTTGAACGTCGACCAGGTCGGCAACGTGCGCGCGGCCGACGGCCCCGACCCGGATACGGTGGCCACCTGCGATATCGGCGCGATGGAGCTGCCGGCGGTGGTCATCATCGACCCGATCTTCGCGAATGGGCTGGAGTAGGAGCAACAGCGCGGCTCCCATTGTGGGTCCGTGCTTGCACGGACGATTCTTCTGGGTTCGCTGGTTCACCCTATGATCCAAAGCCTGCACCCTTTCGAGAACCGCGATGAAGTCACTCAGTCTGGCGATTGCCCTCTGCACGTTCGCGCATGCCGCCGGCGTCCGCGCCGAAGATGCCAAGCCCGCGGAAGCACCGGTCTACGACGCCGCGCTCGCCGCGAAGCTCGGTGGCGACGACTACGGCATGCGCAAGTACGTGCTGGTGCTGCTGAAGACCGGGCCGAAGGACGCCGAGATCAAGGATCCCGAGCGCGCCGAGTTATTCGCCGGCCACATGCAGAACATCGGCCGGCTCGCCGATGCGGGCCAGCTGGCGGTGGCCGGTCCGTTCCGCAAGAACGACGCCGGCATGCGCGGGCTGTTCATCCTCGCCGTCGAGACCGTCGAGGAAGCGCGCGCGCTCACCGACACCGATCCGGCCGTGCATGCCGGCATTTTCGTCGTCGAGCTGACGCCGTGGTACGGCTCGGCGTCGCTGATGGCAACGCCGGAGATCCACAAGAAGATCGCAAAGGCGAATCCCTGAGCGGGAGGGCCGCGCGCCTGCGCGGCAGCTTCCGAAGCGGGAGGGAAACGCGTCTGCGCGGCTGCATTTGGCGCCAAAGCGGCGCAGGCGCGCCGCCCTCCCGTGTTTCAGAACACCAGCAGCCCCGCCCGCACCGTCAACGCCATCAGCGGAATCGTCGACAGCGAGAACAGCGCGAAGCGCACGATGATCACGTTCGACATGGCCTGCCAGACGCTGTGGACGACGCGTAGCACGACATAAGCCCACGCCAGCACCAGGCTCACGGTGGTGACATCGCCGAGCAGCGCCAGGGTCAGCACGATCGGATAGAAGATCGTCGGCTGCTCCATCAGGTGGTTGTAGTTGTCGGCCTTCCAGCGCACGTTCGCCGGCAGCGTGCTCATCTGCTCGCCGCGCGGCGCGTTGCGGTCGAGGCGCATGCGCGCGGCCCTGATCGCCGGGATGCGCGTCGCATACATCCAGCCCCAGACCACCAGCGACCAAGCGACGAGCGCAACGACGGGACCGAGCAAGGGACTGGCGACGGGCATGGCGGGACTCCGGTTCGGGACTCCCGATGCTGCCGGTCGCGACGGCGCCGGCGCCAGCGCGCTTTTGGACAGGGCGCGGGCGAAAACCGCCGGTGAGGCGCAAGCGCATCGCGGCCATGGCCGCTCCTGCGACGGCGAGATGCGCGATCATCCGCGCTTGCTTGGGGTGCCGCGGGGGCAGCATCGTGATCAAGGCAGCATTGCCGGCGAACGAGACGCGTCGTCTCGAGATCCTGCGCGACTACTACATGCTCGACACCAGCGCCGAACGGGCTTTCGACGCGATCACGGCCGCGGCCAGCGCGGTCTGCAACACGCCGATCGCGTTGATCAGCCTGATCGACGAGCACCGCCAGTGGTTCAAGTCGCGCGTCGGCCTCGACGCGACCGAAACCCCGCGCGACATCGCGTTCTGCACGCACGCGGTCGCGAGCGGCTCGATGCTCGAAGTCAACGATGCGCTCGCGGACGAGCGCTTCTTCGACAATCCGCTGGTGACGGACGATCCGCACATCCGCTTCTATGCCGGCGCGCCGCTGACGTCGCCCGACGGCCACACCATCGGCACGCTGTGCGTGATCGATCGCGAGCCGCGCCAGCTCGACGCCACCCAGCGGCGCACGCTGGCGCACCTCGGCGCGGCGGTGATGGCGCTGATGGAGAACCACAAGGCGCACGCGCACCAGTCGCTGCTCGGACGCATCGCCGACGCCAGCGAAATGCAGATCCTGCTGATCGACGCCAGCGACGGGCATCTCGTGCACGCCAATGCCGCGGCGCTGGGCGCGCTCGGCTGCGACCGCATCGCGGCGATGGATGGCCGGCGGCTGCTGCAACACGTGAGCGAACTGCCGCTCGACGACCTGGTCGCGGCGCTGCGCGAGTCGCTTTCCAGCACAGTGGGATCCGAAGCTTGGAATTCACGTGACTTGAAGTCGCGGC
>JADMIO011398560.1_pt1 | contig 119366 bp, 121 predicted proteins | sample 8958161 | NCBI WGS metagenome assembly JADMIO01 (sample SAMN16585339, study PRJNA669376) | soil metagenome | isolation source: Crop rotation soil | place: USA: Cullars Rotation, Alabama | collected 2011 | reverse complement strand
CCGCGACTTCAAGTCACGTGAATTCCAAGCTTCGGATCCCACTGTGCTGGAAAGAGATCGAATTCTGCAAGGAACGTGCGGCCGAGGCCGGCGTCGCCGACCGGGTGAAGTTCGCGCTGATGGACTATCGCGACGTGACCGGCCAGTTCGACCGGATCAGCAGCGTCGGCCTGATCGAGCATCTCGGCACGCCCCATTATCCGGGCTTCTTCGCCCACACCCACCGGCTCCTCAAGGATGACGGGGTGATGTTCTCGCATTGCTGCGGGCGGATGGGCGGGCCCGGCGTCACCGACAAATGGACGCGCAAATATATCTTCCCCGGCGGCTATATCCCCGCGCTTTCCGAGCTCGTCACCGAGGCGGAGAAGAACAAGCTGATCGTCACCGACGTCGAGGCGATGCGCTACCATTATTCGCACACGCTCGAGGAATGGTATTACCGGACGGTCGCGCACCGGGAGGAGATCACCGCCCTTTACGACGAGCGCTTCTACCGGATGTGGGAATTCTATCTGGTCGGCGCGGAAGCGGCGTTCCGTTATGGCGGCATGGTCAACTGGCAGCTCCAATATGTGAAACGGCGCGACGCCATCCCGATGACCCGCGACTATATGTACGAGGAGTCCGAACGGCTGCGCGCGCTCGAGGAGCCGCCGGAGTGGCATCTCAGCCGGGCCGCCGAGTGAAACCCGAGGGCGGCAGCGACCGGCTGCCGCCTGCCTTGCTGAGGGCCGGCCTCTACACCGCGCTCGCCGCCGCCTTCTGCTTCACCCTTCGCGGCGGCAATCTGGCGATCCTGTTCTTCCGGACCCAGGATCTCGCGATTCTCGTCGCCAGCGCGGCGCTCCTGCTGCTGCTCGCCTGGCGACGGCCTTCGCTGCCGCTGCCGCAGGTGCGAATCAGGCCCGGCTTCGCTATTGCCGCGGCAGCCCTGTTCGCCTTGCTCGTCGCCTGGGCCGGGACCTGGCTGGTGTTCGGCGGCTATGCGATGACGCGCGACGAGATCTGCGCCGATTTCGACGCGGCCTTCCTCGCCCATGGCCTGCTGATCGCCCCGGTCCCGGCGGCCTGGCAGCCTTATGCGCAGGCGCTGATGCCCCAATTCATGCTGCCGCTGCCGGCGAGCGCCGGCTGGCTCTCCGCCTATCTGCCCGGCAATGCGATGCTGCGCGCGATCGGCGGCCACCTCGCCAATCCGGCGCTGGGGGCGATCGCCTTGCTTGCCCTCCATCGCGTCGCCCGGCGCCTCTGGCCGGAGCGGCCGCTGCTCGCCTTGTTGCCGATGCTGCTCTTGGCGAGCTCCGCCCAGTTCCTGACGATGGCGATGACCGCTTATGCGATGCCGGCGCATCTCGCCTTCAACCTGATCTGGCTCGCCTGCTTCCTCAGGGACGACCGGCGCGGCGACGCCGGCGCGATCGCGGCGGGCTTCTTCGCGACCGGCCTCCACCAGCTTCTCTTCCATCCCCTGTTCGCGCTCCCCTTCATCGCCGAACTCTGGCTCGCCGGCCGGAGGCGCCGCTTCCTGCTCTTCGTGGGCGCCTATGCGCTGATCGGGCTGTTCTGGGCCTCCTATTGGCAGCTCCTCCTCGCCGCCGCCGGCGCTGCCGGAGCCCAGGGGCCGGGCGGACTCTCCTTCCTGCTCGCGCGCCTGCTCACGCAGCTCGGCACGATCGACGTTTCGGCATTCGCCCTGATGGCGCTCAACCTCGCGCGCTTCCTCGCCTGGCAGAACATCCTGCTCCTGCCTCTGGCCCTGCTCGCCTGGCCTGCGATCCGCCGCGCCGAGGGCATTGCCCGCCCGCTCGCTTCAGGAGTGCTGCTCACCATCGCTGCGATGCTCGTGCTGATCCCCTGGCAGGGCCATGGCTGGGGCTATCGCTATCTGCACGGCTTCCTCGGCAGCTGCTGCCTGCTCGCCGCCTACGGCTGGAAGAGCCTGGACGGCGGCACGGAGGGGCGCCGCCGGTTCGGCGCGCTCGCGCTCGGCACCGCCGCGAGCCTGGCCGTCCTGCTCCCTTGGCATCTCGTCCAGGCCCATGATTTCGTCGCGCCCTATCGGGCCGCTTACGCAGCGATCGTGCGCACGCCGGCCGATATCGTCCTCGTCGACGGAACCGGGCTGCGCTATGCCGACGACCTGGTCCGCAACGCGCCCGACCTCGCCAATCGGCCGCTTGTCATGGATCTGCCGTCGCTCAGTGCCGGGCAGGCCGCTTACCTCTGCCGCCGCTTCCGCGTCGCGCATTTCGGCGCGGCCGAGGGCCGCGCCTTCGGGATCGAGCCAATGGACATGCCGGCCGCGACGTCGGCGCCGCCGGGTCCGCTCAGCTGCGGGCCGCCGGTACGAGCGCCCTGAGCGCGGAATCGTAAAGCCGGGCCGCGCCCGCCCAGGAATAATGCTCGCGAGCCAGCGCGGCGCGGCGCGGATCGGCGGGCTCGGCAAGCGCCGCGTCGAGCGCGCCGGCGAATGTAGCGGCGGTCGCGTCCGGATCGGCGAGGTCCACCGTCAGCCCGCGGAGCAGCGGCGTCGCCGCCGGGTCCGCCGCCGCGCTTTCGGCACCGCAGAGGATCGGCAGGCCGCTTGCCAGCGCTTCCTGGATCACCAGCGGATAGCCCTCGCCGACGCTCGGCAGCACGAAGGCATCGGCGGCGCGGTAGAGCATGGCGAGCCGCGCGCCCGACACCTCTCGCAGCACCGTCACATTGGCGAGAACCCAGACCTCGGGATCGATCGGGCCGCCGCCGGCGAGGACGAAGCGGACGTCCGGGCACCGGACGGCGAGGGCGCGCAGCACGGCGAGGCCCTTCTTCTCGACGAAGCGGCCGACGAACAGTGCGACCGGGCAGTTGCCGAGCGCGAACGCCCGCCGCGCCGCCTCCTTCTCGCCGTCCGCGGCCGGGCGGAAGAGGTCGGTATCGACGCCGTTGAAGGCGACGAGCGCCGGCCGCTTCAGGCGCACCTCGGCGAAGTGCGCCCGCGTCGTCTCGCTGATGAACACGATTTGGTCCGCCGCGCGCAGCATCGGCTCGGTCACGAGCGCATTGGCGAGCCGCATCGCCGCGCTGAGCAGCGCGCTCCTGAATGGGATCGCGGCAATATGCTGGACGAGCAGCACCGGCTTGCCGGCCCGCCGCGCAGCGCGCAGCGCCGCCACCGAGGTGGCGTAGAGCCCGTCATGGACGATGACAGCATCGCTCTCGCCGACCGCGCGGCGGAGCCGGGCAAGCGCGCCCGGCGTCGGGATCGGCATCGGCAGGCCGGTCAGCCGCTCGATGCCGTTCAGGCAGGCGAGCGGGACCGGGCGGGCGGTTTCGGGCCCCGGCGCCGGATCATCGCCGCTCGCCGCCCAGGCGACGTCATGGCCCAAAGCGACGAGATTGCGATTGAGGTGGCCGGCGACGCGCTCGATGCCCCCGCCATGCTCCTCGTAGAAATGGGTGACGGTGAGCAGGCGCACGCGTCCTACGCCTCGAGCGTGCGCCGCGCGCCCCGGCCCGCGATCGCCCAGCGGCTGGCGATGAAGTTGACCAGCACCATCACGATCGTCGCCGCCGGCGCGGCGACCGTCATCGGCTGGCGCGCGAGCACGAAGAACAGCCAGAGGAGGCCGGTCGAAAGCGGGAAATTGGCGGCCATGACCCCGGTATAGCGCCAGAAGCCCCGCCAGCTGCGCGCGCCGACGAAGACGAAGGCGGAGAGCAGCACATAGCCGACCACGACCATGATACAGAAGGAGGTCGCCGCCGCTTCGAGCAGGGAGAGTCCGCTCCAGTCGCCGACAATCATGATCGCATTGTGCATCGCGAGGCAGCAGCCGGCCACGACGAGGTAGCGCAGGGGCGTCGCGGCGCGGTTCATCGCATCAGGCCCGGCGGCCTTCGATCAGCAGGCAGGAGGCCTGGTCGGGATCGGTCCAGCGGGGCGCATCCACCGCGACCGGCACGCCGGCACGCATCAGGCGGGCGATCGGCTTGGCCATGGCCGCCGGCAGGCCGTGCCGGTTCTGGACCTTGCGGGCGCCGAGCTTGCGCTGGATCTCGATCGGCCGGGCCGCGCCGCCGAACAGGGAATAGAGCAGGCCGCCGGTCATCCGCGACAGCGTCTCCCAGCGCCGCGTCTCCTTGCGGTCGAGATAGCCGAGGCAAGAATCGAGCACGAGGCCGTGGCGGCCGAGCATGGCCTTCCAGTCGTCCGGCGAGAGATAGTGGAAATGGGCGAGCCGGCGGTCCAGCCTGGCGAGATAGTCGTCGCGGCCCGCCCAGGGCGCGAGCGCGCCGGCGAGATTGGCGTGGAAGCCGGGCCCGGGCACGGTGAAATGGAAGCGGCCGCCAGGCTTCAGCACCCGGCCGACCTCGGCGATCGTGCCTTCGAGCGGCGGGATATGTTCGAGCACCGAATTGGAGATCACGAAATCGAAGCGCGCGTCGGCGAGCGGCATCGCGTCGGCCGAGCAGGTGTGGACCTCCTCGTAGAAGGGGAAGCGCCGCGCGGCCTCGGTCTCCAGCGGGTCGAGGTCGATCCCGACCAGCCGCCGCGGCCCGATCCGATCGAGCAGGATCCGGGTCAGCAGTCCGTCCCCGCAGCCGAGATCGAGCCCGAGCCCGTCCGGAATCTCGCGGCTGGCGAGCGCGCCGATCTCGATCGCCCGCCAGAAGGCGGTGGCCGGCTGCGCCGGATAAGCGGCGGTGAAGGTGCCGAACAGGTCCATCTTGCTCATGAATATACCGCCTCCGCGCGGGTTGCGATCTCGTGCTGCAAAGCGAGCACCGCCTGGGCCGCCTCCGGGCCGATCGGACCCAATGCGTCGCGCTCGCCGGCGGCGGCGCGGGCGAAGCGATCGAAGACCTCGCCATTGCCGTAATCCAGCCGCCCGGTGAGATGGGGCACGCCGCTGGTGACGTGCTGGAGCCAATGCTGCCAGGTCGCGGCGACGCTGGTGCGCAGGACCTTGGCGGTGTCGTGCCGCCCGTCATTGGGCAAGGTGAGATAGATGTCGCGAAAGATGTCGACGATCGCGAGCCGCTTCGTGCCCGAGACGAGCAGATACCATTCGCTGACCGGGCTTTCGAAATTGCAGGCGAGGCGGATCGGATAATCCGCATCCTCTCCGCTGAACCAGGCTTCGATCCGCGACGGCGTCGCCGCCCCTTCGCGGTTCGCGACGACGAGCGCGCGCGCGAGCGCGAGCGGGCCGGCGACCGCGCGGAGCAGATAGAGCAGATGCGGGCTCTCGTCGTAGAAGAGGCCGAAGGGGAGCTCGTCGATCCAGGCCGGCAGGCGCCTCGAGGGATTGCCGAGCTGGACCGCGTCGACGCCCCGGATCTCGCCGAGCGCGCCCCCGGCGAGATCGGCGCGAAGCCGCCGCGACGAGCGGGCGAACTGGAAATTGTGGACGATGGCCAGCCGCCGGTCGGCGGCCGCGGCCGCGGCGACGAGCGTCTCGCCCTCGCCCGCCGCCATCGTGAACGGCTTTTCGGTGAGCACGTGCTTGCCGCGCGCGAGCGCCTCGCCGGCAAGGGCGAAATGGGCCATGGGCGCGGTGGCGATGGTGATCGCGTCGACCTCGTCCAGCCAATCCACCTCCGCGAGCGATCCCGCCTGGCTGTGGCGGGCATAGCCCCGCTTCGCGGCGATCGAAGCGGCGCGGCCCTCGGCGCGGTCGATCACGCCGACGATCTCGAACCGATCCGAACGGCCCATTGCCGGCAGATGGCGGTGCTGGGCGACCCAGCCGAGCCCGATCGCGGCGACGCGAAGCGGGCGGGTCACGACGCGGCTTCGGCCGCGCCGGCGCGGCGGACGAACTGGGCGCTGTGCCCCCCGACGATGGCGAGGACGAAGCCGCCGAAGACGGTCTGCAGGCCGACCGCGCCGACCACCGCGGCGAGGACGAGCGGCAGCACGCTCGGCAGCGAGACGAAGCTCTCCGCCGACCAGCGCCAAGCGATCGCGGCGAGCGCGGCGAGCGAGGCCACCATCAAGGCGAGGCCGAGGCTCAGCATCGCCTCGAGATTGAGCAATGGCGCGATCCGGCGCAGGAACGGGCGCAGCACGCGATAGCCTTCCCGGACGCCGTGGAGATGCATGGCGAGCGCCATGATCGCGCCGAAATGGCCGCAGGTGAACAGGAAGCCGGCGACGATCGTCCAGCTCGCGCCGAACGGGCCGGCGCCAGCAAGAACGCCGATGAGGTGGAGCAAGGCCACGCCGAGGATCGCGGCGCCGGCGCCCATCGCCGCGGCGGCGGGCACGCCGAACGCCCAGGTCGGGCTCAGCATCAGCAGATAGCGCAAGTGCCGCCAGCCGTCGCGCCAGGGCCGCAGGTGCGGCGCCCGGTCGCGCAGGTCGGGCGAGAGCGTCGCCGGCACCTGGGCGATGCGCAATTTGCGAAGGCTCGCCTTCACCACCATCTCGCTCGCGAATTCCATGCCCTCGCTGCTCAGCTTGAGGGCGAGGAAGGCGTCGCGGCTGATCGCGCGCAGGCCGCAATGAGCATCGTCGATGCCCGAGCGGAAGAAGAGGTTGAGGATGCCGGTGAGCGCCGGATTGCCGATATAGCGGTTCTTCCAGGGCATCGCGCCCTTGGCGATGCCTCCGCGGAAGCGCGAGCCCATGCAGAGGTCGGCACCGTCGATCAGCATGCCGACCATCGCCGCGCCCTCGCGGAAATCGTAGGAGCCGTCGGCATCGCCGAAGACGAGATAGCGGCCTTGCGCCGCCATCCCGCCGCCGATCAGGGCCGCGCCGTAGCCGCGCTCGGCGACCGGGGCGACGCGCGCGCCGAGGCCGGCGGCGACCGCCTGGCTGCCGTCGGTGCTGCCATTGTCGGCGATGACGATCTCGCCGGCGAGGCCGTAGCGCTCGGCGATCATCGCGAGCGCCTCTCTGGCATTGGCGATGCAGATGGGGAGGCAGGCCGCCTCGTTGAGGCACGGCATGACGATGCTGACGTCGACTTGGCCAGCGTCCCTGGCCGCCGAAAACTGCTCTAGGGTTTCGTGCCGCATCGATCTCGTCCCGCCTTCAAGCGGGGTAGAGGCCGGACCTTAGCAAAGCGTTAATCAGGCCCGTTCACCTTTTGGTGATCCGCTGTCCCCGCCCTCGCGCGATTTTCTGTTGAAGTTTGGGCGCTTTCGCCCAAGGCAGAGGCATTGGGGCCTTGGGCGTTCGCAGCTGCATGCATTTCGAGGAAGCTTCCGCACCGCCGACGGCCCCGCGCCGCTTCTGGGAACGGCGCGACGTCGTGCTGGCCCTCGTCCTGCTTTCCGCGCTGCCTTTGATCTGGCCGAACATTCCGCCGATGACCGACCTGCCCGGCCATATGGGCCGCTACCGGGTCCAGCTCGATCTCGCCACCTCGCCCGACCTCCAGCAATATTTCGGCTTCGACTGGCAGGTGATCGGCAATCTCGGCGTCGATCTGCTGGTCGAGGCGCTGGCCCCGCTGATCGGGCTCGAGCCGGCGGTGAAACTGATCGTCCTGGCCATCCCGCCGCTGACCGTGGGCGGCCTGTTCTGGGTCGCCTATGAGGTGCACGGCCGGGTGCCGCCGACCGCGATCTTCGCGGCGCCCTTCGCCTACAGCTTTCCGTTCCTTTTCGGCTTCGTGAACTTCGCGCTCGCGATGGCGCTGGTCATGGTCGGCTTCGCCCTGTGGCTGCGGCTCGGCCGGCTCCACCATATCCGGCTGCGCGCGGCGCTCTTCGTGCCGATCTCGCTGCTGCTCTGGGTCACCCATGCCTTCGGCTGGGGAACCTTGGGCGTGCTCTGCTTCTCGGCGGAGCTGGTCCGGCAGCACGACCAGGGCCGCAACCTGTTCGCCGCGGGCTTCCGCGCCGGCCTGCACTGCCTCGCGCTGACCCCGCCGGTCGTCCTGATGTGGGCCTGGCGGAGCAACGCCGCCGGAGTCACCGCCGATTTCTTCAACTGGACCCGCAAGCTCGACTGGCTGATGATGGCGCTGCGCGACCGCTGGGAGTGGTTCGACGTCGGCGCCCTCGTCGTCGCGATCCTCGTCATGCTCTGGTCGATTGCCGACTGGCGGCGGGTGACCTGGTCGCGCAACCTCGCCGCCTCCTTCCTCTTCCTGACCCTGGTCTACATCCTGCTGCCCAGGATCGTGTTCGGCTCCGCTTATGCCGACATGCGCCTCGCCCCCTATCTGTTCGCGATCGCCTTGGTCGCGATCCGCTTCAAGCCGGAAGCGAGCCTCGGCCTCCAGCGCGCGATCGCGGTCGCCGGTCTCGCCTTCTTCCTGATCCGCACCGGCGGCACCACGATCAGCGCCTGGCTGTACGACGAGAGCTACGACCGCGAGCTCGCCGCGCTCGACCATGTGCCGCACGGCGCGCGGATGGTGAGCTTCGTCGGGCGGCCCTGTGTCGAGGATTGGGCGATGTCGCGGCTGCTCCACCTCCCCGGCATCGCGATCGTCCGCAATCACGCGTTCTCGAACGACCAGTGGACGATGGCCGGGGCGCAATTGCTCCACGTCCGCTACCGGCCGGGCTGGCCCTTCGTCCGCGACGCCACCCAGATCGTCACGGCCTATCGCTGCCCGCACGAGGTCTGGCGCTCGGTCGACAATGCGCTCGCCTTGGTCCCGCGCGACGCCTTCGACTATATCTGGCTGATCAATCCGCCGCCCTACGATCCGAAGCTGACCGAGGGGCTGCAGCCGGTCTGGCGGAGCGGAACGAGCGTGCTCTACCGGGTCGAGAGCAATGCGAAGAGCGAGACTCCGGCCGGCAGCGGCACCCGGCCGACGATATGACGCTCCAGCCCGAAAATCCGTTCGAACAGCGCGTTGAGCGGGCGCGGCGGCACCTTGTCGTCGCTCGATGTCTTGCCGGCGAGCTTGCCGAGCAGGCGGACCGCGGCGGCGATCGGGAAGAGCAATGAATTGAAATAGCCGAGCCTGCACACCCTCAGGCCGGCCGCCTCGGCATCGCGCCTGAGGCCCTTCTTCGAGTAGCGCAATTTGTGATGATGGGCGAGATCGTGGGCGCTCCACATCCATTGATAAGCGGGCACGGTGACCAGGATCCTGCCGTCCGGCCGTAATTTTGCGGCGATGCTCCTGAGGGAGTCGGCGCGATCGTCGACATGTTCGAGGACGTCGAGCAACGCGATCAGGTCGTAGCTGGAATCGGGAACGCCGGGCAGGTCCGGGAGCGGCGCATCGCCCACCGCGCGGCCGAGCCGGCGCGAGGCCAAAGCGCGCGCCTCCTCGTCCACCTCGAGCGCGTCCAGCCGGCCGAAATGCTTCAGCATCTCGAAATTATGGCCGGTGCCGCAGCCGATCTCGAGGATGCGCGCATCCTTCGGAAGCCCGGCCTCGCGCGCGATCAGATCGGCGAGGATGCGGCGGCGCGCGACATACCACCAATGGACCTGGTCCTGCTCGGCCATCCGGTCGAAGACGGCGCGGTCCATCAGTCCTCGCCCTCGCCAACCCCGATCTTCTTGCGCACGACGTAGAGCGGCCGCCGCTTCGTCTCGATCAGGATGCGGCCGACATATTCGCCGAGCACGCCCAGCGAGACGAGCTGCAGCCCGCCGAAGAAGAGCACGGCGACCATCAGGGAGGGATAGCCGGCGACGTCGCTGCCGAAGGCGATCGTCTTGATCACGACATAGACCATGTAGAGCAAGGCGAAGAAAGCGATGACCAGGCCGACATAGGACCAGATCCGAAGCGGCATCGTCGAAGCCGAGGTCAGGCCGTCCAGCGCGAGCGTCCACAATTTCCAGTAACGGAACTTGGTCTTGCCGACGGTGCGCGGCGCGCGCTCATATTCGACCGCCGCCTGGCGGAAGCCCGACCAGGCGAACAGGCCCTTCATGAAGCGGTTGCGCTCCGGCATCTGCTTGATGATGTCGACCACGGCGCGGTCGAGCAGCCGGAAGTCCCCGGCATGCTCCGGGATCTTGTCGGACGAGAGATAATTGTGCGCGCGATAATAGAATTCGGCGGTCAGCCGCTTCGGCAGGCTGTCGCTCTCGCGATTGGTGCGCACGCCGTAGACGACCTCGTAGCCGTCGCGCCATTTGGCGAGCATCGCGCCGATCACCTCGGGCGGGTCCTGGAGGTCGACGTCGATCGGGATCACCGCCTGGCCTGCGGCATGATCGAGGCCGGCGGTGAGCGCCGCTTCCTTGCCGAAATTGCGCGAGAGCGAGAGCGCGTGGACCCGGCGGTCGGCTTGGTGCGCCTGCAGGATCGCGGCGAGGGTGTTGTCCTCGCTGCCGTCGTCGACGAACAATATCTCCCAGGCCGGCTCCGGCCCGGCGTTCGCGAACAGGCCGTCGAGGATCGGCACGACCCGCTCGAGGAATGGGGGGATCGCGGCCTCCTCGTCCTTGACCGGGGCGATCAGGGTCAGGGTCGGCGCGGCGCTCATGCGAAGACCCAACGCCGATTGAGCGCGAAGGTGACGAGCGGCGTGACCAAAGTCATCGGCACGATCGGCCAGGACGGATTGGTGTGGAGCATCGCCGTGAACAGCCAGACCCAGACGCTGTTGAGGCCGAGGCTGATCAGGGCGACGACGAAGAAGCGGCTGGTGGTCCGGACCACATTGTCGCGCCGGCCGTGGCCGCGGAAGCTCCAGCGGCTGTGCAGCACATAGCCGCTCGCCACCGCCGCGACCCAGCCGACGATATTGGCGACGAGCGGCCAGATGTGGAGCGGCACCGCCATCACCCAGTAGACGCCGCCGTTCAGCAAAGTCGCCAGCCCGCCCGAAAGGCCGAACCGCCACATCTGCCCGATCAGCACCTTGAGGCCGGCATCCTCACGCATCTCGCTCGCCAACATTCGCCCCGCTTGCCCTTTGGCCGACAGCGACTAATGCGCGAGACTGGGCTTGAAAAGAAAAGAAACCTGGATGAGCGGCGCGGCGGGCGGGCAGAGCGATTGGGCGGACCGGCCGCGCGGCGGCGGCGGGTTCGCCTTCCTGGACCGGCACTGGCGCTGGTGGTTGCTCGCCTTCTGGCTGGCCGTCTGCGCCTACATGCTCTGGGACCGGTGGGGCGCGATCCGGATCTTCGCGCTCGGCGACACCGACGACAATATGCGGATGATGCAGGTCCGCGCCCTGCTCGAAGGCCAGGGCTGGTACGACCTCAGCCAGCACCGCATGGCGGGCTCGAACATCCACTGGTCGCGGCTGGTCGACCTGCCGATCGCCGCGCTGAAGCTGCTGTTCACGCCGCTCTTCGGCGGCCGCACCGCCGAGCAGATCGCGGTCGCGGTCGCGCCGATGCTGCCGATGCTGGTCGCGATGGCCGCCCTGGTGACGGTAGTCCGGCGGCTGGTCTCGCCGGTCGCCTGGCCGCTCGCCATCGCCCTCCTCGCCTGCGCCGGCATGACCACGGGCATGTGGGAGCCGCTCAGGATCGATCATCATGGCTGGCAGCTCGCCGCTCTGGCCTGGTCGATGGCCTCACTGATGGATCCGAAGCGCGCGCGTGGCGGCGTGGTGATGGGCCTTTCCACCGCCTTCTCCCTGGTCATCGGCCTCGAAATGCTGCCCTATCTGGCCGCCGCGGGCGCGATCGTGGTGCTGATGTGGGTCCGCGACGCGCGCCAGGAGGCGCGCCGGCTCGCCGCTTACGGGATCAGCCTCGGCGGCGGCTGCGCCTTCGGCTTCCTGGTCTTCACCTCCGAAGCCAACATGGCCCCCTTGTGCGACGCGCTGACCCCGGTCTGGCTGTCGGCGATGCTCGGCGCGGGCGCGATCGCGGTCCTGCTCGCCTGGCTGAGCCCGGAACGGCCGCTGGTCCGGCTCGCGCTCGCGGCCGCGGGTGGCGCGATCCTCGCCGCCGCCTTCGCCTGGAGCGCGCCGCAATGCCTGAGCGGCCGGCTCGAACAGGCGCCGCCCGAGCTCGAGCGGCTGTGGCTCTCCAAGGTGCGCGAGGCGATGCCGATCTGGCAGCATGGCCTGGACACCGCCGTGGATGCGCTGACCTTGCCGGCCGCCGGCCTGCTCGGCTATCTGCTGATGGTCTGGCGGACGCGGGCCGACCCGAAGAAGCTGATCGACTGGACCGCGATAGCCTTGCTCGCCGCGGCTGGCGTCGGGCTGATGATGTGGCAGACCCGCGCCGGCGCGGCCGCGCAGATGCTCGCCATCCCCGGCGCCACCGCGCTCGCCTGGTTCGCGATCCTGTGGCTGATGGGCCGGCGTTACATGCTGGTGCGCGTGCTCGGCGTCGTCTTTTTGTTCGTCCTCGTCTCGGGCATCGCCACCAGCTACGCGACCCAATATTTCAACTCCGCGCCGCTCAGCGAGGGGCGCAAGGCGATCAACCGCGCCAACAATGGCTGCCCGACCCTCTGGGCGCTCCACCCGATCGCACTCCAGCCGCGCGGCATGGTGCTGACCTTCGTCGACCTCGGGCCGCGGCTGATCACGGTCACGCCGCACGATGCGATCACCGGTCCCTATCACCGCAACGCCCAGCAGATCCTCGACGTCATGCATGCCTGGCGCGGCGACGAGGCCAATGCGCTGCGCACCGTCCAGCGCTACAAGGTCGATTATGTGCTGATCTGCCCGCATCTTTCGGAATCGACCATCTACGAGGCCGAGGCGCCCGGCGGCTTCTACACCCAGCTGCTCCGCGGCAAGATCCCGCCCTGGATGGAGCCAGTCCAGCTGCCGGCGAATTCCCCCTACCGGATGTGGCGGGTGATCAGACGGTAAAGCTCCGGTGCAGGCCGTCGAGGACGAACTGGACGGCAAGCGCGGCGAGGATCACGCCGAGCAGGCGGGTCAGCATCGCCTCCATCCGGTGCCCCATCAGCCGCATCAGCGGGCCGGCGAGCAGGAGGCAGGCGAGGGTCAGCAGCAAGGTGAGCAGCAGCGCGCCGAGCACGATCGCCGATTCGACCACGCCTTCGCTCCGCGCCATCATCAGCATGATCGAGGCGATCGAGCCCGGGCCGGCGATCATCGGGATCGCCATCGGGAAGACCGAGATGTCGTCGACATGGGCGGCGGTGACCTCCTCGGCGCGGGTTTCGCGGCGCTCGGTCCGTTTCTCGAAGATCATGTCGACCGCGATCAGGAAGAGGAGGAGGCCGCCGGCGATCCGGAAGGCGGTCAGCGAGACGCCGAGCGCATGCAGCAGCTCCTGGCCGAGCAGGCCGAAGAAGAGCAGGATCCCGGCCGCGATGCCGACCGAGCGGAAAGCGGTGGCGCGGCGATGCTCGGCGCCGGTCCCGGAAGTCAGGCTCGCGAAGATCGGCGCGCAGCCGGGCGGATCGATCACCACCAGGAAGGTGACGAAGGCCGAGACGAAGAGGGCGCTCAAAGGCCCTCGGGCGGGTCGAGGCCCTCGCGCCTGTGGGCGGCGACGAGCGTGTTGCGCAGGAGCACGGCGATCGTCATCGGCCCGACCCCGCCCGGCACCGGGGTGATCGCGCCGGCGACCTCGCTGGCGCTGCCGAAATCGACGTCGCCGAACAATTTGCCCTCGACCCGGTTCATGCCGACGTCGATCACCGTCGCGCCGGGCTTCAGCCAGTCGCCCTTGACCATCTCCGCCCGCCCGACCGCGGCGACGACGATGTCGCCGCGCGACACCACGTCGGGCAGGTCGCGGGTGCGGCTGTGGGCGATGGTGACGGTGCAATTCTCCCGGACGAGGAGCTGCGCCATCGGCCTGCCGACGATGTTCGAGCGGCCGATCACGACCGCCTCGAGCCCGGAAAGGTCGCCGAGCCGGTCCTTCAGCATCATGATGCAGCCGAGCGGCGTGCAGGGGACCAGGGTCTCCTCGCCGACCGCGAGCTTGCCCGCATTCTCGATATGGAAGCCGTCGACGTCCTTGCCCGGATCGATCGCGTCGATCACCTTCTTCTCGTCGATCTGCGCCGGCAGCGGCAGCTGGACGAGAATGCCGTCCACCCTTTCGTCGGCGTTCAGCGCGCGGACGAGCTCGAGCAGGGTTTCCTCGCTCGTATCCTCGTCGAGCATATGCTCGAAGCTCTCCATGCCGGCGGCGAGCGTCGCCTTCCCTTTCGAGCGCACGTAGATCCGGCTCGGCGGGTCCTCGCCGACGAGGACGACGGCGAGGCCGGGCTTGCGGCCGGCCGCGGCGACGAAGGCCGGCACCTTTTCCGCGACCCGCGCCCTCAGCCCCTCGGCGAAGGCCTTGCCGTCGATGATCGCGGCGGTCATTGCCCGCCGCCGCGCAGGATATCGTATTCGGCGCCGGCGAGCAGGATCCGCAGCACGTAGATGAGCAGCAGGATCACCATCGGCGAGAAATCGAGGCCACCGAAATCGGGCAGGATCCTGCGGATCGGCCGGTAGAGCGGCCTGGTCATCCGGTCGAGCGCGTTCAGGAACGAGCGGACGAAATTGTTGGACGTGTTGATGACGTTGAACGCGACCAGCCAGGAAAGGATGATCTGGCCGACGATGATCCACATCACCACGCGGAGCAGAAGGTCCAGGATGGCAAACAGCGAAAGCAGCACGTGATCCTCCCCGCGCGGGCTGGCCCCGCTCTAGCGAGGGCCCGTGTGGGGAGCAATGCCGGCGGAGCGGCCGCTAGGGCGCGAAGCGGGGCGGCTCGGCTTCGGCGAGAATGATCGAGAAATAGTCGCGCTCGTCGGTCCAGTCGCGGACCACGCCCCACCCGGCGGCGCGAAGCAGCAGGCGGCTGTCGCGATAGCCATATTTGTGGCTGTTCTCGGTGTGGATGGTCGCGCCGGCGGCGAAGGCGAAGCGGGTTCCGGCGACGGTGAAGGCGACGTCGCGGACCGCCTCCAGGTGCATCTCGATCCGGCTCATCGCATCGTTCCAGATCGCGCGGTGGCGGAAGGCGTCGAGCGGGATGTCGGCGTCCAGCTCGGCATTGATCCGCCTCAGCAGGTTGAGGTTGAACGCGGCGGTCACGCCAGCGGCATCGTCATAAGCGGCGAGCAGCACGCTCACCTCCTTGGTCCGGTCCATCCCGATCACCAGCCGGGAGCCGTCGCCAAGCGTCTCCTTCATCGCCCGCAAGAGGTCGACCGCGGTGCGCGGGACGAGGTTGCCGATCGTCGAGCCGGGAAAGAAGCCGAGCTTCGGCGCGGACGCGATCTCGTCGGGCAGGTCGATCCGGCGCATGAAGTCCGCCTCGACCGGAAGGATCGGCAGGTCCGGGAACAAGGTGCGCAGCGCCTCGGCGGACTCGCGCAGGAAATCGCCGCTGATGTCGATCGGGACGTAGGCCGCGGGATGGACCGCGCGCAGCAGAAGCGGCGTCTTCGCCGACGAGCCGGAGCCGAACTCGACCACCGCCTCGCCCTTGCCGAGCATCGCGGCGATCTCGCCGCTGTGGCGCTCGAGCAGGGCCGTCTCGGTGCGGGTCGGATAATATTCGGGAAGCCGGGTGATCTCCTCGAACAGCTCCGAGCCGCGCCGGTCGTACAGCCAGCGCGCCGGCACCGCCGGGATCGGCGCGGCAAGGCCGGCGAGCACGTCTGCCCGGAAGGCGGGGTCGGCGGCGCGAACGGCGAGAGCGGCCTCCGCCATCAGGCGTCGCGCGCCAGGCGCAGGCCGGAGAACATCCAGCGCTGATGGGGGTAGAAGAAATTGCGGTAGGAGGCGCGCAGATGGCCGCGCGGGGTCGCGCAGCAGCCGCCCCGAAGCACCATCTGCGAGCACATGAACTTGCCATTATATTCGCCGACCGCGCCGGCCGCCGGCGCGAAGCCGGGGTAGGGAAGATAGGCGCTCTGCGTCCATTCCCAGACGTCGCCGAACAGCTGGCGCAGACTCCCGTCCTCGGCGGCAAGCGGGCGCGCCGGCCCCGCCGCGTCGAGCTGATTGCCGCCATCGGGATCGCACCCTTGCGCGGCGCTCTCCCATTCCGCCTCGGTCGGCAGCCGGGCGCCGGCCCAGCGGGCAAAAGCGTCGGCCTCGTAATAGGAGATATGGCAGACCGGCTCGGCCGGATCGAGCGGGCGGAAACCGTCGAGGCCGAAGCGCGACCAGCCGGCTTCGCCCCTCCGCCAGTAGAGCGGTGCCGCGATCTCATGCTCCCGCACCCAGGCCCAGCCGTCGGACAGCCAGAGCAGGGGATCGGCATAGCCGCCGTCGGCGATGAAGCCGAGCCATTCGCCATTGGTCACCGCGCGATCGGCGAGAGCGTGCGGATGGAGGAAGACCTTGTGCCGCGGCCCCTCGCAATCGAAGGCGAAACCGGGGCCGTCATGGCCGATCTCCGCCACGCCCTCGGCGCCCTCGATCCAGCGGACCGGCCCCGGCACGGCGGCCGGCGCGCGCGGCGCCGCCGCCCAGATCGCCGGCGCGAGCGGGTTCTCGGCGAACGCGGCCTTCAGATCCATCAGCATCAATTCCTGATGCTGCTGCTCGTGGTTGAGGCCGAGCAGGAGGAGATCGGCCGGCAGATCGGCGATCGCGTCGAGCAGCGCCGCGTCGACCGCCGCGCGCCAGCCGCGGACCTCGTCCAGCGACGGACGCGAGATCAGCCCCCGCTTCGCGCGCGGATGCCGCTCGCCCTCGCCCTCATAATAAGAGTTGAACAGATAGGCCCAGCTCTCGTCGTGGAGTCGGTAGCCCGGAACATGGTCGCGCAGCAGGAAGGTCTCGAAGAACCAGGTCGTATGGGCGAGATGCCATTTGGCCGGGGATGCGTCCGGCATCGGCTGCATGCAGGAATCCGCGTCCGAGAGCGGCGCCGCGATGTCCAGGCTCAGGCCACGGACGGCGCGATAGCGCGCGGCGAGCCTGTCGTCGGTCTTCGGCCGTGCCCGTGTCGCCATCTACGCCTCCCGCGACCGTCTTAGCACAAAAGGTGAACGAATGTCACTGCGTCCCGTCATGCCCCGCGCGTGGCGCCGGGCTGCCAGAGAATGTCGCCGCCACGTTCCCGCGCCACCCAGCGCGCGAGCACGAACAGATGGTCGGAAAGCCGGTTGAGATAGGTGAGCGCGTGCCGGTTGAACCCTGCCGCCGCGCCGACCGCGGTTCGCTCCGCCCGCCGCACCACGGCGCGGGCGAGATGAAGCTCCGCCGAGCCGCCGCCGCCGCCCGGAAGGATGAAGCTGCGCAGCGCTTCGAGATCGGCGTTCATGCCGTCTATCTCGCGCTCGAGCCGCTCGACCTGCTCCGGAACGATGCGCAGCGCGCCCTCCATCCCTTCGGGCGTGGCGAGATCGGCGCCGAGGTCGAACAATTCGTTCTGGATGCGCCCGAGCATCGCCAGCGCCGCCTTGTCCGCGACCGAGGGCAAGACCATGCCGATCGCCGAATTGGCCTCGTCGACGTCGCCGATCGCGGCCATGCGCGGATCGGCCTTGGAGATTCGCGAGCCGTCGACGAGCCCGGTCTCGCCGGCGTCGCCGGTGCGCGTGTAGATCTTGTTGAGCCGGACCAGGGCGGCGCCCTCAGCCGCCGCTGCGCATGACGAGCAGCAGCAGGATCGCGATGATGATCGCCACCGCCTGGAAGAGGATGCGCTTCTGCATCAGCTCCTGCGAGCGCTGGCCGGTAATGTCCTTCTGCTGGGCCATGCCGACCACGCCCTTGATCAGGATGAACAGGGTCGCGCCGGCGGCGGCGACCAGGAGCAGGACGAGAATCCATTTCATCGGCCGCCTCTTACGCTTCGGCCAGCGAATATCCACCCGGCAATTCGCCGCGGCGCAGCGCTTCGACGAGCGCCTTCGGTGCCATGCCCGCCGCGCGCAGGTCGGCGAGGCTTGCAGCATTGCGGCGCTTGGCCAGCCGCTCGCCGGCCGCATCCCCGAGCAGCGGATGGTGATGATATTCGGGCACCGGCAGGTCGAGCAGCGCCTGGAGCAGCCGGTGGACGTGGGTCGCCGCAAAGAGGTCGCGGCCGCGCACGACATGGGTGACGCCCTGCGCGGCATCGTCGACCGTTACCGCGAGATGGTAGGAAGCCGGCGCGTCCTTGCGGGCGAGGACGACGTCCCCGAAGGCCTCCGGCGCGGCCCTCACCGCTTCGCCGTCATTCGTCCAGGCGAGCGGGCCCGCAAGCGCCGCGGCCTTGGCCATGTCGAGCCGCCAGGCGTGCGGACGCGTCACGTCCGGCGCGGCGAGGCCTCGGCAAATTCCGGGATAGACCGGCCCCTCCGCCCCCTGCGGCGCCGCCGCGCTGGCGGCGATGTCGGCACGGGTGCAGAAGCAGGGGTAGAGGAGGCCCAGTTCCTTCAGCCGCGCCAGCGCCTCGGCGTAGAGCGGCAGCCGCTCGGACTGATAGACCAGCTCCCCGTCCCATTCGAGGCCCAGCCAGAGCAGATCCTCGATGATCCCGTCGACATGCTCGGCGCGCGAGCGGCCGGGATCGATATCCTCGATCCGGACGAGGAAGCTGCCATCGCGCTCGCGCGCACAATCATGCGCAAGCAGCGCCGAATAAGCGTGGCCGAGATGCAACCGTCCGGTAGGACTTGGCGCGAAACGGGTGACCGGCTGCATAAAGTGTTGACCGCGAGTCGTCGCTTATGGTGTCATGAGCCCGTCACGCAAAGCGGCGACAGCGTGGCGGACCAGGAGAGGACGGCCGAGGCCCAGTCTCCCGCGTTCTGGGTGCGACAGGTTTCGTGGGGCACGGTTTTTCGGGCGGACTCGCCGAAAAACGGAGCGTGCTGGCCTTGTATCATCCCGACCTTCTCCGGCACCCCGAAGGCTGTCCCGCCCTCGTGCTCAACGCGGATTACACGCCGCTCAGTTATTACCCGCTGAGCCTGTGGCCGTGGCAGACCGCCGTCAAGGCGGTCTTTTTGGAACGGGTCGACATCGTCGCCGCCTATGAGCGCGAGGTGCACAGCCCGAGCCTGGCGATGAAGCTGCCGAGCGTGATCGCGCTCAGGCAATATGTCCGCCCAAGCGAATATCCGGCCTTCACCAGGTTCAACCTGTTCCTGCGCGACCGCTTCTCCTGCCAATATTGCGGCGACCCGCGCGAGCTCACCTTCGACCATGTCCTGCCGCGCGCCCAGGGCGGACGCACGACCTGGGACAATGTCGCGACCGCCTGCGCGCCCTGCAACCTCAGGAAGGGCGGCCGCACCCCGGCCCAGGCCCATATGCAGATCCGCCGCCGCCCCTTCCGCCCGACCAGCTGGCAGCTCCAGGAGCACGGCCGGAGCTTCCCCCCCAATTATCTCCACGAAAGCTGGCGGGACTATCTCTATTGGGACGTCGAGCTGGAGGCCTAGGACGCCGCCGGTGGCTTGAACCTTCGTACGAAGATACGCTGAGGCTTCGCATGAGGCGTTTGTACCGTCGAGCAGCCGCGCGGCATTATTCAAGCTGAGCCGGGTCAGCTTTTCGCCAGGAAGGCGCGGATCGCCGGGGCGACCGCCTCGTCGGCGAGGCCGAGCGCGAGGTTGGCGACGACGAAGCCGGTCTTGTCGCCGCAATCGTGGCGCTCGCCCTCGAAGGCATAGCCGTGGAATGGCTGGGTGCCGATCAGCCGCGCCATCGCGTCGGTGAGCTGGATCTCGCCGCCAGCGCCCTTCTCATGCCTGTCCAGCGCCCGCATCACCTCGGGCTGGAGGATGTAGCGGCCGGGCAGCATCAGGTTGGACGGCGCCTCCCCCCGCGGCGGTTTCTCGACCAGGCCCGCAATCTCGACCCGTCGGCCATCGCGCGCGCCGGGGACCACGATGCCGTAGCGATGGGTCTCGGACTCGGGCACTTCGAGCACCGCGACGACATTGCCGCCGACCCTTTCATAGACCTCGGCCAGCTGCGCCAGGCAACGGGGCTTCCCGAGCATCAATTCGTCCGGGAGCAGGACCGCGAACGGCTCGTCGCCGACGATGTCGCGCGCGCACCAGATGGCATGGCCGAGGCCGAGCGGCTCCTGCTGGCGGACCGAGACGATCGCGCCCGGCGGGAAGCGGGTGGCGGCGAGCGCGTCGAGCGGCTTGCCGCGCGCGGTCATGGTCGCCTCGAGCTCGTAGGAAATGTCGAAATGGTCCTCGAGCGCCCCCTTGCCGCGGCCGGTGACGAAGATCATCTGCTCGATCCCCGCCTCGCGCGCTTCCTCCACCGCATATTGGATCAGCGGCCGATCGAGCACGGTGAGCATCTCCTTCGGGATCGCCTTGGTGGCGGGAAGGAAACGGGTGCCGAGCCCGGCGACCGGGAACACGGCCTTGCGGACTGGCTTCATTGCGGCGCGTCGCCGCTGGTATTGGCGTCCGCCGGGCCGTCGCCGCGCGCCGGCACGATCGCGCTGCTCGCGGCGACATTGCCGCCGCTCGCGGGAATGTCGCCGGGCGGCAGGTCGAAGCGGTCGTCATGCCGTTCCTCGGAGCGCTGCAGCAGCTCATCGAGCCGGCCGGGGCGGGCGATCGCCGGCGGCGCCATCAATTCGTCGGTGGTCATCGCCCGGCTCGCCATCGCCGGGGCGGGCGGCATGTGCTGGCCCTGCGCCGGCGCCAGCGGCTCGCGCAGGCCGCAGCCGGCGAGAGCGGGCGCAAGCGCCAAAGCGAGGATCGGGAGCGCGCGCGTCATTCCTTCATCCCCAACGCCTTCTTCGCCGCCTCGATCCTTTTATGCACCTGGGCGGGCGCGGTGCCGCCGAAGCTGGTGCGGCTCTTAACCGAGGCGTCCGGCGAAAGCACATCGAAAACCGCCGGCTTGATCCGCTCGTCGAGGCTGCGGACCGCATCGTAGGGCAGGGCCCAGAGCGGCACCCGCGCCTCGTCGGCCATGCGCACCGCGCGGCCGGTGATATGATGGGCCTCGCGGAACGGCAGACCCGCCTCCCGCACCAGCCAGTCGGCGAAATCGGTGGCGGTGGCGTGGCCCACCTCGGTCGCGGCCCGCATCCGCTCGGTCTCGAAGCGCGTGCTCTCGACCATCCCCGCCATCGCCGCGAGCGAGACGGAGAGCAGATCGTGCGCCTCGAACACCGGCTCCTTGTCGTCCTGCATGTCCTTCGAATAAGCGAGCGGCAGGCCCTTCATCACCGTCACCAAGGCGACCATCGCGCCGGCGATCCGGCCGCTATGGCCGCGCACCAGCTCGGCAGCGTCGGGGTTGCGCTTTTGCGGCATGATCGAGGAGCCGGTCGAGAAGGCGTCCGACAGGGCGATGTAGCCGAAGCTCTGGCTCGCCCAGAGCACGAACTCCTCGGCGAGGCGCGAGAGGTGGAGCGCGCACTGGCTCGCCGCCATCAGATAATCGAGCGCGAAATCGCGGTCCGAGACGGTGTCGAGCGAATTGGCCGTCGGCCGATCGAAGCCGAGCGCGAGCGCGGTCGCCTCGCGGTCGATCGGGAAGCTGGTCCCGGCCAGAGCGGCGGCGCCGAGCGGGCATTCGTTGAGCCGCGCGCGCGCATCGGCGAAGCGCGAGCGGTCGCGGCGCAACATCTCGTAATAGGCCATCAGATGATGGCCGAGCGTCACCGGCTGCGCCGACTGGAGATGGGTGAGGCCGGGCATCACGCTCGCCTGATGCTCCTCGGCGCGCCGCACGAGCACGCGCTGGAGCGCGGCAAGCCCCTCGTCGGCCGCGTCGATCGCGTCCCGCACCCACAGCTTGAAGTCGGTCGCGACCTGGTCGTTGCGCGAGCGCGCGGTGTGCAGCCGCCCCGCGACAGGCCCGATCGCCTCGGTCAGCAGGTGCTCGACATGCATGTGGATGTCCTCGAGCGCCTCGTCCTCGACGACCCCTTCCGCCTCGAACCCGTCCTCGATCCGGTCGAGCCCTTCCTCGATCGCATCGGCATCCTCCTGGGCGACGATGCCCTGGGCGGCGAGCATTGCGATATGGACGCGGCTCGCCTCGATGTCCTGGCGCCACAAGCGCTTGTCGAAGGCGATCGAGGCATTTATCTCGCGCATGAGCGCCGACGGGCCCTCGGCGAACCGCCCGCCCCACATGGCGTTGGAGTGCTGGTCCTTGCGGCTCGTTATCTTCTCTCTCCCCGCCCTTATCCTGGGCCTCGCCCTGACCGGATGCGATAGGCAAAAGGCCTCGGCCCCGCAAGGCGAAGGCCCCCCGGCGGCGAACGCCACCGCCAATGCGGCGGCGCCCGAGGCGGAGGCCTATCCGACCGGGCGGCTCGACCGCTCGCACCGGGGCGAGCATGCGCCGGACATGACCTTCGAGGACGGCCAGGGCCAGCCGGTCAAGCTCTCGGCGTTCCGCGGCCGGCCGCTGCTGGTCAACCTCTGGGCGACCTGGTGCGGGCCCTGCGTCGTCGAGATGCCTTCGCTCGACGCGCTCGCGTCGCGGGAGGGCGGGCCGAGGATCGTCACGATCAGCCAGGACGATCCGGACGGGCGCCGCAAGGTGAGCGACTTCTTCGCCGCCCATCGTTTCGCCAGGCTCGAGCCGTTCCTGGACGGACAGATGCAGATCATGCGCGCGCTGCAGGTCGACACGCTGCCGACCACGATCCTCTACAACAGCCAGGGCGAGGAGGTGTGGCGGATGACCGGCATGTCCGACTGGCAGGGCGAGCGCGCGGCGCGGCTGCTGCTCGAGGCCGACGCCGGCTGAGAGGGATCAGGCCGCCGGCCGCGCGAAGGTGAACCAGGAAAGGTCGAGCCTCAGCATTCGCCCGTCGATGGCGGCGAGGCCAGCCCCGATCAAAGCCATGCCAAGGAAATGGCGCGGCGCCAGCTGCTCGTGGAGGACGAGGGCGCCGAGCAGGATCGCGGTGATCGGAATCAGGAAGGTGACGAGCAGCCCGTTGGTCGCGCCGGCCGAGGCGATCAGCCGGAAATAGAGGATGTAGGCGAGGCTGGTGCAGAGCAAGGCCAGACCAATCAGCGCCGCGATCGCCTCGGCTGACGGCGCGGCGGCGCGCCAGGGCGGCTCGAACAGCAAGACGACCGGCACCATCACCAGGGTGGAGGCGCTGAGCTGCCCGGTGGCGACCGCGACCGGCTTTACGCCCATCGCCCGAAAGCGGCGCGCGAACACGCCGGCAAGCGCATAGCAGAGGGTCGCCGCCAGGCAGGCGAGCTGGGCGGCGACGCCGGTTCCGATCTCGCCGAGAAAGCCGGGGCCGATCATCACCGCGACCCCGCCGAAGCCGAGCATCACGCCGGCCGCCTTGGCCGGGCTGGCTTTCTCGTCGCTGGTGAAGACATGGGCGACGATCACGCCCCAGATCGGCGTGGTCGCGTTGAGGATCGAGGCGAGGCCGCTCGCGATCGCCTGCTGCGCGAAGGCGAACATCGCGAACGGGACGACATTGTTGAGCAAAGCGAGGAGGAGGAAGGCGCCGGCCGCGCCGGGCGGCATCGCCGGCCGCTCCCGGCGGGCGAGCAGGAAGCCCCAGAGCGCAACGGCCGCCAGCCCGACACGGCCCAGCACCAAAGTCAGCGGCGCCACGCTGCCGAGCGCGATCTCGATGAAGAAGAAGGACCCGCCCCAGAGGATCGAGAGGAAGAGCAGGACCGCCCAGTCGGCGGCGGCCATCGTGCGGTTCGCGTTCATGCTCTCTCTCCGCGTCATCCCGGCGAAGGCCGGAATCTCGGGTGGGAAGTCGCGGTCGCCTCGCCGAGACCCCGGCCTTCGCCGGGGTGAAATATCCGGGCCATGCGCCGCGATGCGTCTCGAAAGTTGCGCTCAATCTCGCGCCGCCTGCTAGACGGGGGCGGATGGGAGGGCCGACGCCATGATGTTCACCAAGCGCCTGCGGGACGGCGTCCGCGACGGGAGCATCACCTGCAGCGTCCGCATCTGGCAGCGGCCGCACGTCAAGGCCGGCGGCATCTATCCGATGGAGGAAGGCCATATCCTCGTCGAATCGATCCGCCCGATCGCGCTCGAGGATGTCACCGGCGCGCTGGCGCGGCGCTCGGGCTTCAAGGGCGTGGTCGACCTGCTGAAGGTCGCCAAGCACGGGCCAGGCACCAATGTCTATCTGGTCGAGTTTCAGTATCTGCCGCCTGGGGGCGGGGACGCGCCCTGATTTCAGTCGATCCGCTCGTCGGCGATGACGATCATCGTGACCAAAGTCGCGCGCACCACGCGCCGCCCCTGCGGATCCGTGATGAGCGTCAGGCCATAGCCGCCGATATATATCTGGTAGCATTGTGCGGACGGCGGGCCGGGCTCGCACATGGCAATCGAGCCGACGTCCTGGACGCCGAGCCGGCCGATCTCGGCGAGGCACCTTGCCTCTCCGAGAGGCGCGCCATCCACCATCGTTTCGCTGCAATCGAGCGGGGCGGGCGCGCGGCCTTCCTTCGCCACGTCGATGAAGCTCAGCAGTAGCGAGAGGCCCAGCTGGATAAAGGCTTCGTTCCTGGCGGCGATGCTGTGCGTGTGTCGCGGATCGATGGCGCGGCAGGCGGCATCGGCGCTGGCTTCGCGCCCTGCTCCGCCGTCGGAGCCTCCGCGGAAGCGTGCCGGATCGCGGACGATATAGGCCGTTTCGCTATCGATCCGGCGCGGCCTGACCGGCGTATCGGCGCCGCGGAGCGGACCGGCAGGCTCGAACTCGACCGTGACCCACTGGGTTTCGCACAGGCCCGCGGCATTGGCTGCCCGCGGCACCGTGACGAAGCTGAGCATGTCCAGAGGCCGGGTCGGTCTCCTGCCCGGATGCCCGCGATAGATATTGGGCAACATGATCCTGCCGAGGTCGCCGAACAGGCGCCGCGTCAATAGCCGCTCCGGCATCGAGCGCGCAGTGACCTTGGTGAGCGGCTCCGGCGCAGCGGCAACAAGAGCGCTACTCGCGGCACAGAAAAGGGCGACCAGGACGGCGGCGACGCGCATCAGTCCCGCAGCAGCTCGTTGATGCCGGTCTTGGACCGCGTCTGCGCGTCCACCCGCTTTACGATCACCGCGCAGGCGAGGCTCGGGCCGCCATCCTTGCCGGGGAGCGTGCCGGGGACGACCACCGAATAGGCCGGGACGCGGCCGTAGCTCACCTCGCCGGTGGCGCGGTCGACGATCTTCGTCGAGGCGCCGATGAAGACCCCCATCGAGATCACCGCGCCCTGCTCGACCACGACTCCTTCCGCGACTTCGGAGCGGGCGCCGATGAAGCAATCGTCCTCGACGATCACCGGCCCCGCCTGGAGCGGCTCGAGCACGCCGCCGATGCCGGTGCCGCCCGAAATATGGACGTTGGCGCCGATCTGCGCGCAGCTGCCGACCGTCGCCCAGGTGTCGATCATCGTCCCCTCGCCGACATAAGCGCCGATATTGACGAAGCAGGGCATCAGCACCGCGCCCTTGGCGATATGGGCGCCCCGCCGGACGATCGCGCCGGGCACCGCGCGGAAGCCGGCGGCGGCGAAATCGCCCTCGCTCATCGCCAGGAACTTCGAAGGCACCTTGTCGAACCAATAGGCGCCCCCCGGCCCGCCGGCGATCGGCGCCATCGGGTTCAGGCGGAAGGACAGCAGCACCGCCTTCTTCAGCCACTGGTTGACAGTCCAGCCGTCGGGGCCCTTCTGCGCGACCCGCGCGGCGCCCGAATCGAGCAAGGCGAGGGCGCGGTCGACGGCGCCGCGGATCTCGCCGCCCGTCCCGGTGCCGATCCTGTCGCGCCCCTCCCAGGCCTCCTCGATCACGCGCTGCAGGTCGCTCGTCATACCACTTCCTCCCGGAGGATCGCCTCCAGCCAGCCGGCGATGTCGCGGGTGCGATGATCGACGAAATCGCCGGCGTCCGCGCCGGGGCCCTGCTCGGAGCCATTGTCGATCCACAAGGTGGTCATGCCGATCGCCTTGGCAGGGGCGAGGTTGCGGACCATGTCGTCGGCGAAGAGCGCGCGCCTCGGATCGATATCATGGGCCTCGCAGATCGCCCGATAGCCGGACGGATCCGGCTTGGGGACATAGGCCATTGCGTGGATGTCGTGCATGCCGTCGAACGCGTTGGCGAGGCCCAGCCGGGCCAGCACCCGCCGCGCATAATCCTCGCTCGCATTGGTGAAGACGAACTTGCGCCCCGGAAGACGGTCCATCGCCGCGACCAGCGCCGGATCGGCGGTGACCCGGGCGAGATCGATGTCGTGGACGAAATCGAGGAAGTCGTGCGGGTCGACGCCATGATTGGCCATCAGGCCGGCAAGCGTCGTGCCATGGGCATGGAAGAAGCCCTTCTGGACCCGGCGCGCCTCGGCCGCGTCGACGCCGAGCAGGCGCATGATATAGGCCCCCATCCTCTGGTCGATCAGCTCGAACAGGTTGCAGCTATGCGGATAGAGGCTGTTGTCGAGATCGAAGATCCAGCTTTCGACATGGGCGAGATCGGGGGCCATGGCCGTGCCCCTACAAGAGCCGCGGCGGCGGGGCAAAAGCTAAGGCCATTGCGTCGGCACTTCGACGGCCGCGACGGCGGTCGCGGTTCTCGGCGACGAGCTTCACCGCCAATATCGGCGTACGGACGCCCGCGTATTTTTGCGTTAATACGCAGGTTTCAGGACCGCCGATTCACCGGAACGACCCGGCGCGGGCACGAAAAGGCGGGCGAAGGCTGTTCAGCCGGCGTGACGACAATCATCATTCGTCGGAAATATCCTACCTAATCCGACAAATCAAGTGGAAAAATTTGGGCCCCTTGCTTTGGGCCAAGCAGGACGAGATCCAAGCGCGATAAGCGCGATCGCGCCGAGGAGAAATCCCATGGCGCCGAGCTTACGGCCTCGGGCCGCCCGTTCAAATGGGCTTGCCCGAGGGTGGCGGTCGGGGCACTCATCGGGGAGGGGGGACGAACATGATGGAACACCGCTGGACCGCGCTGGTCACGATCCTTGCATTGCTGGTCTATTTCGCAATGGGCCTGCAGGTCGCCCGCGCCCGCGGCCGCTCGGGCATCGAGCCGCCCGCGATGACCGGCGATCCCGTGCTGGAACGCGCCAACCGCGTGCATGTGAACACGCTGGAATGGCTCCCGCTGTTCCTGGCCGGGCTGTGGCTCTTCGCGATCTACTGGGACGAGCGGGTCGCGGCGGGGCTTGGCGTCGTCTGGATCCTTGGCCGGCTCGTCTATTCGGCCGGCTATATGGCGGCGCCGGCGAAGCGCAGCATGGGCTTCCTGATCCAGTTCCTGGCCTGCGCGATTTTGCTGTTCGGAGCGCTCGGCAGGATCGTTTACAGCCTGGCGGCGGGCGGCGCCTGACCGAGGCCCTCGAGCGGCCCCGTCAGTCGGTGCCGGCCGAGGTCTCCGCCTGGATCGAAGCCGAGGCGTAGGCCGGCGGGGCATCGACCGGGGCGTCATGATAAATGAAGCCGAAGGCCGGGTTGGCGCGCAGGCCGAGCGAATGCTGGGGCGCGTACCAGACGCGGACCTGGCTCCAGTCGCCGTTCGCCGAAACGTCCTCGGCAAGCGCGGCGCGCTCGATGCGCCCGTGCCCGGACCAGTTCGCGTGGTTCAGCAGGATATGGCGGCTGTCGACGACCGCGGCGACGACTGCGACATGGCCGATCGGCATGGCGCGGCTCGGTTGGAAGGCAAGCACCGCGCCGACCTCGGGCTCGGCGCCGCGGCGATAATGGCCCGCGGCCTGCGCCCACCAGGTCCCGGCATTGCCGTGAATCGCGATCCCCGATTCGGCGCGCGCATAAGGCGCGCATTGCAGATAAGCAGCGGCAGGGGACGAGGCGGCGCCGGCCAGCCCCGCGATCAAGGCGGCACGAAAGACGAAGGAGGACAGGATCCGAAGCAGCCCGCCGCGGATCGAGAATGTGGAAAAGCGGCGCTGAACGCGCGGCTGGAACGACGATTTCGGCATGAACCCCCCGACCGGATGAGCCCACTCTACCGGCCTTCTCGGGCGCTTCCAGCCTCGGCCGGTTCGGCGCATCGCGGCCCGTGAACGGTTCGTCCCGGCGGCCGGCGAATGCGGCGCGAGGGCATGGAACTTTCTTCGAGGACGGCGCCATCACTGGCCATTCGCGGTGCCGCGTTCACTCCCTTCGCTCAGACACCAGGCACGACGCGGTTCGTCAGGTGCGGCCGGTCACCTGCCCGCCCGCCGGCGGCGGCGGGAACTGGAGGGCTGGCACGGCGGCGCCCGGCGACCCCGCAGTCACGCCGCGATAGAGCGCCTGGCCCGCGGCGGAATAGGTGATCGCCTCGGTGAGGAGGAACGCGCCGAGCATGACGACGAGGCCCCTTCCCCACGCCGGGTGAACGTGGCCGCCGCGCCTCAGGTCCGCGACCATTCCGGCCAGCGGGAAGATCAGTCCCGCGGCAAAGCTCGCTTCCCAGGCCCAGGGCATGAGCATGGGCATTGGCAGCAGCCGGCCGAAGCCCGGCCCCATCAGCATCGCCATCCCGCAAAGGTGCAGCCGGCGGTGCCACTCGGTCCGCTCGCGCAGCAGGATCGCCGAACCGGTCAGCGCGGCAAAGGTCAGCACCGTGACCGGATCGAACACCAGGAAGTGCAGCGGCTGGAAGAAGAACGGCACCTGACCGCGCCGGACCATGGCGAGCGTCACGGCGAAGCCGAGCACGATCATCGGGATCATCCAGCCGGCGGCGACCCAGCCGAGACGCCGATGGAGAAGCATCCGGCCGGTCCCGACGAAAATATTCTGCAACAGATAGATCGTCACCCATCCCATGAAGACGATGGCGTGGGCATGGACGAGCGGCGGCGAAGAGAAGCTCGACCTGCCCGCCGCCAATTGGGTCGAGAAGCCGGCGACGATGACCAGGGTCATCGCAATCGCGGCGCCGAGGAAGAACCGTTCGTCGCCGGAGCGCGCGGTAGGCCTGCCGATCCGTTCGTCGATGATGGTGGCCATCTCAATCTCCCAAATGGCGGCGATGAAGCATTGCCCGCACGCTTGGCCCCTCGCCAAAGTGAAGCGGCGCGACCGCGGGGCCCCGGCGGCTCATTCGTCGGGCTGGACGATGAGGACGTGAAGGTCGCGGGTCGGACGCCAGTTGCGGTGGCGGACCTCGAACCGGGTCGGGCTGATCCGCCGCACCCCGGTCTCGCAGAAGCTGACCAGATTGCGCGGCTCGCCCTTGTCGACGACCAGCCGGAACTCGCCGATCGGCGAGCGCCAGTTGGCGCCGGTGGTGAGGATATAGTCGACCCGCGAATCGGGCAGCTCGGTCCCTTCGCCGCCGGCGCGGGTGAGCCGGTCGAGGCTGGCGAGGAAATCGGCATCGGCGCAGTAGAGCGCGGCCTCGGCCCGCCCGTCGGCGGAATTGCGATAGTCGCGAAAGGCCAGCCCCGTCCCGGCGCTGGAGCCCGCGCCCGGCCGGTAGCGATGGTCGACGACGAGGTCGCGGCCGGCGGGGAAGGTCTGCTGCCAATACCAGGTGTCACGGACCGTCCACATCGGCACCCAATGCTGCTCCATGCCGTGGCCCTCGTCATATTCGTCGACATCGACCAGGCCGAGGCGGCGCAGGTCGGCCTTCCGTGCGGCGGGCAAAGCGGCGAGGGCGGCGGCGATGCGGCCGGTGCCGTCCGCGTCGGGCGCGAGCGGGATGTGGAGGAGCTCGAGCATGGCGGTCCGGTCCTGGCCGCGGGCGACGACGTGGCGCTCGAGCGTCGCCGTCACCGGGCGGCCGGCGACCTCGGTGTGGAACTCGGAGGGATAGCCGACGTCGCTCTCGCGCATTGCCGAAAGATCGCGGTCAGGCATCGGGAAAGCGACGGTGACACTGAGGTCGTGGGCGGCGCGGTTGCGGAAGACGTAATGGACGCGGACCTGCTCGACCGAGACGAAAAGGTCTTCCGAGACCATGTCGATGTCCGCGGTCTGGCGCAGCACCAGCCCGCCGGCGCCGGTCGTCGCGGTGCTGTCGTTGGCAAGCGCGGCGGTGGCGAGGGCAAGCAGGCCCACGGCCGACAGCAGATAGCGACTCATGAATCCCTCCCCGACCCCGATCTGAAGGAGAGTGCCGCGTCGGAATCGAAATGGAAAGGGCATGGTCGCGCTGGCGGGTGCGGCTTCCCCGGTGTTTTCGCGGCTGCGAAGTCCGGAGGGGAAGGGATTTCACGCGCAGGCGCGAAGCCGAAGGACGAAATGCAGAAAGGGCGCGAAGCTCGTCGCTTCGCGCCCTTTCCCGATAGCTTTGCGAACGGGCTCAGGCCTCGGCGGGGAGGGCCCCCCTGGCCTGGGCGACGATCGCCTTGAACGCCTCGCCCTCGTGCATCGCGATGTCGGCGAGGACCTTGCGGTCCAGCTCGACGCCGGCGAGCTTGAGGCCGTGCATGAAGCGGCCATAGGTCAGCCCCTCCGCGCGCACGGCGGCGTTGATCCGCTGGATCCAGAGCGCGCGGAAGCTGCGCTTCTTCACCTTGCGGTCGCGATAGGCATATTGGCCGGCCTTCTCGACGGCCTGGCGGGCGATGCGGATCGTGTTCTTGCGCCGGCCGTAATAGCCCTTCGCCTGATCCAGGATCCTCTTGTGCTTGGCGCGCGTGGTGGTGCCGCGCTTGATGCGTGCCATCTCTCAGAACCTCCTTATTTCAGGCCGTAGGGCGCCCAGGCCTTCACCCGCGCCGTATCGGCGTCGGCGAGCAGGTCGGTGCCGCGGTTCTGGCGGATATATTTGGCATTGTGGCTGATCAGGCGGTGGCGCTTGCCGGCGACGCCGCACTTCACCTTGCCGGTCGCCGTGAGCTTGAAGCGTTTCTTGACGCCGCTCTTGGTCTTCAGTTTGGGCATTTTCGTCTCCTTGGCCACCACGGGGGCGGACGGTTTGGAACAGCCACGGCAGCCCTTTCGGCCGGGCGGTTCATTGTTTCCAGAAGCTGGAAGAGCGGGGCCTATATGGGGATGCGCGCCAAAAATCAACTCGCTGCGCAGCCCAGCAGGCGAACGCGCATACAGGCCGCATCCTTCTCCGCCATCCCAGCTTTCTCCGTCATTCAAGCGCAGGCCGGAATTCCGAAGAAGAAGCCGGGCATGTCGCCAGACCAACAGAGCGAGGCGTTCCGGGGCAAGGAGCGCAAGCTCATCGATGCTGGCGAACTAAGCCCCCTTGAGGCCGACGCCGCGTTAGAAAGTGTGGTGTCAAAATCGGGAAGGGCAGAACACAAGTGATGCGCCCCGCAAGCGCCTCAACGCGCCTTCACAGGTTGACGATTCCACTCGATTGTGCCATTTAAGCCATGAGGGGGCTACGCGGCGACCAACCGCGCAGCCTAGCCTTCATGGGGACCTACCTCCTCATGTACCACCTCCCGGCCACGGGTTCACGGGCCTCACTGCAGGTTCGTCCGCTGGTCAGGCGGACCGGAAATGGAAGCCGCAGACGCCGACCGCAAAATCAGGTCGTCTGCGGCTTCCTCGTTCTTGATAACGTTGTCAGGCTGCTCCTTGAGCGTCCACCCTTGGCGACCGTGGGAACGGAACACCCGAGGGTGACGGCCAAGCATGGACGAGAGATTGTTCATTCCTCCCGGAAGATCCACGCCAGCGCGCTCAACCATCTCATAGAGATGTCGCGTCCGCACCGGCTCAGCCTTCCCGATCAGGTATTCGCGGCACAGCTTGAACGCCTGAGCCCGGCCAGGAGCCATGGCGGGGCCACCCTCTTCGACAGGCATCCTAGCCTTCATTTCCTCTTGTGGACGGTTCGCAGCTCCGGAGCCTCCCGCATAGGCATCGCGCGCTGCCTTGAGGCTGTTGAGAAGCGCGACACGCGGATCGGCAGCCAGCTCAGTTTCGAGCTTGGCAATAAGAGCGTCTAGCTCAGTAGCGGCGACAGACATGATGCAGCCCTTCTAGTGATGCAACATCTCTATACGTCCGATGGCCGCGCTCCACAACACATTTCATGTCACTCATAGAAGTTTCTGACTCCGGTCTTAACTCACACGGCCAGCCGTTCACGGTGGGTTCTCCAAACCTCCTGTGCGTGGCGCTCACAACTGTGATGTGAAAGGGGAGTCAGGTCTAGGGGATAGCGTTATCCCCTGGGTACGCGAAGTCTAATAACGCCGAAAGAAAAGGGGGATTCCAGCTTTCGCTGGAATGACGGCAGAAGTCAGTCGAACAGGCTCGACGCCGACAATCATCCGTCACGGGCGATCCCCGGATCGCCCGACCAGAGGGCGGGACCCTAATCGAACAGGCTGGAGACGGATGATTCGTCCGCGATCCGCCTGATCGCCTCGGCGAGCAAGGGCGCGATGGTGAGGATGCGGATCTTGGGGCTCGCCTCGGCCGCCTCGTAGGCGGCGATCGTGTCGGTGATGACGAGCTCGCTCAGCACCGAATTGTCCACCCGCGCCGAGGCCGCGCCCGAGAGCACGCCATGGGTGGAATAAGCGACCACGTCCTCCGCGCCCGCCTCGCGCAGGGCCGCCGCTGCGTTGCAGAGCGTCCCGGCCGAATCGACCATATCGTCGATGAGGATGCAGAAGCGCCCGGCGACGTCGCCGATGATGTTCATCACCTCGGATTCGCCGGGCTTCTCGCGGCGCTTGTCGACGATCGCGAGCGGGGCGTTGTCGAGCCGTTTGGCGAGCGCGCGGGCGCGGACGACGCCGCCGACGTCGGGCGAGACGACGGTGATCGCGCGGCCCTTGAAGCGCGCCTTGATGTCCGCCGACATCACCGGCGCCGCGTAGAGATTGTCGGTCGGGATGTCGAAGAAGCCCTGGATCTGGCCGGCATGGAGATCAACCGAGAGCACGCGGTTCGCGCCGGCGACGGTGATCAGGTTGGCGACCAGCTTGGCCGAGATCGGGGTGCGCGGGCCGGGCTTCCGGTCCTGCCGCGCATAGCCGAAATAGGGAAGGACGGCGGTGATCCGGCTCGCCGAGGCGCGGCGGAGCGCGTCGATGCAGATCAGCAATTCCATCAGATTGTCGTTGGCGGGATAGGAGGTCGACTGGACGACGAAGACGTCCTCGCCGCGGACGTTCTCGAGGATCTCGACGAAAATCTCCTCGTCGGCGAAGCGGCGCACGCTCGCCTCGGTGACCGGGATTTCGAGATATTGGGCGATCGCCTGCGCCAGCGGCAGGTTCGAATTGCCCGTCATCAGCTTCATCGGCCCTGCATCCCTGTTCGCCCCGATTAACCTCTCCTTATTGTCACGATGGGAGGAGGGGAAGGGCATAGGAGCGAGGATGGCAGGCGCGGTCACCTTCATGCCGAGCGAGGCGGACGTCGTCGCGGCGACGCGGGACTGGGCGCGGCGCGATCTCGCCCGGCCGCGGCAGCTCTACGCGACGCTTGCGGTCGGCGCGGCGGCCGCGACGGTCGCGATCATCCTCATGCTGAACGCGGGCGCGCCGCCGGAGCTGTTCGCGCCGGTCGCGGCCGAGGCGGCGCTCGGCGGCGTCCTGCTCGTCGCCCTGATCCTCGCGATCCGCTTCTCGATCCTGCCGGGCCAGGCGCGGCGGACGTTCCGGCAGAACAAGGCGATCCGGAAAGAGCATCGCTATAGCTGGTCCGACGAGGGGATCGCCTGGCATTCGGCCTCGAGCGATTCCCGCATCGCCTGGGACGAGCTCTATCGCTGGTCCGAAGGGCCGCACGCCTTCCTGTTCGCGGTGAGCGAGCGCGGCATCCACTTCGTCCCGCGCCGGGCGCTGAGCGAGGCGGAGGCGGCGGACCTGCGCGCGACCGCGGCGCGTTTCGGCCCGCCCCGCTTCTGAGCGCTGCTTACCGCGCGTTGCCGCTCCATACGAAAGCCGGTAGGTTTCGCGGCGGGGGAGGGCGCGACTGGTGGCGGGCGAAGTCACATTCCAGCCGACCGAGGCGGACTATGTGGGCGCCAATCGCGACCATTATCTGCGCTCGCTCAAGGGGCCGCGTTCCTATGTCGGGCTGGCGGTCATTTTCATCTTCTTCGTCTGGCTCGAACTGCAGTTCTACACGCTGCTCGCGATCGCCTTCGCGATCATGGCCGTCGCCTTCATTACCTTTGCGGTCTGCGCCGCCGTCTATTCCACGATCCCGCGCACGGCCGGCCGGCTCTTCCATCAGCAGGCCTCCTTCCGGCACCCCCTGACCTATGCCTGGGACGATCGCGGCATGAACCTCCGCGCGCACAACAGCAACAGCCTCACGCCGTGGCGCGACCTCCATCGCTGGATCGCGTGCAAGGACATGTTCCTCTTCTACCTGGACGAGCGGACCTTCTACTTCCTGCCCTATCGCGTGCTGACCGACGCGCAGATCGACGACCTGCGGGCTACCGCGGCGAGGCATTGCCGGCCGAAGCCCTGACCGGCTTGCCCGTCCGCGGCGCCGAGCCTAGGCACCGGCCATGCAGGTCGTCACCCGCTTCGCCCCTTCGCCGACCGGCCGGCTTCATGTCGGCAATATCCGCACCGGGCTGCACAACTGGCTCTGGGCGCGCAAGCATGGCGGCAGGTTCATCCTCCGGATCGACGACACCGATCTTGAGCGCAGCCGCGAGGCGCATGTCGCCGGGATCCGCGAGGATCTCGCCTGGCTCGGCCTCGACGCCGACGCGGAGGACCGTCAGTCGGCGCGCTTCGCCCGCTACGAAGCGGCGCTGGCGAGGCTCGCGGAGGCGGGGCGGGCCTATCCCTGCTACGAAACCGCGCAGGAGCTCGAGCTCAGGCGCAAGGTGCTGCTCGGCCGCGGCCTGCCGCCGGTCTACGACCGCGCCGCGCTCGCGCTGACCGACGCCGACCGCGCCCGGCTGGCGGCGGAGGGACGCAGGCCGCACTGGCGCTTCAGACTCGACCATGACGCGCCGATCGCCTGGGACGATCTGATCCGCGGCCCCCAGCAGCTCGATCCCGCCTTACTCAGCGATCCGGTGGTGCGGCGGGAGGACGGCTCGTGGCTCTACATGCTGCCGAGCGCGGTCGACGATCTCGAAATGGGCGTCACCCACGTCGTGCGCGGCGAGGACCATGTCACCAATACCGGCCTGCAGATCCAGATGTTCGCGGCGCTCGGCGCGGCGCCGCCCGCCTTCGCCCACGAGGCGCTGCTGGTCGGCTCGGAGGGGAAGCTCTCCAAGCGGCTCGGCTCGCTCGGCGTCGCGGCGATGCAGGAGGCCGGGATCGAGCCGCTCGCGCTCATCGCCAAGCTTGCGCGGATCGGCACCGCGCTTCCGGTCGAGCCGGTGGCCTCGCCCGAGCCTTTGATCGAGAGCTTCGACTTCGCGACCTTCGGCCGGGCGCCGGCGCGGTTCGACCTGGAGGAGCTGGCGGCGCTGAACGCGCGGATCGTCCACCAGCTTCCGTTCGAGACAGTCGCGGCGCGCCTTCCGGAAGGGATGAGCGAAGCCGATTGGGAAGCGATCCGGCCCAATCTGCGCGAGGTCGCCGAAGCCGGGGACTGGTGGGAGATACTGCACGGCCATGTCGGCCGCCCGGCGGCCGAGGAGGACCGCGCCTTCCTCGCCCGCGCCGCGGAGGCGGCCGGCGAGATCGACTGGAACGAGGCGCCCTGGCCGCAGCTCGTCGCCCGCCTCAAGGCCGAGCGCAGCGGCAAGGCCTTGTTCCACCCGCTCAGGCTCGCGCTGACCGGCCGCGACAGCGGCCCCGAAATGGCGGTGCTGCTGCCGCTGATCGGGCGCGACGAGGCGGTCTCCCGCCTGCGCGAGGCGTCGCTGACGCAGCCGGGAATTTAAGATATAGTATAACGTGACGATATAATGTATCATCGTGCCATGCCGGCCTGATTCGGCAGCGCCGGTACGAGGACGAGGAGTATCGTCATGCCTGAAACCGGCTTCTTCGCGCAGAAGCAGCGCAGCCCCGCCAGCTTCGCTCTGGTCATCCTGCTCCACGGAGCGCTGATCGCGGCGGTGATCCTGATCAAGGGCCCCGCCTTCCAGCGGCTGGTCGAACCGGTCCTCGTGACCAGGCTAATCCCGATCACGCCCGATCCGCCGCCCGACCGGCCACCGCCGCCGCCGCGGCCCGAGCCGCCGCAACACCCGCAAGAGCATGTCGACCCGGTGCCGCCGCTCACGTCGACGCCGCCGCTCGGGCCGCCGTTCGATCCGGGCCCGCCACAGACCCACCTCACGGAGACGGCCGGCTCCGGCACGCTCGACATTCCGCGGCTGCCGCCGGAGCCGGCGCACGTCCCGCTGCGCCGGGCCGCGCAGATCGATCCGTCCAGCCGGCTCCAGCCGCCTTATCCCGGCTCGGAGCAGCGCGCGCAGCGCGACGGCCAGGTCCGGGTGCGGGTCACGATCGGGCCGGACGGGCGGGTGACCGACGTCGTTTTGATCTCGGCGACCAACGACGCCTTCTGGTTCGCCACGCGGGCACAGGCGCTGCGCTATTGGCGCTTCCGCCCGGCGACGGTCGACGGCCGGCCGGTCGAGGAGACGCGGACGATGTCGGTGGTCTTCCGGATCGAGGACCAGGGGTAGGCTATGCCGAGTGTCACGGGACCATTGTCCCGTGACGTCGATCGGGTTCGGCTATTGCCGACCCGTCGGCCGGTCGGGCCTGCTCCGCGTCGCAAGCCTTGGGGGCTTGCGTGCGGGGCGGCTATCGACTCACGCCCCGCAGCGGACGTCGCCGGAGCCGGACTTGCTGATCGTGCAGCGCGCCGGGCCGGCGACGGTGACGTCGCCCGAGCCGCGCAGCTCGACCGCGGCGGTCTCGGTGGCGCGGATGCCGATATTGCCGGAGCCCGCGACCGCGAGCGTCGCCGCCGCGGTCTCGAGCTGGGCGAGGCGAAGGTCGCCGGAGCCGTTCACCGAGCCGGTCGCCTGATGCGCGCGGCCGGCGGCGGTGATGTCGCCCGAGCCGGTGATCGTGAAGCTCGCCTGCTCAGCGGTGAGGGCGGCGATGCTGAGGTCGCCCGAGCCGGTGACCGCGCCGGCGAAGGCAGGCCCCTGGACCCGGTCGACGCGCATGTTGCCCGAGCCGGTGATCGACGCGCCGGCAAGCGCCGGCAGCGTGACATGGACGGTAATGCCGCGATGGCTGCCCCAGTTGAACCAGCTGCCGGCACTGTGCTTGAGGCCGATGCGAAGCTGGCCGTTCTCGTTGACGATCTCGAGCCGGTCGAGCATTTCGGCCTCGCCCTCGGCGCGCACCGAGGGCTGGCCGCCAACGGTGACGACCACGTCGGGCGAGCCGGCGAGGGCGATCCGGTCGAACGTCCCGGCGACCGGAAAATCGCGCTGCACCACGGGCCCGGCTTCCTCGGCGCTGCCGGCGGCATGGCAGGCGGTGACGAAAGCGGCGGCGGCAAGCAGACCAAGGGTGCGCATCCTGTTTCTCCCGGCTGTGTTATGGATATAATACACAAGCCGCGCGAGCGGCGCAACAGCAAAAGGGCGACCCGTCTCCGGGCCGCCCTTTCGATCGGACGAATCGCCGCCGGTCAGGCCTCGACGCGCACCTTCAGGTGCAGGACCGAGGCCTTGTTGAGGATGTCGAGCAGCTTCTCGAGCGCGGCGCGCTCGTCGATCTGCTCCATCGCGCCGAGCTCGCGGGCGAGGCGAGTCGAGGCGGCCTCGAAAATCTGCCGCTCCGAATAGCTCTGCTCGGGCGCGTCGTCGGGGCGGAACAGGTCGCGGACCACCTCGGCGATCGAGACCAGGTCGCCCGAATTGATCTTCGCCTCATATTCCTGGGCGCGGCGCGACCACATCGTGCGCTTCACCCGCGGCTTGCCCTTCAGGGTGGTCAGCGCCTCCTGCATCGTCTTGTCCGAGGAGAGCTTGCGCATGCCGACGCTTTCCGCCTTGTTGGTCGGAACGCGGAGCGTCATCTTCTCCTTCTCGAAGCGAAGCACGTACAGTTCGAGCTGCATGCCGGCGATGTCCGTGCTCTGCAGCTCGATGACACGGCCGACGCCGTGCTTGGGGTAAACGACATAATCGCCAACGTCGAAGCTCAACGCCTTCGTTGCCATCAAAAAGACCTTCCCATGGAATGTCGCCGCCTGTGCCGGAACCGGCCCGCACCCCGCCCGAAAGATGCAGTTCGAAAGTCCAGGTCGTGCGGCAAAACTTCGTTGATCACCGTGTGCGGATGCGAAATCATCCTCTTCGATAATCGGCCATATAGCAGGAAATATGCCGAAAATCTAGGGTTTCGGCACGAAGGGGGACATCCTAGGGGTGCGGCACCCTGCCCCGGCCGCGCCAGGCGTCGACGCTCCACGGTCCCGGGCCCGCGGCCGAGAAATAGAGGAAGACGAAGCAATAGAGGATCGCGGCATCGCCCATATTGTTCGCCGGATAGAAGCCGTGCGGGGCGTGGCCGATGAAATAGGCGAAGGCCATCTCGCCGGCGCAGATGAAGGCGGCGCTCCGCGTGAACAGGCCGAGCGCGATCAGCACGCCGCCGACCAGTTCGATCAGGCCGGCGAACCAGAACAGGGTGAAAGCCGGCGGCATCGGCATCGGCGAGCCCGGCGGGAAGCCGAGCAGCTTGATCGCGCCATGTTCGAGAAAGAGGAGTCCGGCGACGATGCGCAGCACGCTCAGCAGGATCGGGCCGAGCTGCGACGGGCGCATCGCCCTCAGTCCCCTTCGCCGGGCGAGGCGGAGAAATATTTGTCGAACTTGCCTTCCTCGCCCTTATGCTCGTCGGCGTCGGCGGGGCTGTCCTTCTTGCGAGTGATGTTGGGCCATTCGGCCGAATAGGTCGTGTTGACCTCGAGCCATTTCTCGAGCCCGCTCTCGGTGTCGGGCAGAATCGCCTCGGCCGGGCATTCTGGCTCGCAGACCCCGCAATCGATACATTCGCTGGGGTTGATGACGAGCATGTTCTCGCCTTCGTAGAAGCAGTCGACCGGGCAGACCTCGACGCAATCCATATATTTGCAGCGGATGCAGGCATCGGTGACGACGTAGGTCATAGGCTCGCTCTCTCCCTCGCCGTCCCTAAGCGTGGCCGGCTTCGCTCGTCAATTCCGAATAGAGGGCGCGCGCCTCGGCCGGCGGGCCGCGCCGGAGCGGCAGCGCCTCCACCTTGAGCACGCGCACCGCGCCGCGCTGGGCGAAGCTCAGCACGTCGCCGACCTTGACCGGCGCATGGGCGCGCTCGACGAGGCGGCCGCTGATCCGGATGCGCCCCGTTTCCGCCATCGCCTGGGCGAGGGCGCGGGTCTTCACGATCCGCGCGAACCAGAGGAACTTGTCGAGCCTCAGACTGTCAGCCACCCAGCAGCTCCAGGGTCGTGGAGTCGCGCGCGCCAGCGAAGAAGCCGTCCAGCAATGCGGCGAACGGGGTCGGATCGTCGGCTGCGGCTTCGAACAAAGTCATCGAGGATTTGAGCTTCATCGCATCGATCGGGCCGAAGATCGCCTCGACGCTCCGGCCGCGATGAGCGAGCACCGCCTCGGTGCATTCGCGGAGGCGCGCGCCGAGCAAAGGATGAGCGAGGTAGACACGGGCCTCGTCGGCGGACGCGAGCGCGTAAAAGATCGCGGTCGGGCTGCGGCCGAGGCCGGCGAGCTGGGGGAAGACGAACCACATCCAATGGCTCTCCTTCCGCCCGGCCTTCAGCTCGGCGAGCGCCTGCGCGTAGATCGGCGCCTGCGCGGCAACGAAGCGGTCGAGGTCGAAGCCCGTCATCACCTTTCCGGCAAGGTCCAATCGATCGGCTCGAGTCCGCGCGAGACCAGGAACGCATTGGCCTTCGAGAAATGGCCGCAGCCGAAGAAGCCGCTATGCGCCGACAAAGGCGAGGGATGCGGCGCTTTCAGCACCAGATGGTGGCCGCCCTGCTCGACGCCGCGCACGAACGCCGCCTTCTTCTGGGCATAGCTCCCCCAGAGCATGAACACGATCGGATCGGGCCGAGCGGCGACGAGGCGGACGATCGCGTCGGTGAAGCGCTCCCAGCCGCGCTCGCGGTGGGAGGCGGCGCGACCCATCTCGACGGTCAGCACCGAGTTCAGCAGCAGCACGCCCTGCTTCGCCCAATGTTCGAGGAAGCCGTGCCGCGGCGGCTGCAGGCCGAGATCGCGCTCGATCTCCTTGTAGATGTTGACCAGGCTCGGCGGCGGCTGGGTGCCGTGGCGCACCGAGAAGCAGAGGCCGTGCGCCTGGCCGAGGCCGTGATAGGGATCCTGACCCAAGATGACGACGCGGACCTTGTCGAGCGGGGTCAGATCGAGCGCCGCGAACCATTCGCCGCCTTTGGGGAAGACGCGCTTGCCCGCCGCCTTCTCGGCGACGAGGAAGGCCCTGAGCTCCGCCATATAGGGACTGGCGAACTCCGCGCGGAGGGGCGCCAGCCAGCTTTCGTGCAGCCGGACGTCCGCCGCCCCGTCCGCCACGGCCGCGCGTCCGCCTAGCGGCGGTGCCGCTGGTGCGCCTGCCAGTCGCGCACCGCGGCGAGCGTGTTGGCGACATGATTGCGATAATCGAGATCCGAAAAAGCGTAGATGATGCGGCCGTTCGGCGCGATCACATAGGAGGTGCGGTTGGTCATCGGCGCGCCCTCGCGCAGCCGCACGTCGTAGGCGTGGATCGTGTCCGGAGTCGCGGTCGCGACCGGGAAGGCGTTGCGGCATTCCTCGACCGAGAAGCGCCGCAGCAGATCGTAATTGTCGGCGGACATGCCGATCACGCGCGCGCCCATCCGCCGGAAGTCGGCGGCCGCTTCGGAGAAGGCATGCGCCTCGAGCGTGCAGCCCTGGGTGAAGGAGCGCGGATAGAAATAGAGCACGACCGGGCCGTGGCGGAGCTGATCGCGCAGATGAAGCTGGAAGGGCTGGCCGGCCAGCGCGCCACCGGTGGTGAAATCGGGGGCCGGCGCGCCGACCGGCAGGACGGCCGGGGCGGCGGCGGGCGCGAGCGCGACGAGGGCTGCGGCGACGGGGGCGAGCAGGCGCATGGTCTTCGAGACTCCCTTGCTGGATTGCGGCGGCACGATAGTCCCAAAGGCCCGGCTTCGCCAGCCGCCATTGGCCGCGCGGCGCGCTGCTGTTAGGATGATCGCCGGGCGCCGAACGAGGAGAAGGACGATGCGGTTTTCTTTGGCGATTCTCGCGGCCGGGGCGGCGATCCTCGGCTTCGGGCCGGCGCTCGCGGCCCAGCCGGCGCGGGCGGCCGCCGGCTGCCATATCGCGCTGCCCGCGTCGGCGGACAATGAGAGCTTCACCAATGCCGGCCGCAGCAACGGCGGCGCGCTCGCCCAGCAGACCGGCACGATCTTCGCCGCCGCGGCCTCGCACCTTTGCGCCGCCGGCGTGGTCCGCCCGGCCAATGTCGCCCGCTATCGCAGCCTCCTCGTCCGCGACGCCGAGGGCGCGGCCACGCCCAACGTCTATGACGATGCCGAGGAGCATGCCGGCGCGCTGATCATCGAGTTCGCCTTCGCCGAGGCAGGGCCGCCGACCCAGGCCCAGGTCGAGGCCGCGCTCCGCTGCTGGCGCAACCCCCACGGCGCCGGCTGCGCCACGGAGGATGTCGGGCCCTGATCGCCGGAGGACGGGTGATTTTGCCTGCCGACGGCGCTTGATCGCCGGCGCGCAAAGGCGTTAGCTCTTCGCGACAAGCAAACAGGGGAGAGCATCATGAACCTCAAGGCCCTCGCCGCCTGCCTCGTCCTGACGGCGCTGGCCGCGCCGCCCGCCGCGGCGCAGCAATCGGGCGACGACGACATCGTTCGGCACATCATCTCGATCCCCAACCCGCGCGCCTATCGCGTCGACGGCACCCAGAACGGCGCGCGCTCGGAGATCCGCAACGATGCCGGCGTGCAGGGCGGCAAGGCCTTGCGCGTTCAGGTGCCGGGACGCAGCGACCAGGCCTGGACGACCGCGGTCTCGGTGCCGATCAACCGCCCGATCCATGCCGGCGACAATCTCATCCTCGCCTTCTGGGCGCGGCTCGAGCAGGGCGACAACGGGGCGACCAGTGCTTCCCTGCCCTATAATGCTGTCCAGCTTTCGGCGGCGCCCTACAGCGCCGTGTTCAGCGGCCCGGCGACGGTGACGCCCCAATGGCAGATGTTCGAGATCCACGGCCAGGCGAGCCGCGACTATCCCGCCGATTCCGTCAACGTCGCGATCCATCTCGCCACCGGCCACCAGACCATCGACATCGGACCTGTCTTCGTGCTCGACATGGGCGCGCAATAAAGTGCGAGCCCCGGCATGAACGCCGGCGCCGCCGTCACCACGATCGCGCACCAGATCCAGCTCGCGGTCGCGCCGGTCTTCCTGCTCGCCGGCATCGGCTCAATTCTCAACGTGCTCGCCGGACGGCTGGCGCGGGTGGTCGAGCGGGCGCGCCAGCTCGAGCGCGACTTCGCCGCCTTCGACGACGAGACGAGGGAAGCGGCGCGCGCCGAGCTGGTGATCCTCGACCTGCGGATGAGCGTGGTGAATTTCGCGATCAGCGCCTGCACCGCGGCGGCTTTGTTCGTCTGCGTGCTGGTCGCGATGCTGTTCGTCGCGGACCTCGCCGACGTCGCCTTCGGCCGGCCGATCGCCTGGCTGTTCGTCTTCGCGATGCTGCTGCTGATCCTCGGCCTGGTCCTCTTCCTATGGGAGGTCAGGCTGGCGATGCGGGCGCTGCGGGTGCGCCGGGCATCGATGCCGCACCGCCGGCCATAGAGCGGCTCGCCGCTCTATGGAGTCGTTGACGCCGCGATTTCCGAGTCGCCGGATGACGGATCCGGCTTGAAATCGCTCCTGAACGCTTCCCCCAGGCGGGCGGGATCGACCGCGCCTTCCCAGCGCGCGACGACGATCGCGGCGACCGCATTGCCGACGAAATTGGTGAGGCTGCGGCACTCGCTCATGAACCGGTCGACGCCGAGGATCAAAGCCATGCCGGCGACCGGGATCGCCGGCAGCACCGAAAGGGTCGCGGCAAGCACGATGAAGCCGGACCCGGTCACCCCCGCCGCGCCCTTGGACGACAGGATCGCGACCGCCATCAGCAGCAGCTGGTCGCCGAGCGAGAGCGGGATGTTGCAGGCCTGGGCGATGAACAGAGCGGCCAGCGACATGTAGATGCAGGTGCCGTCGAGATTGAACGAATAGCCGGCCGGGACGACGAGCCCGACCACCGATTCCGGAAGCCCCACGCGCTCGAGCTTCTCCATCAGCAGCGGCAAGGCGCTTTCCGAGGAGGAGGTGCCGAGGACGAGCAGCAGCTCGTCCTTGATGTAGCGGACGAGCGCGAAGATCGAGAAGCCGGCGGCCCGGGCGATCAGGCCGAGCACGACGATCACGAACAGCAAGGAGGTGGCATAGAAGGTCGCGACCAGAGCGGCGAGGTTGGCGAGCGTCGCGATGCCATATTGGCCGACGGTGAAGGCCATCGCGCCGAAGGCGCCGATCGGCGCCGCGTACATCAGGATGTGGACGATGCGGAACACGACCGCCATCAGCCGCTTCAGCAGGTCCAGCAGCGGCATGCCGCGCTCGCCGGTCAGCGACAGGGCGATGCCGAACAGGATCGCGACCAGCAGGACCTGGAGGATCTCGCCTTCCGTGAAGGCGCTGATCAAGGTGTTCGGAATGATGTTGAGCAGGAAGGCGGGGACGCTCTGCTCGCGGGCCTGGCTGACGTAGGTCGCTACCGAATGGGCATCGAGCGTGCGCGGATCGACGTTCAGGCCGGCGCCGGGATGGACGAGATTTGCGACGGCGAGCCCGATCGCCAGCGAGAGGGTCGAGACGGCGAGGAAATAGACGATCGCCTTGAGCCCGACGCGGCCGAACGCCTTCAGATCGGCCATTCCGGCAATGCCGGTGACGACGGTAAGGAAGATGACCGGCGTGATGATCATCTTGACGAGCCGGACGAAGCCGTCGCCGAGCGGCTTCAGCGCCTTGCCGGCGTCCGGCGAGAGCCAGCCGACGAGGACGCCGAGTGCGATCCCGACCAGGACCTGGAAATAAAGGCTGCGCCAGAACGGCCGCGCCTCTTGTGCCATCGTCGCCTCCCCGCGGCGCTCTTCGCCGAGCGCCTCCCCGCGGGTGATAGTGGAGCGCGCCGCCGCTGTCAGGCTGAACTTTGCCGGGCCCGCGCGTTTAGGCGTCTATGGACGACAAGGGCATCGGATCGCCGGACGAGGGAGCGCGGATCGCGCGCGTCGCGCTGATCGTCTCGGTGGTGGCGCTTGCGATCGCGATCCTGGGGCTGTTCCTGCCGATCCGCTGAGCCGGATCGGCGAGCGCCGGGCTCAGCGGCTCTCGGCCACGAAGGCGGTGACGATATAGAGAGCGATCATCAGCGGCCCGAGCAGGCAAAGGGTCAGCACGACCGCGCCGAGGCGGACGAGCAGGGGATCCCAGCCGGTGGTGCGCGCCAGGCCGGCGCAGACGCCGAGCAGCTTGGCATTGCTTTTGTCGAGGGCGTAATCGGTGTGCATCGCTTGAAATCCGAAAAGAGATGGAAGGGTCCGGTGGACCCGGTCCGGGCTCAGATGCCCGGGACCGGACCAACCGCGACGGCGAGGAACAGGCTGCCAGTGAGGAGCGCGCCCATCACCGAGAAGGCCAGCGACTGCAGAGTGTCCAGCGAACGAGTCATTTCGTATCTCCTTGAACCGGCCTTGGGACCACCCCGCGGCCATGTCAGGGATTGTGCATCCGCCGTGCCAAGTGCGAAAAATGGCGGAAAACCGCGAAAAACACTTTCGAGTCGCATGAACGCCCGATTTACGCGCGCCAATTAGAGGTGGTTTTCACCAATTCTTGGTGTACGAATTCGAACGAAATTGGATTTTGGCTGGTTCGATCCTGCCCCGGGCGGGAGGATCCGGCTTAGCCGAGCTTTGCGTAGGCGGGGATGGTGAGAAATTCCTCGAGCTCATCCGCGGTAACCAGCTCGACGAACAGATCGCGCGCCTGCGCCAGCTCCCCGCTCGCCGGAAGCGCGGCCATCTCCTCGGCGAGGATCCCGTCGAACAATTCCCGCGTGACGGCGCGCCCGTCCTCCAGCGGCGCCCCGAAGCGGAGCCATTGCCAGAGCTGGGTGCGGCAGATTTCGGCGGTCGCGGCATCCTCCATCAGATTGTAGAGCGGCACCGCGCCGCGCCCGCCGAGCCAGGCGGCGATATATTGGACGCCGACGCGGACATTCTCGCGCAGGCCCGCCTCGGTGCGCGGCCCTTCGTGCAGGCGCAGCATGTCCTCGCGAGTCACCCCGCTCTCGATCCTGCGGTCGAGCTGGTTGGGCCGATCGAACGCCTGCTGCGCGATCTGGACCATGCCGGGATGGGCGACCCATGTGCCGTCATGACCGTTCCTGGCCTCGCGTTCTTTGTCGGCCCGGACCTTGGCGAAGGCGGTCTCGTTCGCCGCATCGTCGCCCTTCACCGGAATCTGCGCCGCCATCCCGCCCATCGCGAAGGCGCCGCGGCGGTGACAGGTCTCGACCAGCTTCAGCGAATAAGCGGCGAGGAAGGCCTTATCCATCGTCATCGCCGCGCGGTCCGGGGTCAGCCTCTCGGGCGTGCGGCCGAGCCGCTTGATCGTCGAGAAGATATAGTCCCAGCGGCCGCAGTTCAGGCCGACGATATTCTCTTTGAGCGCATGGAGGATCTCGTCCATCTCGAAGGCGGCGGGGATGGTCTCGATCAGCACGGTTGCCTTGATCGTGCCGCGCGCGAGCGCGAGCCGTTCCTCGGCATGGGCGAAGACCTCGCTCCAGAGCGCCGCCTCATGATGGCTTTCGAGCTTGGGCAGGTAGAAATAGGGGCCGGAACCGGCCTCGATCGCCTGATGCGCATTGTGCCAGAGATAGAGGCCGAAATCGAACAGGCTGCCCGAGACGCCGACATGGCGCTCGTCGAGATGCCAGCCGCGCGGGCGCACCATCAGCACGGCCGGATCGGGCCCGAGCGCATAATGCTTGCCGGTGGCTGGATCGTCGTAGGACAGCGCGCCGCGCCAATAATCGTAGAGATTGGCCTGGCCCTCGATCAGGTTCGCCCAGCTCGGCGCGGTCGCATCCTCGAAATCGGCCATGAAGCATTGCGCGCCGGAATTGAGCGCGTTGATCACCATCTTGCGGTCGGTCGGCCCGGTGATCTCGACGCGCCGGTCCATGAGGTCAGCCGGGATCGGCGCGACCTGCCAGTCGCCGGCGCGGATCGCCGCGGTCTCGGGCAGGAAATCCGGCAGCGCGCCGGCGTCGAACGCCCGCTGCCGCTCCGCGCGGGCGGCGAGCAATTCCTGGCGGCGACCGTCGAAGCGGCGATGCAGCCCGGCGACGAAGGCCAGGGCGTCGGGCGTCAATATGTCGGTCGAGCGGTCCATGTCCGGCGCTCTAACGGACGCCGGCGCTTCGGCCAAATCCAAAGCGTTCACCTGGCCTCGGCCGCGATCGAATAACGCGTCGTCGCGGTCGCGGTCGGGCAGCAGCTGAGCCGGGTCCATTCGGTCCGCGCCTTGCGCTCGTCGGCGAACGGGCCGGATATCCGCTCCGTGCCGGGAACGAGGGCGCGGAAGTCCGACCCCTCATATTCGCCCCCGACGACCCAATAATGTTTCATCTCTCTTCTCCTCAGGCCGCGACCCTGGCGGCGAACTGGGCGGCCTCGGTCGATTCGGCGAGCGCGACGGTCGAGGCCTCGCCGCCGGCCAGGGTCTGGGCGACCAGGTCGAAATAGGAGGTGCCGACCTCGCGCTGATGGCGGGTGGCGGAATAGCCGGCCGCCTCGCTCGCGAACTCGGCCTGCTGCAGCTCCGAGTAGGCCGCCATGCCGCGGTCGCGATAGCCGGAGGCGAGCGCGAACATCGCATGGTTGAGGCTGTGGAAGCCGGCCAGGGTGACGAACTGGAACTTGTAGCCCATCGCGCCGAGCTCGCGCTGGAACCTCGCGATCGTCGTCCCGTCGAGCTTCGCCTCCCAGTTGAAGCTCGGCGAGCAATTATAGGCGAGCAATTTGCCCGGATAATGCCTGTGCACCGCCTCGGCGAAGGCGCGCGCATCCTCGAGATTGGGCTGGCTCGTCTCCCACCAGAGCAAATCGGCATGTTCGGCGAAGGCAAGGCCGCGCTTGATGCAATGGGCGAGGCCGGTCTCTTCCCTCAGGCGGAAGAAGCCTTCGCTCGTCCGCTCGCCGGTCAGGAATTCCCGGTCGCTTTCGTCGACGTCGGACGTGATCAACCGCGCGCTCTCGGCGTCGGTGCGCGCGACCAGCAGCGTCGCCACGCCGCAGACGTCGGCCGCGAGCCGCGCCGCGTCGAGATTGCGGATGTGGGCCTGGGTCGGGATCAGTACCTTGCCGCCGAGATGGCCGCATTTCTTCTCGGCGGCGAGCTGGTCCTCGAAATGGACCCCGGCGGCGCCGGCCTCGATATAGGCCTTCATGATCTCGAAGCAGTTCAGGGGCCCGCCGAAGCCGGCCTCGGCGTCGGCGAGGATCGGGGCGAACCAGTCGCGCTCCGCGCCGCCTTCCAGATGCTCGATCTGGTCTGCGCGCTGCAGCGTGCGGTTGATCCGCCGGCAAAGCTCTGGCCCCGCATTGGCCGGGTAGAGCGACTGGTCCGGATACATGGCGCCGGCGGTGTTTGCGTCGGCGGCGACCTGCCAGCCGGAGAGATAGATCGCCTTCAGCCCGGCCCGGACCATCTGCATCGCCTGGTTGCCGGTGACCGCGCCGAGCGCATGGACATAGGGCTCGCCATGGAGCAGCTCCCACAATCGATTGGCGCCGCGGCGGGCGAGGCTGTGCTCGATCGGGACCGAGCCGCGCAGCCGCATCACCTCGGCCGGCGCATAGGGCCGCGCGATGCCGTCGAAGCGGCCGGGCGGGGCGGGGATCAGGTCGGAGAAATCGGTCATTGGGCCCTCCAGCGATGCACCTTCCTGAAAGCATCGGCGGCGGCCGGCGGCACCATCCAAAAGGGTCGCGTTGTCACGTTACGACTTGCGACTGTTGTGAAGTTATGACAATTTTGAGATATGGCGGAGCGCAAGCTTTATCTCGGGCGGCAGATGCGGCGGCTTCGGCGCGAGCTCGGGCTGAACCAGAGCGCGATGGCCGCCGAGATCGGCATCTCGCCCTCCTATCTCAACCATATCGAGCGCAACCAGCGGCCGGTGACCGCGACCGTGCTGCTGCGCCTCGCCGAGGCCTATGAGGTCGATCTGCGCGGCTTCGCGGCCGAGGGCGGCGAAGGCACCGGCGTCGACCAGCTCGCGGAGATCTTCGCCGATCCGATGCTCGGCGGCTTCGCGGTGCCGCGCTACGAGCTTGTCGAGATGGCGGACAATGCGCCGGCGGCGGCCGACGCGGTGTCGCGGCTCTATGCGGCCCTGGTCGAGATGCGCCGCCGGCCGGCCGACGCGGATGCGGACGCAGAGGAGCCGGCGACGCGCTCGCCGCAAGGCTGGGTGCGCGACCATATCCAGGCGCAGCGCAATCATTTCCCGGCGCTCGAGGAGGCCGCGGAGACCTTGGCCGGGGCGCTCGGCGATCCGCTCACCATCGCCCAGCCGCTGAGGCGCCGGCTGAAGGAGGCCTATGGCGTCGAGGCGCGGGTGATGCCGCCCGAGACGCTGGAGGCGGCGAGCCAGCATTACGACCTGCACCGCAAGCGGCTGATGCTCTCGGCGCTGCTCCGGCCCGAGAGCCGCACCTTCGCGCTGGCCTATCAGCTCGTCCTGATGGAGTTCCGCCCTTTGCTTGCCCGGATGGTCGAGCTTGCGGCGCCGCCCGACGAGGCGAGCGGCCGCCTGCTCCTGATGAGCCTCGCCAATTATGCGGCCGCGGCGGTGATGATGCCTTATGCCGCCTTCCTCGCCGCAGCCGAGACGCAGCGCTATGACATCGACCGGCTCTGCGCCGCCTTCGGCGCCAGCACCGAGCAGGTTGCGCACCGGCTGACCACCCTGGGCCGGGCCAATGCCCGCGGCGTGCCCTTCTTCATGCTGAGGGTCGATGCCGCCGGCAACGTCTCCAAGCGCTTCGCCGGCGAGGCCTTTCCCTTCTCGCGCTTCGGCGGCACCTGCCCACGCTGGAACCTGCACACCGCCTTCCAGACGCCGGGCCGGGTGCTCACCCAGATCGTGGAGACGCCGGACGGCCAGCTCTTCTTCACCATCGCGCGCACCGTCGAGCGCTCGGTCCGGCTCGATCCCCGCGAGGACAGCCAGCTCGCCATCGGTCTCGGCTGCGACCTCCGCCACGCCCGCCGCATCCTCTATGCCGACGGCCTCGACCTCGCAGCGCCCTATGTCACGCCGATCGGCCCGGCCTGCACGCTCTGCCCCCGCATCCGTTGCCCCCAGCGCGCCGCCGCGCCGGCCGGGCGGACGCCGAGCGTCGTCGAGACGCGCAAGACGATCTCGCCCTTCCCGTTCGTCGGCGGATAGGCGCCGGCGCGGCCGGCCGACCGCATGAAGCGACCAGCGGAGATTGCAGCCCGCACCGTTCACCGCTTCGACATCTTGAACTGGCAGAATCCCAATTGTACAATCATTCCAGCGGGGTGCTTGGCTGGTCATGTACGGTGAGGATCGCACGCCGGCGCGCGGAGCCGGCGACGCTGCGGACGCAGCGGCCGACGAGCGGCTGCTCCGGCAGCAGGCGGCGTCGATCGCCCATTACAAGAAGATGTACGATCGCTCCTCGGCGCTGGCCCGGATCGGGGTCTGGGAATGCGACCTCGCGACCGAGGCGTTGACCTGGACCGACGGCGTCTACGACCTTTTCGAATTGCCCCGGGGATCGCCGCTCGACCGCGCCGAGATCGTCCGCCTGTACGACGAGGAATCGCGCCTGGAGATGGAGCGGCTGCGCGCCCGCACCATTCGCGACGGCGGCAGCTTCAGCCTCGACATCCACATCACCACCGCCAAGGGCAACGACCGCTGGATCCGCCTGACCGGCGACGTCGAGCGGGAGAATGGCCGCTCGGTCCGTATCTTCGGCACCAAGCAGGACATCACCGCGGAAAAGCAGGCGCAGGAGAAGGTGCGCGCGCTTCAGGCCCAGCTCATCCATGTGTCGCGCAAGAGCGCGATGGGGACGATGGCCGCGACGCTGGCGCACGAGCTCAACCAGCCGCTGGCCGCGATCGGCAATTTCGCCGCCGGAGGGCGCCGGGCGCTTCAGGAAGCGGAGCCGAGCCGCGACCTGCTCGACGACGGGCTCGAGGCGATCGAGAAATGCGCGTTCCGGGCGGGCAGCATCCTGCGCACCTTGCGCGCGATGAACGATGGCGGCGCGGCCCGGCGGCAAATCCTCGATCCCAATCCGCTGGTCATGGAGGCGGCCTCGCTCGCCATGGCGGGCGCCGAGGCCGAGCTATCGTCGCGCTTCGCGCTCGGCCGCGACCTCCTAGTGTCGGTGGACCCGATCCAGCTCCAGCAGGTCGTCATCAACCTGGTCAGGAATGCGGTCGAGGCGATGCAGGATTCGCCGCGCCGGGAGCTCGTCATCGTCACCGAAGCGGTCCGCGACATGGCCGAGATCCGGGTCGACGACAGCGGACCCGGCATCGCCGAGGAGCTGATGGACTCGCTGTTCGACTCCTTCGTCTCCTCGAAGGCGGACGGGATGGGCGTCGGCCTTTCGATCAGCCGCACCATCGTGGAAGCGCATGAAGGCAAGCTTTCGGCCGCGAACCGTCCCGGCGGCGGCGCCTCCTTCCGCGTCATGCTGCCGCTCGCGGACCGGGGCAAGCAGCAGCCTTCCCCTCGGCCTCAGGGTCCGGACCCATAACCGGCAACGGCCGTGACGGAGTGGATTTTTGCGCGGGGCAAGGAGCGAGGAGGGAGCGATGCTTGATGCATCGTGACCGACGAGCGACGCCGCCCTGCGGCAAAAGCCGCCCGCCCCTTCGGGGTCGACCATTGCCGGTTATGAGTCCGGACCCTAGGCTGTATCGACATTCAAAGATCGCTGAACTCCCCCTCTCCCCGGCGGGGAGAGGGCAGGGGTGAGGGGGCTCGGCGTCGGCCGCGAAATCTCGGACTCCTAACCCCCTCACCCAACCCTCTCCCCACTGGGGAGAGGGCCTTGAGCCTTTGAATGTCGATACGCCCTAGTTGACCTGAGCGACCGCGAAGCTTCCCGCCGGCAGCGGTTTCAGCAGCGCCGCCGCCGGCACCGAGGGATCGAGCCAGCGCGCCCAATCGGCCGGCGGGAGGACGACGATCGAGCGGTCGTGATAAGGCGCGACGTCGGGAGCGGGCGGGCAGGTCAGCATGGTGAAGGCCTCGCCGACCTTTTCGTCGCTCCGCCACAGGCCGGCAATGCCGAACCAGGGCGCGCCCGCCAGCGTGAACAGCCATTTGTGCTTGCGCTTCGACTTCGGATCGCTGTGCGCGGTGAACTCGTAGAAGCCGTCGGCGAGGATGACGCAGCGGCCGCGCGGCAGGTCGCGGCCCTCGGAACGGAAATTATAGACCGGCTTGCCGCCCGGCCCGGGCCAGGACCAGCGGCGCTGGACGAGCTCGACCGCGCCGCCACCGCCCGCGGCCGCGCGCAGGATCGGCGCCCGGTCGGTGATCCGGATATCCTCGCGCGGCTCGAAGTTCGGAATGCCCTCCGGATGAAGGAGGGTCGGGAAAAGCGCTTCGGCCGGCACCCGCTCGAGCAGGCGATAATCGCTGCACATCTTCTAGCCGAACACTTCGGCGACCTCCGCCTCGTGGCGAGGATAGGTGTTGGCGACGCGCTCGGAGCGCAGGAAATAGGCGGTCCAGATCAGGCTGAAGACGAATGGCCGAGCAAGCTCCGGGTCCGCGGCGCCGAACATGTTCGCTACCGGGATGCCGGTGAGGACGGAGAGGCCCAGGACTTCGGCCACCAGCGGGCCGACCGACAGCAGCCACATGCCTATGATCGTGATCTGCACCGTACGCCAAACGTGAACCTTGTTGAGCCGCCAGGCGATATACCAGCAGCCTGCGATGGTGAGGGTGGCGAGCGTCCACTCGAACGTCTGAATCATGGTCCAGCGATCGGGGTAGGTCTGCGCGAGGGCATCGTTGCCATAAAGCGCGGTCGCGGTCGTGAAGGCGATGGCCAGCGGTGAGAACACGGCCATGACAAGCATGAAGAAAGCAAGCCAGCCGCCCACGCCGGCGCCGTCCGGATCCGTATAAGCCATTAACCCTCCCCCCGCTTTGGCGGAAGCTTAAGAAGCCGCGCCGCGGCTGACCAGTGCTTTTCCGGCCCGCGCGCCTAGCCCGCCACCCTGAAGACCTGGAAGCTGTGCGGCGGAACGGTCGTGTGGAAGCTGCGCCTCGCGGGCGCCGGCGGGCCGCGGCGGTTCGCGGGCGGCGGCGGCTCGGCGACCGGCTGGAGCGTGGCCCCGGTCGTCACCTCCCTGAGGCTCGCTGGCGTGCCGGCGAGCGAGATCGTCACCTCGGCTTCCTCGCCGCGGTAATTCTCGACGATGAAGGCGCCATTGTCATAGGTGAACAAGGCGACCCGGGAGGGCGCGTCGATCCGGACCGGCGCGTCGGGGGTCAGATAGGCCTTGATCCGGGCGAGCATCGGCTGCGGCAGGTTGTAGAGGTCGCCGATATTCTCCGGGATCGTCCAGAGCAGCAAAGTGCCGCGCGAATAATGGTTCATCAGCATCATCGGGAAGCCGTGCGCCGAGGCGACGCCGCGGATGATCGGCCAGCTGTCGTTGGTGAAATAATGGACCTCGGGGAAGAGGATCGGGCGGTCCTCCCGGCCGGACGAGGCGAGCGGGGTGCCGTTGCCGGCGCCGAACCCGTCATAATATTGGTCGATCAGCACCCGCCGCCCCGTCGGCCGCCATTCGGCAAGCTCCTGGAAGCGGTCCGCGGTCGCGGCGAGGAAGCCGGAGGTGACGATCACCCGCGCGCCGGCGCGCAGCCGCTCGCGGATGCGGGCGATGATCTGCGGGTCGGCGGCCGCCGCCTCGGTCAGCAGCACGGTGTCGGCAGTGGCCGGGAAGGTCGGCGACAATTCGATCGGAATGCCGAGATTGCCGAGATAATCGTGCAGGAAATCCTCGCCCGAGCTCTGCACCGGCTTGTAGCTGGCAAGGCCGGTCGGCCGGCCGAGCTCCCCGAGCACCGCATCGGCGCTGCCGAGCGCGGCGCCGGCGGCGCGGGCCCAGCCCGGGGGGCCGTCGCCACGCCAGTCGCGGCGGATCGTGTCCCAGTCGAAGCTGGTGCGCCGCGCCGCCCAGCCGGCGCGGTCGCCTTCGCGGGCCGGGCCGGGGTCCGCCATCGCCGTCCAGTTGAACAGCATGATCTGCGGCGCGCCGGCGAACAATGTGTCCCAGAGCTGCTCGGCATAGCGGTCGATCGACCGCGTCGAATAGGTGTCGACCCAGCCGCCGCCGTTCCGCCCCGGCGCGACATTGTCGAAATAGCGGATGATCTCGTAGCTCTCATATTGCTGGAGCAATTGGTCGGTGATCTCGGGGTCGCGCGTCTCGGTGCCGGTATAGATGCCGTCGAACATCGCCGGCTGCCGGTCGAGGTCGTAGCCGAGCCCCTGGAAATGCTCGTACCAATTCGGATATTTGATGATCACGCGCACATGCGGGTTCACCGCGCGGGCCGGACCGAGGACGAGCTCCCGGCTCACCTGGCGCATCCGGTCGAGCCGGTACTGGGTCCAGGAGCGGGCGCCGCGGGCGGCGATGTCGGCGTCGCTCTTCGAGGTGTAGAAGAAGAAATCGTCGAGGATCACCTCGTCGAAATGGCGGGCGATCGTGCGCACGGCGCGCTCGCATTCGGCGCGGTCGGCGGGATTTTCGTAATCGAACGTGCCGAACTGGCCGCCCTGGCCGCCGGCGGCGAGGGTGATCCCGCCGGCGACCTGGATGCCGCGCTCGCGGAACCAGGCTTTGACCCGCTCCAGTTCCTCGTCGGTGGCGAAGACATGGTCGCGATAGGCCTCGATATAGACCTTGTCGAAGCGCAGCTGGGAGGAGACGCGGGCGAACTCCCGATCGAAATTCGCGCGGCCGGCGAGCCGGCGGGTGTCCGAGACGGTGAGATAGATGGCGGCGCGAAAGTGGCGATAGGCGCCGGCGGCCGGCGCCGCGGCGGGCTGCGGCTGGGCCGGAAGCGCCGCCGCGCCGCCGATCAGGAACAGCATCGCCAATGCCGCAAGCATCCGCCGCATCGTATCCTCCTTGTTTGTGTTAGCGCTAACCTAGCGTGGTTGCGCAGGACAGTTCAAGCAGGCTCGGCTTTCGAAACGAGGGCTGCGCCGCCGCCGGCAATCGCCCTAGCCGTTGGGCGAAGGGCGCCGCCGAAGCGCCATCCCGCCGACCAGGATCAGATTGCCATTGTCCCGCACCTCCAGCCAGGGCGCCAGCCGGCCGGCGGCGGCGATGCGCCAGCCGTCGCCATCGCGCAGCAGGCGAAGCTGCACCCCGCCGAGCGCGCCGCTCGCGCCGTCCCGCAACGGCAGGGTGATGCTTTCCTCGGGGCGGCCGCGATAGATGCCGATCTCGTCCTGGCGCGAGAGGGTGACGCCTTGCTCGGCAATGATCTGCACCCCGCCGGCGCCGACCTGCCCTATTCGCAGCCGGCGGCTCGCCCTCAGTGGATGGCTTTCGTCCGCAGCAGCTGCGGGATCGGGCTCGAGCGCGACCGGCGTGATGGCGACCGTGCGGACCGGCGCATGCTCCCGATCATAGGGCTCGAGAATGGCGGTCTCGAAGCGGCCGTCCCCGTCGCGATCCTCGAGGCAGAGGCCGGGATAGATCTGGTTCTGCTCGTCGTGCGCCGGCGTGTAGCTCTCCCTGTGCCGGACGCAGTGCCGGATCACGCCATCCCTGACCAGGCGCCTGACTTCCGTCCCGGCGGGAAAGAGCGTGTTGAACGGCGGGGCGAGGACGATCGGCCCGGCAAGCCGAAAATAGAGCGGCACGAGCTCCAGCGTCTCGCTTGCGATCACGGCACCCGGAGCCACGGGGCTGCGATTCGATCAGCACGGCCGCGCCGACCGGGCGCGGCGCATCGGGGACGAGGTCGCCCTCCGAACGCGGATGTCCGGGAATGGGTGTGCTTGCCTCCAATGTCGGCCGGCGCACCAGCGCCGGATTGCCGGCGCGGCCCTCGGGCGGAGGCTTGCTCTGCTCGCCGCTTTGCGCCGCACCGGGCAAGGGCGCGAGGCAGAGCAGCAGGAACGGGAGGCGGATCAATGGGCGCATGGGGCGCGATGCTCAACCCGGTTCATTCGAATAACAAGCCCTCCTCTCCTCAGGCTTCAGACAAGGGGGAGCTCCAGCTCGAGCGGCTCGGCGTCCGCCTCGTCACCCCCGCTGAGATTGGAGAGGGTGAGACCGAGCAGGCGGATGCCCTTGGCGGCGGGCATCAGGGTGCGGAGCAAGGCGCAGCCGATCTTGAGGAACTCCTCCCGCCCGGCGACCGCGCGGTCGAGCGAGCGGGCGCGGGTGAGGATCTGGAAATCGCGATATTTGACCTTCAGCGTCACGGTGCGGCCGCTCAGCGCCTTCCCGGCGACGCGGCGCCACACGGTGTGGCTGATCCGCTCCAGCTCGGCGGCGAGATCGGCTTCCGCGATCAGGTCCTGGGCGAACGTGTCCTCGGCGCCGATCGACTTGTAGGGCCGATCGGGCCGGACCTGACGGTGGCAGATGCCGCGGGCGAGATCGTGATAATATTGCCCGGCGCTGCCGAAATTGTGAGCGAGGAAAGCGAGACTCTGGGCGCGGAGGTCGGCGCCGGTGACGATGCCCATCCGCGCCATCTTCTCGGCCGTCTTCGGGCCGACGCCGTGGAAGCGCTTGACCGGCAGCGTCGCGACGAAGGCCTCGCCCCTGGCCGGCGTGATCACGCAGAGGCCGTCCGGCTTGTTCTGGTCCGAGGCGAGCTTGGCGAGGAACTTGTTGTAGGAGACGCCGGCCGAGGCGGTGAGCTTGGTCTCGGCGCGGATGCGGGCGCGGATCTCCTCGGCGATGCGGGTGGCGATGCCGATCCCCTTCAAATCCTCGGTGACGTCGAGATAGGCCTCGTCCAGGCTGAGCGGCTCGACGAGCGATGTATAGTCGGCGAAGATCGCCCTGATCTGGTTCGAAACCGCGCGATAGGCATCGAAGCGGGGCTTGACGAAGATCAAATCGGGGCAGTGGCGCTTGGCGGTGACCGACGGCATGGCCGAGCGCACGCCATATTTGCGCGCCTCGTAGCTCGCCGCCGCGACCACGCCCCGCACCTGCCCGCCGACCGCCACCGGCTTGCCACGGAGCGAGGGGTCGTCGCGCTGCTCGACCGACGCGTAGAAGGCGTCCATGTCGACATGGATGATCTTGCGCTGGGGCGGCGGCGCGTCGTTCACTTTTTGTGCTTACACCGCCTCGCCGCGGAAAGCGACTGTCGGCGAAGCGCCGCGCAGACTCAGGGCCCGCCGACGAACGCCCCCTTCTCGAGCAGCAGCTCGCCTTCGTCGCCGCCGTCCCAATAATGGGCGCGCTCGCCATGGACCTTGATCAGGACGAGACCGGGCGTGTCGATCCCCTGCTCGAACCAGCGATCGAGCCCACCCGTCCAATGCTCGGCGAAGCGGCCCTTGTCGCGGATCAGCTCGGCGCGGCCTTCGATCGCAAGGAAGAAGGGGCGCATGCCGAGCAGGCCGGCCTTGCCCTGGAAGGCGAGGCCGACCCGCGGATCGGCAGCGATCTCCTCGACCATGCGGCTGTCGTCGCAGGTGAAGAACCAGCTGTCCCCGTCATAATCCACCTCGCGATTGTTGCTCATCGGCCGCGCCGCGATCGCCCCGCTCTCGGTACGGGTCGAAAGCATGCAGAAATCGAGATCCTTCATCTTCTCGGCGATCTCGGCGAGGCTGCGGTCCGGCATGTGCGTCTCCTCAAAAGGCGTCCGGCAAGCTCAACGAGCGCGGCCCGGCCCGGTTCAATCGCGGGCCGGGCGCGAGCACAGTCCCAAAATGAACCTGTCGGCGGGCAGGCGTGGCGCCGCCCCGGTAAGTTGCGGTAAAGGCCCAGGCTTATGGCGCGGGGACGGCGAGACGGGATCCTGATCGCGGGCGGCGGGCTCGCGGGCTCGCTCGCCGCCTTGGCGATGGCGCGCCACCGACCCGAGGTGAAGCTGCTGATCGTCGAGGAAAGCGAGCGGTTCGGCGGCGACGGCTTTCGCACCTTCACGCAAGGAGAGCTGGATGAGGACGGCGCGGCGCTCGCCGCGGCGCTGACCAGCGATCGCTGGCCGGGCTTCTACGTCGCCTTCCCCGGCTTCAGCCGCAAGCTGAAAGCGGAGATGGCGGGCTTCGGCGCCGACGACGTCCACCAGGCGATGGTTCGGGAGCTGAAGCCCGAAAGCTACCGGCTCGGGACCAGGGTCGTCGCGGTGCGCGAGGATGCCCTGGTCCTCGACGGCGGCGAGACGATCAAGGCGGAAGGCGCGATCGACGCGCGCGGCGCGACCTCGATGTCGACGCTGGAGCTGCTCTACGAAGCCAGGCTCGCGCGCGACTATCGCTTCGGGGCGCCGCACCGGGTCGACCGGCCGGTGCTGGTCGACGCCAGCGCCGGGCTGGGCGGCGGCCTCCACTTTTTCGAATGCGTGCCGCTCTCCGAGGAGAGGCTGCTCGTCTCCGACGTCAGCATCTCCGAGCGTGCCCAGCCGGACGAGGCGGCGGGCGCGCGAATCGATGCCTATGTGAAGGCGCGCGGCTGGCTCCGGCCGAGAGCACGCGCCGACCGCGCCGCCTCGCGGCCGCTGCCGATCGGGGGCGATTTCGCGGCCTTCTGGCGGCTCGGCGGCGCGCGCGTCGCCAAGCTCGGCCTGCGCGGCGGCTTCGTCCATCCGGTCACCGGCCGCACGATCGGCGACGCCGCCGCGATGGCGCTGCTGCTCGCGGGCCAGCGCGATTTTTCGGGCAGCGCGCTGCACGACCTGTTCGAGGACGAGGCCAAGGAGATCTGGAAGCAGCGCGAGCTCCTGCGCAGTGTTACGGCCGCCTTCGCCTCGGCCAGGCCGGAGGCGCGAAGCGGGTTGCTCGAACGGCTCTACCGGCTCGATCCGGGCACGCTCCAGCGCCTGCAGGCGGACCGGCTCGGCCTCGTCGACCGCTGGCGGGTCCGCAAGGCGATCAGCGGCTAACCCCAGCATCGCGGCAAGCCTGTTTTAACCGGTTTGCGCTAGCCCGGAGCGATGGCAACGGGCGTCAGGCACTGGATCGCCCGCCTCTTCGATGCCGGGGAGGCGCGGACCGCGTTCGGGCGCGCTTTGCTGTTCGAACGCTACCGTGCGCTTCAGCGCCAGATCCCCCTCCTCTACGCGATCGTGCTGGTCAATTTCCTCGGCCTCCACTTCGCCAGCGGCGAGCCGACCGTCGCGCTCTTCCAACCGATCACCCTGCTGGTCCTCTTCGTCATCCTGCGGCTGGTCCATTGGGTGCGGATGCGCGGCCGCACGCTCGCGCCCGAGCGTATCCTCGTCGAGCTCAAGCGCACCCTGGTCCTCGCCGCCCTGCTGAGCGCCGCCTTCGGCTATTCGGCGATCGCCGTCTATGGCGGGGCGCCCGGCGAGCAGCAGCAGCAGCTCGTCATCCTCTTCGCCGCGATGGCGGCGGTCGGCTGCGCCTTCGGGCTTGCCAGCTTCCCGGCCGCGGCGCGCCTGCCCCTCTTGCTCTTCGCTCTGCCTTTCGCGGCGCGGCTCGCCGCCTCGGGGAATCCCGCCCATGCCGGGGTGGGCATCAGCCTCGGGCTCATCACCCTGATGATCCTTCGGCTGGTCAACCTACACAATGAGGGCTTCGTACAGCTCGTCTGGTCGCGATCGGAGGTCGAGAATGAACGGGAACGCGCCCAGCGCGCGGAGCAGGTGGCGCTCGCCGAGAAGGCGCGGGTGCGCCAGGTCGCCGACAGCGATTCGCTGACCGGGCTCGCCAACCGCCGCGCCTTCATCGCCGCGCTCGAGGAACGGCTCGCCACGCCGGGCCCGGCCGCGCCGTTCGCGCTGGCCTTGCTCGACCTCGACGGCTTCAAGCCGATCAACGACACGTTCGGCCATGCCGCCGGCGATGCCCTGCTGATCGAAGTGGCGGCGCGGCTGCGGCGCGAGGCCGGAACCGGCGCGCTGGTCGCGCGGATCGGCGGCGACGAATTCGCCCTGCTCCTGCCCTGCGGCAACGAGGCCGCATTGTTGCGGGCGGGCGAGCGGGTCTGCGGCGCGCTCGAGCGGCCCTATCGGCTCGACCGGCGCGAATTCCGGATCTCGGCTTGCTGCGGCCTCACCATGCTGGCGGCCGGCAGCGGCGACGTCACCGCCGCGCTCAGCCAGGGCGACGCCGCGCTTTATTGCGGCAAGCAGAACGGCCGCGGCCGGGTCGCCTTGTTCACCCCGGAGATCGCCGAGGCGAACAAGCGGCGAATCTCGATCGAGCGGGCGCTGCGCGATCCCAATGTCGGGCGCGAGTTCAGCCTTGCCTTCCAGCCGGTCTTCGACCTGGACAGCGGCGCGCTGCGCGCGTTCGAGGCGCTCGCCCGCTGGAAGCATCCGGTGCTCGGCGCGATCGCGCCCCGCGAGTTCATCCCGATCACCGAGCAGATCAATGTGATCGAGCAGATCAGCGACGATTTGCTCGCCCGCGCCTGCGCCGAGGCGATGCACTGGCCGAGCGCGGTCAGGCTGTCGTTCAACCTGTCCTCGATCCAGCTCTGCTCGGCGAGCAGCGCCGCCCGCCTGCTCGCGATCGCCGCCGAGCATGGCGTCGAGGCGCGCCGCCTCCAGTTCGAGGTGACCGAGACCGCGATGCTGGTCGATTTCGGCGCGGCGCGGCTGAACCTCGAGCGGCTGCGCGCGGCCGGAGCGCGGATCGTCCTCGACGATTTCGGCGCCGGCTTCGCCTCGATCACCTATTTGCGCGAGATCGTGTTCGACGCGATCAAGCTCGACGGCTCGCTGATCGCCGGCGCAATCGGCTCCGAGGCGGGGGCGCGGCTGCTGAAGGGCGTGCTGGACCTTTGCGCGTCGCTGCGCGTGCCCTGCGTCGCCGAGCATGTCGAGCGGCCGGAGCAGCTCGAGCTGCTGCGTGCGCTCAATTGCCGCGACGGTCAGGGCTTCGCGCTCTCGCCGCCGCTCGCCGCTGCGGAGGCCCGCGCGCTCGCCGCGACGAAACTCATGCCCTTCGGCAAGGAAAGCGGACCGGGCAGCCGCGCCGCCTGACGATCATTCAGCCATTGTTCATTCCGTTCGATGTGATAACATTACATCGATATATAAGGAGGGATGGACGATGCGCGCGATCTCCATGGTTTCACTGGCCGGACTGATCCTGACCGGACTCTCTCCCGCTCCCATCGCCCCGGCCGCCGCGCAGCGGGCCGAGCGCACCGCCGCGCGCGAGGACCCCGACGCACGCTGCGCGCCCTTCCTGCAGAATTTCCGGAACGATGATTATGGCTATGCCGCGGGCCGCGGACGCAATCGGCTCGCCCAGTCGCAGGCCGGCGTGCTGAACGCGCGGACGTCACCGCCGCCGCCCCCGCCACCGCCTCCACCGCCGCCGCCATCGCCCCAGGCGATGGCGAACGCGGACGCGAGCGTCGTCGTCACCGGCCAGCGCGCGGCGCGGCCGAACTACCAGATGCCGATGCCGGTCACGACGGTCGGCCCGCAGCAGGAGAATCGCGAGCGCTATGCCGGGGAGGCGGTCGCCGCGGTGCGCGCGGTCGCCGAGGCGCCGGTCTCGACCTTTTCGATCGACGTCGATACCGGCTCCTATTCCAACGTCCGCCGGATGCTGAACCAGGGCCAGATGCCGCCCGAGGATGCGGTGCGGACCGAGGAGATGCTCAACTATTTCCGCTACGATTACCCGCGGCCCGCCGACCGCTCGCGGCCGTTCAGCGTCACCACCGACATGACGACGACGCCGTGGAATCCGGAGACCCGGCTGCTGCGCATCGGCCTGCGCGGCTACGATTTGCCGCGCAGCGAGCGGCCGGCGGCCAACCTCGTCTTCCTGGTCGACGTCTCCGGCTCGATGGACGAAGCGGACAAATTGCCGCTCGTCCAATGCTCGCTCGCCTTGCTCGCCGACCGGCTCTCGCCGCGCGACCATGTCGCGATCGTCGTCTATGCCGGCGCCGCCGGGATCGTGCTCCAGCCGACCGCGAGCCGGGACGCCGTGGTCGAGGCGCTGAAGAATCTCCATGCCGGCGGCTCGACCGCCGGCGCGCAGGGCATCCAGCTCGCCTACGACGTCGCGCGCCGCAACTTCCGCGAGGACGGGATCAACCGCGTCATCCTCGCCACCGACGGCGATTTCAACGTCGGGCTCAGCGACAATCGCGCGCTGGTCAACCTGGTCGAGCGCGAGCGCGACGACGGCATCACCCTGACCACATTGGGCTTCGGCACCGGCAATTACAACGAGGCGATGATGGAGCAGATCGCCGACCACGGGAACGGCAATTACGCCTATATCGATTCGCCGCGCGAGGCCGAGAAGGTGCTCGACGAGGAGCTCGATTCGACCTTGTTCACGATCGCCCACGACGTGAAGATCCAGGTCGAGTTCAACCCGGCCTTCGTCGGCGAATATCGGCTGATCGGCTATGAGAACAGGGCGCTGCGCGAGGAGGATTTCAACAACGACGCGGTCGACGCCGGCGAGATCGGCGCCGGCCATCAGGTCACCGCGCTCTACGAGATCGTGCCGGCCGGCAATCGGGGCTGGCTGCCGCAGCGGCGCTACGAGGCCAATCGTCGCCCCGCCGCGCCCGGCGCGGACAGCGGCGAGCTCGCTTATCTGCGCCTCCGCTACAAATTGCCCGGCCAGCAGGATTCGCGGCTGATCGAGCAGCCGGTGGGCGCGAACCTGATCGCCGCGGCGCGCGCGCCGGCCGGCGACAGCGCCTTCGCCGCGGCGGTCGCAGGCTATGGCCAGCTGCTGCGCGGCGACGCCAATCTCGGCCGGTTCAGCTTCGCCGACGCGCGGGCGCTGGCCGAGCCGACCGCCGGGCGGGATTATTGGCGCCGCGAGTTCGTCCGCCTGACCGAGCTCGCGGAGCGGCGCCAGGTCGCCGACGCCGGTGGTGGGAAGCGCTGAAGGACGACCGAGCTAGAGCGGGTCGCGGTCCGGAGTCACCCGCGACCCGCTCTAGACGAGCAGGCGGACGGTGACGAGCAGCAGCACCGCGGCGAGCACGATGCGGATCGCGCGATCGTTCGTGCGGGCCAGCGCGAGGCTGCCGAGGATCACGCCGGGGATCGAGCCGAGCAGCAGCGCGCCGAGCAGCGAAAGGTTGACGCTCCCGAGCCACAAATGGCCGAGCCCCGAAACCAGGGTCAGCGGCACCGCATGCGCGATGTCGGTGCCGATGATCCGGCTGGTCGGAATGCGGGGGTAGAGGATCACCAGCGCGGTCACGCCGATCGCGCCCGCGCCCACCGACGAGAGGGTGACCGCGGCGCCGAGGACGAAGCCGAGGAGGATCGTACCGAGCGCCGCCCGGCGCGGATCCGCGCGCGCTTCGCGGCGGTGCGCCCATTCGGCGATGCTGTTGCGGAACAGCACCGCGAACGCGGTGATCAGCAGGGCGACGCCGAGCACGGAGGTGATGATCCGCGAGATTTCCGGCGAGGGCGTGCCGATCCGGGCGAGGACGAGCAAGGCGGCCAGAGCGGCGGGAATGCTGCCGGACGCCAGCAGGCGGACGATGCGCCAGTCGACCGTCCCCTTGGCACGGTGGACGCTGGTGCCGACGCTCTTGGTGACGGTGGCGAAGAGCAGGTCGGTGCCGACCGCCGTGGTCGGATAGAAGCCGAACAGGAGAATGAGGATCGGCGTCATCAGCGAGCCGCCGCCGACCCCGGTCATCCCGACCAGGGCGCCGACCACGAAGCCGCTCAGACTGTAGAAGGCCCATCCGGCCTCTGAGAACATGATGCGGCCTCCCAACGGGCCCGAATAGCGCGCCGCGCCGGGCCAGCGCAACGATGCTGAAGAGGGAAGCAGGATCCGGCTCGATCGCGCCCGCTCGACGGGCGAATTCTTCTCATCCGCCCTCGTTTTCCGCGGAAAAATGCCTAATGCGCTGCCGGCGGCTTCCTGAAGCGCATGACGAACTGGTCGGTATGGCCGCGGATCGCCGGGTCGAAGACGGTGCGGCTGTGATCGTCGGCGGGATTGGCGAGAATGCGGCTTTCGCCGACATATTCGAAGCCGGCCGCCTCGACCTGCCGGCGCACGATCGCCGGGTCGATCCGATGCAGCCGCTCGGTGTCGTTCATCCCGGCGCCGGGCGCGGCCGCATGATCGATGATGAACCAGGTGCCGCCGGGCTTCAGCATCGCGAACACCGCCCGGTTGAGCACCGCGGGATCGATATGGCCCATGAAGGCGTCCGGATAATCGTGATAATTCTGGCTGGTCCAGACCAAGTCGAGCGGCTCGGGCGCGGTCAGGGTCGCGGTCGGCTGCACCGCGACCCGGACATTGGCGTAATGCGGCGTCGCCGCCATCGCCTGGAGGGTGCGCAGATTGCCTTGCGCGACGTCCGCATAAGCTTGCGGCCAGACTGAATAGACCCGGCCCTGGGGCCCGACGATCGCGCTGAAGATCCGCGTCCAATAGCCGTCGCCCGGAATCAGATCGAGCACCTTGTCGCCGGCCTTCACGCCTGAAAAGGCGACCAGCTCGCCCGGATGGCGGCGGGCGTCGGTCGCGCGGTGCATCGCCCGCTCCGGATCGGCGAGCGCGGCGGCGACCTCGGGCGGAATCGCGATCGGATCGACGACATGGGCGGGAGGCGCGGGCGCCGCGGCCTGATTGCCGCCGCTGCCGGCGCCGCAGGCCCCGAGCAAGGCGAGCGAGACGAGTGCGATCCGGTTTCTCAAGTCCATGACGATCCTCCTGCGCCGATCTCGGCACGGCCGACGGCCGGGAGCAACTAAAGAAAAGCTAAAGCTGTCATCAATCCACCGGGCCTCGGCGCCACCGGTGCGGCCAGGCCGCGGCAGGCTTGCGAAGGCGCGAGGTCCGGCTAACGGTGCGAATCCATCCCGTCGCGCTGCTCCAGATAAAGCTTGCGCACCAGGCTGGGCGCATAAGCGTCGAACGCCTCGCCGCGGTCGGCATCGGCGCCGACGAAACGCGCGCGGAAGGCGGCGAGATCGACCCGCGCCGCAACCTCCTCTTCCGTCACCGCCCCGCCGGCGAGCGCCGCGAGCACCTGGGCGCGGGCGGATTCCATATATTGGGTGACCAGGGTAAGATAGGAAAGGTCGCGCATCAGCGGGCCGTGGCCGGGGACGATCAGCCCGGGGTGCAGCGCCGCCATCGCATGGAGGCTGTCGATCCAGGGCGAGATCCGATAGCCTTGCTGCGTCCAGGTCACCGGCGCGACCAACGCGTCGCCGGTCAGCAGCAGCCCGGCGTCCGGCAGGAAGGCCATGGTCGCATGGCTGGCATCGCCGTCGATCTCGGTGAGCCGAACCTCGCGGCCGCCGAGGTCGAGCCGAAGCGAGCCTTCATAGGTGCGCGTCGGATAGGTGCGGTGGACCCGCGATATTTCCTCGACGAAATTCGCCCGCGCCGCGATCCGGGCGGCCTGCTCCGCGCGCCCCGCCTCGTCGGCGGCCGGCGGCTCGGCGCGCATCCGCGCGACCTGGCCGGCGAACACCGCCGGCCAGGCCTGCGCCACATTGTGCATGAAATTGGCGGTCCCCTCGGTGGCGATGATCTCGACCCCGGGAAAGGCGGCGGCATAGACTTCGTTGCCCGACCAATGATCCGGGTGCCAGTGCGAGTTGACGATCCAGCGCACCGGCTTGTCGGTGACGCCGCGGAGCATGGCGAGCACCGCCCGCGCGGTCGACGGACGGGTGTTGGTGTCGAAGATCAGCACGCCGTTCCGGCCGACGATCGCGGTCGAATTGGTGTCCTCGACATAGCCGTCGGCCGAGGCGGTGAACTGGTAGACGCCGTCGGCGATCCGAGCCATGCGGATGCCGCTCTCGGTTCCGTCCGGGCGGAACGGAGAGGCCGTGGCCGGCGCCGGCGCCTGCGCTGACGCCGCCTCCGCGCTCAGCGCGGCAAGCATGACGGCAAGGATCGTCTTCATTCGCTTCTCCCCGCGCCGAGCCTAGGCAAGGGGACGCGGGGCGCCATCCGCGTTTGACGAACGCGCCGTCGCCTTCGACGGACGGCGGCGGTCAGACGTCGAGATTGGCGACGTTCAGCGCATTCTCCTGGATGAACTCGCGGCGCGGCTCGACGACGTCGCCCATCAGGCGGGTGAAGATCTCGTCGGCGACGTCGGCCTGGGAGACTTCGACCTGGAGCAAGGCGCGGTTGGCGGGATCGAGCGTCGTCTCCCAGAGCTGGTCGGCATTCATCTCGCCAAGGCCCTTGTAGCGCTGGATGGCCAGGCCCTTGCGGCCGGCGGCAAGCACCGCCTCGAGCAACTGGGTCGGCCGGGAGACCAGGGCGCCCCGGGGATCGGGCGCCTGGGCGCGCTGGATGCCGCCCTCATTCTCCTCGGCCTCCTCGGCGGGCTCGGTTACCATCGAGGAGGCGCGCAGCGGCACCAGCCGGGAGACGCCGGCATAGGTCGCCGCCTCGGGCGTGGCGAGGCCGTGCAATTTGCGCGCTTCCGCCGAGACCAGGAATTTGTGGTCGATGACATGATGGTCGGTGACCCCGCGCCACGTCCGGCGCAGCACATAATCCCCGTCGGCGCCGAGCGCGGCGGTCCAGCTTCCCTCTTCGTCGACCGCGTTCAGCCACTCCTCGGTGAGCGACAACGCGTCCCCCCGCTCCGCCGGCCCGAGCCGCGGATCGAGCGCGCCGGTGAGCGCCAGCCCCTCGATGATCGCCGGATCGTAGCGGCGCGGGACATAGGCCATCAGCGCGCGCAGCCGCCGGCCATGTTCGGCCAGCGCCCGGAGATCGTCCCCCGAGCGCGGCCCGCCGACCGTCTCCAGCGCCGAGGCGGCGACGCCGGCCTCGATCAGATAGTCGTCCAGCCGGGCATCGTCCTTCACATAGACTTCGGAGCGGCCCCTTGCGACCTTGTAGAGCGGCGGCTGGGCGATGAAGAGGTGCCCGCGCTCGATGATCTCCGGCATCTGCCGGTAGAAGAAGGTCAGCAGCAAGGTGCGGATATGGGCGCCGTCGACGTCGGCGTCGGTCATGATGATGATCTTGTGGTAGCGCAATTTCTCGATGTTGAAGTCGTCGCGGCCGATGCCGGTGCCCATCGCCTGGATGAGGGTGCCGACCTCCTTGGACGAAAGCATCCGGTCGAAGCGGGCGCGCTCGACGTTGAGGATCTTGCCCTTTAACGGCAGGATCGCCTGCACCTCGCGGTTGCGGCCCTGCTTGGCCGAGCCGCCGGCGCTGTCGCCCTCGACCAGGAACAATTCCGACTTGGCGGGATCGCGCTCCTGGCAGTCGGCGAGCTTGCCGGGCAAAGAGGCGATGCCCATCACGCTCTTGCGGCTCGCCTCGCGCGCCTTGCGGGCGGCCTCGCGCGCCGCGGCGGCGTCGATGATCTTCTGGATGATGGTGCGGGCGTGGCCGGGATTCTCCTCGAGCCATTCGGCCAATTTGTCGGCCATCAGGCTTTCGAGCGGCTGACGGACCTCGCTCGAAACGAGCTTGTCCTTGGTCTGCGAGCTGAACTTGGGATCGGGCAGCTTGACCGAGACGATCGCGGTCAGCCCCTCGCGCATGTCGTCGCCGGTGAGGCTGACCTTCTCCCGCTTCATCATCCCGGACTTGTCGGCATAATTGTTGAGCGTGCGGGTGAGCGCGGCGCGGAACGCCGCCATATGGGTGCCGCCGTCGCGCTGGGGGATGTTGTTGGTGAAGGCGAGGACCTGCTCGTAATAGGAGTCGTTCCATTCGAGCGCGACTTCGATGCCGACCTCGTCGCGCTGGCCGGTGACCGAGATCGGCTCGGGGATGAGCGCGGTCTTGGCGCGGTCGAGCCAGCGCACGAAGGCGGAGATGCCGCCTTCGTAGAACAGCTCCACGCTCTTCGGCTCCTCGTGGCGGGCGTCCGTCAGGATCAGCCGCACGCCCGAATTGAGGAAAGCGAGCTCGCGGAAGCGATGCTCCAGCGTGTCGAAATCGAACTCGGTGATCTTGAACGTGTCGGGCGAGGGCAGGAAGGTCACGCGCGTGCCCTTCTTGCCGGCGGGGGCCGGGCCGACGACGCGCAGCGGTGCTTCGGCATCGCCGTGGCGGAAGCGCATCCGATGCTCCTCGCCGTCGCGCCAGATCACCAGATCGAGCGTCTCCGAAAGCGCGTTGACCACCGAGACGCCGACGCCGTGCAGGCCGCCCGAGACCTTGTAGGCATTGTCGTCGGAGGTGTTCTCGAACTTCCCGCCGGCATGGAGCTGGGTCATGATGACCTCGGCCGCCGAAACCCCCTCCTCCTCGTGGATGCCGGTCGGAATGCCGCGGCCATTATCCTCGACGCTGACCGATCCGTCCGGGTTCAGGGTGATCAGGATCCGGTCGCAATGGCCGGCCAGCGCCTCGTCGATGGCATTGTCGGAAACCTCGAACACCATATGGTGGAGGCCCGAGCCGTCGTCGGTGTCGCCGATATACATTCCGGGCCGTTTGCGGACCGCGTCGAGCCCTTTCAGGACCTTGATCGAATCCGCGCCGTAGCTGCTGTCATTGGGGGTGCTCGCCATGACCAGCATATAGGGATTCCGGCCTCGAAACCCAAGGAAAAAGGGCCGGGAATCGGCGGATTCCCGCGGGCTTGACGCGATTCCCATTCACGGCAGATTCAGCGCCGCGGCGGAACTTCGAGCGCCGGATCGGGGAGGGGAAATGTCGTTCAGCCTGCGCCTGCTTGGGGCCGTTTCGCCCTCCCTCCTGCTCGGCGGCTGCACCGCAATCATCGACCAGTCGACCTTCTTCCCCCAGGCCCTGCCCCCGCCCGCGACGGCGCTGACTCCCCCGCCCGGCTACACGCTGACCGATGCGATGCTGGAGCTGCGTGGGCTCGGCACCGTCCACGCGGTCCGGCTCGACAATCCGGCGAGCGAAACCGCGATCGTCTATAGCGGCGGCAATGGCAGCTTCGTCGCGGCGCTGAGCCCCTTCGCCGCCGCGCTCGCCGACGCGACCGGCGCGGACCTCGTCTTCTACGATTATCCGGGCCGCGGCGGCACCAATGTCCCGCCGACGATCGAGGCTTCGATCGCGACCGGGCCGCTGCTGCTTGGGGAATTGCGGCGGCGCGGCTGGATCGGCGGCGGGCCGCTCTTCGCCTACGGCATGTCGTTCGGCGGCAGCCAGGCGGCGGCGATGGCGCGCGGCGGCGGCTTCGACGGCCTGATCCTCGAGGCGACGACGGCCGACATCCACGCGGTCGGGCGCAACTTCATCCCCGGGATCGCCAAGCCGTTCGTTCGGCTGCGCGTCGATCCGGCGCTCGCCCGCTTCGACTATCTCTCCTACGCGGTCTCGGCCCGGACGCCGATCCTGCTGATCGCCGCGCGCGGCGACCGCGTCGTCCGGCCGCGCAACATCGAGGATTTCGCCGGGCAGCTGCGGGCGCGCGGCGCCGACGTGACCCAGGTCATGGCCGCCGGGCAACATGGCACCGCCTTGCGCGACCCCGAGGCGCGGGCGGCGCTCGGCCGGTTCGTCGCGGCGCATTCGCGGCGCTAGTGTGGCGATTCGGAAATTCGCCAGATTGGATGGAGGGCTCGGGACGAATTTCCGAATCTTCAGCCACACTAGCAAACCTATGAAACTAGTGTGCTTTTTGAATTTGAAGTTCGCTCCGAGCCCTATCCGATCTGCAGGCGAACTTCAAATTCAGCACACTAGCGCGATTTCCAGTCAGATCGAATGATCTGACGACCCGGAAATCGCGGCAAGACAATAACCTACGCAATCCGCCCATCGGCGACCGCAAGCCAGGTCGCGGCACCGATCCCGGCGAACAGATCCGCTTCGGTCCCGGTCATCCAGACCTGGCCGCCCGTCTCCGCCAGTCGCCCGAACAGGGCCGCGCGGCGCGAGGGATCGAGATGGGCGGCGATCTCGTCGAGCAGCAGGATCGGCCGCCGGCCGGCGCGCTCGGCGACGAGATCGGCGAAGGCGAGGACGAGCCCGATCAGCAGCGCCTTCTGCTCGCCGGTCGAGCAGAGCCCGGCCGGCTGGTTCTTGCCGAGATGGGTGACGAGGAGATCGGCGCGGTGCGGCCCGGCGAGGGTGCGGCCGGCCGCTGCATCGCGGCCGCGGCCGAGCGCGAGCGCCTGGGCCAGGTCGGACTCGGCGCCCCCCTCGAGCGCGAGGCCGGCGCGGGCGAACGGGCCTTCGGGTGCTTCGGCGAGCCGCGCGCCAAGCGCAGCGACCGCGTCGGCACGGGCCTCGGCGATCGCCGCGCCATGCTCGGCCATCCGCGCCTCGAGCGCGGTCAGCCAGGCCTCGTCGCGCGGGCCTGGTTCGCCGAGCAATTTGTTGCGGGCGCGCATCGCCGCGTCGTAGCGGGCCGCGTGGGTGGCGTGGCCCGGGCTGAGCGCGAGGACGAGCCGGTCGAGGAAGCGTCGCCGGCCCGACGCGGCTTCCGCGAACAGCCGGTCCATCGCCGGGGTGAGCCAGAGCACGGAGAGATGCTCCGACAGCGAATTGGCCGAGGCGGGAGCGCCGTTGATCCGCACTTGCCGGCGGTCCGGCGCGTCGGAAAAGGTGCCGGTGCCGATATCGGTTTCGCCGACGCGCGCCGCGACCGCGAACCCGCCCGCCCCGCCGCGCCGCGCCATCTCCGCGAGGCTCGCGCCCCTGAGCCCGCGCCCCGGCGAGAGCAGGGAGACCGCCTCCAGCACGTTGGTCTTGCCGGCGCCATTCTCCCCCGTGAGGATCACGAAGCCCGCCCCCGGGGCGACCAGCGCGTCGGCATAAGAGCGGAAATCGCCGAGGCTGAGGCGGGTCAGTGCGGGCACGCGCTTCCCCTAGAACAACCGTCCTCGCCTTCCCAGCTTGGCGTCATGTCGTTAGTCGGGCCCGCAATGAACGATGCCGCGCCAAAGATCGTGCCGCACGAGGTCGCCGGCAATACGCTGACCCTGCTGCCGGACGGGCCGCAGCGGCTCGACGCGCTGATCGGGCTGATCGACGGCGCGCGGGAATCGCTGCGCCTGCTCTACTATATCTGGTGCGAGGACGAATCGGGCACGCGGGTGCGCGACGCCCTGGTCCGGGCCGCGGCGCGGGGAGTCGAGGTCGCCTTGCTCGTCGACGGCTTCGGCGCGGCCGAGGCGAAGGAGCCCTTCTTCGCGCCGCTGGCCGACGCCGGCGCGCGCTTCTGCCGCTTCGTGCCGCGCTACGGGCGGCGCTATCTGCTGCGCAACCATCAGAAGCTCGCGCTCGCCGACGGCCGCAAGGTGATCATCGGCGGGTTCAACATCTCCGACGATTATTTCGGCACGATCGCCGAGGGTGCCTGGCGCGATCTCGGTCTCCAGGTCGAGGGCGACAGCGTCGCTTGCCTGGTCGACTATTTCGAAGCCTTGTTCGCCTGGGCGCTGAAGCCCGAGGCGCGGATCCGCGACCTCAGGCGGCTGCTGAACCAGAAGAGCGTCACCGAAGGCAGTTTGCACTGGCTGTTCGGCGGCCCGACCCGGCGGCTCAGCCCGTGGGCGCGGGCGATGCGCCGCGACATGAAGAAGGCGCACCGGCTCGACATCATCGCCGCCTATTTCGCGCCGGGGCCGCTGCTGATGCGGCGCACCGGCAACGTCGCGCGGCGGCGGCGGGGCGGCGAGGTGCGCGTGATCACGCCGTCGAGGACCGATCACCAGGCCACGGTCGGCGCCGCCCGCCACACCTATTGGGCCCTGCTGAAGCGCGGCGCGCGCATCTTCGAATATATCGCGACCAAGCTCCACACGAAGCTCTTCGTGATGGACGACGTCGCCTATCTCGGCTCGGCCAATTTCGACATGCGCAGCCTGTTCCTCAACCTCGAGCTGATGCTGCGCGTCGACGACCGGGCCTTCGCCGACGCGATGCGGCGCTACGTCGACGGCGAAGTCGCCGATTCGGACGAGATCACGCTGGCGGAGCACCGCAAACAGCGGACCCTCCTCAACCGGATCAAATGGGGGATCGCCTATTTCCTGGTCGCGATCGCCGACTACCGGATCGCCCACCGGCTGAATTTCGCCGGGGAGAAATTGCTGGATTGATGGCCGCCCGTGCAGCTCGTCATCCCCGCAAAGGCCGGGATCTCGTGTCAGAAGGCCTCAGGCGACGGAGCGAACCTCGAACAGATCCCGGCCCCTTCGACGCCGCCTGCGGCGTCGCTCAGGACATGCTTCGCCGGGATGACGCGTAACTTGAACGGCCTTGGCCTACGCCTTCCACCCCCAGAAGAGATGGCAGGGCGGGATGTTCACCCATTCGAAGCCGCGGTCGATGCGGGCGAAATGGGGGGCCATGAAATCGCGCACCCGGGCCTTGAACTGGTAGACCAGGAAGGCGCCGCCGGGGCGGAGCGCTTCGTGCGTCTCCTCGGCGATGGCCGGGCCGAGGCCCGCGGGCAGGGTCGAGAAGGGCAGGCCCGAGAGGATGTAGTCGGCATGGTCGAAGCCGCAATCGGCGATGATCTGGCCGACGTCCGCGGCCGAGCCGTGGACCGCGAGCAGCCGGCTGTCGCGGAACTTGGCCGAGAGATAGCGGATGAAATCCTCGTTCGTGTCGATCGCGATCAGGGTCGCGTCGGGCGCCATCCGCCGCAGCACATGCTCGGTGAAGGTGCCGACCCCGGGGCCATATTCGACGAACAATTTGCACTGCGCCCAGTCGACCGGCGCGAGCATCTTGTCGATCACCGCTTTCGATGACGGGATGACCGAGCCGACCATCACCGGATGCTTGATGAAGCCCTTCAGGAAGTGCCACAGCGGGCCGCCGGCCGAGCCGCGCGCAAACCGGCCGTCTCTTCGCGCTTCTTCCCAGGATGCCGACATCATGCTTCCAAATTTTTGCGGAAAGACGATGCGTTGGCAAATCGGGGCGCGCTTGGCAAGGCGCAAGCGCCGCCGCCCTTGTGCCGATATCGGCCACAAGCGGCGGGAAAGCCGGTGAAATGAACGGCTTCGGTCTGTCCCGCGAGCGATTCGCGCTGCTCTTTTCGGTGATGCTGGTCGCCGCCGCCGGCAATACCGCGATGCAGTCGCTGCTGCCGGCGATCGGCCGCGACCTCGGCGTCGCCGATCTCTGGGTCGCTGCTGCGTTCAGCCTTTCGGCTTTGGTCTGGGTGGCGATGGCGCCGGTCTGGGCGGGGCGGGCGGACCGGCGCGGACGGCGCGCCCTGATGCGTCTCGGCCTCACCGGCTTCATCTCCTCGATGCTGGTCTGCGGCGGCGCGCTGGCCGCAGGCCTCGCCGGGCTCGCGGGCGGCACCATGGTGTTCGCGATCTTCATCGTCGGGCGCAGCCTCTACGGCGCCTTCGGCTCGGCCTCGCCGCCCGCGGTCCAGGCCTATATCGCGGCGCGGACCGAAGGGCCGGAGCGAACCAGGGCGCTCGCCGCTCTGGCCTCGTCCTTCGGGCTCGGCACGATCGTCGGGCCGGCGATCGCGCCGCTCTTCATCTTTCCGCCTCTGGGCCTCGCCGCGCCTTTGGTCGTGTTCGCCGGGATCGGCGTCATCGTCCTCGCCACTTTGGTGCTGCGCCTGCCCGACGATGCGCCGACGCGGGCCGCGCACGGCACCATCGTCGCCTATCCGGCGATCGGCACCGTCGATGCGCCCGCGGTTCCGGAGGAAGGTCCGCACCGGCTCCATTGGCGCGATTCGCGGGTCCGGCCCTGGCTGATCGCCGGCGTGGTGGGCGGGCATGGCCAGGCCGCCGCGCTCGGCGTGATCGGCTTCCTGGTGATCGACCGGCTGAAGCTTCCGCCGGCCCATGCCCAGCAATGGATCGCGATCGTGCTGATGGGGGGCGCCGGCGCCTCCCTGCTCGCGCAATGGGGGCTGATCCCGGCGCTCGACCTTTCCCCCCGCCAGCTCGTCCTCTGGGGCGCCTTGCTCGCCGCGTCCGGCACGATCGCGACCGGGCTCGTGCACAGCGTCTACGGGCTGATGCTCGCCTTCGCGATCGCCTCGATGGGCTTCGGGCTGTTCCGCCCCGGCTTCACCAGCGGCGCCTCGCTCGCGGTCGGGCTCGACGAGCAGAATGCGGTGGCCGGGATGGTGAGCTCGGCGAACGGCATCCCCTATGTCGCCGCGCCAGCCATCGGCGTCGGCCTTTACGAATTGTCGCTGCCGCTGCCGTTCGTCGCCACCGGCGCGCTGATGCTCGCCCTCGCCGGCTGGATCCTGCTGAGGGTCAAGGACCCTTCGGGCCCCGTGGGGTAAGCATGCCCGGCGCGATGAAGCCGATGCCGCCGGTGGCGCTGTGCGCGTCCTGCTTCAGGCTGCCCTCGATCCGCTCATATTCGCGCTCCATCTCCTCGGTCACCGAGGCGCGGGTCTCCTCGAGCGCCTGCTCGAACGCGGCCATGTTCACCTCCGCCGCCTCGATCGAGCCGCGCAGCGCGTTGAGGCCGGCGCGGCGGACCAGATCCTCGAGGTCGGCGCCGGTGAAGCGCTCGCTGCGCCGGGCGAGCGAATCGAGATCGACGTCGGGGCCGAGCGGCATGTCCTTGGTGTGGATGGCGAGGATGCGGCGCCGCCCCTCGGCGTCCGGCACCGGCACGTAGACCAGTTCGTCGAACCGGCCCGGCCGCAGCAAGGCCGGATCGATCAGATTGGGCCGGTTGGTCGCGCCGATCACCACCACCGACTGCAATTCCTCGAGCCCGTCCATCTCGGCGAGGATGGTGTTGACGACGCGCTCGGTGACCTGCGGCTCGCCGAGGCTGCCGCCGCGCGCGGGCACCAGGCTGTCGAGCTCGTCGATGAAGATCACCGTCGGCGCGACCTGACGGGCGCGGGCGAACAGGCGGGCGATCTGCTGCTCGCTTTCGCCATACCATTTGGAGAGCAGGTCCGAGCTCTTGGTCGCGATGAAATTAGCCTCCGCCTCGCGCGCCGTCGCTTTGGCGAGCAGGGTCTTGCCGGTGCCCGGCGGGCCGTAGAGCAGGAAGCCCTTGGCGGGACGGATGCCGAGCCTGCGGAAGCTCTCCGGATGCTTCAGGGGCAGCTCGACCCCCTCGCGCAGCCGCTCGCGCGCCTCGTCGACGCCGCCGACATCGTCCCAGCCGATCGTCGGCGCCTGCACCATCACCTCGCGCATCGCCGACGGCTGGACCCGCTTCAGCGCCTCCTCGAAATCCTTGCGGGTCACCGAGAGCGTGTCGAGCACCTCGTGCGGGATCGTCCCTTCCTCGAGGTTGAGCTTCGGCATGATCCGCCGCACCGCCTCGATCGCCGCCTCGCGGACCAGGGCGGCGAGGTCGGCGCCGACGAAGCCGTAGGTCTGACGGGCGAGGCCGGCGACGTCGATATCCTCGGCAAGCGGCATGCCGCGGGTGTGGATGGCGAGAATCTCGCGGCGGCCGCCCTCGTCCGGCACGCCGATGACGATCTCGCGGTCGAAGCGGCCTGGGCGGCGCAGCGCCTCGTCGATCGCCTCCGGCCGGTTGGTCGCCGCGATCACCACCAGATTCTGGCGCGGCTCCAGCCCGTCGAGCAGGCTCAGCAATTGCGCGACCAGCCTCTTCTCGGTTTCGCCCTGGACCTGGCCCCGCTTGGGCGCGATCGAATCGATCTCGTCGATGAAGACGATCGAGGGCGCGGCCTGGGAGGCCTCCTCGAACAATTCCCTGAGGCGCTTCTCGCTCTCGCCATAGGCCGAGCCCATGATCTCCGGGCCGGCGATATGGAAGAAGTTGGCGTCGCTTTCGTTGGCGACCGCGCGAGCGAGGCGGGTCTTGCCGGTCCCTGGCGGGCCGTGGAGGAGAACGCCGCGCGGCGGGTCGACGCCGAGACGCTCGAAAATCTCGGGGTAGCGGAGCGGCAGCTCGACCAGCTCGCGAAGCTGGTCGATCGTCGTCCCCATGCCGCCGAGATCGTCATAGGTGACGTCGGCGCGGCGCGTCTCCTTGGCCTCGGTATATTCGGGGCGGAGCTCGATCTCAGTATTGGCGTCGATATGGACGATGCCCTTGGGCGTGGTCGAGACGACGACGAGGCGGATTTCCTGCAGCGCGAAGGCCGGCGCGGTCAGCATCTGCCTGAGCTCGGGCGGGATGTCGCCGCGCGGCATCTGCTGCTGGCCGTGGGTGGCGACGACGTCGCCGGCGGTGACCGGCTTCATCCCGAAGCTGCGCTTCAGCGCATGGGCGGAGCCGTGCAGCCGCAGATTGCGCTGGGCGGGCGCGAACACGACGCGCTGCGCCGGCTTCGATTCGGCCTTGCGGATCTCGACGAAATCGCCCGAGCCGATCTCGGCATTGGCGCGCTGCAGCCCGTCGAGGCGGATGATCTCCAGGCCCTCGTCCTCCGGATAGGGGCCGACCGCGCGCGCCGGCGTGGTCCTCTTGCCGGAAAGCTCGACGACGTCGCCCTCGGCGAGGCCCATCTCGGCCATCAGCGCGCGCGGCAGCCGGGCGATGCCGCGGCCGCTATCCTCGGGCCGCATGGTCGCGACCTGGAGGCGCCTCGCTTTGCGTTCTTCGTCAGCCATCGGCGTCTCCCGGAGAAGCGCTCCACATAGGGACGCGCCACGGCCGGTCAAACGCGGGATGAGAAAAAAGGGGCCGATCCGAAGACCGGCCCCTGAAAGTTTTTAGGAGAGGATGCCTGAAAGGCAGGCCCGTTTTTGCGCTTGCACAATTTTTGTGCAAGTGCGAAGAAAGCGGCCACGAGTGCAAGAAATGCACCTGCGGAAGCCCGGTTTTCCGGGTGGAGATGGAGAGCGAGATGATGTGCACCGCACAACAATCGCGCACATTGCCATGAAAAGGCTGCCGCCTTTGACCGCGGTCGAGGCGTTCGTCCAGGCCGCGCGGCTCGGCTCGGTCAAGGCCGCCGCCGAGGCGCTTTCCCTCTCGTCGCCGGCGCTGACGCGCCGCATCCAGGCGCTCGAGCGCCATGTCGGCCGGCCCTTGTTCGAGCGGCGGCACCAGGCGGTCCATCTCAACCCGGACGGCGAGCGCCTGCTCGCCGAGATCGGGCCCGCGCTCGACGAGCTCGGCGACGCAATGGAGCGCGCGCACGGCAATGCCGAATTGCTGCGCCTGCGGCTCGGCGTGCTGCCGCTTTATGCCTCGCACGTGCTGATGCCGCGGCTCGGCGAGCTGCGCGGCCTGCACCCGGATCTCCACATCGATCTCGACACGCGGCCGCATGCGCTGGCCAGGCTGGATGAGGGCCTGGATGCCGCGATCGTTCTCGGCCGGGAGGTGGACCCGACGCTCTATTCGCATCGCCTGGTCCGCAATCGGGTGATCGCGATCGGCAGGCGGGACGCGCACGGCATGACCGACCCGCATCAGCTCGCCGACGCGACCGTGCTTCTCCACCGCGACCTTCCCGAAGCGTTCGAGGAATGGTGCGAGGCGGCCAGCGTGACCGGCCTCGTCCCGGCGACGATCGACCTGTTCGATTCGGGCCAGCTCATCCTCGACGCCGCCGCCCAGGGGCTCGGCATCGCCTTCATGTTCGAGATGCACATCGAAGGCGCCCACGATGCGCGCCTCGCCCGCCTGTTCGGAATCTCGGCGGAGAGCGCTTATGCCTATTGGTTCGCCTGCCGCCGCTCGTCTCTGAGCCGCCGCCCGCTCCGGCTGTTCCACGACTGGCTCGTCGAAGGCGCGCAGGCCTGAATTTTCCTCCCTGCCCGCGCAGCGCATGGGAAGGAAAGGAGCCAGTGTCCGGACCCTAGGCTGTATTGACATTCAGGCTTCAGGCCCTCCCCTTGAGGGGGAGGGTTGGGAGGGGGTGTCGAGCGGCTGAGGGTTTAGCGACGAACGCCGAACCCCCTCACCCCAACCCTCTCCCCGCCGGGGAGAGGGGGCAGTTAAGCGCTCGCTGAATGTCGATACAGCCTAGTCCTTGATGTTGCCGACCAGCCTGCGCACCGTCGCGCGGGGCAGGAAGCGGCTCATATTGGCGGTGGCCTTGTTGGCCCAGCCGGGGACCACCACCGCCTTGTTGCGGTCGAGCCCGTCGAGCCCGGCGCGGACGACCGTGTCTGCCGGCCGCTTCATCCGCTCCAGCGTCGCGCTGCGCGACTCCGCCACCTCGGAGAATTCGCTCTCGGTCGGCCCGGGGCAGAGCGCGCTGACCCTGATCCCAGTCCCCTTGAGCTCGTGGTGCAGGGCCTCGGTGAAGGACAGGACGAAGGCCTTGCTCGCATAATAGACCGCCATGTTGGGCCCGGGCACGAACGCCGCGGTCGAGGCGACGTTCAGGATCGCGCCCGCGCCCCGCGCCCGCATCGCCGGCAGGACCAGGTGGCAGAGCTCGACCAGGGTGCGGACGTTGAGCGCGATCATCTCGTCCAGCCGCTCGAGCGGCCGGTCCGCGAACTTGCCGGCGAGGCCGAAGCCGGCATTGTTGATCAAGGTGCCGACGCTCAGCCCCTCCGCTTCGATCTCGGCGATCAGGCTCGCGGCCGCGCCCTCCTCGGCAAGGTCCGCGGCGAGGATCAGCGGCAAGCCGCCGATCTCCGCGGCAAGCGCTTCCAGCCGGTCGCGGCGGCGGGCGACGAGCACGAGGGCCTCGCCGCGCCTCGCGCATTGCCGCGCGAACTCCGCGCCGATGCCCGCCGACGCGCCGGTGATCAGGGTGACCGGGCGGCTCGCGGCGGGGGCCATGCTCAGTCCCTCAAGCTTGCCTTGACAATCCGGCCGGGCTCGCGCGGCGGCTCGCCTTTGGGGAGCGCGTCGACATGCTCCATCCCTTCGACGACCTCGCCCCAGACCGTGTACTGGCCATCGAGAAAGCCGCAATCCTCGAAGCAGATGAAGAACTGGCTGTTGGCGCTGTTCGGGTTTTGCGAGCGGGCCATCGAGGCGGTGCCGCGGACGTGCGGCTCGCGGCTGAACTCGGCCGGGAGATCGGGCTTGTCGGAGCCGCCCATGCCGCTGCCGGTCGGGTCACCGCCCTGGGCCATGAAGCCCGGGATGACGCGGTGGAAGACGACATCGTCGTAAAAGCCTTCCGCGGCCAGCTCCCTGATCCGCGCGACATGCTGGGGCGCGAGATCGGGCCGCAGCCGGATCACGACGTCGCCGCCGCTGTCGAGGTTGAGCACGAGCATATTCTGATCGTCGGCCATCGGGGTCTCCTTTTGCCGCGCGGCTTAGGCTCCACATATCGACAGGGCAATAACTCACGCCTAGGAAGCCCCGACCCAATTGCGTGGCAGGAGACGAGCGATGAGCGAGAGCGACATCCCCCTGCCCGAAGCGGAAGCGGAGGAGGCGGTCGTCGCCCCGGCCGAAAGCCGCCACGACGAGGACGACCGGCTGAAGACCGACTTCGTCGAGGAGGTGGTCGCGCGGGCCGAGGCCGGCGACGCCGAGGGCGTCCGCGCCCTGGTCGAGCCGCTCCATCCCGCCGACATCGCCGATCTGTTCGAGCTGGTCGACAGCGAGGAACGGCGCGCGCTCGCCGCGGCGATGGCGGACATGCTCGACGGCGACGTCCTCGCCGAGATGAACGACTGGGTGCGCGAGGAATTGCTCGACGCGCTCGAGCCGCACCAGGTCGCCGAGCTCGCCGGCGAGCTCGAAACCGACGACGCGGTCGCGATCATCGAGGACATGGAGGAGGAGGAGCAGCGCGCGGTGCTCCGCGCGCTCGACCCGGACGACCGCGCCGCGATCGAGGAAGCGCTCTCCTATCCCGAGGAATCGGCCGGCCGGCTGATGCGGCGCGATGTCGTCGCCGTGCCCGAGCATTGGAGCGTCGGCGACGTCATCGATTTCCTGCGCTCGGGCGAGGACCTCACCACCGATTTCTGGGAAGTGTTCGTCGTCGATCCGGCCCACCGCCCGGTCGGCACCTGCCTGCTCTCCTGGATATTGCGCACCCCGCGGCGGATCGCGGTCGCCGACGCGATGAAGCGCGAGCAGACCCTGATTCCGGTCGACATGGACCAGGAGGAAGTCGCGCTCCGCTTCCAGAAATATGCGCTCATCTCGGCCGCGGTCGTCGATCAGGGCGGGCGCCTCGTCGGGATGATCACCGTCGACGACGTCGTCCACATCATCCAGGAGGAAGCGAGCGAGGACACCCTGCTCCTCTCCGGCGCCGGCACCGAGGGCGACATCAACGAGCCGATCGGCTCGACCGTCCGCCGGCGGCTGACCTGGCTGGTGGTCAATCTCGGCACCGCGATCCTCGCCGCCGCCGTGGTCGGCCTTTTCCAGGGCGAGATTTCGCGGCTCGTCGCGCTAGCGGTGCTGATGCCGATCGTCGCCGGCATGGGCGGCAATGCCGGCACCCAGACGATGGCGGTGACGGTGCGGGCGCTCGCCACCAACCAGCTGACCAGCTCCAACACCCGCCGGATGATCTTCCGCGAGTTCCGGATCGCAGCGGCGAACGGGATCGCGCTCGGCCTGCTCATCGGGATCGGCGTCGCCCTGATCTTCGGCCGCGCCGATCTCGGCACGGTGATCGCGCTCGCGATGCTGATCAACAACCTCATCGCCGGCCTGTCCGGCATCCTGATCCCGGTGACGCTCGACAAGCTCGACATCGATCCGGCCGTCTCCTCGGCGGTGTTCGTGACGATGATGACCGACGTGATGGGCTTCTTCTCCTTCCTCGGCCTCGCCGCCTTGTGGGGGCTGCACGGGTAAATTCGCGCAGAGACGCAGAGGCGCAGAAATGCCTCATCCTGGCCGCGCGGCAACGCCAATCCGTCCGCCGGCATTGATGGATCTACGCTGGAAACGCCGACTCTCCGCGCCTCTGCGTCTCTGCGCGAACCAAGCGGCGTCTCACCCAGGCAATGACCTTGATAGGTCCGTCCGGACTCGCCATTTGCCAAGCGATGCCCCAGCTTCACTTGAGCAAGGTCGCGTTCGCCTGCGCGAGCCTCGATGCGCTCGCCGAGCGCCAGCGCTCGCGGGTGACCGACGGGTTCGTGCCGCTGACCACCCGCTTCATGCCGAAGCGCGCCGACGAGCTGGTCGGCGGCTCGCTCTACTGGATCGTCAAGCACCGGCTGCTCGCCCGCCAGACGATCCTCGGCTTCGCGGCCGGGACGGACGGACGGACGATCGTCCGGCTCGATCCCCTCCTGATCCGGGTCCGCGCGGCGCCGAAGCGCGCCCATCAGGGCTGGCGCTATCTCGCCGCGGCGGACGCGCCGGCCGATCTCGACGGCGAGCCCGACGGGATCGACGCGCTGCCGCCCGCCTTGCTCGGCAAATTAGCGGGCCTGGCCCTGGTTTGAAGGGACGCCGCCGCAGCGCACCTGGTCGGGATTGCTGCCGCTGATCGCGCAGACCGGATGGCCGTAGATGCGGACCGCGCCGACGCCATCGTTGGCCACCGTCGCCGGCCCGTTCACGGTGAGGGCGACGGCGCCGCTGCTTGCCGCGGCGACGGTCGCATTGCGGGCGACGAGACCGGGCGCGGCGAGATCGCCGCTGCCCTGGACGTTGGCGGAGAGGGTGCGCGCGGCGCCGGCAATGTCGAGCCGGCCGGAGCCGATCAAAGCGAGCGACAGCGAATCCACATCGACATGGCTGGCGCGCAGCGTGGCCGCGCCCTCCACGGCGAACGCGACATTGGGCCCGCGCACCAGATCGGTCTCGAACCGCGCGGGCCCGGCCAGCCGCACCCCGCGCAGCGAACGGGTGGCGAGCTCGATCGTGACCGTGCCGGCGGCGGCGGCGCTTGCGCTCCAGGCATTGGCATTGCGGCGGATGCGCAGCACCTGGTCCTGGACCTCGAGGCTCATCCGGTCGAGCGCGAGCGGCGCGCCATGGGCGATCGCGGCGCTCGCCCGCCCCGTCACCAGACGGACGATATAGGGCCCCTCGACGGTGATGCGGTCGAAATCCTCGACCGCATAATGGCGGTCGGCGGCGAAGGCCGGGGCGGCGAGGGCGGCGAGCGGAAGCGCGAGCAAGGCGGGCGGTACGCGGGTCATCGCCGGATCATGGCGGCAAAGCGGGGGAGAGGGAAGCGGCACTGGCGCGAAGGCCGCGCCCGCATTATCTTCGCCTTATGCCTTTGCCCCGCCCCGCCACCCCCCGCGCACTCGTCCAGGATCTGCGCGTCTTCTGGGGATCGCGGCCGCGCGGCCACTGGATCGCCGCCTTGCTCGCTGCGGTGATGACCGGCGGCATCGTCATCGCCTTCCTGATCGATTCGCAAAGCATGGGCGAGACCCGCGAGACGGTGATGTTCGTCAATTCCTGGCCGGCCAGCCGGACCGATGCCGAGATCCGCGCGCAGCAGAAGGCCGACCTCGACGAGCGCACCCGCGCCGAGGCGGAGCATCGCCGCCAGCTGCAGCGGCTCGACCAGAATCTGAACCGGCTCGGCTTTTGAGCGACGCGCGCTGGATGGGGGAAGCGATCGCGCTCGGCGAGCGCGGCCGCGGCCGCAGCGCGCCCAATCCCAATGTCGGCTGCGTCATCGTCAGCGCGGACGAGATCGTCGGCCGCGGCTGGACCCAGCCCGGCGGACGGCCCCATGCCGAGGCGGTCGCGCTCGAGGAAGCGGGCGCCGCGGCGGCGGGCGCGACCGTCTTTGCGACGCTCGAGCCCTGCGCCCATGACAGCGCGCGCGGCCCCGCCTGCGCCGATCTGCTCGTCGCCGCGAAGCCAGCGCGGGTGGTCGTCGCCCTTGCCGATCCGGACCGCCGCACCGACGGCGTCGGCATCGCGCGGCTGCGGGCGGCCGGGATCGCCGTCGAGGTGGGCGTCGGCGCCGAGGAGGCGGCGCGCTCGATGGCCGGCTTCCTCAGCCGGATCCGGCTCGGCCGGCCGTTCGTCACGCTGAAGCTCGCTCTGTCGATCGATTCGATGATCGCGACCGCGGCCGGCGAAAGCCGCTGGATCACCGGCGCCGAGGCGCGCGCCGACACCCATCTGGAGCGCGCCCGCGCCAACATGATCCTGGTCGGGCGCGGCACTTACTATCTCGACAATCCCAGGCTCGACGTCCGGCTCGCAGGGCTGGAGGGCGCATCGCCGCGCCGGGCCCTGCTCAGCGGGGGCGAAGGCGTCGAGGGTTGGGAGATGCTCGCCCGGCCGGAGGACGTGTTCAAGCTGCAGAACGTCAACGATTTGCTCGTCGAAGGCGGCGCCGCCACCGCGACCGCCTTCCTCGCCGCCGATCTGGTCGACCGGCTGCTCCTCTACCGCGCCCCGATCCTGATCGGCGCCGGCAAGGCGGCGGTCGGCGATATCGGCCTCGGCGCGCTCGCGGAGGCGCATGGGCGCTGGCGCCATATCGAGACCCGTCCGCTTGGCAGCGACACGCGCGAAGTCTACGAGCGCACACGAGCATCATCAGGATAAGTGGGAACCGGTTATCCGCCCGGATGATGCGGCAAAAAAGGGAGCTGATGTTCACGGGAATCATCACCGATGTCGGCCGGATCGAGGCGATCGAAACGCGGGGAGACCTGCGCGCGCGGATCGCCTGCGGCTTCGACCTCGCCGACGTCGATCTCGGTGCGTCGATCGCCTGCTCCGGAATCTGCCTGACGGTCGTCGACAAAGGCGACGACTGGTTCGCGGTCGACGTCTCCGCCGAGACGCGGAGCCGCACCGCGCCGGGCCTCTGGGCGGAGGGCGCTTCGCTCAACCTCGAGCGCGCGCTGAAGGTCGGCGACGAGCTTGGCGGCCATATTGTCACCGGCCATGTCGACGGGATCGGCGAGGTGGCCGCGGTCGAGCCGGTCGGCGATTCGCTCCGCGTCGGCATTTTCGCGCCGGCCGAGCTCGCGCGCTATATCGCGCCCAAGGGCTCGATCGCGCTCGACGGCGTCTCGCTGACCGTCAACGAGGTCGAAACGCTCGCCGACGGCGGCGTCGCGTTCAGCGTCAACATCATCCCCCACACCGCCGCCCAGACCAGCTTCGGGGGGATCGCGGCGGGGCGGCGGGTCAATATCGAGATCGACGTCCTTGCCCGCTATCTCGGCCGCATGCTCGACACCCAGCGCAGCGCAATGTGATCCGCTCTTGCCGTTTCACATTTCGCTGTGATACGGCCGTGACATGAGCACCATCCTGATCGACCGCCTCTGCGAGATCGTCTCCGCCGGCGAGATGAGCCGGGCCGGCCTCGCCCGCGCCGCCGGTCTCCATCCGAACTCCTTGCGCAAGCTCGGCGATGCCGACTGGAACCCGACCGCGGACACGCTCGGCAAGCTCGAGAAATTCCTCGCTTCGGGCTCGAGCGGCGCGCTCGCCAGCCCCGAGCAGATCATCGACGAGGCGCGCAACGGCCGGATGTTCATCCTGGTCGACGACGAGGACCGCGAGAATGAGGGCGACCTGATCATTCCGGCCCAGATGGCGACGCCCGACGCGATCAACTTCATGGCGAAGCACGGCCGCGGGCTGATCTGCCTGGCGCTCACGAAGGAGCGGGTCGACCAGCTCGGCCTCCAGCCGATGAGCCGAAGCAACGGCGCCCGGCTCGAAACCGCCTTCACCATCTCGATCGAGGCGCGTGAGGGCGTCACCACCGGCATCTCCGCCGCCGACCGCGCGCGCACCATCTCCGTCGCGATCGACGCCGCCCAGGGGCCGGAGCAGATCGTCTCGCCAGGTCACGTCTTCCCGCTGGTCGCCAGGGACGGCGGCGTCCTCGTCCGCGCGGGCCATACCGAGGCCGCGGTCGACGTGGCCCGCCTCGCCGGGCTCAATCCATCCGGCGTGATCTGCGAGATCATGTCCGAGGACGGCAGCATGGCGCGAATGGACGACCTGTTCGCCTTCGCCCAGCTCCACGGCCTCAGGATCGGCACGATCCGCGACCTCATCGCCTACCGGCTGCGCAAGGACCGGCTGGTCGCGCAGACCGCCGAGGCGCGGTTCGAGAGCCGCTGGGGCGGGACCTGGACCGCGCGGACCTTCCTCGACAAGGCTTCCGGCGAGGAGCAGATCGCCCTGGTCAAGGGTCATGTCGATCCGGCCAAGCCGACCCTCGTCCGGATGCACGCGCTCAGCATCATTCCGGACCTGTTCGCCGAGGCGGGCGCGCGCGCCGGCCTGCTCGAGGGCGCGATGAAGGCGATCGCCGCCGAGGGCGCCGGCGTGATCGTGGTCATCAACCGCCCGATGCCCAACGTCCTGGCCCAAGCGCTGCGGCTGCGCGGCGGCGCGGTCCCGCCCGGCGACGGCGAGCAACTCCGCGATTACGGCGTCGGCGCCCAGATCCTCGCCGAGCTCGGCGTGCACGACATGATCCTGCTCACCAACAGCCACCACACGCCCGTGGCGCTCGGCGGCTACGGCCTCGCCATCGTCGGCGAGCGGCCGATCGCGCTGGAGGACTGAGATGGGAAGGGTCCTGATCGTCGAAGCGCGCTTCTATGCGCATTTGAACGACCTGCTCCTCGCCGGCGCGCGTGCGGCGATCGAAGCCGAAGGCCATGACCATGAGACGATCACCGTGCCGGGCGCGCTCGAAGTGCCCGGCGCGATCGCGCTCGCGGCGGAGAGCGGGCGCTACGACGCCTTCGTCGCGCTCGGCGTGGTGATCCGGGGCGAAACCTGGCATTTCGAGATCGTTGCCGGAGAGAGCGCCCGCGCTTTGATGGCGCTGACCCTCGACGGCCTCGCGATCGGCAACGGCATCCTCACCGTCGAGAACGAGGCGCAGGCGCTCGCCCGCGCCAGGCCGGAGGAGAAGGACAAGGGCGGCGAGGCGGCCAAGGCGGCGCTTGCGATGCTCGTGCTGAAGACGCGCTTCGCCTCGTGACCCTGCCGATCCTGTTCACCCGCAATCTCATCCTCCGGCCGGTCGCCCGGGAGGATTTCGAAGCCTGGGCGGCCTTCCATGAGGACGAGGAGGTGATGCGCTTCCTCGGCGGCACCCAGGTCCGCGCCATGGCCTGGCGCAGCCTCTGCGCGATGGCGGGCGCGTGGACGATACGCGGCTTTTCGATGTTCTCGCTGATCGAGCGGGAGAGCGGGCGCTGGGTCGGCCGGGTCGGGCCCTGGGAGCCCGAGGGCTGGCCGCGCAAGGAGATCGCCTGGGGCCTCGCGCGCGAATATGCCGGGCGCGGCTATGCGCATGAGGCGGCGGTGGCGGCGATCGACTATGCGGTCGACGTGCTCGGCTGGAACGACGTCGCCCATCATATCGATCCCGCCAATGCCCGCTCGATCCGGCTCGCCGAGCGGCTCGGCGCGATCAATCGGGGCCCGACAAAATTGCCGCCGCCGTTCGATCGCCTTCCGGTCGACAATTGGGGGCAGAGCGCCGAGGCCTGGCGCGCGCGCCGTCAGGCCGCTGCTTCCGCCTCCGCAAGCGCCGGATAGTCGACATAGCCCTCCGGCCCCTGGCTGTACCAGGTCGTCATGACGTCATCCTGAAGCGGCGCGGCGCCGCGGAATCGCGCGACCAGATCCGGGTTGGAGATGAACGGCCGGCCGAAGGCGATCGCGTCCGTCTCGCCGCGATCGAGCGCGGCCTGACCGGTGGCGAGCCCATAGTCCGAGTTCAGCACCAGCGGCCCGTCGAACGCCCGGCGGATATAAGGATGGACTGGCGCCACCTCCGCCTTGCCGAACGTGCCCTCGAAGCCCGGCTCGCGAAGCTCGAGAAAGGCGATGCCGATCTCGCCGAGCGCGGTGGCCGCGGCTGGAAACAGGCTGAACGGATCGCTGTCATTGGCGCCCTGGACCTCGCCGTTGGGCGAGAGCCGCACCGCGGTGCGCTCCGGCCCGACCTCGCCCGCCACTGCGCGGGTCACCTCGCTGAGCAGCCGGATCCTGTTCTCGACCGGCCCGCCATATTCGTCGTCGCGCAAATTGGTGCCGTCGCGCAGGAATTGGTCGATCAGATAGCCGTTGGCGCCGTGGATCTGGACACCGTCGAAGCCGGCCGCGCGCGCATTGCGTGCCGCGCGGACATAATCCGCGATCACGCCCGGAAGCTCGTCGCGGCGCAGCGCGCGGGCTTCGTCATAGGGCTGGCGGCCGTCATAGGTGTGCGCCTTGGCCGGCGCCCGCGTCGCCGAGGCCGAGACCGGTGCCTCGCCGCCGAGGAAGGAGGAATGGACGACCCGGCCCATATGCCAGAGCTGGGCGAAGATCCGCCCGCCGGCCGCGTGCACCGCGGCGACGACCGGCTTCCAGCCTTCGACCTGCGCCTCGGTCCAGAGGCCCGGCGCATAAGGCCAGCCGAGCCCCTGACGGCTGATCCCGGTCGCTTCGGTGATGATCAGGCCGGCGTCGGCGCGCTGCGCATAATAAGTCTCCATCAGCGCGGTCGGGACATGGTCGCGGGTCGCCCGGCCGCGGGTCAGCGGCGCCATCAATATGCGGTTCGGGCAGTCGATTGCGCCGAGCTTGATCGGATCGAACAGGGAAGGCATGGCGCCCTTTCAATTTATGCTGCGCTGCGGAAGGATATAAGGGTTGCAAAGTGAAATGCACAACCCGGCGCACCGCTTCGCCTTCGCCGCCCTGATTCTCGCCAACCTTTTCCTCGCCGCCGGACCGTGGATGGTGCGGCTCGCCGACGTCGGCCCGGTCGCCGCCGGCTTCTGGCGGCTCACCATCGCCTTGCCGCTGCTCGCCTTCATCGGCTGGCGCCAGCATCGCGGCCGCCCTTTCCCCGGCTGGCCGACGATCCTGCTGGTCACGCTTGGCGGCCTGTTCTTCGCCGCCGATCTCGCCGCCTGGCATGCGGGAATCCTGCGCACCAAGCTCGCCAACGCCACCCTGTTCGGCAATTTCGCGAGCTTCCTCCTCGCCATTTACGGCTTCGTCCTGCTCGGGCGGCTGCCGCGGGCGGCGCAGCTGCTCGCCTTGCTGCTCGCCGCGATCGGCACCTTCCTGCTGCTTGGGAACAGCTACGAGCTCTCACGCGCCAATTTCGCCGGCGATCTGCTCGCCTTGCTCGGCGGCCTCTTCTACGCCTTCTACCTGATCGCGGTGGATCGGGCGCGCCAGGCGATGCGGTCCTGGCCGGTCCTCGCCCTTGCCACCGCGAGCGGCGCGCTCCCGATCCTCCTGTTCGCGCTCGCGCTCGGCGAGCCGGTGATCCCGCACGACTGGCTGCCGGTGATCGCGCTCTCGATCTCCAGCCAGCTGATCGGCCAGGGCCTGCTCGTCTATGCGATCGGCAACCTGTCGCCGGTCGTCGTCGGCGTCGGCCTGCTCACCCAGCCGATCGCCTCAGCAGCGATCGGCTGGCTCGCCTTTCGCGAGCGGCTGTCCGCGGGCGACGCGATCGGCGCCCTCCTGATCTGCGCGGCCCTGGTGCTGATCCGGCTGCCAGAGCGCGCCGGCGGAGCCCCGTCCGAAGGTTGAAAGCGGCCGGCCCTTCGGCCAGGCTCGGACCTCGCCGGTGGGGGGACAGCAATGCGCAGGCTCGGGATGTTCGCGGCTCTTATCGCCTGGTTCGCCGCCGCGGCGGCGCCGGCGCAGACCGGCGGCTGGGGCCCGGAGCCCTGGCTTGCCGACCTCGCCCAGATGCGCGCCGCGCTCGACGAGAAATATGCCAATCTCGATTGGCTGACCGGCGAGCGCGAGGTGAATGTCGGCGCCCTGTTCGACCGCGCCGCGGCACGCATCCGCCAGGCCAGCGACGACGGGGCGGCACGCGCGGTCTTCGACCGGCTGGTGCAGCGGCTCGGCGACGGCCATGTCGCGATTTCATGGCCTGCCGCGGCGGCGGCGGAGCCGGGCAATGCCGCCGCTGCGCCGCCGCCCACGGGCGCGGCCGGCCTCTGCCGCCGGCTCGGCTACGATGCGCGCCAGGCGGACCAGGGCATCGCGCCCGCGCTGCCGGGATATAGGTCCGTCGAGCCCGGCCAGATGTTCGCGACCGGGATCGTTCCGGCCGGGCGCGAGCGGATCGGGACGCTGCGCATCGGCATTTTCCAGCCGCAGGGCGACCCCGCCTTGTGCGCGGCTGCCGTAGCCGCCTTCGCGATCGATCCTTCGCGGCCGTGCGACGATAGCTGCGCCGATCATATCCTCACCTGGTCCTATCGCCGGATGACCGCCGAGCTCGAGCGGCGGATCGTGCGCCTGCGGCGGGAGGGCGCGACGATCCTGCTGGTCGACCTCGGCGGCAATGAAGGCGGCTCGGAATGGGCCGAAGCAGCGGCCCGGATCGTCAGCCCGGTGTCGCTGACCTCCGAGCGGCTAGCCTTCATGCGGGGCCCGCATTGGGTGCGGCATTGGCAGGCGCTGGCCGCGATGCTGCGGGAGCAGGCCGTCGCCGCGAGCCCCGCCGACCGCGCCCTGCTGCTGCGCTGGGCCGCGGAAGCCGATGCGGCGCGCCGGCAGGCCGAGCCATGCGCCACCGCCGCCGCCTGCCCGCGGCTCGGCCAGGCGGGCTATGCGACCGGGCTGGTCGGCGCATCGCCCGCCGGCGCGCTCTCCGGGCGCGACTGGTCGCCCTATATCTTCTCTCCCGCCCAATATCCCTATCACGACCATGTCTGGACCGGCCCGTTGATCGTGCTCGTCGACCAGGAGACCTGGTCCGCGGCTGAGGAGTTCGCGGCTTTGCTCCAGGACAATCGCGCCGCCATCGTCCTCGGCGCGCGCTCCGGCGGTGCCGGCTGCGGCCATACCGACGGCGGCACGCCGACCATCTTGTCCCACAGCGGCGCCGTGCTGCAGCTTCCCGATTGCGTTCGGCTGCGCGCCGACGGCTCGAACGAGGTGCGCGGCATCGTCCCCGACGTGCCGGTCGGTCTTCGCTATTCGGACGGGAGCCGGCTGAAGGCCGCCCTGCTGAGCGCGGCGCTGCCGCGGGCCGCGGCCGAGGCGCGGGCGCTACACGAACGAGTCGCCCGGCGCCGTCGCTGAACGTGCCGACGATCCTTTCTTGCATCCCTTGCCCGCGCCGATCATTCTGCCGCCGATGATCCAGCCGATCGACATGACCCTCGACGAATTGCGCGACGCGCTGGCGCCGCGTCTCGCCGCCAATGCCGCGTTCGACGGCTGGAGCGAGGCCGCGGTCGCGATGGCGGCGGCCGAGCTCGGCGTCCCCGCCGACCGTGCCCGGCTCGCCTTCCCCAATGGGCCGATGCAGATGATCGATGCCTGGTTCGACGCGATCGACCGGGGGATGCTCGCCGCCTTTCCGTCCGAACGGATCGCGGCGCTGAAGGTGCGCGAGCGGATCCGGGAGCTGGTCCTGTTCCGGCTCGAGAGAATCGCGCCGCAGCGCGAGGCGCTTCGCCGCGCGCTCTCGGTGCTCGCAATGCCGGCCAACGCGCTCGACGGCGCCCGGCTCGCCTGGCGCAGCGCCGACCGGATCTGGCGGCTCGCCGGCGACACGGCGACCGACTTCAACCATTATTCCAAGCGCGGCCTCCTGATCGGCGTCTATGCCTCGACCAGCCTCGTCTTCCTCGACGACCAGAGCGAAGGCCTTGCCGACACCAAGGCCTTTCTCGACCGCCGGATCGAGGACGTGATGCGCTTCGAGAAGGCCAAGGCGCGCTGGCGCGGCGGCAATCGCTACCGCCCCTCGCTCAGCCGCTTCCTCGGGCGGCTCCGTTACCCGGCGGTTTGACGCCGCCCCTCCGCGGGAGCCATCCCGCTATTGATAATCAGTCGCAACGAGGCTAGGCCCGGCCCGTACATCTTTCGCCGCGGGGCGCCATGTTCGATTCTCTGTTCCGCCTGAGGCGGCTGTTCCTTTCGCTCCTGCTCGCCGCCTGCTTCCTCGCTCCGGCCGCGGCGCGCGCCGACGATGCCCAGGTGCAGACCGCCTGGCGCCTGCTCGATTACATGTCGGTCGACTATCGCGGCGCGGTCCGCCCCGACGGCGCGATCATCAGCGCGAGCGAGTTCGCCGAGATGCGCGAATTTTCGGGCTCGGTCGCCCAGCGCATCGCCGCGCTTCCCGCCAACCCGCAGCGCGCGGCCCTGGTCGCCGAAGCGCGGCAATTCGCCGCCGCGGTGGACGCGCACGTCCCGCCCGACGAGATCGAGCGCCGCGCCCACGGCCTCGCCGGCCGGCTGCTCGGCGCCTATCCGGTCCCGCTCGCGCCGCAGCGCGTGCCCGATCTCGAGCGCGGCGCCAGGCTCTATGCCGAGAATTGCGCCGCCTGCCACGGCGCCACCGGCCATGCCGACACGGCGATGGCGCGCCAGCTCGAGCCGCACCCGATCGCCTTCGCCGACCGCGACCGCGCCGGCCATCGCAGCCTGTTCGGCCTCTATCAGGTGATCAGCCAGGGGCTGGAAGGGACGCCGATGCAAAGCTGGGCGCAATTGCCGAGCGAGGACCGCTGGGCGCTCGCCTTCACCGTCGGCCGCTTCGCCTATCCCGATTCGCTCGCCAAGGACGGCGCCGATCTCTGGCACGACGATCCTTCGCTCCATGCCCGCATCCCCAATATCGAAGCGCTCGCCGGGCTCACTCCCGACGCGCTCGCCCAGCAGATCGGGCCCGAGCGCGCCGCCGCGCTGACCGCCTTCCTGCGCGCGACGCCCGGGGCGGTGATGCAGCGCCCGGGGGCGCAATCGCTCTCAGTCTCGCGCGACCTGCTGGCGCAGAGCCTCGCCGCTTATCGCGCCGGCGACCGCGACCATGCCGGCGAGCTTGCGCTCGCCGCCTATCTCGACGGCTTCGAGCCGGTCGAGGGCGTGCTCAATGCCCGTGACGCGAGCATCGTCGCCCGGGTCGAGGCCGGGATGGGCGCGCTCCGGGCCGCGATCCACGACGGCGCCCCGGTCGCCGACGTCGTGCGCCGCAATGCCGAGATGCAGGGCCTGTTCGACGAGGCCGAGCGGGCGCTCCAGCCGCAGGCCAGCGGCGGCGCCTCGGTCTTTTTGGGCGCGCTCGCCATCCTGCTGCGCGAGGGGCTGGAGGCTTTGCTCATCGTGGTCGCGATGATCACCTTCCTGATCCGCGCCGAGCGTCGCGACCTGCTGCGCTGGGTCCATGTCGGCTGGGTGGGCGCGCTCGCCGCCGGCTTCGCGACCTGGTGGGCGGCGACCACCTTCATCACCATTTCGGGCGCCGGCCGCGAGCTCACCGAAGGCTTCGGCTCGCTGCTCGCCGCCGCGGTGCTGCTGTTCGTCGGCATCTGGATGCACGGCAAGGCCCAGGCCGGCGCCTGGCAGGCCTATGTGAAGGAGAAGCTCGACAAGGCGCTCAGCCACGGCTCGAACTGGTTCCTGTTCGGCCTCGCCTTCATCGCCGTCTATCGCGAGGCGTTCGAGACGATCATCTTCTTCGCGGCCCTGGGCGAGCAGGGCGAGGGCCTCGCGCTGGCCGGCGGCATCGCCGCCGCGGCGGCCCTGCTCGGGCTGGTCGCCTGGGCGATGCTGCGGTTCAGCGCGAAGCTGCCGATCGCCAAATTCTTCGCCTACAGCTCCTGGCTGATCGCATTGCTCGCGGTGGTGCTCGCCGGCAAGGGCTTCGCGGCGCTCCAGGAATCGGGGATCGTCGGGGTGACGCCCTTGCCCGGCTTCCCGCGCAGCCTGATGCTCGGCATCTTCCCGACCGCGCAGACGATGGGCGCGCAGGCGATCACCATCCTTCTCCTCGTCCTCGGCTATTTCGTCGTGCACCGCCGGCCGGCCGGCACCGCCGCCGCCTGACGCTTGGCGGGCGGGGCGGCTTGGCTTATGCCGGGCGTTCGACTTTCAGGAGGATGAGATGGCGGGCGTGAACAAGGTGATTCTGGTCGGCAATCTGGGGGACGACCCGGAGGTGCGCTCGCTGAACAATGGCGGCGAGGTGGTGAACATGCGCGTCGCGACCTCCGAGAATTGGAAGGACCGCGACGGCAATCGCCAGGAGCGGACCGAATGGCACCGCGTGGTCATCTTCAACGAGAATCTCGGCCGCGTCGCCAAATCCTATCTGAAGAAGGGCTCGAAGGTCTATCTGGAGGGCCAGATCCAGACCCGCAAATGGCAGGACCAGTCGGGCGCCGACCGCTATTCGACCGAGATCGTGCTGCAGCGCTTCCGCGGCGAGCTCGTCCTGCTCGACAGCCGCGGCGGCGGTGGCGGCGGGTTCGGCGGCGGCGACGATTATGGCGACAGCGGCGGCAATGATTTCGGCGGCTCCCGCCCGCAATCGCGGCCGGTCCCGGCTTCGTTCGACAGCGACCTCGACGACGACGTGCCATTCTGACGGCTGCGCGCCGTGGCGCGCTGCCGTCACCCCGGCGAAGGCCGGGGTCTCGTGGCCGTAGCACCGTGCCCTACCGGCCTGAGATCCCGGCTTCGCCGGGATGACGTCACTTCCCCAATTTGTCCTTAAGCCCCGCAAGCGCCCCGAACGGCCCAGCTTCCTCCTCGCTCTTCACGCCCGCCGCGCGCAGCGCCTCCTCGGCGCCCGGCGCGCGGGGATACGGGTCGAGGTTGAGCAGAAGCGTCTCGGCGACCGCCTCCCCGGCGTCGATCGACCCGCGATCGTAGAAGACCACGTCGAGCTCCTCCTCGCCGAGCTCGATCTCCTCCTCCGGCGTCTCCGTCTCGGGCTGCGGCCGGAAGGTCAGGGCGAAGGGAAGGTCGAGCTCGGCGGTCAGCGGCTCGCCGGTCGCGGCGCAGGCCTGGACGACCTTGGCGCTGAGCCTTCCCGCCAGCGCGACCTCGTCCCCTTCGCGGCTGAAGCTGAGCTCGGCAGCGAGCCGGTCGATCGCAAGCAAGCCGAAGCGGCGGGCGAGATTGATCCGCTCGACCGCCTCGGCCTCGATGGCGAGGGCGCGCGGCCGCTCCCCGATCGTGTCGATCCGCACCGGGCGGCTGAACTCGGGCGCGGTCATGCGAGGCTGCCGCCGATGAGGCTTTCCAGGGAGGCTCCGCCGAGACGCCCGGCGAGGCGTTCGAGCCGGCCGGCGACCGCGGCGAGCGCGGCTTCGGAAGGCGGCGAATCGTGGAAGATGTTGCGGCGGACCGCGTCGGCGAAGGAGCCGGCGGGGCGCACGGCCCGGAAGGCGGCGAGGCGGCCGCCGAGCGCGCTCATCATCCGCCCGACATGCTTGCCGACCACATAGTCGCCGATGCCGATCTGCCGCAGGCTCGCATCCATGTCGTCGACGAAGGTCTCGGTGAGCAGGATTTCGGGCGCGTGCCCGGCCTCCCCCTCCGCTTCGAGCCGCAGCAGGACCAAGGCGGTCACCGCCGCGATCACGTCGAAGCGACCGTCGATCGTGTCGGGCACGCCCCCCTCGCGATACCAGAATGGATCGCGGCCCTCGGCGACGATCGCCCGATAGAGCGGCGCCAGCGCTGCGCGCTGCCTGGCCTGGGGGAAAAGACGCTGGAGAAAGGACAAGCTGCCCCTCGGAATTCTGCTGTGGCTTGCGCCGGTTGGGCGATGTTCATATTGGAAAGGCTAGTCAAGTCCGGCGGCCGCCATGGGCGGCGTCGCTTCGGGCGATCGGGAGAACAGATTCGATGAGCTTGGCCAAGGGTCCCCGCGCCCTTCTGTGCGTTGCCTTCGGCGCGATGCTGACCGCGGGCTGCGCCCGCATCGTCGACCATCAGGGCGTCCTGCTCGACGAGCAGCTGGTCGATGCGATCCAGCCCGGCGTCGACACGCGCGATTCGGTGGTGGGCACGCTCGGCCGGCCGAGCTTCGTCGGCCAGTTCGACCAGCACGACTGGTATTACGTCTCGCGCAACACCCGCCAGCTCGCCTTCAACATGCCGCACCCCTCGGCGACGACCATCCTCCACCTCCATTTCGACGATGCCGGCAACGTCCAGAGCGTGAACCGGACCGGGTTGGAGCTGGTCTCGAACATCACCCCGAGCAACGACAAGACGCCGACGCTCGGCAGCCATCGCAGCCTCTTCCAGGAGCTGTTCGGCAATATCGGCGCGGTCGGCCAGCAGGGCCAGCACGCCCCGACGACGGACAATCCCGACGGGAACTAGCTCTGAGCTGGCATTGCCGTCCCGTTCGCGGCTTGGACCCTATTGAACGACTCGGCCCGCCGCGAGCACGGCGAGGGTGACCAGGTCCGAGGCGCTCGCCGACATCGGCGCGATCTGGACCTGCTTCTCCATGCCGACCAGCATCGGCCCGATCACCGCGTCGCCGCCCAATTCCTTCAAGAGCTTGGCGGAGATGTTGGCGGTCTGCAGCCCCGGCATGACCAGGACGTTGGCCGGTCCGGTGAGGCGCATGAACGGGTAGATGCGCTGCATCGCCGGATCGAGCGCGACGTCCGGCGACATTTCGCCTTCATATTCGAAATCGACGTCGTCGCGCCCGTCGAGCAGTTTCACGCCCTCGCGGATGCGCTCGAGGAAGCTGCCTTCGGGATTGCCGAAATTGGAATAGGAAAGGAAGGCGACGCGCGGCTCGTGGCCCATCCGCCGCGCGATCTCGGCGGTCTGGATCGCGATCTCGGCGAGCTGCTCGGCGGTCGGCCGCTCGGTCACCGTGGTGTCGGCGATGAACACGGTGTGGCTCTGGCCGACCATGACGTGGACGCCGAACGGCGTGATCCCCGGCTTGGGATCGAGCACGCGGCGGATCTGGCGGAAGGCCTGGGCGTAAGGCCGGGTGACGCCGGTGATCATGACGTCGGCCTCGCCGGCGGCGAGCAGCAGCGAGGCGAAGATGTTGCGGTCCTGGTTGACGATCCGCTCGAGCTCGCGGTGGAGATAGCCGCGCCGCTGCAGGCGCTGGTAGAGATAGTCGGCGAGCTCCGGCACGCGCGGATGGTTGCGGCTGTTCAGCACCTCGAAGCTGTGCGGATTTTCGACGCCGAGGTCGCGGAGCCGGTCGTAGACGTCGTCGCGGCCGACCAGCAGGGGAATGCCGTAGCCGCCGTCGCGGAAGGCGATCGCGGCCCGCAGCACGACATCCTCCTCCCCTTCCGCGAACAGCACGCGGCGCGGATTGGCGCGGGCGGCATCATAAGCGAGGGTCAGCACCGAGGTGGTGGGATTGAGCCGCGAGCGGAGCGCGGTGCGATAAGCCTCCATATCCTCGATCGGCCGCTGCGCGACGCCCGAATCCATCGCCGCCTGCGCCACCGCGGCAGGCACGATCTCCATCAGCCGCGGGTCGAACGGGGCCGGGATGATGTAGTCGGCGCCGAAGCTCTGCGCCTTGCCGCCATAGGCCGCGGCGACCTCCTCCGGCACCTGCTGGCGGGCAAGCTCGGCAAGCGCGTTGGCGGCGGCGATCTTCATCTCCTCGTTGATCGTCGTCGCCCGCACGTCGAGCGCGCCGCGGAAGATGAAGGGGAAGCCAAGCACGTTGTTGACCTGGTTCGGATAGTCCGAGCGGCCGGTGGCGACGATCGCGTCCGGCCGCGCCGCCTTGGCATCGGGCGGGGTGATCTCCGGATCGGGATTGGCCATCGCGAAGATGATCGGCTTCTTCGCCATGTCCCTGACCATTTCGGGCTTCAGCGCGCCGGCGGCCGAAAGACCGAAAAAGGCGTCGGCGCCCTTCAGCGCCTCGGCGAGCGTGCGTGCCTCGGTGTTCACCGCATGGGCCGACTTCCACTGGTCGAGCCCTTCGCGGCCTTGGTAGATCACGCCCTTGCGGTCGCACATGATGACATGGTCGTGCGGCACGCCCATCGCCTTGATGAGCTCGGTGCAGGCGATCGCCGCCGCGCCGGCGCCGTTCACCACCAATTTGATGTCCTTCAATTTGCGCCCGGTGAGGTAGCAGGCGTTGATCAGCCCGGCCGCGCTGATGATCGCGGTGCCGTGCTGGTCGTCGTGCATGATCGGGATGTTCATCCGCTCGCGCAGGGTCTGCTCGATGATGAAGCATTCGGGCGCGGCGATGTCCTCGAGGTTGATGCCGCCGAAGCTCGGCTCCATCAACGCGACCGCCTCGATGAACTTGTCCGCATCCTCGGTGTCGAGCTCGATGTCGATCGAATCGACGTCGGCGAAGCGCTTGAAGAGGACCGCCTTGCCCTCCATCACCGGCTTGGCCGCGAGCGCGCCGAGATTGCCGAGGCCGAGGATCGCGGTGCCGTTCGAGATCACCGCGACGAGGTTGCCCTTGGCGGTGTAATCGTAGGCGAGGCCGGGCTTCTCGGCGATCGCGCGGACCGGCACCGCGACGCCCGGCGAATAAGCGAGGCTGAGGTCGCGCTGGGTCGCCATCGGCTTGGAGGCGATGATCTCGATCTTGCCCGGCCGCCCCATCGCATGGAATTCGAGCGCCTCGGCTTCCGAGAATTTGACGTTGCTGCCTTCGCTCACGCGCCTCTCCCTGTTTTCCAGACACGCTTAGGACTCAAGCCGTGACGGAGGCAAGGCAAAGCCTTAACACCGCTCCATGGCCACGAAGTTGAATCCGGATGCGCAGGCGACGCCGATGATGGCGCAATATCTCGCGCTGAAGGCCGAGGCCGAGGGCTCCCTGCTCTTCTACCGGATGGGCGACTTCTTCGAATTGTTCTTCGAGGATGCCAGGGTCGCGGCCGCCTGCCTCGACATCGCGCTGACCGCGCGGGGCGAGCATGACGGCGCGCCGATCCCGATGTGCGGGGTGCCGATCCATGCGGCCGAGGCCTATCTCGCGCGGCTGATCAAGGCCGGCCACCGCGTCGCCATCGCCGAGCAGATCGAGAGCCCGGCCGAGGCGAAGAAGCGCGGCGCCAAATCGGTGGTCAATCGCGCGATCGTCCGCGTGGTGACCGCCGGGACGCTGACCGAGGAAGCCCTGCTCGATTCCCGCGCCGCCAATTGGCTGGTCGCGGTTGCCAGGGCCGGCGAGCGCTACGGGATCGCCGCCGCCGACGTCTCGACCGGTCGCTTCGAGCTCGCCTCGATCGCGCCCGCCGCGCTCGACGCCGAGCTGGCGCGGCTCGGCGCCGCCGAGATGATCGCCTCCGAGCCGCTGCCGAGCGCCGGGGCCGAGATCCGCAAGGCCGGGTTCGACAGCCTCGCCGCCGAGCGGCGGCTGAAGGAAAGGTTCGAGGTCGCCACGCTCGACGGCTTCGGCCAGTTCGATCGCGCCGCCTTGTGCGCCGCCGGGGGACTGCTCGCCTATCTCGACGAGGTCGCCCGCGATTCGCTGCCCTTTCTGCGCCCGCCGGCCTTGCGGAGCGCCGGCGATCATATGCTGATCGATGCGGCGACCCGCGAGAGCCTCGAGCTCACCGTCTCCGCCTCCGGCTCCCGCGCCGGCAGCCTGCTCGCCTCGGTCGACCGCACCGTCACCGGCGCCGGCGCGCGGCTGCTCGCCGCCGATCTCGGCGCGCCGTTGCTCGATCGCGCGCGGATCGAGGCGCGGCTCGATCTCGCCGCCTTGTTCGAGGGCGATTCGGGGCTGCGCGACTGGCTGCGGCGACAGCTTCGCGCCCTCCCCGATCTCGGCCGCGCGCTCGGCCGGCTGGTCGCGGGGCGGGGCAGCCCGCGCGACCTCGGCCAGCTTCGCGACGGTCTCGACGAGGCACGCCGGCTGCACGACCGCCTGGCCCGGATCGACGAGCCGCCCGCTTTGCTCGCCGCGCTGCTGCCGACGCTGACCGGCCATGGCGCGCTCGTCGATCTGCTCGTGCGCGCCCTGGTGCCTTCGCCGCCGATCGACGCGAGCCAGGGCGGCTATATCGCCGAAGGCTATGACGAGGCGCTCGATGCCCTGCGCGCCGCCGGCGGCGAGGGCCGGCGCGCGATCGCCGCGCTCGAGGCGCGCTATCGCGGCCAGACCGGGATCGCGACCCTCAAGATCCGCCACAACAATGTGCTGGGCTTCCATATCGAGGTGCCGGCGAAGAATGCCGACCGGCTGATGGCCGCCGATTCGGGCTTCACCCACCGCCAGACCCTGGCCGGAGTGGTCCGCTTCAACGCGCCCGATTTGCACGAAGAGGCGCAGAAGGTCACCCAGGCGGGCAATCACGCCCTCGCCGCCGAGGCCGCCCATTTCGAGGCGCTGACCGAGGCGGCGCTCGAGCAGGCCGAGCCGATCGCGGCGACCGCGGACGCGCTCGCCAGGCTCGACGTCGCCGCCGCTTTGGCGGAGCGCGCCGCGGAGGGGGGCTGGTGCCGGCCGCTCTTCGCCGAGCAGGTCTGCTTCGAGGTCGAGGCCGGCCGCCATCCGGTGGTCGAGGAGGCCCTGCGCGCGAGCGGCGCCCGCTTCGTCGCCAACGATTGCGGCCTGTCGGAAGACTCGCGGCTCTGGCTGGTCACCGGCCCCAATATGGGCGGCAAGTCGACCTTCCTGCGCCAGAACGCCCTGATCATCCTGCTCGCCCAGGCCGGCTCCTACGTGCCGGCGGCGCGGGCCAGGCTCGGCCTGGTCGACCGCTTGTTCAGCCGGGTCGGCGCCTCGGACAATCTCGCCCGCGGCCGCTCGACCTTCATGGTCGAGATGGTCGAGACCGCGGCGATCCTCGCCCAGGCGAGCGCCCGAAGCTTCGTGATCCTCGACGAGGTCGGCCGCGGCACCTCGACCTATGACGGGCTCGCCATCGCCTGGGCGGTGGTCGAGGCGATCCACGACCGCTGCAGATGCCGCTGCCTGTTCGCGACCCATTATCACGAGCTGACCCGCCTCGCCGAGCGGCTCGACGCGCTCTCGCTCCACCATGTCCGCGCCCGCGAGTGGAAGGGCGACCTCGTCCTGCTCCACGAGGTCGCGAGCGGGCCCGCCGACCGCTCCTACGGGATCGCGGTCGCCAAGCTTGCCGGGCTGCCGCCGCCGGTGCTCGCCCGCGCCAAATCGGTGCTCGCCAAATTGGAGGAAGGCCGCGCCGCGACCGGCGGCATCGCCGCCGGCCTCGACGATTTGCCCCTGTTCGCCGCGACGATCGCCGAGGAAGCGAGGCCCGACCCGGTCCACGAAGCGCTGGGCAGGATCGAGCCGGACAGCCTGGCGCCGCGCGAGGCGCTGGAAATCCTCTACATGCTGAAGCGGCTGCAGGCCGAGGGCGGCGGATGACCCTCGCAATTCCCCATCAGCGCGAGATCGTCGACCGGCGCGAGATCGGCGAGCGGCTTGCCGGCGCGAGCCGCAAGCAGGCGGCCGAGATATTGAAGGACGCGCTCGCCGCCGGCCGCGCCGAGATCGCGCGCCGGCTCGAGGAACGGCCCTATGCGGGCACGGAGGCGGCCCAGGCCTATGCCTTCCTCGCCGACCAGATATTGCGGCTCGCCTTCGACTATGTGACCCTCCAGCTCCACCGGCGCGGCAATGCGACCACCTCGGAGCGGCTGCTGATGCTCGGCGTCGGCGGCTATGGCCGGGGCGAGATGGCGCTCCATTCGGACGTCGACATCGCCTTCGTGACGCCCTGGAAGCCGACCGCCTGGACCGAAAGCGCGATCGAGGCGATCCTCTATCTGCTCTGGGACCTCGGCCTCACCATCGGCCATTCCACCCGCAGCATCGACGAGCTGATCCGCGCGACGCTCGCCGACCAGACGATCCGCACCGCCGTCCTCGAGGCGCGCTACGTCTGGGGCGACGAGGCGCTCTACGAGGAGGTGGCGGGCCGCTTCTGGAAGGAGGTCGTCGCCGGCTCGGTCGCCGGCTTCGTCAAGGAGAAGCTCGACGAGCGCGAGGCGCGGCACAAGAGGATGGGCGACAGCCGCTACGTCGTCGAGCCCAACGTCAAGGAGGGCAAGGGCGGGCTGCGCGATCTCCACGCGCTCTTCTGGATCGGCAAGTTCGCCTATCGCCTGCGCGACGCGAGCGGGCTGGTCGAGGTCGGCCTGCTCTCCGCCGAGGAGCTGCGCCAGTTCCACCGCGCCGAGCGCTTCCTGTGGGCGGTGCGCTGCCATCTTCACCTCGTCGCCGGCCGGGCCGAGGAGCGGCTCACCTTCGACTATCAGCGCGAGATCGCGGCGCGGATGAACTATGCGGACCGCGCCGGCGCCTCGGCGGTCGAGCGCTTCATGCGTCATTATTTCCTGCACGCGAAGATGGTCGGCGACCTCACCGGCATCTTCCTTGCCCATCTCGACGAGAAGTTCGCGCGGCGCGGCCGGCGGATGGGGCTGCCGGCGTTCCGGCGGCGGCCCGGCAAGCTCGCCGGCTTCATGCTCGACCGCGGCCGCCTCGCCATCCCGGACGACGATTTCCTCGCCCAGGATCCGGTGCGGCTGATCCAGATGTTCGCGCTCGCCGACGTCCACGGGCTCGAGATCCACCCGCTCGCGATGCGCGCTGCCGGCCGCTGCGCCAAATTGATCGACGCCGGGATCCGCGCCGACCCGCGCGCCAATGCCCTGTTCCTCGACGTGCTGACCAGCCCCCGCGATCCCGAAACGGTCCTGCGCTGGATGAACGAGGCCGGGGTGTTCGGCCGCTTCGTTCCCGATTTCGGCCGCGTCGTCGCCCAGATGCAGTTCGACATGTACCATCATTATACGGTCGACGAGCATTCGATCCGGGCGATCGGCTTGCTTTCGCGGATCGAGCGCGGCCTGCTCAAGGCCGAGCACCCGCTCGCCACCGCCTTGTTCCGGCGGATCGCCTCGCGGCGGACGCTCTATGTCGCGGTATTGCTCCACGACATCGCCAAGGGGCGCGGCGGCGACCACTCCAAGCTCGGCGCCGAGGTCGCGATGGCGCTTTGCCCGCGGCTCGGGCTCAGCGACGCCGAGACCGAGACCGTGGCGTGGCTGGTCCGCCAGCACCTTTTGATGTCGATCACCTCGCAGCGGCGCGACATCGCCGATCCCAAGACGATCCAGGACTTCACCGACGAGGTGCAGAGCATGGAGCGGCTGCGCCTCCTCTATCTGCTCACTGTCGTCGACATCACCGCGGTGGGTCCGGGCACCTGGAACAGCTGGAAGGGGCAATTGCTGCTCTCCCTGTTCGAGGCCGCCGAGGAGAAGCTCCGGCTCGGCCACAAGCAGAGCGGACGCAAGGAACGGATCGCGGCGACTCAGGACGCCCTGTTCGCGGCGCTCGGCTGGAGCGCCAGCCGCTTCGCGCGGCACCTCTTCCGCCTCTCCGATTCCTACTGGCTGTCCGAGCCGGCGGAGGTGCTTGAGCGCAATGCGCGGCTGATCGACCGGGCCGACCGCGACCCGGCCAGGACGAAGCCGGTCGAGCTCGCCGTGCGGCCCGAGCGCGGCGCCACCCTGGTCAGCGTCTATGCCAAGGACCGTCCGGGCCTCTTCTACCGGCTGGCGGGCGCGATCAGCCTGGCCGGCGGCAACATCATCGACGCCCGCATCCACACCACCAACGACGACATGGCGCTCGACAATTTCCTCGTTCAGGGGATCGGCCGCGGCCCGATCGCCGAGCCGCATCATTTGAAGCGGCTCGAGGCGGCGGTGCTGGAGGCGCTCGCCGGCAAGGAACCTTCGGCCGAGCAGCTTGCCGCGCGCGCGCTGCCGCTCCGCCGCGCGGAAGCCTTCACGGTCCAGCCGGCCGCCTTCGTCGATAACAATGCGTCGAGCCGCTATACCGTGGTCGAGGTCAATGCGCGCGACCGGGCGGGCCTGCTCTTCGAGCTGGCGCGCGCCCTTTCATCGGCGAAGACGGTGATCCGCAGCGCCCATGTCGCGACCCATGGCGAGCGCGCGGTCGACGTCTTCTATCTGACCGACCTCAAGGGCGCGAAGATCGAGGCTCCGACGCAGCTCAGGGCGATCGAGGCGGCATTGCTGAAGGCAGCGTCGCGCGAGCCCGGCGCGGGGCGGAAGGCGGCCTGACGCGAGACACGTCACCCCTGCGAAGGCCGGGATCTCGTGGAGATCATCGAGACCTATTGTCCTGAGACCCCGGGCCTCCGCCGGGGTGACGTTTTGACGAAAAGGCCCCCGCCGTCGCCGGCGAGGGCCATTTCCGATCCGGGCCCGGTCAGAAGCGGAAGCGGCCGGTGATGCCGTAGGTCCGCGGCTCGGCGAGGAAGGCGGAGAAGATCTGCCGCCCGCCCGGGAATTGCGGATCGACGAAGGGGGCGGTGGTCGCGCCCGCCTGGAAGGGCGAGTTGAACGCGACCTGCGCATAATCCTTGTTCAAGAGGTTCTGCGCCCACAATTCCACCGACCAGCGCTCGTGCGGCCCGCGCACGCCGATGCGGGCATTGACCAGGGCATAGCTGTCCTGGTTCTTCTGCGGGAACAGGTCGGAGCCCGTATTGTAATCGTCGGAGACGCGGGCATCGGCATAAAGGAGGCCGCTCAGCCCGCTATTGCCGAGCCGCGGCGTCCAGCTGAACGCGCCGGTGAAAACCAGCAGAGGCGCGTTGGAGAGGCGCTGGCCCGGCAGCTCGCGGAGCGCCGGATCGAGCGGCGCGCCATTCTCGTTGCCGATCAGATTGTTGCGATAGCGGGTGTTGGCATAGGTCATGCCGAGGTTGAGCGACACGTCGCGCATCGGCCGGATCGCGGCCTCGACCTCCACGCCCTGCGAACGGACGCCGTAGGTGACGTCGCCGGGGGCGCAGGCGCCGGTGGTCGCCGCGGCGGCGTTGAAGTTCGCGCCGGCGGCCGAGGCGTTCTGATCGGAATCGGCGAGGTCGCCGCCGACGAGGTTGCTGCAGCCGTTGATCGTCTGGACCAGGAACACCGTGCCGTTGAAGGTATTCAGCTGGAAATTGCGGAAGTCCTGGCGGAACGCGGTGACGTTCAGCGTGATCGGGCCGCGCGAATATTTGACGCCGAATTCGAAGGCGTTGTTGATCTCCGGATCGAACTGGAGATTGCCGACCAGCGCCTGCGCGCCGCCCGGCGTCGCCGCGAACGGGAAGATCGGCGATTTCAGCGCGGAGCGGTCGAGGTTGAAGCCGCCCGCCTTGTATCCGCGCGAATAGCTGCCGTAGATCAGCCAGTCATTGTCCGGCCGGTAGGAGAGGATCGCCGTCCCGGTCCACTCGTCCTCGCTGCGCCGGTCGTTGATCGAGACGCCGTTGAGCTCCGAGGTGGCATTGCCCTGGCAGCCGAGCGCGATCAGCGCCCCGGCGAGCGCCCTGGCGGTGGCGTTCGGGCTCGCCAGATCGTCGAGCACCCGCGCCTGGATCGCCGGGCAGACGGTGTTGTCGTTGCCGAAGGTGGCGTTCAGCCGCTTGCGCTCGTTCGTGTAGCGAAGGCCGACGGTGAAATCGAGCCGGTTGGTTATGTGGAAGATGTTGTGCGTGAAGAAGGCGTAGTTGCGGCTGTTCTGCGAATAGCGATCGAGCGTCGAGCCGAGATTGTTGAGGCCGTCGAGCAAGGCGAAGCTGGCGACGATATCCGGGCCGCTCGCGCCGCTCGCGCCGCCGATCGTGGCCGGGCCGACGCCGGGGATGACGCAGCTCGGGCTGGTCGGCGAGTACAGGCCTGCAAGGCCGCCGCCCGAAATGATGCGGCAGGTGGCGAAGCGGCCATATTGATTGCCGAAGCGCAGATTGTCGGTGAGGTCGAGATCCTCGTTGGCGAAATAGGCGCCGATCAGCCAGTCGAGATGGTTGTTCAGCGCCTCGCCCTGGAGCCTCAGCTCCTGGGTGAAGGTCCTGAACTCGCGGACGACGCCCGGGGCGGCGCGGTAGAGGATGTCGACCGCGCTATAGTCGATGTCGCCCGGCTGGCCGGACGTATAGTCGCGATAGGCGGTGATCGAGGTCAGGCGCGCCCCGCCGAGATCGTAGTCGATCTCGCCGGAGAGGCCCCAGTCCTTGGTGATGCCCTGATAGCTGCGTCCCGGGCTGAGATAGACGTTGCGGCTATAGGGGTTGCTGAAGCCGGCGAGCGGCTGGCCGAGGTCGCGCAGCACGTTGATGATGTTGTTGCCGTTGGTCGCGTTGAGCGGCGTCGCCGGATTGTTGAGGTCGCCGATCAGCGGCTCGACCGAGCGGTCGAGATAGACCGCGCCGCAGCAGGATTCGTCGCGGTGCGTATAATCGCCGATGATCCGGACCGAGAGCTGGTCGCTCGGTTCGAACAGCAGCTGACCGCGGACGAACACGCGGTTGCGGTCGTTGATGTCGCTCTCGGTGCCGCCGGTCGGATTGACGACATGGTAGAAGCCGTCGCGCCGGACGTAGACCGCGTCGAGGCTCGCGGCGAGGCTCTGCGTGATCGGGCCGGTGATGCGGCCGGCTGCGCGCACATAGTCATAATCGCCGTAGCTGAGCTCGACATTGCCGCCGAAGGTGAAATCGGGGCGGCGGGTGATGATGTGGATGAGACCGGCCGACGCGTTGCGGCCGAACAAGGTGCCCTGGGGCCCGCGCAGGACCTCGACCCGCTCGATCTCGCCGAGCTCGTTGAGGCCGACGCCGGAGCGCGAGCGGTAGACGCCGTCGATGAAGACCGCGACCGAGCTTTCGAGGCCGGGATTGTCGCCGACCGTGCCGACGCCGCGGATGCGCGCCGAGCCGTTCGCTTCGGTGCCGGTGGAGGAGACGAGCAGCGACGGCGCGAGCTGGTTGAGCTGGCGGATGTCGTTCGCGCCCGAATTCTGCAGCTGGTCGCTGCCGACCGCCTGGACGGCGAGCGGCACGTCCTCGAGCAGCTGGCGCCGGCCCTGGGCGGTGATGACGATGTCGGGCTGGCCGGTATCGTCCGGCGTGGCGGCGGGCTGCGCGGCGGTCGCCGAAGCGGCGGGTTGATCCTCCGCATAAGCCGGCGTGGCGAGCGCGGTCAGGCCTGCGGACAGCAGCCAAAAGCTCTTCGACATCGGTTTCCCTCCCCAGAAAGGCTTCTTTGTTTCGGGGAAAGCTACTCGCAATGTGGCTTTTTCGCCAGCGCAAAACCCGCAGTTTCCCGTTGGTTTGCAAGCTCTCATTGCAATAAAGCAACAGAAACGTTGCAGTATGAAACCAGTTATTCAGGCTGCCGTTACGGAAAGCGGCACTTCTCGCTCAGGCCGCGGCGCGGCGCGGAACCGGCTGCGCGGCGCCGGAGCGGCGCCTCAGGTCCGCGAGACAGCGTGAAGCGGTCTTCCCATCCCAAAATTCGGGGCGTTTCGGGCGGGTTCGTCCCTGATCGAGCGTCGCGGCGAGCAGGCCCGGCAGGAGGTCAGGCGTGGCGAGGCGGTTGGTGCCTTCCTCGATCGTGATCGGCCGTTCGGTATTCTCGCGCAGGGTGAAGCAGGCAATCCCGAGATAAGTGGTTTCCTCCTGCAGCCCGCCGGAATCGGTGATCACCGCGGCGGCGCCGGCGACCAGGCTCATGAAGCGGATATAGGGCATTGGCGCGACCAGGCGGATACCGGCCTGCTCGAGCCCCTCGGCGAGGCCGAACTCGGCGAGACGGGCGGCGGTGCGCGGATGGACCGGAAAAACGACCGGCAGCAGCCGCTGGACGGCAAGCAGGCAGTCGGCGAGCCGCCGCAGCGGCCCGGGCGCATCGACATTGGCGGGCCGGTGGAGGGTGGCGACCGCATAGGGCCGCTTGCCGAGCCCCAGCCGGTCCGGCTCGCGCGCGTCGGCGATCGCGGTACGGGCGCGTTCGAAGCTGTCGAGCATGATGTTGCCGACGCGGGTGATCCGCTCCGCCGGCACGCCCTCGGCGGCCAGATTGTCGTCCGCGTCGGACGAAGGCGTCCACAGCACGTCGCTGATTGCATCGGTCGCGATCCGGTTGATCTCCTCCGGCATTGTCCGATCGCGCGAGCGCAGCCCTGCCTCCAGATGGACGGTGCCGACGCCGAGCTTTACGCCGACCAAGGCAGCGGCCAGGGTGGAATTGACGTCGCCGACGACGACCAGCCAGTCCGGCCGATGCGCCTCTGCGACCTTGCCATATTCGATCAGCACGCGGCCGGTCTGCTCGGCATGGCTGCCCGAGCCGATGCCGAGGTGAAAATCGGGCTCGGGCAGGCCGAGGTCCTTGAGAATCTCGGCCGACATGTTCGCGTCATAATGCTGGCCGGTATGGACCAGCACCGGCGCGAAATCGGGCGCCGCCGCTAGCGCATGCCAGAGCGGCGCCACCTTCATGAAATTGGGGCGCGCGGCGGCGATCAGATGGACATGCTGTGGCGGCAAGCTCGGGCTCCTGTGGGGAGCCCTGTAGGCGGGGGCCGGTTAAGACGGCCTCAACGTCCGTTCCGCCGCGGGCGAAGCGTCACTTCGGCGCGAGCACCATCAGCATCTGGCGGCCTTCCATGCGCGGATGCTGCTCGACCTTGGCGGTTTCCGAAATGTCCGCCTGGACGCGCTGGAGCAATTGCATGCCGAGCTCGCCATGCGCCAGCTCGCGGCCGCGGAAGCGCAGGGTGATCTTCACCTTGTCGCCCTCGCCGATGAAGGAGAAGACCTTCTTCATCTTGGTGTCGTAATCGTGATCGTCGATGTTCGGACGCATCTTGATCTCCTTGATCTCCTGCGTCTTCTGGGACTTGCGGGCGAGATTGGCCTTTTTCTGGGCCTCATATTTGTACTTGCCGACGTCGAGGAACTTGCAGACCGGCGGATCGGCATTGGGGGAGACTTCGACCAGGTCGAGGCCGACATCGGCGGCCTGCTCGATCGCTTCGGCGGTGAGCAGGACCCCGAGATTCTCGCCATTCTCGTCGATCACCCGCACCCTGGGCACGGTAATGAATTCGTTGAAGCGGGGTCCGTTGAGCGGCGGCGCCGTGGGCCGCCGGGTGAGGGGAGGACGTATCTCTGCTTCTCCTTGCTATGTGGACGATCGCGCGTTCTCTAATCGCTGTTGACGGCGAAGGGAAGGCGGCCGCGCCACCTTCGCCCCGCCGGCCCCGAACTTTCCGCCGATCGCGCGTGAATAAGGGGTGAATGAGCCGTCTTCAGGCTGGCCTGAGATCGGGCGGCAGCGCCTCGGCGGCGAGCCTCCCGGCAAGCCCGTCCAGCGGCACCACCTCCTGGCGCGCGCCCTCGCCCAGGGGGCGCAGCGCCACCGTTCGCTCGTCGGCCTCGCGCTTGCCGAGCACGAGCAGATAGGGGACCTTGGCAAGGCTGTGCTCGCGCACCTTGTAGTTGATCTTCTCGTTGCGCAGGTCGGTCTCGACGCGCAGCCCGGCCGCCGCCAGCGTGGCGGTGACCTCGCGTGCATAATCGTCGGCTTCCGAGACGATCGTCGCGACCACCGCCTGGACCGGCGCGAGCCAGAGCGGGAAGCGGCCCGCATGATGCTCGATCAGGATGCCCAGAAAGCGCTCGAACGAGCCGAGGATGGCGCGGTGGAGCATCACCGGCACGTGCTTCTCTCCGTCCTCGCCAATGTAGAAGGCGCCGAGCAACGCGGGCATGACATAATCGAGCTGCAGCGTGCCAACCTGCCAGGTGCGGCCGATCGCGTCGGTCAGGTGGAATTCGAGCTTGGGCGAATAGAAGGCGCCCTCGCCGGGCAATTCCTCCCAGCCATATTCGGGCCCCGCCCGGCCGGCGAGATGGACGGCATCGCGCAGATCCTGCTCGGCTTTGTCCCAGACCTCGTCCGAGCCGTGGCGTTTCTCGGGGCGAAGCGCGAGCTTGATCGCATAATCGCCGAAGCCGAGATCGCGGTAGATGCGGTCGAGCAGGTCGCAGAACAACCGCGTCTCCTCGACGACCTGGTCCTCGCGGCAGAAGATGTGGGCATCGTCCTGGGTGAATTGGCGCACCCTGAGGACGCCGTGCAGCGCGCCGTGCGGCTCGTTGCGGTGGCAGCAGCCGAACTCGGCCATGCGGAGCGGCAGGTCGCGATAGGATTTGAGCCCCTGGCGGAAGATCAGGATGTGCGCCGGGCAGTTCATCGGCTTCAGCGCCATCAGCTCGGCGTCGCCCGAGAGGATCGGCTCGCCCTCCTCGGTCCCCGGAATCTCGTCCGGAATGACGAACATGTTCTCGCGATATTTGCCCCAATGGCCGGATTGCTCCCACTGGCGCGCGTCCATGATCTGGGGCGTCTTGACCTCGTGATAGCCGGCCGCGTCGAGGCGGCGGCGCATATAGGCTTCGAGCTGGCGCCAGATCAGATAGCCGTTGGGGTGCCAGAAGACCGAGCCGTGCGCCTCCTGCTGGAGATGGAAGAGATCCATCTCCTGCCCGATCTTGCGATGGTCGCGCTTCGCCGCCTCCTCGAGCCGCACCAGATGGGCTTCGAGCTGCTTCCGGTTCAGCCAGCCCGTCCCGTAGATTCGCGAGAGCTGCGGGTTGCGCTGGTCGCCGCGCCAATAAGCGCCCGAGACGCGCGTCAGCTTGAACGCGTCGGGATCGAGCTTCCCGGTCGAGGCGAGATGCGGGCCGCGGCAGAGGTCGATCCAGCCGCCGGTCCGGTACATGCTGATCGTCTCGTCGGCGGGCAGCTCCATCACCCACTCCGCCTTGAAGCTCTCGCCCTGCTTCTCGAAATAGTCGCGGACCCGCTCGCGGCTCCATTCCTCGCGCACCAGCGCCTCGTCGGCGCGGATGATGCGCCGCATCTCCTCCTCGATCGCCGGCAGCTCCTCCTCGGTGAAGGGGCCGTGTTCGGCGGTCGGCGCGAAATCGTAATAGAAGCCGTCGTCCGTCGCCGGGCCGAAGGTGATCTGCGTGCCCGGGAAGAGGTTCTGGACGGCCTCGGCGAGGACATGGGCATAATCGTGGCGCGCGAGCTCCAGCGCCTCCGCCTCGTCGCGCGCCGTGATCAGGGCAAGCTCGGCATCGCCGTCGAACGGCCGGGCGAGGTCGCGCAGCTCGCCGTTGACCCGCGCCGCCAGCGCCGCCTTGGCGAGGCCCGGCCCGATCGCCGCCGCGACGTCCGCCGGGGTCGCCCCGCGCTCGACCTCGCGGACCGATCCATCGGGCAGCTTGATCGAAAACATCTCGGACATCGGGGCGCCGGCTCCTCCTGCGGTGACGAAGGCCCATAGATGGGCCTTCCTCGCCGTTCAAGAAAGAGCGCCTCGGTTTGTAAAGGGAGCTTGACAAGCCGGCGATACATGCTGTAAAGTTAGCTTGACTGAATGGACAGGACGCTTGTCATGATCGAAGAAAGCCCAGCCCCACCCCGCATCGGTTTCGCGGCGGTCACCTATATGATCGCCGTTATCGGGGCGATCAGCGTCTGGCTCGCCTGGCGTCCCGCGGGCGTCTGGCTGGCGCTGACCGTCGCCGCGCCGGTGGTGGCGCTCTTCTGGCTCGCCCGGCAGGCCTTTCTCCGCCGGCGCGCGAGCACTTGCACGAATGTGGCGCAGCGCGCCTACGTCCGTCGCTCCATCCCCTTGATGATCGCCTATGTCGCGGCTCTCTTCGTCGCGATCCGGGTGCACGACACGCTCGCGCCGACCGGGCCGATCGCGGTGGCGCTGGCGATCCTTCCCGCTTTGCCCCTGATCGGGGTGGTCTGGGCGCTCGGCCGGCTCCTCGTCGAGGAGCAGGACGAATATCTGCGCAGCCTCCATGTCCGCCAGTTCATGATCGCGACCGGCTTCATGCTCGTCGTCACTTGCGTCTGGGGCTTTCTCGAGACGTTCGGGCTGGCGCCGCACATCCCGATCTACTGGGCATTCATCCTCTGGTGCGCGGGGCTCGGCATCGGCACCCTCGCCAACGAGCTGCGCTCATGAAGAACCGGCTCAAGGTCCTGCGCGCCGAGCGCGACTGGAGCCAGAGCGATCTCGCCGCGCGGCTCGACGTCTCGCGCCAGAGCGTCAACGCGATCGAGACCGGCAAATACGACCCGAGCCTGCCGCTCGCCTTCCGCATCGCCGCCCTGTTCGGCCTGCCCATCGAAGCCATCTTCTCCAACGACTGACGATAGAAAGACCCCATCATGCTGAAGAAATTCCTGTTCGCCGCCGCCCTCGGCGCCGCCTTCGTCGCCAATGGCGCCCTGCCCCCTCCGCTGGCGGCCCGGGCGCCGGCGTTCGCGCCGACCCGCTTCACGGTCACCGTCGAAGGCTCGGGCCCCGATCTGATCCTGATCCCCGGCCTCACCTCGAGCCGCCACGTCTACGACCAGGCAGTGGCGAGCCTCGGCGGCCATTATCGCGTCCACCGCCTCCAGGTCGCCGGTTTCGGCGGCGAGCCGGCGCGCGGCAATGCCGGCGCAGGCCCGGTGCTGGCGCCGATCGTCGAGGAGATCCATGCTTACATCCGGGCCAATCATCTGCACCCGATGGTCGCCGGCCACTCCGCTGGGGGGCTGATGGCCTTGATGCTCGCCCAGCGCCATCCGGAGGACGTCTCCCGCGCGCTGATCATCGACAGCCTGCCCTTCTACGGCATGCTGATGGGCCCGCAGGCGACGCCGGAGAACATTGCCCCACAGGTCGCGGCGCTGCGGGATTCGATCGCGGGGATGAGCGACGACGTCTGGCGCGCCCAGCAGATGGCGGCCGCGGCAAGGCTGGCGAGCACGACCGAAGGCCGCGACGCGCTGATGCGGGATTCGATGGCCTCGGACCGGAGCGTGGTCGCGCGCGCGCTTTATGATGACGCGACGACCGACCTGCGCCCCCTCCTGCCGACGATCCACACGCCGCTGACCGTGCTTTATGCGGTCAACGATTTCGCGACCGAGGCGAGCTATGGCCAGCTGATGCGCACCGGCTATGCGGGCGCGCCGAACGTCCGGCTGATCCCGGTCGCGCCGAGCTATCATTTCATCATGCTCGACCAGCCGGCGCGGTTCGGCGAGCTCCTCTCCGCCTTCCTGCGCGAGAACCGCGAATGCGGACAGACGCGGATGAACGCGCGCGGCGAGGTCCAGCCGCGGCTATGCTGAACCTCGCCAAGGCCGGCCGCCGCTGATAAGCGGCCGGCCATGGCCGACATCCAATATCACGAGATCGGCGAGGGCCTGCACCTCGCCTATCGCCACCGCAAGGGCCGCGGCCCGACTGTAATCTTCCTGCCCGGCTATGCGTCGGACATGGATGGCGCAAAGGCGAGCGCGCTCGACGCCTGGGCCGAGGCGGAGGGGCGGGCGATGCTCCGCTTCGACTATGCCGGCTGCGGCGGCAGCGGCGGCGATTTCGAGATCCAGACCCTCCACAATTGGCGCGGGGACGCGCTGGCGATGATCGACGAGGTCGCGGACGAAGGGCCGGTCGTGCTGGTCGGCTCGTCGATGGGCGGCTGGCTGATGCTGCTCGTCGCGCTCGCCAGGCCGGAGCGGGTCGCGGGCCTGGCCGGCATCGCCGCGGCGCCGGATTTCACCGCCTGGGGATTCAGCCAGGAGCAGAAGATGCGCATCCTGAGCGACGGCCGGCTGGAGCAGCCCAATCCCTACGGCCCGCCGATGGTCACCACCCGCGCCTTCTGGGAGAGCGGCGAGTCCTTGCGGCTACTCCATGGCCCGATCGCCATCGACTGCCCGGTGCGGCTGCTCCATGGCCAGCAGGACGAGGCGGTGAGCTGGACCTGGTCGCTCGAGCTGATGAAGCTGATCCGTTCAGCGGACGTGCAGACGGCGATCGTCAAGGACGGCGACCATCGGCTGTCGCGCGAATCCGACCTCGCTTTGCTCGTCGCCACCGTCTCGACGCTCACGGAGTCGCTGTGATCCCGTTCCTCCTGGCGCTTGCCGCGATGCAGCTTCCCTCGCTGCCAAGCTCGCCCGATCCGATGCCGCCGCGCAGACAGAGAATCGTGGAGCCGCCGGCGCGGCCGCAGCCGGCGGCGCCGGACAGCGAGGCCGAACGGCGCTACCGCGCCTGCACCGACCAGGTCCGCGCCAACCCCGAAGCGGCGGTAGACGCCGCCAATGTGTGGCGCGAGCAGGGCGGCGGCCTCCCGGCCCGGCAATGCCTCGGCCTCGCTTTGTCCGCGCTGGAGCGGTGGACGCAGGCGGCGACCGCGTTCGAGCAGGCCGCCCATGCCGCCGAAGCCGCCGGCGATCCGCGCCGCACCGATTTCTGGGTGCAGGCCGCCAATGCCTGGCTCGCGGGCGGCGACGGCCGCAAGGCGATGGCCGATTTCGATGCCGCCCTGCTGACGCCCAATCTCTCCGAGCAATTGCGCGGCGAGGTCCATCTCGACCGCGGCCGCGCCCAGGTCGCGCTCGGCAATGCCGCCGCCGCGCGCACCGAGATCGACCATGCGCTCCAGCTCGTCCCGAACGACCCCTTCGCCTGGTATCTTTCGGCGGCGCTCGCCCGGCGCGAGAACAACCTCGCGCGCGCCGCGACCGACATCGCCCGCGCCCGTCAGCTCGCGCCCGCCAGCGCCGACATCATGCTGCTCGCCGGCACGATCGCCGGCCTCGGCGGCAATATGGAGGAGGCCGAGCGGCTCTACCGCCAGGTCGTGCAATCGGCCCCCGACAGCGACGCCGGCCGCCAGGCCCGGGAGAGCCTGGCCACCGAGCACGACGTCGAAGTCCCGGCGCCGGCTGCGGCTACCGCCGCCGCACATCCACCGGCGCAACCGGTCGCGCAGCCACATCATTGACCTTTCCCCGGCGAAGCCGGGACCGAGCCTTTTCTTCCTGACGCGCGACACGGCCGTGCCGACCTTCGAAGGTGGGCACGCCGGGCTGTGCCACGCGGGCATCTCTGCGTCTCTGCGCGCAAATACGCTTTTTTTGGTTCGCGCAGAGACGCAGAGACGCGGAGAAGGAAGGGCCTGGGTCCCGGGTTGCGCCGGGGAACAGGCAGGTCAATCCAGATAGAATTCGATGGTGGTGACGACGCGGACCTTCTGGAACGGCGAGTCGCCGGCGCCGCCGCCGCCTTCCTCGCTGCTGGCGTCGCCGTCGCGCGCGCCGATCGAGAAATAGCCTTGGGTGGCGGAGCGGATGCCGCCGACCGCGCTTCCGGAATCCGCCGCGAACTGCTCGGCGCCGCGACGCGCGTCGAGGGTCGATTCGTGGATCATCTCGGGCTTGATCGTGTTCAGCCGGGTGAAGCTGTAAGTCATGTTCGAGCCTTCCTGCAGCGGCACGCCGGCGCGGATCAGATCGAACTGGCGCGCATAAGCGGCGCGGGCGCGCATCACGTCGGTGCTGCGGAATTGCAGCCGGCGGTTGATGTTGAAGACGTTCGCCTGCCGGTCATTGTCGTAGTTCGAATTGACCGAGCCGCCGCCGTCGGTGATCACGTCGGCCGGAAAGCCGGCGCGGCGGAAGAATTCGCGGATCGTCGCCGTATCGCGCTCGACCTCGGCCTGGACGTTGCCGAGATCGGTGCCCTGGACGCCGAAATTGATGTTCCAGGTCGCGAGATCCGCGGTCACGTTGCGCTCGGCAAGGCCGCGCATGGTAACGGCGCGGTCGGCCATGCGCGCGCGCCTGAGGCCGTCGCCCATGACATAGCCGCCGACGACGATGCCGAGCGCAAGCACGGCGGCGGCGATGAGAAAGAGGTTGCGATTGCTCTTGACGTCTTCAGCCATGATATTGCTCCCTGCCCGGCGGCCGACCCATCGCCGCTCACACGGCTCATCTCGCACGTCGTCGATGAACCGTGCATTTATGTCGACGAGTTGAGGAAAGCGCAATGAAATATCTGCACACCATGATCCGCGTTTCCGATCCCGATGAAACGCTTCGCTTTTTCTCCCTGCTCGGCCTCGAGGAGGTGCGGCGGATGGAGAACGAGCAGGGGCGCTTCACCCTGATCTTCCTCGCCGCGCCCGGCGACGAGGCGGCGCAGATCGAGCTGACCCACAATTGGGACGTTCCGGAGGCTGGTTATGGCGAGGGGCGCAATTTCGGCCATGTCGCCTATGAGGTGGACGACGTTTACGAGACGTGCCGGCGGCTGATGCAGGGCGGCGTCACCATCAACCGGCCGCCGCGCGAGGGGCGGATGGCGTTCGTCCGGACGCCGGACAATATTTCCGTAGAGCTTCTGCAGAAAGGTGCAGCGCTACCTGTCGCCGAGCCTTGGGCGTCAATGCCGAATTTAGGCCATTGGTGAGCGGGATGGCACTCTGCCTCCCGCGCGAAGGCCGGATGGCGTTCATCCGGACGCCGGACACTAAGCAGGTGAGCAGTGCCCCGCACTGCTCAGCCCTGTCCGGGGGACAGGGCGACCTGCTTAGCTCGGTCGAGCTGCTGCAGAAGGGCGGCGCCCTCCCGGTCGCCGAGCCCTGGGCTTCGATGCCGAACGTAGGCCATTGGTGAGCGCCTGGCCGGACCGAAGGTTCGAGGCTTTGCTCGGCAGCCGGCTGCCGATCATCGCCGCGCCGATGGCGGGCGCTGCCGGGGTGGAGCTCGCGGTCGCGGCGATCCTCGGCGGCGCCGTCGGCTCGCTGCCCTGCGCGATGCTGACGCCGGACCAGGCGCAGGCGCAGGTTGCCGAAGTGCGCGCCCGCGCCGGCGGGCCGCTGCTGCTCAACTTCTTCTGCCACGTCATGCCAGGGCAGGTGGACGACAGCGCCTGGCGGGCGCTGCTCAGGCCGTTCTACGAGGAAGCGGGGATCGACGAGCCGAAGGCGGCCGGCGCATCGCGGCGGCCGTTCGACGCGGCGATGTGCGACCTTGTCGAGGAGCTGCGGCCGGAGCTGGTCAGCTTCCATTTCGGCCTGCCTGAGCCGGCCCTGTTCGGCAGGGTCAAGGCGGCGGGCGCGCGGATCCTCGGCAATGCGACGACGATCGCCGAGGCGCGCTGGCTGGGAGAGCAGGGCGTGGACGCCGTTATCGCTCAGGGCTGGGAGGCGGGCGGGCATGCCGGGCGCTTCCTCGGGGAGCCGCCCGAGGAGCAGATGGGCCTGATCGCCCTGGTGCCGCAGGTGGCGGACGCGACCGGCCTGCCGGTGATCGCTGCGGGCGGGATCGGCGATGCGCGGGGGATCGCGGCGGCGCTGACGCTCGGCGCGGCCGCGGTGCAGATCGGCACGGCCTATCTGCATTGCCCGGAAAGCCTGATCCGCCCCGCCCATCGCGACGGCCTCGCAGGCGAGGCGGCGGAGCATAGCCGCTTCACCAATCTCTACAGCGGCCGGCTCGGCCGCGGGCTCGCGAGCCCGCTGACCGAAAGGCTTGGCGCGGTGCGCGGCGAAGTGCCGCCCTTCCCTCTGGCGAGCCCGGCGCTGGACCCGCTCGGTTTCAAGCCGATGTGGGCCGGCCAGGCGGCGCGGCTCGGCAGAGCGGAGCCCGCGCGGGCGCTCACCGAACGGCTCGGGCGCGAAGCGCTGGCGCTGCTCGGCGCAAGGGGGTAACCGGGAGACCATGCTCGAGATCGTCCCCGTCCCGGTGCTTCGCGACAATTATGTCTGGCTGATGCACGATCCGGATTCGGGCGAGACGGTGGCGGTCGACCCCTCCGTCGCGGAGCCGGTGCTCGAAGCGGCGGCTGCACGAGGCTGGACGATCAGCCAGGTCTGGAACACGCACTGGCACCCGGACCATACCGGCGGCAACGACGCGATCCGCGCCGCGACCGGCTGCACGATCACCGGGCCGGCCGAGGCCGAGCGCGTGTCGAAGCTCGACCGGATCGTCGCCGGCGGCGATCGCGCCCGGATCGCCGCCTGGGAGGCAGAGCTGATCGACATTCCGGCCCACACCGCCGGGCACGTCTGCTTCCATCTGCCGGAGGCGCGGGTCGCTTTCACCGGCGACACCTTGTTCGCGATGGGCTGCGGGCGGCTGTTCGAGGGCGACGCGACGCAGATGCTTGCGAACATGGCACGGCTCGCCGCCTTGCCCGAGGAGACGCGCGTCTATTGCGGGCACGAATATACGCTCGCCAATGGCGAGTTCGCGCTCACCGTCGAGCCGGACAATGCGGAGCTGGTCCGGCGGGTCGAGGAGGTGAGGGCGCAGCGCGAGCGGGGCGAGGTGACCTTGCCGACGACGATCGCGCTCGAGCGCGCGACCAATCCCTTCATGCGCGCCGGTTCGGTCGAGGAATTGGCGGCCAGGAGGGCGGCGAAGGACGCGTTCTAACCTCTTCGTCACCCCGACCTGATCCAGGCCCACCTCTCCTTCCCTGCCGCCGCAAGAGGGGTGGATGCCGGATCAAGTCCGGGATGACGACCGAGGAGGGATTCTCAGCGCTTGTAGAGCGCGTCCAGCCGCTCGCCGTAAACCTCCTTGATCACGTGGCGGCGGATCTTGATCGAGGGGGTGAGCTGCTGGTTCTCGACGGTGAAGGGCTCGTCGGCGATGATGAAGCGGCGGACCTTCTCGATCACCGACAGCTCGGCATTGACCCGGTCGACCGCGGCGCCGAGCGCCTTCACATAATCGGGATCGTGGGCGAGCGCCGCGAAATCGCATTTGCGCCCCTCGTGCACGCACCATTCGGCGGTCCATTCGGGATCGGGCACGATCAGTCCGACCAGATAGGGGCGCTTGTCGCCGGCCACCATCGCCTGGACGATCTCGGCCTGGAGGGTGAGCATTCCCTCGACCTTCTGCGGGGCGACATTGTCGCCCTTGTCGTTGACGATCAGGTCCTTCTTGCGGTCGGTGATGACGATCCGGCCCTTCTCGTCGAGATGGCCGACGTCCCCGGTATGGAGCCAGCCGTCGACCACCGTCCGCGCGGTCAGAGCTTCGTTGCGCCAATAGCCCTGCATGACGAGCTCGCCCCGGCAGAGAATCTCGCCATCCTCGGCGATCCGCACTTCTGTGTTCTTCAGCGGCGGCCCGACCGTGTCCATCTTGAGCCCGACCTTCGGCCGGTTGCAGCTCAGCACCGGCCCCGATTCGGTCTGGCCGTAGCCCTGCAGCAAGGTGAGGCCGAGCGCGTGGAAGAAGATGCCCACCTCGGGATTGAGCGGCGCGCCGCCGGAGACCATCGCCTTGATCCGGCCGCCGAACTTGGCCGCGATCTTGGGCCTGAGCGTCCGCCCGAGGAAGAAGTCCATCGGCCGGTCCCACACCGGCACCGACCCGGCATAATCCTTGGCGCCGATGCTGAGCGCCCGGCCCATCAGATAGTTGGTGAGCTTGCCCTGCTTCTCGACCTGGTTGAGGATCCGTTGTCGGAGCACCTCGAACAGGCGCGGCACCACCACCATGATCGTCGGCCGGACCTCCTCGATGTTGGAGGCGAGCTTCTCCAGCCCTTCCGAATAATAGATTTGCGCGGCGAGGCCGATCGGGAAGAGCTGCCCGCCGCTATGCTCGTAGGCATGGCTGGCGGGGAGGAAGGAGAGGAAGATCTCGTCGTCCCAGCCGAAATCCTCGGCGATCAAGGAAACGCAGCCTTCGATATTGTGAAGGATCGCGCCGTGATGCTGCATGACGCCGCGCGGCGCGCCGCCGGTGCCCGACGTGTAGATGATGCAGGCGAGGTCGCCGCGCTTGAAATTCGACTCGGCCGCGCAGGCTTCGGCGCTCGTCGTCTCGGCGGCGATCAAGGCCGCCCAGTCGTGGAGCTGGATCAGGCTCTCCTGCCCGATCGCCGCCGATTCGATCGTGATCACATGCTCGCAGCCCGTGGTGCGGGTCGCCGCCGGCATCAGCACCTTGGCCAATTTCTGCGACGAGACGATCGCGGCGCGGGCGCCGCTGTCGTCGAGGATATGCTGATGGTCGCGCTCGGTATTGGTGATGTAGGTCGGCACGGTCACGCAGCCGGCGGCCATGATCGCGAGATCGGAGATCAGCCATTCCGGCCTGTTCTCCGAGACCAGCATCACCCGGTCCCCGCGGGCGAGACCGAGCCGCTTCAGCGCGGCGGCGAGGCGCGCGACCTTCTCCGCGGTCTCCCGCCAGCTGGTCGGCCGCCATGCGCCGTCCCGCTTCGCCCAGAGGAAGGGCGCGTCGCCTTTCTCCTTCGCCCGCGCGAAGAACATCGCGACGAGATTGGGAAAATGTTCGAGCTCGCGCATCCCGGCCAGTCTCTCCCGCACCGTTTATCGGTGTCGCGACAAGTGTAGCGGGACCGAGGCTATTGCGCCAGCCAGACGCCCTCGCTGCGCGGATCGGCGGCGCCGACCCAGCGGCCGTCGACGCGCTCGATCGCATTGGCTTTGTAGCCGCCCGGAACCACGACGGTCTGCTGCCCCATCGCCTGGAGCTGCGGGACCATCGCCTCCAGCCAGGTGCCGCGCTCGATCGTCACCCGGTCGCCCCAGCCCATGATCTGCGGCAGCGCGATCGCGTCCTGCGCGGAGAGATGCCAGTCGAGCACGCCGATCAGGACCTTGGCGACCTGGGCGATGATCGTCGGCCCGCCGGCGGCGCCGACCGCGAGCCGCACCCGGCCGTCCGGCCCGTAGACGATGGTCGGCGACATCGAGCTCATCGGCCGCTTGCCGGCCTCGACCCGGTTCGCGACCGGGGCGCCGTCCCGCTCCGGCACGAAGCTGAAGTCGGTGAGTTCGTTGTTCAGGAAATAGCCGCCCGTGGTCATGCCCGAGCCGAACGGCCCTTCGATCGTCGAGGTGTAGGAGGCGACGTTGCCCGCATTGTCGACGACGACGAAATGGGTGGTCGCCGGCACCTCGCTCGACGGGGCGTGCGTCCGCGGCTGCGCGCCGGGCGGGTTGCCGGCCGCGACCGAGGGCAAGGCATGGTCGGGCGAGAGCAAGGCCGAGCGCGAGGCGAGGTAGCGGGCGTCGGTGAGGCCGGGGACCGGCACCCGGACGAAATCGGGATCGCCGACATAGGCGTCGCGGTCGGCATAAGCGAGCCGCATGGAATCGGCGATCAGATGCCAGGCGACCGGGTTGCGCGGGCCCAAAGCGGCCATGTCGAACCGCTCGAGCTGCTTCACGATCGCGTAGACCGTGGTCGCGCCGGAGGAGGGCGGGCCCATGCCGCAGATCCGGTAGCTTCGGTAGGGCGCGCAGACCGCGGGCCGCTCCTCCGCATGATAGGCGGCGAGGTCGCCCGTGCGGATCATTGCCGGGTTGCGCGGCGCGGCGCGCGCGACGGCGACCAGGGCCTCGGCATTGGCGCCGTGGTAGAAATATTCTGGGCCGCGGGTCGCGAGCTGCTCCAGCGTCGCCGCCAGCTCCGGATTGCGCAGGATCGTGCCGACCGGTTTCGGCGCGCCGTTCGCGTCGTAGAATTGGACGCGGCCCCAGGCGGTCGAGCGGGCCAGGCTATTGGGCGAGGCCAAAGCCGCGTGCAGCCGCGGCGTGATCGCGAAGCCGTCGCGGGCGAGGCGGATGGCGGGCTGGAACAGCCGCGCCCAGGGGAGGCGGCCATAACGTTCGTGCGCCTCCTCGATCAGCCGGACATTGCCGGGAACGCCGATGCTGAGACCGCCGGGCACCGCTTCCGAATGGGCGAGGGGACGGCCGTCCGGTCCGAGAAAATAGGCCGGGGTCGCCGCCATCGGCGCGGTTTCGCGGGCATTGATCGTGCCGACCGCATGACGTCGCGCGTCGTTGTAAACGAGGAAGCCGCCGCCGCCGATGCCCGAGCTTTGCGGCTCGACCACGGTGAGCGCCAGCATGATCGCGGAAGCGGCATCCGAGGCGGTGCCGCCTTCCCGCAAGATCTCGATGCCGGCCGCGGCCGCGCGCGGATCGGCGGCGGAGACGGCGCCGCTGGTGGTGCCGGCCTGCGGCGGAGGCGCCGCGCTGCCGGTGGCGCAGGCGGCGAGGAGGACGGCGAAGCCGAAGAATAAGCGCTTGAGCATGGTCACCGCTTTTCAGTCCCGATCGCGTCCGTCAAGCGCGCGAAGCCATGCCGCGCGAGAAGGCGCCTCAGCTCGGCGTTGATTTGGGCGGCGAGGCCGGGCCCGCGATAGACCAGAGCGGTGTAGAGCTGGACCAGGCTCGCGCCGGCCCGGATCCCTTTCCAGCACATTGGGATCCTAAGCTTAGAATTCCACGTGGACAAGTTGTCGCG
>JADMIO010845883.1_pt1 | contig 119402 bp, 91 predicted proteins | sample 8958161 | NCBI WGS metagenome assembly JADMIO01 (sample SAMN16585339, study PRJNA669376) | soil metagenome | isolation source: Crop rotation soil | place: USA: Cullars Rotation, Alabama | collected 2011 | reverse complement strand
GCCGCGACTTCAAGTCACGTGAATTCCAAGCTTCGGATCCCACTGTGCTGGAAAGAAGGCCTTGCTGGAGCAGGTGGCGGCGAAACTCGGCGCGAAAGAGCAAGCTGCGGCTTAAAGAGAAGAGCCTCCATCCCGTTCCCGAAGGCCGCTTGAGCGTGCGAAGCCTGATGCTCGCGCTTGTGCTATGCGATGCCATTCGAGGAATCTGACGATGAGTGAAATCGAAAAACTGGAGCAGGCGACGCTCGCCGCCATTTCGGGCGCCGGCGACGACGCCGCGCTCGAAGCCGTGCGCGTCTCGGCGCTCGGCAAGAAGGGCTCGGTCAGCGAACTCTTGAAGACGCTAGGCTCGATGAGCCCTGATGAGCGCAAAGTGCAAGGCCCGCTGATCAACGGCCTGCGCGATCGCGTGACGGCGGCGCTCGCCGCGCGCAAAAGCGACCTCGCCGACGCAGACCTGAACAAGCGGCTCGAGACCGAGCGCGTCGACGTCACCCTGCCGGCGCGCCCGGAATCACAGGGCCGCATTCACCCCATCACTCAGGTGATGGACGAACTGACCGCCATTTTCGCCGACATGGGCTTCTCCGTCGCCGAAGGTCCGGACATCGAGTTCGACGACTTCAACTTCACCAAGCTGAACATCCCGCCCGAACATCCGGCGCGGCAGATGCATGACACCTTTTATATGGCGCCCCAAAAGGACGGCTCGCGCCCGGTGCTGCGCACGCACACCAGTCCCGTGCAGGTGCGCACGATGATGTCGCAAAAGCCGCCCATCCGAATCATCGTGCCCGGCCGCACCTATCGCAGCGATAGCGACCAAACCCACACGCCCATGTTCCACCAGGTCGAAGGCCTGGTGATCGATCAAACGACGCACATGGGCCATTTGAAGTGGGTGCTTGAGGAATTCTGCAAAGCCTTCTTCGAAGTGCCAAAGGTGACGATGCGCTTCCGTCCGTCCTACTTCCCCTTCACCGAACCATCCGCGGAAGTCGACATGCAATGCGAGCGCCGCGGCAACGAAATCCGCTTCGGCGAAGGCAACGATTGGCTGGAGATTTTGGGCTGCGGCATGGTGCATCCCAAGGTGCTGGAGAATTGCGGCCTCGATCCCGAACGCTATCAAGGCTTCGCCTTCGGCGCCGGCATCGATCGCCTTGCGATGCTGAAATACGGCATCCCCGATCTCCGCCCCTTCTTCGAAAGCGACCTGCGCTGGCTCCGCCACTACGGCTTCGCCGCGCTCGACTTCCCGACTCTCGCGGGAGGCCTTGCGCGATGAGCACAAGAATCGTTCCCGTGAATGAGAGCGTACCCTCCCCTTGCGGGAGGGTCCGCGAGATCCGCAACACAGTTGCGGTCGAGCGGGGGAGGGGGTTCCGGCATCCGACCGTGAGTGTCCCCTCCCGGCTCGCGTCGGACTTGCGTCCTCCGCACCCGCCCTCCCACAAGGAGAGGGCGCGCGTTATGACGGAGATACCGAGCGAATACCGCGACCTTCCCGCCTATCCCTTCGGCGACGGCCCCGCTCTCGCCGACGAACTCCTCGCCCTCGTGCTCGAAGGCAAGAAGACCGCGACCTGCTGCGGCCTCTGGCAATACGAGGCGGAAAAATGGCCGTTGCCCGTTGTCGGCGGACGTTGGATCGTCGTCGACGGCCGCGGCAAGCCGCGCTGCGTCGTCGAAACCACCGGCGTCGAAATCAAGCGCTTCGACAAAGTCGACGAACAATTCGCCTATGACGAAGGCGAAGACGACCGCACCTACGCCTCGTGGCGCCGCGCGCACGAAAACTATTTTTCGCGCCAAGGCCGTTTCTCGCCCGACATGCTCGTCGTTTGCGAACGCTTCAAACTCATCGCGAAATTCGCGGCTCAGGAGGCCGTGTCATGAAGTTCACGCTCTCCTGGCTCAAAGAGCATCTCGACACCAAAGCGAGCGTCGATGAAATCGCCGAAGCGCTCACCCGCATCGGTCTTGAAGTCGAAGGCATCGAAGACAAATCGAAGAGCCTCGCGCCCTTCACCGTCGCTTACGTCAAAAGCGCCGAACAACATCCGAACGCCGACAAGCTGCGCGTCTGCATCGTCGACACGGGCAAGGAAGTCGTGCAAGTCGTTTGCGGTGCGCCCAACGCCCGCACCGGCATGAAGGGCGTCTTCGCGCCCTCCGGCACGACCATTCCCGGCACCGGCCTCCACTTGAAGCCGACCAACATCCGCGGCGTCGCTTCGAATGGCATGCTCGTCTCCGAACGCGAGATGGGTCTCTCGAACGAGCACGACGGCATCATCGATCTTCCGGCCGATGCCCCCATCGGCGCGCCCTTCGCCGAGATCATGGGCCTCGCCGATCCGGTTCTCGAACTGAAGCTCACGCCCAATCGCGGCGACTGTGCCAGCGTTTACGGTATCGCCCGCGATCTCGCGGCCGCGGGTCTCGGCACGCTCAAAACCGGCACGGTCGAACCCATCCCCGGAAAATTCGAATCGCCGCTGCGCCCCGAAATCGATTTGCCCAAAGGCAAAGACCACTACTGCCAGCTCTTCTGGGGCCGCCTCATTCGCGGCGTGAAGAACAGGCCTTCGCCCGATTGGTTGCAGCGGCGCCTCAAGGCGATCGGCCTTCGGCCGATCTCCGCGCTCGTCGACATCACCAACTTCATCACCTTCGATCGCGGTCGCCCGCTCCACGTCTATGACGCTGACAAGGTCAAAGGAAACTTGATCGCTCGTCTCGCCAAGCCGGGCGAGACCGTGCTCGCCCTCAACGGCAAGACCTACACTCTCGACGACGACATGTGCGTCATCGCCGACGAGCGCGGTGTGCACGACATCGGCGGCATCATGGGCGGTGAGGAAACCGGCTGCACCGACACGACAACCAACGTCTTCGTCGAAGCGGCCTACTTCGATCCCGTCTCGATCGCCCGCACCGGCCGTCGCCTCGAAATCACCTCCGATGCCCGCTATCGCTTCGAGCGCGGCATCGATCCCGAGTTCGTGCGCCCTGGCGTCGAGCTCGCCACACGAATGATTTTGGACATTTGCGGCGGCGAGCCTTCGCAAACCATCGCCGCGGGCAAGACGCCGGAGTGGCGCCGCACCGTCGCCTTCGATCCGATGCGCGTCGCCTCGCTGACCGGCCTCGAAGTCTCCAAGACCGACGTCGTCACCACGCTTCAAAAGCTGGGCTTCTCGGTTGAAGCTAAAGACGCGCGCATGTCCGTCATGCCGCCGTCATGGCGTCCCGACGTGCAAGGCCCGGCCGATCTCGTGGAAGAGGTCGTGCGCATCGCCGGTCTCGATAAGCTCCCGTCGACGCCGTTGCCGCGCCTCTCGGCGGTGACAAAGCCGGTGCTGACGCCATCACAGCGCCGCACGCGCGACGCCAAGCGCATGCTCGCCGCGCGGGGCTTCGTCGAAACCGTCAACGACTCGTTCGTTCCGCGCGCTCACGCCAAACTCTTCGGTGGCGGTCAGGACGAGCTGCAAATCGCCAACCCGATCTCGGCCGAGCTCGACGCGATGCGGCCGAGCGTTCTGCCCTCGCTGCTCGCCGCCGCGGCACGCAATCAAGCGCGCGGCTTCAATGACACGCTCTTCTTCGAAGTCGGCCCGCAATTTACCGGCGGCGCACCGGGCGAACAGCTCGTCGTCGCGACCGGCATTCGCAAGGGTCAAGGCCCCCGCCACTGGTCCGGCAAATCAGCATCGCCCGATGTCTTCGCCGCAAAGGCAGACGCCATCGCTCTCCTCGAAGCCCTCGGCGCGCCAACGACGACGGTACAAATCACCAGCGACGCGCCGGCCTGGTATCACCCAGGCCGTTCGGGAGTCGTGCGCCTCGGCCCCAAGAATCTGATGGCCGTGTTCGGCGAAATCCACCCGAAGATCTTGAAAGCGCTCGACGTCGAAGGTCCTGTCGCCGCGTTCGAAGTGGTCCTCGACTCGATTCCATCGCCAAAGCAAAAGCCGACGAAGGAGAAGCCGCCCCTCACGCTCGCCGACTATCCCGCCGTCGAGCGCGACTTTGCCTTTATTGTCGACGTGAAGGTCACGGCCGCGGAGATCGTGAAGGCCGCGCAAGGAGTCGACCGCGCCCTCATCGAAAGCGTTTCGGTCTTCGATGTCTACGAAGGCAAGGGCATCGACGCGGGCAAAAAATCGATCGCCATCGCCGTACGTCTTCAGCCGAAGGACAAGACGATGACCGAGGACGATATCAAGTCGATCTCGGACAGGATCATTGCGGCAGTGACGAAGGCAAGTGGTGCAACGCTGCGCGGATGATCCCCGCTTGCCTGGCGATAAACATCTCGCGCAATGGCGCAGCAGGTCACTCGTGCGTTAGCGCTTGAGCGATCGCGAGCCACGTCGGGCTCACAAAAGCCCACGCGATCACGATCTGCGCCACAACCAGCACGCCAAGCGCGTACCAATAGGCGGGATGGACGCGCCTCATGGTGCGGTAATCCTCGCCCATCGCGATCAGCAGCAACACGTCGGCAACGACCAACGCAACGTGCGGCTGCGCGCCGAGGCCCGTGGCGATCAGGATACGCCCAGTGCCCGGCCCGGTAAGCGAGAACATCGCGGCCAGCATCAGTCGTTGATGCCAGTCGCTGTAGCGCCGGTTCCAGAGCGCGAGCATGACGAGCACAAGCGAGCTCGTAATACCGAACAGCGGTAGCGCCATGAACGCGAGCGGCTCCGGTGCACCCGGTGGAGCATGGCCGAGACGCCCGGCGGTGATCGCCGTCCAATAGCCGAGCGTCACCATGATGCCGAACAACAAGGCACCCATCATGCCAAGCTGGCGGTGCAGGGCAGGGCGCGCCGTATCGATCAAGTAAGCCTGCGTGATAAAGAGCCCCATCCACAGCGTGAAGACGATGCCATGGACGATGGTCAACAGCGAAAGCGGCGGTGGCGCCTTGATGAGCGGTTTCAAGTAGAACGACGGCGTGAACCCGATCAAGAGGATCGCGCACGCCACGATCGCCATGATGAGAAAGAACCTGGACTCCGACCGCTGCCTCGCCGCCACGCTCATTGGCCGTGCCTCCCGAGACTCGCCGGAAGATTATCTGCAAGCGAGGCTCCGCTCAACGCCGTGAAACCGGGAGCAAACGGGTAAAGGGCGAGACCGCGCATTCGGCTTCCGTTTGCGGAAAGGCCGTCGCGTTCTGGGCTCTGTATCGCTGGTCACAGCCGACCTTCTGACAGATTGCAATCTCCCGTTCGTGGCCTAAATGCTCAGGCTTCTTAAGCCAGGCTGGTGTCATGCGTCTCTCTCGCCGCCATCTTTTGACTGCCGTTGCCACTATGCCGGCGCTGTCGGTTTTTGCCTCAGGTGCGATGGGTGCGGCGGCTGCGCCGACCGTCGGCGCCGTCAATGACATCGTGAACTACGCGTGGGGCACGCCGCCCGGGCTCAACCGCGAAGAGCTCGAGCACAAAGACGGCGTCTTCATGAACGAGCTGATCGAGACCGACAACCAAAGCGGATTGCTGATCGTTTTCGGCGACGGCTCGAAACTCACGGTTGGCGAAAACTCGGCCGTCGTGATCGACGAATTCGTCTACAGCCCCTCATCGGCCGACGGCGTCTCGCTCATCAATCTCGTGCGCGGCGCCTTCCGTTATCTATCGGGCTCGATGCCCAAAGAGAACGTTTCGATCAACACGCCGACCATCACGACGGGCCTGCGCGGCACCGAGCTCAAATTCACAGTTCGCCCCGACGGCGAAACGGAAATGTCGACGCTCTCCGGGGAAGCCGTCTGCCGCTCGAAAGTCTCGGGCAAAGAGCTGACCATCCGCGTGGGCGAATCCGCAATCATGGCCGCCGACGGTAAATGGCGCGGCGGTGTCCGCTCCTTCGTCCACACGACCGACAGCGTCGCCATCGACGGCACGCTCGACGAAGCCCGTCGCCTCTGGCCCATCCGCAAAGAAAAGCACGCCCGCACCCGCGATCGTGAAGCCCCGCGCAACCACATCAAGCTGCCCACCGAGCAATAGCGTCGAGTAGCCGTCGCCGCGCTAAGTGTGGCCTCGCTGCGCCTAGACACTGCAATCCTTCATTGTCCATAGTTGTTCCCGCCATCGGAGGGGGAAGGCTATGGTGCGAGTCTGGGTTGTCTTCGTTGGGCTTTCATTGGCTCTGTTATTTGGGATGGCGTCGGTCGAAGCGCGTGTTTCGCTAGAGTCGTTCGCGGCCGACACCGAGATGGGCTATCCCAAGATTTCGCCCAACGGACGCTACCTTGCGGTCCCGATGCGCAAGGGCGGCGCCAAGATCATCATCATCGATCTCGAAGCTCCACCCGATACAAAGTCCGGTTTTCTCGCGGTCCCAGACAATCTGGTTGCCGATTGGGTCGAGTGGGGCAACGACGATCGCCTGCTCATCAACCTCACCCGTGAGCGAAGCATCAGATTTCGCGGTCGAACCTATGACGCGTCGGTGTCGCGCGTGATTTCGATCGACCGTACCGGCACCGGGTTGGTCGTCTTATTCGCGAACAAGCGCAGTTTTCGTAACAATCTCGATCTGTCGGAGGTCGTTCATCCGCTTCCGGACGATCCGAAATCCGTGCTGATGGGGGCTGATAAAGGAGGTCGCTACAACCTCTTCCGCGTCAACATCTACGATGGGACTGCCGAGCAGATTCAAGCCGGCTCGACGAACACATTTGGATGGCTGACCGACCTTGACGGCGTGCCGCGCGTTCGTTGGGACTATCGTCCCCGCCAAGACCGCATCGAGATCTATCTCCGCAAGGGCGACACCGATACGTGGGACATGGTCACCCAATATGGTGAGCGAGAGCTTCCTGAGCTCAACATTGTCGGCTTTGCCGACGATCCGCGCCAAGCCATTGTCGCCAGCCGTCAAACCAGCGATCGCTATGGACTCTACGAGTATGACGTAACGACCCACAAGCTCGGCCGTTCGCTCTTTCAAAACGCGAAGGTCGATGTAGGCGAGCCCGTCGGTGGTCCAATGTACGACCCACGTACAACGAAGCTGGTCGGCTACTACTACGTCGATGACTTTTGGACGATGCATTATCTGGAGCCGGATCTGTCCCGCATTCAGCAGAAACTCGATGCCACTTTTCCCCAGGCCGCCATCGTCCGAATCTACTCATGGTCGACGGATCGTTCGCGCTTTCTGTTCGTGACCCAGGGTCCCCGCGATCCCGGCTCGTTCTATCTTTATGATGCCAAGAAGGATGAGGCGAAGCTCGTCGGCCGGCTAAACTCCGACATTCCCGAGTCAGAGCTAGGCCCCATGTCGATCCTCAAATTTGCGGCGCGAGATGGGACGAAGATTCAGGCCTATGTCACGATGCCGCCGGGACAGGCCCAAAAGAAACTCCCCACGATCATGATGCCGCACGGCGGCCCCGAACTGCGCGACTTTGTCGACTATGATCACTGGGCGCAGATGCTCGCCAATCGGGGATATCTCGTTGCGCAACCGAACTTCCGGGGTTCGGGCGGTTACGGAAAGGCGTTCGCTGAAGCCGGCCACCGGCAGTGGGGCCGCAAAATGCAGGACGATATCAGCGATACGCTGAAAGCATTGATCGACGAGGGCCTCACCGACCCCGACCGCGTCTGCATCGTTGGTGGAAGCTACGGCGGTTACGCAGCGCTGGCTGGCGGCGCCTTCACGCCCGATCTCTACAAATGCGTCGTCGCCATCGCGGGTGTCAGCGACATCCCCGCCTTCCTTGAAGAGGAAGAAGATACCTTCGGTGATGATTCGAGTGTCTATCAGTACTGGGTCAAACGTCTCGGTGACCCCGCGCGCGACCTCGAGCAAATGAAATCGGTCTCACCCGCACTCAACGCGGCGTCGTTCAAGGTCCCCGTTCTCTTGATCCACGGTTCGGCCGACCGGATCGTCCCCATCGATCAAAGCAACCGCATGAGAAAAGCGCTCGAAAAGGCCGGCAAGGAGGTGCGCTTCGTCGAGATCAAGGGCGAAGGCCACAACTTCACCGAATATGCCTCAGACTTGAGGCTGATGCAGGAAATGGAGCAGTTCGTGAACGCACATATCGGGAATTAGCGGCTCGCGCGAGAACCTTAGGGATGCATGAGAAAGTAGACGGTCACGTATTGGACCTGATCCGGCACCGGTTTGCCGTTGAAGGTGAGCACCGGATATTTCCATGTCTTGAGCGATCTGACGGCGGGGAGTTCGAACATCCTCTTCGAGGCACAGATCACTGTCACTTCAGTAACCGCGCCGTCCTTGCCGATGTCTAGCGCGGCGAAGACAGCCCCCTCTATTCCGGCCGCATCCGCCTCGGGCGGGTACATCGGTGGCACACGCATAACCGAGCGAGGTGGACTTGGCATGATCCATGGTGTGTCCCTCACTTCAGACTGACATGTGTCGGTGTTGATCTCCGGCTTCATGAGATCGAGCAAGACGATCATGTTGTCGTAGTCGACGCGTTCGCCGTTCAAACGCGCCGGTACAAACCTCCAGTGACTGATCATCCCTCGCACATATTCGACATCCATGCCGGCGGGTTCTGAGCAGAGGACTTCAATGTTCTCAAATGTCCCCTCGCTCGTCACCCGGCCCCGGCCGATCGCGAAGCGCATTGGCTGATTGGAGCCGCGTCTCTTCTCCACCCAAGCATCAATATCGGCCGCCCTTTCATCGCGCTCGAGAGGCTTGCCGCGCAGACCTCTGAGCCGAGGCGGCGTCAGGCCTTCGGGATCGGTACGGGCCCACGCAGCACCGCTGCAACGAGCCTCAGCAGCCGGAGACGGCGACGAACCTTCCGCAGCAGCAAAGGTAGAAGCCGCGATCAAAATCAATGCGAGGTGAAACAGCCTGGAGTTCATGGTCCTTGTCTTTCTCAAGCTATCGTGAGCAACGCGGGTCTCCTGACCTGGAGGATCTTCCTTCCAATCTGCAGTTGGACCCATCGTAAGAGGCCTTTCTAACGTGCGGGAGATAGCAGGACCGATCATCCTGTGATTGAGTAGCGTCGTTGCAAAATCATGTCAGGGAGGCTCTCATGTCACTTCAAGGACGCGTCGCGCTGATTACGGGTGCGAGCCGCGGGATTGGGCGCGCGATCGCCGTCGCGCTGGCCGAAGACGGCGCCGATGTCGCGATCAACTATCGCCGCGAAGAGGCTGAGGCTGAAGAAACTGTCGCCAAGGTGAAGAAGCTCGGCCGTCGCGCCGCGGCGTTCAAAGCCTCGATCGAGAATGTCGACGAGGTCGCAAAGATGGCGCTCGACGTCAGTGCGCAACTCGGGCCGGTCTCGATCCTCGTCAACAATGCCGGTATTGCGAGCCGCGGCAATTCCGTCGCCGATACCGATCCCGCGGAAATGGCGCGCGTCGTCGGTGTCCACGCCTTCGGCGCGTTCTACACGACGAAATTTCTATTGCCCCAGATCCGCACCGGTAAGCGCGGCGATATCATCTACATTTCCAGCATCGCAACGCTCACCAACACGGCGCGCGGCGCGCCGTACAACATGGCGAAGACGGCTCTCGAGTCGCTCGCCTTCACGGTCGCGAAGGAAGAGCGCCCCAACAACATCTACGTGAATGTCGTCGCGCCGCCTCTCGTTGCGACCGACATGGGTGATAAGCTCATGAAGGCACGCGCCGGCGTCGCGAAAGCCACCGACCTCGACGCGCAAAGCCCCTTCGGCCACGTCTGCCGTCCCGAAGAAATTGCCAACGTCGTCCGCTTCCTGGTCTCGAACCGAAACACCTATGTGAGCGGCGAGAAGATCACCGTTCACGCCGCGAGCGACTCGGTCGGCGGGCGGTAATAGGCGTCAGAGTTGATCCCTCCGACCTCGCTTCGCTCGTCCACCTCCCCCCGCGAAGAACGGGGGAGGAAAAATTGATGGCGACGAGGCAGGTGTTTCCTCCCCCGCTCTTCGCGGGGGAGGTGGCCCGAGCGAAGCGAGGGTCGGAGGGGGAAGTCGAAAGAGCAAGAACCTAAGCGTTGATCCGCCGCCCCAACTCGCCCAGCACCTTCGCGCCATCGCCGCGATAGGAGCTTCCGTGCATGCACGCGAGCAGCTTCGGCTGCGTCGACGCGAGCTTGTCGAGCAATGGCTTCGTCGCCGACCCATGCGCGTAATAGTCGAGCCCCTTGCGCATCTCTTCGCTCGGCCCCAGCACATCACCTTCCGTCACCGCGGGATTTGCATTTCCCGGCTGAGTGAAGACATCGCCGCAAAACAACGTCTTCGTCGTCGTCTCGAAGATGTAGCCGCAATCCCATCCATGCGGCAGATGCGGCGCATCGAGCCAACGCACTTTGCGCCGCCCGAGCGAGAGCTCTTCGCCGTCCATCAAGGCGCGCGGCGGCCGGTCCGCGACATCGCCGGCCGAGGTAATCGACGAAACGAAGCTGCACACCACACCCGCGTTCGGCGCCACCGCTAAAAACTCATTCATCGCTCCGCACTCATCCGCCTCGAAATGCGAATAGGCGACGTGACGCAACTTGGCGACCGGCATGACCGTCTCGATCGCCGCGCGCGTCGCCGGGAAGAGCCGCCGCAGCCCGGTGTGAAAGAGTAGGGGCTCGTCATCCGCGATCAGAAACTGATTAAACGAGAAGCCGGTCGGCAACGCCGGATTGGGCGGAATGGCCGTGCTGATTCGGTAAATTCCGCTCTCGATCTCGTCGATCTGCGTATCCGGAAATGCCTTGAGCTTCGCCATGGCGTCCTCCTTGGGGCTTGGGCTACCACCGTTGACGACGATCAGCCGCGACCCGTGACCAAAGTCCAGGGTTTTTCGCCTGTTTGGGCGTCACAATAGGCTCATTTGCCGCGCGAACCGGAGTGCTGGACTGGGGCGGGCGCGCCCGGTATATGCCCGCCTTCCATGACCGACCTCTCCCGCATCCGCAACTTCTCGATCATTGCCCATATCGACCACGGCAAGTCGACCTTGGCCGACCGCTTGATCGAGGCCACCGGCGGGCTCGAAGCGCGGGAGATGAAGTCGCAGGTGCTCGACTCGATGGATATCGAGCGCGAGCGCGGCATCACCATCAAGGCGCAGACCGTGCGCCTCAATTATCGCGCCCGCGACGGCAAGGACTATGTCCTCAATTTGATGGACACGCCCGGCCACGTGGACTTCGCCTACGAGGTCTCGCGCTGTCTCGCCGCCTGCGAGGGCGCGCTGTTGGTCGTCGATGCGAGCCAAGGCGTCGAAGCGCAGACCCTTGCCAACGTCTACCAGGCGCTCGATGCCAACCTCGAGATCGTGCCGGTCCTCAACAAGATCGATCTGCCCGCGGCCGAACCCGCGCGTATTCGCCAACAGATTGAGGACGTGATCGGGCTCGACACCGCTCACGCGGTCGAAATCTCGGCAAAGACCGGCCTCAACATTGCAGAGGTGCTGGAGGCCGTCGTCACCCGACTGCCTCCACCTAAGGGCAATGCCTCATCACCACTGAAAGCGCTCCTCATCGACTCCTGGTACGACGCTTATCTCGGCGTTGTCGTGCTCTTCCGCATTGTCGATGGGACGATCAGCAAGGGCCAGCGCATTCGCATGATGGCCGCAGGCGCGGACTATACGGTTGAACGCGTTGGCGTCTTCAAGCCGAAGGGCACTCTTGTCGATCAGCTCGGCCCCGGCGAGGTCGGCTTCCTCACCGCGGCGATCAAGCAGGTGGCCGATACGCGCGTTGGCGACACCATCACCGACGAACGAAAGCCGGCGGAGACGGCGTTGCCGGGCTTCAAGCCGGCGCAACCTGTTGTGTTCTGCGGTCTCTTCCCGGTCGACGCCGCCAAATTCGAAGACCTGCGCGATGCGATGGGTAAGCTGCGCCTCAACGACGCGAGTTTTTCTTACGAGATGGAAACATCGGCGGCGCTCGGTTTCGGCTTTCGCTGCGGATTCTTGGGCCTGCTGCATCTCGACATCATCGTCGAACGCTTGGAGCGCGAATTCGATCTCGAACTCATCACAACCGCGCCCTCGGTCATCTACAAGATCTATCTGAACAACGGCCAGACGATTGAGCTGCACAATCCGGCTGACATGCCCGATCCAACGCAGATCGACCGCATCGAAGAGCCGTGGATCAAGGCGACGATCTTCGTACCCGACGACTATTTGGGCTCGGTCCTGAAACTCTGCGAAGACCGCCGCGGCCGCCAAGTCGATCTCACTTATGCCGGCTCCCGCGCGCTCGTCGTCTATCGCCTGCCGCTCAACGAAGTGGTGTTCGATTTTTACGATCGCCTCAAATCGGTGAGCCGCGGCTACGCCAGCTTCGACTACACGATCGAGAGCTACGAAGAGGGCGACCTCGTCAAAATGTCGATCCTCGTGAACGCCGAACCGGTCGACGCGCTCTCGATGATCGTCCACAAAGCCCGCGCCGAAATGCGTGGCCGCGCCATGTGCGAGAAGCTCAAAGAGCTCATCCCGCGCCACCTCTTCCAGATCCCAATCCAAGCCGCGATCGGCGGAAAAATCATCGCCCGCGAAACCATCTCGGCTCTGCGCAAAGACGTCACCGCAAAGTGCTACGGCGGAGACATCAGCCGCAAACGCAAGCTCCTCGACAAACAGAAGGAGGGCAAGAAGCGCATGCGCCAATTCGGCAAAGTGGAGATTCCCCAAGAAGCCTTCATCGCGGCCCTCAAGATGGATGAGAATTGAGGCGCTTGGTTAGCGAGAGAAGCGAGCTTACCAAAGCCTCATCCTCGCGAATGCGGGGATCTCAGGCAAATTGATTTTCTATTTCGCGAACGCCTTCGCCATCGTTCCGGTGTCCATAAATTCCTGAAACCGGATGATCTTGCCGTCCTCCACGTGGAAGACGTGGATCCACTCCGTCTGATAGCTGCGGCCCGTCGCCTTCACGCGGCAATGTTCGTGGCCGAGCACGACGATCTTGTCGCCGCCTTCGATGAACTCTTTTGGCCCGAACTCCAAAATATCGATCGCGCCGACGAGACCTTCGAGAAATTTCTGCGTCCCCGCATGACCGCGAAACGCGCCCGCGTAAGGCACATCCGCCGCACGTCCGACCAAGCTCCACGTGACGTCGCTCGCCAGAGTGTCGAAGAGCGCGGGCATATCGCCCTTGCCGAAGGCAGCGTAGGTTTGTTCGACGGTTGCGCGCGGTGTTCTGGACATGAGGGCTCCGCTGAGTGAAGGCAGGGCGGCGCGGCTCGCGCGCCAGTTGGACCCTCTTACGGGCAAGCGGGCGAATTGGATCGCTCGCCAAAATGATCAAATGTGATGACGGCGCCGCCCCATCATCCAGGTAATCGCGCCAAGGCCGCCCATCGTCGCGCAGGCCGGCCAGCGCAAGGCCCGGTTCACGACGTTGTCCCACGCCCAATCCGAGGATCGGCGTACGAAATCGGTGAAGGCCGTGTAGCTGTCCTCATGCAGGGACGCCCACCAATCCGCGCCGCTTCGCATAACGAAGTCGCCGACGCCGCGCCAGACCCAAGCGTCGTAAGCAAGGGCCGCGACGGCGAGGGCCAGAACAACGTAAGCGAACAGGCGCAGGACCATACGGAAGCCGAGCCGCCCGTATGCTTTGCGCACGCGGATCTCGCTTGAGATATCCGGATGGGGCGTCCTAGCCACCCTCTACTCCCCAAGTACTCTTCACGTCCGCCTCTGGCCGGGCGGACTTGAAAACAAGGTCGCTCCTCATCGTCGGGAGAACTGCCCTCCACAAAAGGAAAGGGCGGCGCCCCCCGACGCCGCCCTTCGAGCCGAACCCCGGGCGCGAGAGGAGCCTCGCGCCACAGGCGGCCTCAATCGTTCAATCCTCTCGCGCCCTAAAGAGGAACGCGAGAAGGACTCCCACGACTCCAAGAACGGCAAACGCCGGCCAAGTCAAAAGCGTATTGATGACTGCCGACAGTGTACCGTCCGTCTCTGCACCCCACCCCACAACGGCATCCCTGCTGCCTGGCTCGAGCAATGTCCAAAGATCGCCGAGCGACAGCATGTGGACGCCAACGACGCCCGTAGTATCGCTTTCCCGGAGGGACGTAATTGCGTCGTAGCCGAGCACCATCAGCGCGGCGACGATCAACACCAAGGCCAGAAATCGAAAGACGACCATACGCGGTGGGCCCCCCAGAAAGCCCATTCACACCCCGCCTCGAGGCCCCTTACAAAGCCCCTCGGCATTGAAGAAAGGCTATCGTCAGGAGCGACGTCTCTGCAAGCACAGCACTCCTTTGTTCTGTGGTTGCAGGGCAACAGAGCCGCCCTTATGTTGCCGCTGCTTCGCGCGTCGCTCGAGCCGCTTCGCAGCGCTCTCGTTAGCTGCCTAAAGGCCGAGCCTCGCGAGCAATTTTTGGTTCGTCGCGGCGGGCGCGTTTTGCTCTTTCGCGATGCGGCAAATGCAGGATCCGCACCCTTAATCCAGTGCGGCTCCACAGCCACGAGCTCTGCGCGTTCGCGTGCGTTGGTTAAATCGCGGCCCGTCATCTGGCGGCGTTCGCAACGAAGTGTCGGCCAAGGGACATTCTTCTCTCGGCCCGGTTGGACAGGTGGCCGAGTGGTTTAAGGCGCACGCCTGGAACGCGTGTATACGTGAAAGCGTATCGAGAGTTCGAATCTCTCCCTGTCCGCCAACTCCTCATTCATAGCTGTTCGCCTCCGTTCGCCGGAGTACGAATTAGAATAGGAGAATCAAGCATTTCCCTATCATGCTCGTTCTAGATCGTTCCTTGCCGTTCGCCAGCATCCCCTCTAAATTGTGGGGTGAAATGTGGGGATGCGTGCATGGGCAAGAGAATGGGATCGCATCGGGAAAAGCTGCTTTCCAATGTGGCGATCCATCGGCTTGCCGCTGGCCGACATTTAGATGGTGGTGGACTCTATCTGGAAGTAGACGCATCGGGCGCGCGGCGTTGGCTCTTGCGAACAATGGTGCAAGGCCGGCGTCGCGATATCGGCCTCGGCTCAGCGCCACGTACGAAAGGTGATCTTGGTCGAGTCAGCCTCGCTGAGGCGCGTGAGACGGCCGCTCAATATCGCAAACTCGCGCGTGCCGGCGGCGACCCAATTGCGGAAAGGCGCAAGGCGCTGGTGCCAACTTTCGAGCGCGCGGCCGAGGAGTGCTACGCGGTGCGCGTCGGCAACTGGCGAAATGAGAAACACAAGGCTCAATGGCTTTCCACCCTCAAGACCTATGCGTTCCCCAAAATCGGCAAGCTGCTTGTAAACCGCATCGGCCCCGCTGAGGTGCTCTCGGTCCTCACGCCCATTTGGCTTTCGAAACCCGAGACCGCACGCCGCGTGCGACAACGTGTTGGTATAGTGCTCGAGTGGGCATTGGCGATGCAGTACCGAGACACTGGCAGTCCCACGCGTGAAGTGAGCAAGGCGTTGCCCATGCACAAGGACTCGCCGAAGCACCATGCGGCGATGCCTCATTCAGATGTGCCGGGCTTCCTGGGACGGCTCAAGAATGCGACTGCCACGGAAGCAGTCAAGGCAGCTCTCGAATTTGCCGTCTTGACCGCGGCGCGCACGACGGAAACCCTTCACGCCCGCTGGAACGAAGTCAATTGGACAAGCTCCACTTGGACGCTTCCGAAAGAGCGCACAAAAAACAAGGCTCGTCCTCACACGGTGCCCTTGTCAGCGCGCGCTCTCGAGATCCTTGGAGCGATGAAAGCATCGCACAGTGGTGAGGGAGATTTCATCTTCGAGTCGAGGTCAGGCGAGCCCTTGTCACAAATGGCGCTTTTGATGCTGATGCGGCGGATGAAAACAGGCGCCACCGTACACGGGTTTCGATCGTCATTCCGGGATTGGGCTGGCGAGAAAACCAATTTCCCTAGGGAGATCGTTGAAGCAGCTCTGGCACATGCCGCAGAAGGGGGCGAAACGGAAGCTGCCTACCGTCGTACTGAATTCTTGGAGAAGCGGCGTAAACTAATGAACGCGTGGTCGGCATACTGTGGTGGAGGCGCCGAGGTCGTGAAGTTTAGAAGGGTCAGTGATCCTCAATCTCGATTGGGAGGCGCGTGACTGTCTGACTCTTAATCAGCGGGTCGCAGGTTCGAGTCCTGCATCACCCACCAAATTTCTCTTCCAAGCCAAGGATTTGCGGCCATCGCCGTCTTGGGCCGCAGATCAGCCCGTTTCGAATATCGGCAATATATCGGCATTTCAGCGTGCCCGGAATGGCGTCTCTAACTCGCAGTGGCGGGCAAGAGGAGCCAAAGCCCTATCGCATAGGCCTGAGGGAGATGGGCATTGGCTGCGAGTTGGATCGAGTTCTACAAACAAAAGGGCAGGAGGCGCTTACGTGAGCAGCCACACAACCAAGGAGGCGTCGCCCATGAACGCCATCGAGCAGAACCTCATTGGAAAAGCTCGCTTCTGCCGAGCATTCCGGTAGGCGGACTGATGTCCCGCAACCCCATTGCCTACAAGTGGAAAGCCCCGTTTCGGGTCTGGATGCTTCGAGAGGCCGTGTTCTGGCGTTTCCAAGATTTGATGCAACAGTCATTCGCGCTGCATCAGATGGAGCACGCTTTGGGTGCTCGAATACTGCTGCGGAGCGGCTTAGAGACGTTGGCCACACTGATCTATCTCAACCAGCTCATGCAACAAGTGTTGGACGGCCAGTTGAACTTTTTTGTTTTCGCCGAAAAGACTTCAGCCCTCTTGCTTGGCCGCCGCAACAATGTTGTCGGTCCAAAGTCACTGAACATCATCACGATCTTGGAGAAATGCGACAAGCGCTATCCTGGCTTGACGACAGTGTACGCTGACCTTTCCGAGAGCGCGCATCCAAGCCACGAGGGCTTGTGCATGGGCTATTCGCGTATCGACCACGAGGAATACGTCACGAACTTCTCAAATCGTTGGACTGAGCTTTACGAGGCCAAACACCTTATACGGATGAACACCTGCATGGAGACGTTCGATCATGAATACAACAAAGTGTGGACCAATCTAATGGAAAAGCTTGAGGGTTGGCTCGTTACGAACGACAGCGCGCTTGAGGCGACCAAGCCTGGCTAATGCTCACGCAGCAGGTGCGCCGCCGCTTCTAACATTGGGAATGAGAGTCCGGTCCTTCAAACATTCAAGATCGCAGTACGCAGCGCTATGACCTCTTCCGGTAGGCTCTCAGGATGTGCTTTCCAGTAGGCTGCAACGGCTTTCTCCAAAGATGAAGTGTCGGCATAGCCCACTTGCGTGGCTAGTGCTTGAGTCACTTCCTTGCCTTCACAGACTCTCCATAGCTCGCCCTCAGAGCGCTTCCTATCGTAGATACGCGCTTGAACGACTAGAGCCCTTTCGAGACGCTCGCTCGTCGTGGCATCAGCACTCGATGCGTCCGCGATTCTCTTCATCTGCGTCGGAATATCCGGTGCGATAGCGGACCAGCTTAAGCTGTAAGCTAAGGCTTTCATCGCTCCCGGCGACGGGATCGTGTAGTCCCCGGAGCCAAGTACCGACTCCAGAATCCATCCACCCGCGCGCTTGTCTGCCGCAGATTGGAGAGCCTGATCATAGTTGAAAGAGGGGTTCCCGTTCTGAATAAGCAAGGCTTTGACGGTGGATGGGTGTAAGAACACGTTTTCAATTTCGTGAACTGGCATTACATAAAGCGCGTGATCCTTGGCGAGGATCTCAGTCTCTGTCTTGGTTCGCCAATCACGATCGATGATGCCTAGCATTCTTATCGGTTGCCCGGTCTCCTTTTTCAGTGAGCGCATCGCCTCTAGTCGCTTGATCACTTCTCCGCAGGAGGAGCACTCAACGAACCGGGTAGTCGCGTCCGAAGCGCAAACGCGAGCAAACCTTTCTCGTTCATTGAGAGTCTCTTCTCCTTCAATGTAGATAAGACGCAATTTCGAGATCGAGAAAGCTGGCGTGCCCACAGCTCTCGCAATCACCGAGATATCGGGCCTTTGAGACATCGTTGAAACGCGGTCTACCAGGTTTGTCGACAGGTTGCGCTCCATGACAACCGTTGCCGCTTGGCCAGCCGCCTCAACCGCTTCTAGGGAATGGGTTGCAACCCAGACCTGACCCGTTGTCACGGTAGTCGCTATGTAGGAAACCCATTGCCTTAGCAGATCGGGGTTGAGGTGTAGTTCAGGCTCATCAAGCAGAAACAGGCCGGTCTTCAATCCGAACCGTTCTATCTGACCTATTAGAAAGGCAATTTCCCTTTCCCCACCGCTAAGCCTATCAAAGCGAAGTTCGCCCGAACCCGAGTTGAACAGCAGCGCCCGCGCCGTTTGGTCCGCGCCGACAAAGCTCAGATGTGGCAGTACTTTTTTGATGGACTTGCGATAGCTATCAAACACATCGACAAATTGAGGGGCGCGGTACACCGCGTTCGTTGGCGCTTCGTCCATCTTGATAGTCTCGGAGAGCTGCTGCGCTTTCCTGAGCAATCATGTACTTGGTCCACTCGTCGTACAGAGTGGTTGTTGGCATGTAAGACCGACCTTTGAGGTGCTCCGGCGAACTCCACTTGGTTTGGTGGAGTTGACCCATCTCGTGATCTTGAAGTGTCTTTTGCGGGTAGGCTCTGTTTGCGTCGAGCGACACAAAGTGAACTTCGTTCGAGCGCTTTAGAGTGTCGACGACCGTATGAGCCATCTGTCTAGAGGTTGCTTCCTCCCTAATCCCACCCAGCGTCGGGTTTCGCAGGTCCTTGGTGCTCGTCAATTTCAGCGTTCGATCCCAATTTGGAAATTCTCCTAGGTTCTCAAATTTTTCGTCCAGTTTGAGAGTGCCTTCGCCGAGAAAGAACTCAATTTCAAAGGAATGCTCCTCATGGAATATGTTTCCTCGCTCTGTGGAGAATCCGTGAGACAGGCCCACTTCCCCAGCACAAGCCGCGATCATCTCAAGTAGTTGAGTCTTGCCAGTGCCATTGACACCAACAACGCAAATGAGAGCCGCATCTTCAGGGACCGAAATCACGACATTCCTGAAGTTGCGCCAGTGGTCGATCTTGATTGTTTTGATCTTCATGGTTCGACTGTATCTTGGTTTCTTAGGCACCACTTGCGCAATAGATTGTCCCTATAATTCCCGTCAGGATGGCAATTGGCTTGGCAATAAGCAAAGCATCGCCCGGGCCTCAATCGAGTGACGAGGGGCGAAGTGCCCCCAAGCACGAGAATGACGGACTCGTATGAGGTTCGGCGGGTCGCCCCAGCTCTTTTCCAACCCAGACAGAAGAAGGGCTAAGGCAGGGGCGAGCCGGTTTTGATGAGATGCACCTCGCGTCTTGCTTGCGCGATTACAGCAGGGCGATGCATCAATGCCCGAACTCGCTCATCTGTCTGCGGGACGCCCCTGAACGAAAGCATGTAACGAGCGATTTCCATCGATTGCTCCCGAACTGTAAGGGCATCGCCCGTTTCGATGTCGCTCGGGGCGGACGCCTCCAACTCTTCGATGCAGTGTCCCGGCCTGCATAGACCTTTGGCGTGATCGCAGAAACGATCATTCAAGTCGCAAAAGAAATTGCGCTGTCTCGCTCTCATTGCCATTCCGAGGAGTCTCCCTGTCGAGTGGCTACATTTGGAAGCTAAGCGGCTTCTTTCAAGTCGCCAACCATTGCTCAATGGTTACGCGAGGGCGTGCCCGAGCCACACGATGAAGGCCGCGCCGCCGAGGACAGCGAGGATGCTCAGTCCAGCGTCGGTTGTGCCTTCTTCCGGATCGACCTCGAACTGGGTTGAGAAGGGGAAACTGAAGACCAGGCCAACCGCCCAACACCCAATGAAGACTAGCATCGAAATCAATCCGGGGCTGGCAGAGGTGACAACTGCAAAACCAATAAGCCCGGCGAAGACCGCAAGAACCAAATTGAACAAGAGGGTTTTCCACTGACGACCGTTCGATCTCGACCGAAGATGGTGCCGCATGTGCAATCTCTTAACCTTATAGAACGCCACTAGCTCGGCCCCGCGCGGTCAATACGCGTTGAAGGTCAACCAAAGTCGGAAGCATTTGATTCTAGGGTCCGAGCAAACCGTCGGCCAAAAAGACCCGCGGTGCGAAGCGTTATCGACTGCGCCCATGTGGCTGCACTAGGAGTAATTGCGCGGGAACTTTGAGGGCCTTCGCCATATCCTCAATCACGTTTATTGAGACATTTTCTTGGCCGTTTTCAAGTCGGCTCACATACTCGCGGCTAATGCCAGCATCGCTTGCGAAAGTCTCTTGAGAAAGGCGTCGTTCTTGCCTTAACCGGCGAACGTTGATCCCCAAAGCCTCGCGCAATTTCATGCGCGGAGCCGACCGGATTGTGATGCATAGTTCTATGAACTATAGATCACAAAGAGCGGTCGCCATCAGCGACGATTCAAGTTTGACCGGGACACGAAATACCTAACCGACCATGACAACAGGACGATTGAAGAGGACAATACAAGTCATGAGAAAGACCTCACTCGCATCGGTGCTCGCGTTAGCCGCCAGCCTCGGTGGATGCGCTCACAATGCAACGTTCACTAGCCGATTGAGTGGTGCAGTAGGGACTGCCAAACTCACCACTTTCGGAGATAGCAGCGGAAAAATCGCAATTTCGCTAAAGGGTGAGACCTATACCGGCAAGTGGGTCTACATGCAGCAAGGTGGCTCGGTGATCTTTGGCAGTTCGACAGCTTATTCCGGCTCTCAGACTGCATTTGCGACCGGCACCGGTTATGCAATGCCCACTCAGGGAAACGGCAGCGTTGTGGCTATCGCACCCTCGGGCGCCAGTCTTCGCTGCCAGTTCAATTACAGCGAATGGTCGGCAACGGGCGTCGGCATGTGCCAGGATAGCAAAGGCGATATCTACGACATGCAGATCGACTGATCCTTTGCCTAGGGCAGAGACCCAAGCGGAAGGACTTAGTCCAAATCCTCGTTCAGAACCGTATCCTCAGGAAAGGCACCGGCATAACTCGTAGGTAGGTGTCCAGGTTCGGCCGTAGGTTCGCAGTGAAGACCTTCGATCACAAAAGTCACCGGGCCCTGAGTCAAAGGGTGATCACGCTCGGCTGGAAAACCTAGGAGCTTGGCGAGCATACCAAGCGCGCTCAGTTTGTCCTGTAGCTTCACTAAGACATCGCGACGAACGAGTGACTCCTCACCACTCCTTCGCAAGACCACGCTGCGATCACGCACTTCCGCAATGACGAGTGATTGTTCAGGTGACAGCTCGCTGCTCGGCGTCAAACTGACTCCGTCGTCAGCCCATTGAAAATAATCAGTGGGTCGATGAAAGGCGATTGCCGCGAGCTCTTCGATAATCCGCGACGCGGTAATGCCGTGGCGCTCGTGGATCGCTCTTGCGATCTGGCCCCGAATCTCGGCGTCGGCCATGAGCTCGGAAGCAGTGACCATCGCTCGTTTGGCGGAATAGCCTGCCGCAATCGCAGCTTTCCGCCCGTTGAGTGTCCGCAGATATTCACGGACGAAAGCTTGCCGTTTCGCTATTCGTTTCAGTTCGCTCTGAGTCTGCTTCGCCATGGTTGACCGGATCTCGCCAAACCTATGTTTCTGCTGCGACAAGTTCTGCACGTACTCCAGATAAAACCTGTCGTCGAACGAACTTGTACGGCTCGATCGATCAGAATCGGAAGGTTTTGTAAGGCTCGTCCCTCTAGACCGCCTCAAGGAACATTCGTGTCATGGGCAGTCGCAGGTGACGGCTCAAGCCGGAGTGTCGTTCTTTGGAAGTGGAGCGGAACGGAGAGCGTGTGCCTTACGCTTTCGAATTATCTCGTCTCGTCTCGCCTCTACTTGCTCAATGAGCTTTGGGAGCGACGTAAACGCATTGCGTCGTCCCGCAAGTCGATCCTCATGCTTTCGAAGCTCCGGTAATATTTCGCTGATTGCCGGCAACCACTTCGATGACCGACGCAACTCTTTGAGTGCGGTGTGCAGGGCGTACCTCGAGGGCCGCATCTGTCCTACGTCCTCACAGGCGATACGAGCAAATCCAGAGAGGTCCGTTCGATCGGCTGACGGAAATACAGCGCAGAGTAGGGCCACTGCCTTGGCAATCTCAGACCGAGTAGCCAGCTGCCCGGCTGTATCGAGCAGGCATCGGTATTCGGAGGCGCACTCTTCCAGATACGCACGTGCCTGGCTAACGGCAGCTTCACAACGGTCCGATTTCATCTCCCAATGGTCCCGGGCGTCTCGGAGTTCCCTGGAGATCGCATAGAGTCTTTGGTCGAGAAGCTTGGCTTCGATGTGGTAGACATTGACCGGTTCGAGTTGCTTCGGAAGCACCGACAATCCAGCATCGCTCATTGCTCGCCCCCGTCGTCTCCATAGGACGCATAGCTTGCTGCCCCGACCATCGCCGATTGAAAACCCTGCATTGGGCGTGCAGATGTAAGTCGAAGTGCCGCTTCGGGGATCAGTTCTTCCTCGTCTGCCCAGCATTCTGCGCGCAACCAACTTGCCGGGTATTTTGTGAACCGCGGATCTTGTTCACGACGTGCCTTAGCGTAGCGTCTCGCCCCCTCGAGGAGCTGATCGACCGTAGCTTTCTTGCTTCTTAACGTTTGTCGCCAAGCGCGAAGTGCCTCGCCCCTTGCGACTCTCCGCGGGTATAGGTTCCACCAAGCATCAAAGCCTTGGTCGATGTCGTTCGCGGTACGCGGGTTATTCAAACGAGAGCTGTTTGGAATGCTTTTGTCACAGGGTTCCTCTTCGGGTTCATGGCTGGGTTCTGCAGGAAACGCATTACCGGTTTTGGTGCATGACATTTCCGGTGTTCGCGCAGCTGATTTCCGCTCCTCATCATCGATTGGCGGACACAGCCTTCCCATTTTCTCGAAAGATTGCGCATCACTACCCATCTGACCGGAGGGAATTAGTTTCCACTTTTCGACCAAGGAATAGACATTCACGACTTGGCGCCCTCGACCGGCTCTGATGAAGATGTGACCCCTCGTCTCGAGCGTCTTCGTGAGGGCGCGAACAGTGCGCGTTGTCGCGTGGATCGCGTTACCGAGCGTTTCCTGTGTCGGCCACGCCGTGCCTGATCGCCGATTTACATGCTCCATGATGGCGAACGCGAGCCTGAACGCTGCAGGCGAGACTTCGTGATCCGAGGCTACTTGACGGAGCCATCCGAATCGATCCCGAGTAAATATGTCACCGCTCATGTCTGCGTCCCTGTTTGCCAGGGTGCGAGTCATCGGCGCCTCGCTTTCTTCCGATTGCGACTTCAGCCGTCGGGAGTCCAGCGACATACTCAGCGAGCGATTGGCCGTCGATGAGCGTTCGCGAGCCGGCCTTGACGGCTCTAACCCGTCCTTCCCCAATCAACTTGTATAGTCGAGTACGTCCGTGATGGATTTCCTCGCAGGCTTCTTTGACGCCATAAAGGAGCTTCAGCATGGCACCCTCCGTTCGCGCGTGATCACGCGTGTGTTCCGAGACGCTATGCCTGCAAGATTGTCGGATCGAAATCTCGGGAAAAAAAATCAGAGAAATTCAAAAATCTCGTTTTTCTGAATTTTTTTCATTTGTTTCTTTGATCCTCTGTTTCAATCGCTTTTCTCTACTGTCGCCATGGGGACTTCCCTCGGCATCTGGCGCGACAATGCGAGCGACTTGAGAGTCCGATAGGGTCGGATCATTTCGCTGCATTTCCGCCATGCGCTTTACAAGGGGTTCGTCTTTTTTGCGGTAGCCACCAGAGCCCTTCGGGCGGCCTCGTTTTCTAACGTTTGGGCGCATAGGCAAGCCGGGCAATTCTTCCTCGTCCAATAAGGCCGTCGATTTAGGTACTGAGTCTTTGACCGGCACCCCTTCAGCAAGGGGTGGGACCCTCAGGGCCTCAAAAACCAATCCGCAATTGCAACATTCCCAAAGACCAGTGTCTCCTAGAACTCCAATGCGGTGTTCGCAGAATGCAGGGAGATTGTTCAACACATCCGCGACGAGAAACCTGGGTTCGTTTCCCAAGACGCTCACCTTGGAAAATGGAGTTCCTCTAATCCGCGGTTCTTCTTCGTACAGCTCCAAGTGCGCGAATTCGTGCGGCTCTACCCTTCGAGGCCGTCTTGCATCAACCGGCAAAAAGACCGTCTTGATTTGCCCGGATCGCCAGAGAACTTGGAGAAATGAGAATGGTCGCTTTCCAAATGCCCACCAGTTTCTGTTATCTTCGCTTGCAGCCGCTTTCAGCACTTCAGCAACACTGCAAAAGCGCGGAGTTTTTAGGGCAGCGGTGTCACGGAAAATGACAAAATCCAACCATTGCTCCAGGCAACAATACATAGGGTAGGCATCGGGGAGCGGTAAGTTAGCGCGACTTTCAAAGTCTTGCTTTTCCTCAGGTGTCTCGGACTTGACAGGCCCGATCCCTGCGTTGCTCGAGTCGAAGTCGCATGGCTTTCCCATCACGTCATCGTCCGTTCGCTAGTCGCACACTCGCTTGGTTACTGAGACATACATCTGTTAAGGCCCAGAGGCACCTTTGCCATCGTTTCAAATGTGTCAGACCTTGGGCTGATTCTCGTCCCTCAAAGAGTTGGCGGACGCAGACTCCGCCAAACGAGCCAGCTATGTCGTTATAATACTGTGGTTTTCCCACCCAATCAGAATTGACCCCCACAATACGCCCCACAGAGCGATGATAGGCGACCGCCTATCGATAAGAAACGGACAGGTACACCTGTCAGAACAAGGGGATGCGCTGTCGCGGGAGCGGCGACAGCGAGCCAGCAACCATCACTTTCGAGGCTCCGAAAGTGTCGACTCAAGTTGGTGCAACACCCGATAGCACGGCAGCACCTGGCGAACGCTCGCATTTGGTTCGCGTCCTTCGCGGATTGCCGCAACGAACTCACGGTCCTGTAGCTCGATGCCGTTGAGAGAGACGTCGACATTCGACACGTCGATTGGTTCGTCCTTACCACTGACGAGCTCGTCGTAGCGGGCAATGTAAGTGCCGTTGTCACAGATGTAGCGGAAGAACGTACCGAGCGCGCCCTCGTGATTGAAGGAAAGGGAGATGGTGCAGATTGCGCCGCCTCGGGATTTGAGCTGAATGGACATATCCATCGCTATGCCAAGGTCGGCTTGCCGCGGACCCTCTATCGCGTTGGCAACTACGACCTCATCCCCCGTTTGGTATTGGAAGAGATCGATCGTGTGCGCGGCGTGATGCCACAAAAGGTGATCGGTCCAGGAGCGCGCCTCACCAAGCGCGTTCATATTGGTGCGTCGAAAGAAGTAGGTCTGGACGTTCAGCTGTTGAAGACGAAGTGCTCCCGCCTTCATTCGCCGGCGTATCCATTGATGAGAGGGATTGAATCGCCTGGTATGCCCAACCATACACACGAGCCCACTCCTCCTCTGGATGCGATCGACCGCTTCAGCGTCGGCCCATGAGTCGGCGAGCGGAATCTCGACCTGAACATGCTTACCCGCCTCCATGCAGGCGATTGCTTGTTGCGCATGGAGTTGCGTGGGTGTTGCGAGGATAACAGCGTCGACACCCTTGATGCGAAGCGCTTCCTCCAGAGAGGTTGTCGCATGGGGGATGTCGTACTTGCGTGCAATTGCTTGGGTCTGCTCAAGCCGACGGCCAACGAGGGAAGCGACCTCGATGCCGTCTATCGCGCGGATGGCGTCCAGGTGCTTTTGGCCGAAGGCGCCTGCTCCGGCGACTGCAATTTTCATCTCTTGGCCTTGTTCTTGAGAACGATGTGTCCGAGCGCGGTGTTGGAGGCGGGCACGTGATAGAAGCGATGGAGTTCCTCGGGATTGTCATCGAGCGCTCCGCGCATGATCAGCCACATAATGAGCTCGATGCCTTCCGAGCCGGCCTCGCGGATGTAGTCGACATGGCGAATTCGAGCCAGGGACTCAGGATCGTGTGACAGTCGATCGAGGAACGCCTTATCGAAGGCTTGGTTGATCAATCCGGCGCGTGGACCTTGGAGCTGATGGCTCATGCCGCCCGTGCCCCACACCTGGACGTTGAGGCTCGGGTCGAACCGCTCGACCGCGCGCCGAATTGCTTTGCCGAGTGCAAAACAGCGAGCCCCGGAAGGCGGTGGATATTGAACGACATTGACGGCAAAGGGGATGACGCGACAAGGCCACGCCTTCGGCTGACCGAACATCAAAGACAAGGGAACGGTCAGGCCGTGATCGACGTCCATTTTGTTGACGATTGTGAGATCGAAGTCGTCCTCGATGACTGACTGCGCCACGTGCCATGCGAATTCAGGATAGCCACGTACAATCGGCACCTGCCGTGCGCCCCAACCTTCGTCGGCGGGCTGGAACTGCTCGCCACAGGCAATGGCAAAGGTCGGGATGAGGTCAAGGCCAAAAGATGTGGCGTGATCGTTGAAGACGAGAAGGACGACGTCTGGCTGCTCGGCGGCGATCCAACGCCGCGAGAATTCATATCCCTTGAAGATTGGCGCCCAGTAAGAGTCCTCCGATCGGCCGTTATCGAGTGCGGCACCGATTGCCGGAACATGCGACGTCGCCACTCCAGCCGTTACCCTACCCATGATGTTTCTCGTTCAAGGGCAGTGCGCTCGGCGCCCGCCCGCCCGATAGCATCATTTGCGCGTAGTCCTCCTGGCTCATGCCCGTCATGAGCGCAGCCGCGTACTGAAAGCTCTTTCCGTCCGTGGCAAAGATTTTCGCGAGGAAATAGATATTGCCGCCTAGTTTGATCATTTGATTGAAATCTCGGGCCAGCACCGCTCGTTTCTGGTCTTCGTTCATCGGCCATGTATCGAGATAGGCGCGCTCGTCAGCCTTGAAGCGCTCACGGTTTTGGGCGCTCATCAAAGACATGCAGAATTGGTTGAGGTGATAGCCGGCACGTGCCATCTCACCGTCGAACACCGTCGTGCCGGGGATTCCGGCATAAGGCTTTTCGAGCGCCATTAGCGTATGTCCTCCGGCCAGTAGAGCCGCGTGGGGTTATCGACGAGCAGACGGCGCTGCAGGTCCGGGGTTCGCGCGATCTTTGGAATGAAGTCGACGAGCTTGCCGTCATCTGGTGCGTGCGTCGTCATGTTGGGATGCGGCCAATCCGTCCCCCACAGCACACGATCGGAGAACTCCTCAACGACACAACGAGCAAATGGCACGACATCCTCGTATTCATCGGGGCCAGCCTTCGACAAACGCTCCGGGCAGGTGACTTTCGACCAGATATTTGGGTTCTCATCCATCAACTTCAGAAAAAGCCGGAATTCGCTTCCGTTGACGGGGCGCGACACATCAGGCCTTCCCATGTGGTCGATGACAACGACTGTTGGGAGGGCCGCGAAGAACTCGTAGAGCTGAGGCAGCTCTTGGGCTTCGAAGTAGATGACAACATGCCATCGGAGCGGGTGGATACGTTCGGCGATGGCGAGCAGCTCCTCATGCGGAAGGCGATCCACCAATCGCTTGACGAAGTTGAAGCGCACACCGCGCACGCCGGCCTCGTGAAGCGATGATAGCTCCGCATCGGAGACCGTGGCTTTCACTGTCGCAATACCGCGCGCTCTCCCGCCCGAGTCGCGCAGTGCATCGACGAGGGCTAGATTGTCGGCGCCGTGACACGTCGCTTGCACAATGACGTTGCGCGTAACGCCCAAGAAATCTCGCAGTGCCCAAAGCTTTTCCTTCGGGGCGTCGCAGGGCGTGTATTTCCGCTCCGGCGCAAAAGGAAAAATACTGCCCGGTCCGAAGACATGGCAATGTGAGTCGACCGCTCCCGCCGGCAACCGGTAGCGTGGCTTCGAGGGGCTTGGATGATACGCGATCCAACCATCGTCCATGCGAAATGGAGCGCTCATCGCCCTTGCGCCTTGAGCAGAGCGTCGAGCCGTGGAAAGACGCGTCGCGCATTCAGCTCATAAACTCGGCGCTTAGCTCCGGCCGAGATGGAAAGGCTGTCAATGTATCGCTTCGTGTCGTCGAAATAATGCCCGGTTTCCGGATCGATGCCACGAACGGCGCCCACCATCTCTGAGCCAAAGAGAATGTTCTCGATGTCGATGACCTCGAACAGCAAATCGATTCCAGGCTGGTGATAGACGCACGTATCGAAATAGACATTGCGCATGACGTGCTCGCGCAACTGAGGTCGTTTCAGCATGTCGGCGAGGCCACGATACCGCCCCCAATGGTACGGCACGGCACCACCACCGTGTGGGATGATCAGTGTCAGTTGCGGAAAATCGCGAAACAGATCGCCCTCGATGAACTGCATGAAGGCGGTGGTGTCCGCATTGATGTAGTGAGCCCCCGTTGCATGAAAATTTGCGTTGCACGAACTGGAGACGTGGATCATCGCCGGCACGTCCAGCTCGACCATCTTCTCGAAGAACGGGTACCAATGGCGGTCGGTCAGGGGCGGTGACGTCCAATGTCCGCCAGACGGATCTGGATTGAGGTTGCAGCCGACAAATCCGAGCTCGCGGACACATCGTTCGAGTTCATGAACGGAGTGAGCAATCGGAATCCCGGGAAATTGCGGCAGTTGACAAACGCCTGCAAAATTTTGTGGGAAAAGGTCGACGACGCGCTTGATGAGATCGTTGCAAGCAATCGTCCAGGCCCGCGAGACGGCCTCATCCCCGACGTGATGACCCATCGCCGACGCCCGGGGCGAGAAGAGAGTGAGGTCCGCGCCGCGTTCGCGCTGTAACCTCAGTTGATGTTTTTCGACCGTCTCGCGAATCTCGTCGTTGGAGATCGACGGATAGGGCGGAACCGCACTTCGCGATTTGAAGGCGGCTTTTTGATCGTCGCGCCAGCGATTGTGAGCCTCGGGCGCTGTCGTGTAATGGCCATGGCAATCGATAATCATGTCCATTCTCGTGTTCGGCGGTGGGGCATCGCCTTCACCCTTTGCTCATGAGCCGAGACGGCACATAAACCTCACCGCGCATCAGTTTTCTTGCCGTTCGCAGAAGTGCCGAACGCCGGATCGTCACGCCGCTCGGCGCGATCTCAAGACCGATTTCGACCGTAAAGAAACCTGATGGGTGCTCGACTTCGATGCGCTGTGCGCCAGTTTTGCGCTGAGCGGCGCAGACCTCGGCAGCGATCGATCCGGGCAATGCACACGCCGTCGCGACGCTCACGGCTCCGAGCACCCCGATCGACTCGTGAACGCGGTGTGGAATGAACATACGTGTCGAAATCGCGCCACCGTTCCGCGGAGTCGAAACGAGGGCCATTTTGGGCACGGTTTTGTTCGCCACGTCGCCCAGATTCATTCGCTTGCCGATGGCAAGGCGGATCTGCTCGATCCGATCTTTGAGCGCTCCATCGCCTTCGAGTTCGGCAGGTGTCTCGATGCCGGTTTTGCCGAAATCGGAGGCTCTGAGGATCACGACCGGCATACCGTTGTCTATGCAGGTCAGCTCAATGCCGTCGACAACGTCCGTCACCTTGCCGGTCGGCAACAGTGCGCCACAGGTCGACCCTGCCACCTCGAGGAAATCGATCGGTATCGCCGCAGCGGTCCCGGGGACCCCGTCGATGCGAGCATCTCCCTCATACTCAACTCGACCGGACGGCGTGGGCACATGAGCAACGGCGATGCCGTCGCCGTTTGCCATGTGAATGCGGACCGGGGTGATGTCACCGCGTGTTGGCACTAGTCCATTTTCGATCGCCCAAGGACCGACGCCGGCTAGGATATTGCCGCAATTTTGACTGTCGCTGACGAGGGCGCGATCAACGACCACCTGCAAGAAGAGATAGTCGACATCCGCATCATCTCGCGCCGAGCGCCCAATGACGGCGACTTTGCTCGTGAGGGGGTGAGCTCCACCCAAACCATCGATCTGACGATTATCGGGGGATCCCATGGCGGCGAGCAGAATCGCATCTCGTGCTGCAGAAGCGGAGGGCAAATCATGTGCAGCGAAGTAAAGGCCCTTCGAGGTGCCACCGCGCATGACCGTGCATGGAATGGCTGCGAGCATGGTCACCTTGTTTCATCTTGATCGATATAGCGCAGACCCTTTTCGCGAAGCCGATCACGCATTTTGTAGAGATCGAGTCCGAGTTCGCCGGCGGCGAGTCTTTGCCGCTTGTCTCCTTCATTGACTTCACGCGCTTCAGCCGCGGCCGAGACCTTTTCGGCCTCCTCGCGTTTGACGAGGACGACCCCGTCATCATCGCCAATGATGACATCGCCGGGACGGATCTGCAGTCCACCGCAAATGATCGGCACATTCACGTTGGCCAAAGTTTCCTTCACCGTGCCCTGCGCTGAGATTGATTTCGACCAAACCGGAAATTGCATACTCGTGAGCATCGCGACATCGCGGACGCCGGCTTCGATGATGAGGCCGCGAACACCCCGAGCCTTGAGCGAGGTGGCCAGCAGATCGCCGAAGTAGCCATCTTCGCAAGGACTGATCGGTGCAACGACCAAAATGTCTCCGCTCTTACATTGCTCGACAGCGATATGAATCATCCAATTGTCGCCAGGGGTGACCTCGCAGGTCACTGCCGTTCCTATCGTCCTTATCGGGCGATAGATCGGTCGCATGTGAGTCGCGAGCAGACCCTTTCGTCCTTGCGCTTCATGAATGGTCGCAACACCAAAGCGAGAGAGGCTTGAGACGACGTCCGGCTTCGCCCGCTTGATATTTGTGATGACGACGGCCATGACCGATCCTTCAGTGTCGTGTCAGCGGGAGGCCCACATAATTTTCCGCCAGTGCGGTTTGTGCGGCGCGGGAGTTGCGGATGTATTCGAGTTCGGCAACTTGAATTTTTCGGTCGAATGCATCCATTTGCGGGAAGCGATGCGTGACCGAAGTAAACCACCAGGAAAAACGCTCAGCCTTCCAGACGCGTGCCAAAGCGCGAGCCGAATAGCGATCTAGAAGCGCTCGTGAGCCATTCGAATAAAACCGCTCAAGACCCTCCGACAGATAAATGACGTCGGAAACAGCGAGATTGAGTCCCTTCGCCCCGGTGGGTGGTACGATATGTGCGGCATCGCCCGCGAGAAATAGGCGGCCCCACCGCATAGGCTCACAAACGAGGCTTCGAAGCGGTGCAATGCTCTTTTCGAATGACGGCCCTCGGGTGACTTTGCCGGCAGTCTCATCGCCAAGGCGGGCGCAGAGTTCATCCCAAAAACGCTCGTCGGGCCATTCATCGATTTTTTCGTCGAGCGGGCACTGAATGTAATAGCGGCTGCGCGTCGGCGACCTCATTGAGGCAAGCGCAAAGCCGCGCTCGTGGCTGGCGTAAACAAGCTCCTTTTCGCAGGGCGGAACGTCAGCGAGGATTCCGAGCCAACCCAAGGGATAGAGGCGCTCATAACTCTGGAGGAGCTTCGAAGGAATGCAGCTGCGGCTGACGCCATGATAGCCATCACACCCGACGATGAAATCGCATCGGACTTGGTGTTCGAGTCCGCCACTCCGCCAAGCCACAAGCGGGATCTCCTGATCGACGTCGCTGAGCGAAACTTGCTCAGCCTCGTAGACGATGTTTAGCCCTCGCTGATCCGCCGCTTCAGCGAGGTCCCTCATGACCTCGGATTGACCGTAGACCATGATGGTCGCGCCACCGGTCAACTCGGCGAAGTCGACATGGAAACGGCTGCCGCCGACCGCGAGGTTGGTGCCGCCATGGACGAGTCCCTCGCGGCGCGCTCGCGCAGCGATCCCCAGCCGTTCCATCAGGTCGACCGTGATCTGCTCGAGCACGCCCGCGCGCACCCGGCCCTCCACGTAGGCCCGTTTGTGTTTCTCGAGCACGATCGAGTCGACACCGGCTTCGCGCAGCAAGAGGGCGAGAAACAGTCCTGCCGGTCCAGCACCGATGATTGCGACTTGGGTTCGCACCGTTGTCCGTTTCTTGGCGTTTGGGGTGGCGATCCGTGTCCGAATAGCCCGATAAATCCCGCACCTGCTGCGAATATTGCCACCCACCGCAAAGAGCAGGCGCGGCCTGTCAGCACGAAGAACCTGCCTCGCTTCACTCCGGCGGTGGCGTGTATGGCGGCGTTGCACACTTCGCGGTTCACTCGCGTCGTGCACGAGAGGGTGATTTATGAGCAAGCCGCATTGGACCGGTGTATTTCCTGCGGTCACAACGCAGTTTCACGCCGATCTGTCGATCGACTTCACCGCGACTCAAAAGGAGATCGAGGCGTTGGTCGCGGATGGCGTGCAGGGGCTCATTTTGCTGGGCACGTGCGGAGAGAACAACTCACTCACAGCCGACGAGAAGCGAAACGTTCTGCGCGCGGCTAAGGAGGTTGTGCGGGAACGAATCCCAATTCTGTCAGGCGTCAGTGAACTGACGACAGCCGCAGCCGTTTCCTATGTGCGTGATGCGGAACGCATCGGCATTGACGGACTCATGGTGTTACCCGCCATGGTCTACACGCCCAGCGAAGATGAGCTTGAAGCGCATTTCCGGACTGTGCTTAGAGCGACTGAGCTGCCGGTTATGGCATACAATAATCCACCCCTTTACAAGGTCGACCTTTCGATCGAAGTCCTCAAGCGGCTCTCCAATCTTTCCAACTTTGTCGCGCTGAAAGAGGCGGCAACCGACACGCGGCGCTTCACTGACCTTTACAACGCGTTCGGCGATCGCCTTGTGCTCTTCGCTGGGCTTGATGATCTCGCCTACGAGGCGCTGATGCTGGGCGCAGTCGGTTGGGTTTCAGGCTTCTCCAATGTCTTTCCGCGCGAGTCGAACGCGCTCTTCAGGCTGGCGAAGGCCGGCCGCCACGCCGAAGCGCTCGCGCTTTATCGATGGTTCATGCCCGTTCTGCACATGGATGGATGGTCGTCTCTCGTGCAATGCATCAAGCTCGCCGAATCTATGGTGGGGCGCGGCGTGGAGCGGGTGCGTCCGCCCCGTTACATCCTCCAAGGCAGGGCAAGAGAAGACGTCAGCGCGATCATAGGGAAGGCTCTCGAGACGCGTCCGAAGCTTCCCGAGAGCTGATTGCACACGTGGTCTTGGATACGATTGTCATAGGTGGTGGTATTGCGGGGCTGAGCGCGGCAGCCCAGCTGTCGCGCGCTGATAAAGCGTTGGTCCTCGAGCAGGAACGCTTTCCAGGCTATCACACAACCGGAAGATCGGCCGCGCTCTTCTCGGAATCCTACGGCAATGATCTAGCGCGCGCCCTCACGAGAGCGAGCCGACGTTTCTTTCTGGCACCGCCCAGTGGCTTTGCATCCCACGATCTCCTTCACCCTCGGAGCCTGCTTACGTTCGGGGGCAACACTCAAATTTCGAATCTCAACGCGTTCTATGAACGCGCCCAAGCGGCCGATCTCAAACCGCGCTGGCTCGATCGTGATGCTGTCTTGAGCCTCGTGCCGTTTCGCCGTGATTGGATCGGAGCAGGTGTTCTCGAGGAGCATACGGCTGACATCGATGTCCACGAGCTCCTCAGTGGTTTCCTGCGTCTCTTCAAGCAGAAGGGTGGTCGGTTTTGCGGCGAGGCCCGCGCCATAGAGATCGCAGGGCGAAGCGGTTTCTGGAGTGTGCGCTGCGAAGATGGCCGCTCGTTCCGAGCTCGGACAATTGTCAATGCGGCCGGCGCTTGGGCCGACGAGATTGCGCTTTTAGCCGGGGTCCGTCCACTCGGTATCATGCCGCTTCGCCGATCAGCCCTTGTTTTCGATCCCCCCTCATCAGTAATCGTTGGCAAGTGGCCATTTTGCGATGAGCTCGAGGAGCAGTTTTATTTTCGGCCTGACGCCGGAAGCGTCATGATCTCCCTCGCCAACGAGACGCCGTCTCCGCCTTGCGACTCTCGCCCGGAAGAGATGGAGATTGCCGAGGCGATAGATCGCTTCACAAGCGCGGTCGACTTGGAGATCCGTCGCGTCAAGCGCAGTTGGTCGGGACTTAGAACATTCGCGCCGGATCGTCGGCCGATCGCTGGATTCGATAGTGCGGTGCCAGGATTCTTCTGGTTGTGCGGGCAGGGAGGCGTTGGTGTCCAGACCAGTCCGGCGATGGGCCAAATCGCTGCATCACTCATTGAGGAAGGTCGGCTTCCACCGGATGCGATCCGTGAAGGCATCACAGTCGAGGCTCTCTCGCCGGCACGACTCAAACAAGCAACAGCGGCGTTGGCTTGAATGGAGGTCTCATTCACCAAAGAGGTAGAGCAGCTTCGCTTGAGCGAGGGCGAGGTCTTTCGCGGTGAAGGCATCCTCGCGGTAACCAAAGCACTGCTGCAATCGGGAGTGTCGTACGTCGGCGGCTATCAGGGCGCTCCGATCAGTCACTTGCTCGACGTGATGGTTCAGGCTGAGGGCCTGATGAACGAGCTGGGAGTCAAGGTCGAGGCGGCGACAAGTGAAGCGGCCGCTGCGGCGATGCTTGGAGCCTCTATTGGCTATCCCCTCCGCGGTGCGGCCACTTGGAAGTCCATTGTTGGAACGAACGTCGCATCGGACGCGCTTTCGAATCTGTCGTCGGCCGGTGTTACGGGCGGCGCACTCATCATTCTGGGGGAAGACTACGGCGAGGGCGCGAGCGTCATCCAAGAACGGAGTCACGCTTTTGCCCTCAAATCGACGATTTGGCTCCTCGATCCCAAACCCAATTTGCCGACGATGGTTCGCATGGTCGAGAAGGGGTTTGAGCTCTCGGAAGCAAGCAACACGCCGGTGATGATGGAGCTTCGCATCCGTGCCTGCCACGTCACGGGAGAATTCGTCGCCCGAGACAATCGCGCTCCGCTCCACGCGCTTGGCCACTTGCTGGAGGCGGCTGCCTTTGATTACTCGCGGCTCTCGCATCCGCCTGCCACTTTCGTACAGGAGAAGGACAAGGTTGATCGCCGCCTACCGGCTGCGCGTGCCTTTGTTCAAGAGCAAGGCCTCAACGAATTCGTTGGAGGCGACCTTGTCGACATCGGTATCATCCTTCAAGGCGGTCTCTACAACGCGGTGATCGGGAGGCTTCAGCAGCTTGGATTGGCCGACACTTTCGGTGCGTCTCGCGTTCCGCTCCTGATCCTCAATGTCGTCCATCCTTTGGTGCCTGAGGAAATCACCAAATTCTGTGACGGCAAACAGTCGGTCTTGGTCGTCGAGGAGGGCGCCCCCGCCTTCATCGAACAGGCAATCGCCGCGCTGCTCCGCAATTCGGCCCCACAGCTCTCCGGCAAGAATGTGTTGCCGGAGGCGGGAGAGTATACGGCAGAGGTTTTGGAGTCTGGTCTCACCGCGTTTTTGGGACAGGCGGGTGTTGTTGCACCGAAGATGAGCAACACGCTGGCTTCCGGAGTGTCAGCCCGAGATAAAGCGCGCCAATTGCTCGGAAACAAACTCCCGGAACGCCCCCCGACATTTTGCGTCGGCTGCCCCGAGCGGCCGGTCTTCACGGCCCTGAAGCTGTTGCAACGGGAGACCGGTGCGGTTCATGTCGCGGCCGATATCGGATGTCATGCGCTTGCGACATTCGCGCCGTTCGATTCCGGAAATACGATCCTTGGTTACGGCATGTCACTGGCGTCTGCGTCGGCGCTGTCCTCATTTCAGAAAGTACCGCCAATTGCGGTGATGGGTGACGGAGGGTTTTGGCACAACGGGCTGATTAGTGGTGTGGCCAATGCCGCGTTCAACAAGGACAACACGGTCCTTGTGGTGCTCAACAACGGATACAGCTCAGCAACCGGCGTCCAGGCGATACCCAGCACTCGCAAAGGCGATGCTCGGCGGGGACTCGGACTCGATATCGCCTCAGCCGCCAAGGCAGTCGGCGCGCGGTGGATTCGCCGCGTGCGGACGTACGATGTTTCAGGTGTTCTCCGCACTCTGCGTGAGGCGACCCAGAGCCGCGACAATGGCCTAAAGGTCATCGTTGCAAACGGCGAATGTCAGTTGAGCCGTCAGCGTCGCGAGCGCGGGGCCATTCTATCTCGGCGCAAGACGGGAAAACGCGTTGTGCGCGTCCGCTATGGGATCGACGACAACGTCTGCACCGGCGATCACTCCTGCATCCGCCTTTCCGGCTGCCCGTCTCTCACACTTAAGCCTTCCCGCGATGCGTTGCGGACAGATCCTGTCGCGCACGTAAACAATGATTGTGTCGGTTGCGGACTCTGCGGTGAGGTGGCTCATGCAGCGCAGCTTTGCCCATCCTTTTACCGAGCCGAGGTCATTTCAAACCCGACGATCTGGGATCGCGTGGTCGCAGCGATTCGCACGACGGTGATCGGAAGGCTTGCGAGCAAAGAGCCTGCATGATGTCAGATCGCGCAACGACAATTTTGATTTCCGCCCTGGGCGGCGAGGGCGGTGGCGTGCTGGCGAGCTGGATTGTCTCAGCTGCTTCGGCTCTCGGCTATCCGTGTCAGCGCACATCGGTGCCGGGAGTGGCCCAGCGCACCGGTGCAACGACGTATTACATCGAGATCTTTCCAGTCGCGAAAACTGCGCTCCGCGGCCGCGAACCTGTTCTCTCCCTCCAACCTGCTCCGGGAAATGTCGACATTCTCTTGGCGACTGAACTCGTTGAAGCCTGTCGCGCAGCGCAGCGCGGCTTCGTTACGCCCGACCGGACGACGTTGATCGCCTCCACGCATCGCGTCTTCACGATCGAGGAGCGTATCGCGATGGCGGACGGCCGGTTCGACAGCACGAAGGCGCTCAACGCGATCACCGCTCTTGCAAAAACGTCGATCACGCACGATCTGGCGGAACGTGCGGAAGCCGTAGGAAGTCATGGCAACGCCGTTCTCCTCGGCTTGCTTTCCGGAAGCGGCGCCATCCCGATATCGCCCGAGCACTTTCGCGACGCCATCAGGGCCGATGCAATCTCCGTTGAGGCAAACCTTCGCGGTTTCGACGCAGGGCTGCATCTTGCTTGCGGCCCCAATACCCAAATCGCGAACTTGGACAAAGTCATCCCGCCCGCCAGCACGTCCCCTCCTTTCATTCCCGGCGCCTCTGGCGAGACGAATGATATGATCGCAAAAGGGATGGCGCGGCTGCGTGACTATCAAGGTGATGTCTACGCAAACACATATCTGCAGCGACTTTGGGACCTGAAGCAGCACACAAAATCAGATGAGGTCCTCAAGGCGGCCGCTCGCCACCTTGCTCTATTGATGTCGCGCGAGGACGTCGTGCGAGTCGCTGAACTCAAGACGCGTAAGTCGCGGAACGCGGGCATCGAGAGGGAAGTTCGCGCTCAGCCCGGTGACATTGTTCAAGTCGTCGAAATCTTGAAACCCGGTCTCCATGAGCTTTGCGGCTTACTCCCCCCTGCACTCGCACGGGCGGTACTCAAACGGGTGGAAAGAAACGCATCGGCGGATCGCTTCGGCATCGCGATTTCGGTGAAAAGCACAAGCATCACCGGCTTCATGCAGCTTCGCGCGCTCGCGGGCATGAAGGTCCTGAGGCCTTTTACATTCGCCGCGAGTCTCACGGAGGCTGTGGCGAGCCGCTGGCTCAGGGCCGTGGTAGTTGCCCTGGAGCGCGATGCTACGTTAGCCGCCGAAGTGGCTGATTGTGCGCGACTGATCAAGGGCTATGGCGCCACCTATCAGCGAGGCCTAGCGAACTTCGGAACGATCGAAACGGACGTGCTGGCTTTCGGGCTGCAACAACGCCTGTCGGCTCACGTCATAGCGGACGCCGTCATTCAGGCGCGGCACGCTGCGTTGAGTGATGACTCAGGTACGACCTTGAAGAAAATGATCGCTGCATTTCACCAAACAACGGCGGCGAGGGAGCTTGTCAGTGCGTAACGGATTACCTCCCTCGATGGAGGATCGTGACGGCTTCATATGGATGGACGGATCGCTCGTGCCCTGGCGCGATGCACGTTTCCACGTGCTCACCCACACGCTGCATCATGGCCTCGGCGTGTTCGAGGGCGTCCGCGCATATAAAGGAAAGGGAGGATCGGCCGTGTTTCGTTTGGACGATCACACGTCCCGCTTCTTTCGCTCCGCCCACATTCTGCAAATGCAGCTGCCGCTCTCGAAAGGCGACCTCTCGGACGCGCAGCGCGAGGTCATCAAGGCGAACGGTCTCGACGAAGCTTACATCAGGCCGATTGCCTTCTACGGTGGTGACAGAATGGGCGTCGCCGCGCGGGGCAATTCAATTCACCTCGCCATCATTGCCTGGCAATGGGACGCCTATATGGGCGAGAAAGCGCAAAGTGAAGGCATTCGGCTCAAGACATCGTCCTTCCGTCGCCATGACGCAAACACCGTCACGAGCAAAGCTAAGGCGAGCGGCCTTTACATCAATTCCGTTCTCGCCAATCAGGAGGCAAGACAAGCCGATTTCGACGACGCTTTGATGCTCGACCACCAGGGCTGTGTCGCGGAGGCATCGACTTCGAACGTCTTTCTGGTGCGCGACGGCCAGATAGAAACGCCGGGTCGAGAAGCCATTCTCGAGGGCATTACCCGCGACTCCATTGTCGTGTTGGCAAGAGAGAATGGCCTTCGGGTGGTCGAACGCAACATCACCCGTGACGACCTTTATTGTGCCGACGAAGTGTTTACGACGGGGACCGCGGCAGAAATTACGCCTGTAGTCGACGTCGACGGGCGGCTGATCGCAGACGGCAAGCCGGGGACCACCACGCGCCTGCTTCAGAGCGCGTATTTTCGCGCGGTTCGGGGCACTGATGAAAACGATCGTCGCTGGCTGACTCCGTGCTGAACCGCAAACAGTTCTGGCAGGTCGATGTCTTCGCGCAAAGACCGCTCGCCGGCAATCCAGCAGCCGTCGTCTTTGAGGCAGATGATCTTTCCAAAGAGACTATGCAGGCGATCGCCCGCGAGATGAACTTATCGGAGACGGTGTTCTTGGTGCGGCCCACCAAGTATGCGGCCGATTATGCGGTCAGGATTTTCACACCGCGCAACGAGATTCCGTTCGCAGGACACCCAACGCTTGCCGCGGCCTTCGTCCATGCTTCACGGCACAAGCTCGCGTCTTGCAAGCTCACCCAGGAGTGCGGACGTGGATTGATTCCCGTGAGCAGCGAGGACGGTTTCTTCGTGATGGATCAAATGCCGCCAAGTCGACGATCAGTGGACTTGAGCGCGAGCGATGTCGCAACGCTGCTTGGCACGACCCAATCTGCCTTTCTAGACCTTCCGCTTGAGATCGTGTCGACGGGCGTGGAGTGGCTTCTTGCCCCGCTGCGCTCTCACACCGATGTTGCACGGCTCGAGCCCGACTTGCGTGCGATCGAGATGCTCAGTCGTCGTCTGGACGTTGATGGTGTCATCGCTTTTTCGCCATCGGCACATGACCCGAATTGTCGTGTGAGATTGCGGACCTTCGCGCCTATCCAAGGCATCGCAGAGGATCCTGCTTGCGGATCCGGCAACGGTTCTGTCGGCTCATACATCGAGGCCCACCATTTGTTTGCCGACCGGCCGGCGAACTATTGGGCCGAGCAAGGAGTGGAGATCGAACGGCCAAGCCGCATCTTTGTCGCAACGGAGGGCACCAGAGTGAGAGTGGGCGGAGCCGCCGTTCTCGCGGCCGAGGGCACTCTTTATCTATAGAGGCAAAGCGGCTCAGCGTTGCGCGAGCAATTCCTTCGGAAGCAGGCCAAAGTGCTTCTTGAAACTCTTGGCGAATCCGCCGGGGTCTGAATACCCGACTGCTTCAGCGGCTTGAGCGACGGTGGCTTCGCCATTCTTGAGAAGGGCCATTGCCCGTTGCATCCGCTGGATTTGGCAGAACTGAGATGTCGTTACGCCGAACATGTGCTTGAAGCCGTAAGCGAGCTTGTTGCGATTGATGCCGATCTTGCGAGCCAAGTCCGGGAAGGCTGGCGGATTTACGAACTGCTTCGATAGTATTTCGTGCGCCTCTTTTAGCCGCGCGATGTCACGGGCCAGGAGCCGCACCGGTAGCTCGGTAACGTCTTTGCGATTCGCGAGCGCCGCAAGTGTGATGCAGACCAGCTCCGTGCCCTTGGCCTCCGCATAGGCGCGACGCATCCCGCCCTCAAATTCGCAGCTGAGAAGGTCAGTCGCGGTTTGCTTCATCTCCGGCGTCAGCGGTATCAGATAACTGAAGAACTCAGGCGGTTTGCCATTCAAATAAGACGCAGCAGCCTCCGGAAGCGACCGCGGAATTTCGCCTATGACCCGGGCGACGTATCCAGGTTTCACTTTGACGGAGACGGTGCGGAAATGCGTATCGATAGGAATCCATACTGCCTTTTCAATACCGCCCGGGTGAAGATCGACACTACAGAACGGCCCTTCGGGTTCGCTAAGGCCCACATCCTCGAAAAATTCCCGAGAGTGTCCTTCGATACGATAGTGAAAGGTCAGGAAGTCCTGCTCGACGAATTTGTAGAACCAATCGATGTGGCTCTGCGTGTCGACGAGTACGATGAACATGTCGTCCGCCGCACGAATGAATTCGCGAAAGCCTGAGCCTTCCGGTTCTTCCAGGCGATAACGGGCGCCGATACCCTCGGCGAGCGGCTGGCGGGGATCGAGTATGCCCTTGGCTGGGTCGCGGACTTGACGATCGAAACGCGTGACGTCGGTAGCCGGACCATCCGGCACGACTACGGGTTCCCCCGTGGGGCCTCTTGTTTGGCTTCCGGTTTTACCAGCTCGCTTCATGAGTCAGAGAGTTTGAGCCAGATTTTGCTCTGACGCAAAAGTTGGCGGCGGCTACGCCGCGTAGATTGCTCCATCTGATGCAATCGCAACTGTCTGTGGCAGAAGGCCGAAGGAAGACGGGCTCAGCGCGAGAACGGGGATTGGCCGGAAGCCCATTGCTTGGGCAACGACTGCTCCCAACGTGGTTATCGCGTCCGCCTCGCCGAGCAAGATTGCAGCGGGAGAACGGCCGGCGGCCGCGAGTTCGAGGACAATCGAGCTTCCCGAGCTCGATCCAACCGTTTGCGGGATAGCGACGACACGGTCCGCCAATTCGGCACCATGATCGGGATGACGCGGGTCCATTATCCGCGACGACTTTGGGTCGACCCCACCCCAAAACGAAATACCTGCTCGCAGGAGCAGCAGACGGCCACTCGCTTCGCCTGCCACGAGTACTCGGTCGGCTTTGAGGAGGGGCTTCATGACCAAGAGCCCTCATCGCGCGTCAGCTTGCCGGAAACTGCCGTTTCGACGCAGTCGGACAGACTTCCGTAGACGGTTTCGTAGCCGGTGTTCGATGGACCGTAATGGGCGAACTTTCCCGAGTTTGTCATGAGCACACCGCCACGTCCGCCTTTGAGGATTGGGGTCGCGACGACGCACGTATCTACGATGATCTCAACGCCGGCCTCGATGAGAGCGTTCAGCTGATTTGTGCCGTCCAAGGCGTCAAGCACGTGTCTGCCCGTGCAGACATAAAATGGAATCCTTGATCGTCTGCCCCTGAGGCAGGTCTCAAGCGCCGAAAATTCATCGAGTGAGAAGTGCGGGCTGCCCAGAGCGATCACGTCGATCGCTGTATCGCCCGAAACTGTTGATAGAGAGTCTCGCGCTTCGCGGACCATGTCGGCGGTGACTAAAATAGTTTCGTCTGCTGGCTGATGCTGAAGTGCAGCTTCGAGGGTCGCTGCCTCCGGCGTAACGCCTACGACATGGAAGAGGGCGACAGCGCCTGTTGAGGCGGCGGCCGCGCCCAGAGCCTTCAACTGATCTTCACTGACGGAGGTCGGTAATCCAATGAACGCTACTACATTTGTCCCGGCGGCTCGCCCGAGCCACGAGCCAAGTATCGGGTAGAAGCTGTCGTCTCTCTTGAGCGCGTCAGGTACGGCGCGCATGTCTACAACAATGCGGGCGCGACGATTCTCTTGAAGATGAAGCCCGTAACGGGGAACTCGTGCCGTCAGCGCGGCACAAATGTCGAGAAAGTCGCCATATCGATTTGTGCGTGCGCCGAGGACGGAATTCGCAAAGACGACCGCGTTGCTCTCCGCCCAAGCGATATCAGATCCCGCCTGCGGTCGATGGCCCGCTTGATATGGAGCGCAGGTCCACGTGGGTGCGCATCCAAGCGCTTCGTAGGCAGACATCAGCCGCTCCGCCAAAGCGCGGTCACCTTCGGAAAGCAGGATCCGATCGGGCCGCTTTAGATCGATAGAGCCGACATTGAGCGTCGTCGGAACGACCACCTGCCCCCGGCCCGCGACGAGGCGTTCAGCGAACAACAGTCCGGCCGGCCCATGGTAAAGGCAACCGTCGATGTGGGCGGAGGTGATCGGAACGAGCCGATCCGCATTCAAGATGCGGCCCATGTCGATGAGAATGCGCATCGCCATGGTCACGGCTGGCCCGCAGGCACCGCTCAGCCAGTCACCCTCTTCGACGGTTAGCTGCATCGGGCGAATATATCCCGCTACTGCGCAGTGGAGACGATAGCCGGAGAGGCTAAAGTGAAGCCCGGGCCTCTTTTCGTGAAGCGATGCCAAGTCTTGAAGCGACCGATTGCCTAGATTTCAGCGACTTATCGCCAACGTGCTGTTCAATGGACAGGCCAAGTTCTCAGACGATTGACTCTGTTTTTGATCCCTGGCGCGGTCCAGGCCGGCCGGGCGGCGTATCCGCTGTGATCGTCGATGGAGAAGTGGTTCACCGAAATGGTTTCGGTCTCGCGGATCTCGAGACTGACTCGAATTTTACGCCCTCCACCCAGTTTCACATTTGCTCCTGCACCAAGCAGTACACCGCCGCCGCAATTTTGCTCCTCGAACATCAGGGCCTGTTGAGACTCGATGACCCGGCGGCCAAGTACTGCCGCCTGATGCCCGACGTAGGAGAGATGGTCACGATCCGTCACCTCTGCACAAATACGAGCGGACTTAGGGATTACCTCAACCTCCCGATGCTCGCTGACGGTCAGCCGCTGAGCAGACTGACGCGCGAGATGACGATCGACCTGATCACGTCTCAGCGGTCGCTGATGTTCTCTCCAGGCTCGAGCTATCGCTACAGCAATACGAACTTCGTGATTCTCGGCTGGATCATCGAGAGCATTACGGGGTCGCCTCTCGCCAATGTCTTTGAAGAATTGATTTTTGCACCCCTGCAGATGACGTCGACTGCCTTCCTCACACAGTCTCAACCCGGTCCGAGAGGGGCCGCCGTCGGCTACTTCGGTGATCTAAGCGGTGGTTGGAGTGCGCCTCGCACCGACATCTACGAAGCGGGGGACGGTGGTGTCTGGAGCACGCTCGATGATCTCATTCGCTGGGAGATCAACGCGCTCGACAACATGATTGGGCCTAAGGATTTGTTGGCGCGGCTCTCTATGCCCGCTCAGCTGAGAGACGGCTCGCTCTCTTGGTACGCATATGGACATGGGACGGGCGTTCACAGACAAGCTCGCTGGTTCGGGCATGCGGGAGGCCTTTCGGGGATGACGGTCAACCGCGTTCATTACCCTCAGAGGAGGATGTCCGTAGTCGCTGCGGGAAATAGCGCGCAGTTCGACGCTGAGGACGTGACATTTCAGTTGGCTGACTTGGTCCTGCCAGGCCCTGCCGAGGAGACTACTGTCGCGCCCTTGGATCCAAAGGACTTGGCCAGCCAATATGGTGCGTACCAGTCTCTTGATCGCGCGCATACGGCTGAAATCCTTTTGCACGATGATCGACCATGCTTGCGTATCGGAGGCGCTGTCCTGCCGTTGTGGCGCGACGCACGGGGATCAGTCGTCGACTCGAGCCGGTTCTATTCCTTGAGCTTCGTGGGGGAAGGAGATCATGCGCGCCTAGAAATAGGAATGGCTCGTGGCGGCACCATGAGCTTGCACCGCCTCCCAAACCCTAACAAGGCCGTCGGCAAGTTCTCCGGCCGTTATGTCAGCACCGAGCTCAAGTCGACTTATGAGATCCACCAGACAGACGGAGAGTTGCGGCTTTCTATTCGCGGGCCAAGAGCAGAGCGCGAGGACATTCCCTTGTTACACATTGCCAAGGACACATTCCTCGTCTCAAAAGGAAATAAGTCGGGCGCTCTGAGTGCGATCGGTCCTGTCATTACCTTTGAGCGCGAAGGCCACGGAGTATCGGGCCTCACCATTTCGGTGAGCAAGGCCGAGCGCAATTCGTTCAGACGGTTCAAATGAGCTTGCGATGAATCAATCTGCGATTCTAGAACGCTTCAATCGCGCCGTTGGCTGGCTGCCTTGGAACTTCACCAAGCTCTTTCGTAACGCCGGTATTGATCCGCTTTGGATCGACGAGGAGAGGTTTTGGTGTCGCCGTGACACCGAGAGTGGATTTGAGTTTGTCGTTGTGGAGGCAAAGAGCGGTACCGCGACCCGCGTTTTCGATCACCAACAAATGGCATCAGCTCTAAAGGCAACGGGGCACAGCGATGTCGATGCCGATCACCTTCCGATTCGCTGGTTGAAGATCTCTGGAGGCACAGTAGCGATTGCTACGGAGAACGGGCGTTGGATTTGGAATTCGACCACCTCGACTTTGGCGCCGGCCAAAGCTGCGGCCCATCGAGATGGTGAATTCCCGTCGCCGGACAGAAACTGGGCGGCCTTTTCGCGGGATGGAAATCTGTGGCTGCGCGACTTGCGATCTGGCGCTGAACGCGCACTAACGACCGATGCGGTATCTCACCACGCATATGCTGCGTCGCCTGGGTCGAATCTCGAAACTGTGACCCAACGCCGTTCCGGCAGGGTGCCTCTACCCGTCGTTTCATGGTCACCGGATTCGTCCCGGCTCATCACCTTCCGGCTCGACGAGCGCAAAGTCCGCGACGTTTACATGCTCGACTCCGCACCGCCGAGCGGAGATGCCTATCCGCTGTTGCATCATTTCAAATGCTCTGCGCCGGGCGACGAAAACCTGGCCACCGCCGCGCTCATCATTTTCGACATTGAGAGCGGCCGACGCATCGACGTCGACCACCCACCACTCTTGATCACGCGCGATTCACCGGTTGAACGAAGCTGCGTCTGGTGGACGCGATCGAGCAAAGTTGCCTTCTTCGTCAATGTCGAACGAGCGGACAAATCGTTCACCATCTACTGCCTCGATCCCGCGACCGGCCGCACAAGAAAACTCTGGAAAGAAGAGAGCGAAACCTATGTAGAGGCGAATGTCGGCTGGCGCGAGCCGATCGGAAGGCCGGTAGCGGATGGGCGGTTTCTGCTGCTCATGTCCGAACGCGATGGCTGGATGCACCTCCATCTGCATGACGGCGAAACAGGCGAGCCAATTCGACAACTCACATCGGGCGAATGGGTGGTTCGGAGTTTCCTCGGACTGAACGAAGATGAGGAGGTCCTCTATTTCACGGCCAGTGGACGAGAGCCTAACCGCGACCCATATTTCGAGCACGTTTACCGGGTGAAGCTGGATGGGACTGACCTTCGGCTGATCACACCAGAGCCGCACGAGCACCGTGTGCTGACTCCGATGCCGCCTCGCTTTCTGACTTGGGGCGGCTATCCCGATTTCGACGCGCCGGCTTCAAACAGTCTCTCGCCCGGTGGTCGCTATCTCGTCTGCGCGCATGGCACAATCGACAGCGCCCCCGAAACGACGATCTACGACACGTGCTCTCTTGAAGCGCGAGTTTTTCTGAGAGCGGAGACGAGCCGATTGGAAAGGGCCGGCTTTCGATGGCCCGTTCCCGTGAAGCTCAAAGCCGCCGACGGAGAGACCGACATCTACGGGGCCGTCTTCCTACCCTCTGATTACGACCCGACACGCAAATATCCAGTCCTCGATGCGATCTATCCTGGGCCTCAATCGATACGGACGCCAAAACTGTCCCTCGCGCCGGGTCCTTGGGCGATGGGGAATTTCGCAGGCGCCGTCGCGCTCGCGGAGCTCGGCTTCATTGTCGTTACCATCGATGGCGTCGGCGGGCCATACAGATCCAAGGCCTTTCACAATGTCTCATTCAAAAGGATGCAACGTGCTGGAGGCCTCGAGGACCATATTGCCGGCATCCGCCAACTTTCGGATCGTTTCTCCATCGATCTCGAGCGCGTTGGGATTTTCGGCTTCTCCGGCGGCGGCACCGCGACAGTGCGCGCGCTCTTTGAATTTCCCGAGTTCTTCAAGGCCGGCGTAGCCGGCGCTGGAAGCCACGATCTGCGCGGCTACACGTCCTACTGGGGCGAGAAATACCAAGGGTCATTCGATGCGGAACGCTTCGATCTCGCGCGGAATGGCAAGCTCGCCTCGAACTTCAAGGGAAAGCTGCTTTTGGTAGCAGGCGAACTCGACGACAACTGCCATCCGGCGATGACAATGCAAATCGCTTACGAACTCATCAGAGCCAACAAGGACTTCGAACTCCTCATCATGCCGCGCCACAATCACCTGACTATCGGCGGCACGGGCTATTATACGCAGCGCATCATGAATTTCTTTGTCCGTCATCTCTTAGACATTGAGCCGCCTAACGATTTTACGATCAAGGGGCCAACGGATCGCTAGGCCCTTCACAAGGCAGGTTGGGGCTGTTGCCCGAAAGCGAGGGCAGTTGCGCGGCCCTATAGCCGTAAGTGAAACCGGGCAGGTTCTGCGTGATCGTCTGCCGTTCGGGACCAACGCCGCCTCAACTAGCATCAAGGTGAGAGAAAGCCGCTTGGGGAGCGGCCTGGCGTTACGCCAAATAACTGAGGGGGAATTGGGATGAGACCGTCGATCCGCAGCATCCTGCTTGCAGGTGCGAGTACAGCGTTGATCGCTTGTACAGGTGCAGCGTTGGCGCAAGACGACCAACGCGCTGAACAATCCAGCGACAACGGCTCCGTCGAGCGAATTGTCGTCACCGCGCAGAAGCGCTCGCAGAGCATCTTGGACGTACCTGGCAGCGTAGCGGCGCTGGATGAAAAGCGGCTCGATCAGCTTGGGGTCGACGACATCCAGGACTACACGGACTTCGTGCCGGGCTTGGACATCACGGCTCCGGTACCGGGCATCACCAAGACAACGATCCGCGGTCTCTCCTCTGAATCGGTAACGAGTTCTGTCGGCGTGTACATCAATGAAACGCCGGTCACGCAGAACGAACTCGACCCGGACATGAAGCTCTACGACGTGAATCGGATCGAAGTCCTGCGCGGCCCGCAAGGAACGCTTTATGGGGAAGGGTCGCTCGGCGGCACAGTTCGCATCATCACCAATCGGCCGGACCCGACCCAGTTCGATGCTTCCCTGGAAGGTGGGCTTTCATGGTTCGAGAATGGTGATGGCACAAACTACGCAGCAAACGGCATGGTCAATCTGCCGGTTGTCAAAGATAAGTTGGCCGTCCGCGGGGTCCTCGGCTATCGCAGTAGCGAGCCCTGGATAGACAATATCGGCCCGGGCGATGCCGATAATGACGAGCAAAGCTGGATCGGCAGGGTCGCCGCGACGCTCTTTGCAAGCGAGGATGTGGAAGCGACCGTCACCTACATCCATCAAGACATTGACTATGGCAGCCCGCGCAACATCACGAATCCGGCACTCGGCGATTTGACGCGCTCCACGCGCGTCGATGAATCGCTCAATGACGAGCTCGATGTTGCAAGCTTCACGCTGAACTGGACTTTTGACTTTGCCACGTTGACGTCGGACACGTCCTACTACTCGCGGACCCAACACACGATCGGCAACAACAACCAGACCGGGGGCGTGCGCTTCTTCTATAACGAAATCCAAGGCGCTGCGGCCGGGTTCGGGCCCTTCGCTCAGTTTGGTTCGCCTCCCGGCTTCCCGTTCCAAAACGTGGTGGAGGCGGTCGTCGACTTCACCGGTGACGCCGAGCAATGGACCAACGAAACTCGCTTGGTTTCGGACAATCCGGAAGGCTCTCCGATCGATTGGATCATCGGCATTTTCTACAAGGATCGTGAAGACACTAAGGACACGTTCTTCTCGGGCATCAATCTGTCACCGGAGGTCATCGATCTCACGCCGCTCGGTCTGGATGCTGGCCGGACCCTCACTCAATTCAGCTTCGAGCAGATCGCAGGCTTCGGAGAACTGACCTTTCACTTCACCGACGAGCTCGATCTCACCGTTGGCGGTCGATATTCGAGCGAGGAAGTCACCAACCAAGAAAACCTCACGGGACTGTTCCGCTACAACTTCGGGAGCTCGCCGCCGACGACGACCCCGCAGCAATTCGGTCCGGTGAACGAGACTTTCACCTCGATGACGCCGCGGGTTCTGCTGTCGTATGACGCGGGCGATTGGTTGGCATACGGCACGATTTCCCGTGGTTTCCGTTCAGGCGGGTTCGTCGGCGTAACACCGTTCGATCCGGACACGGTCTGGAATTATGAAGTCGGCGCAAAGGGTCTCTTCTGGGATGGGCGAGCCAGCTTTGCCGGCGCGGCCTACTTCATCCAATGGGATGATGTGCAGGTCTTTGACGATATTCCCACTCCGCCATTCTTCGCAGTGCTCAATCTCGGCGAGGCGGAAATTCGAGGCATCGAACTCGAGCTCTTCCTCGAACCCATCGACAACCTCGAGATTGTCGCGGGCGGAAACCTGATCGACACGGAGATCACCGAAGTCGATCCGTCAGCGACCGCGGCGGTCGGTTTGGTCCAAGGCAACGAAATGCAGAAAGTGCCCGAATATACCTTCAACCTCCAAGCGACCTACACGTGGCCGATTTTCAACGGCTCGATGAACGGCATGATCAGCGGGAATGTCGCCCATCAAGCCTCCTCGTTCTCGGACTTCCGCAATCTTCCTGCGGAGGAACTGGATGCCTACACCACAATTGGAGCGCGGCTCGGCATCGAGGGAGAAGTTTGGAGCGCGTATATTTACGGCAAGAATTTGACGGATGAACGCATTGAGCTGGACATCTCTTTGCCGCCTGATGCACCGGTCTTCGGTACGACCGTGGGCAGACCGCGCGTGATTGGCATCGAGTTCAAGGCGACCCTGAACTAGTGTAACCCGCGAAAACGCTGGCCGAGCCGAAAAGCTCGGCCAGCTGGTTCTCCGAGTGCGTCCTAAGGAACGCCGATGACTGAACGCGTCTCAAGTCTGCAGATAGCAGCTTTCACGCTGCCACGGCTCGCATTCGGTTTGGCTTCTACGCCGTTCTTCTTCGTGCTCCCCACATTCTATGCCCAACACACGGAGGCGACTCTCGCGGCATTGGGTTCGGTGCTGATCTTTACACGAATTCTGGACGCGGTCGTCGATCCAGTTATCGGCTGGTTGTCGGATAAAACCGAAACACCCTGGGGCTCGCGCAAGCCTTGGATCATGGGTGCCGCCGTCCTATTGGCGATATCGGTGTTTTTTGTCTTTCAGCCACCGGCCGATGCAACCGTTACCTACTTCCTCATTTGGTCCCTGATTTTCTATTTGGCCTGGTCGCTTTTCGACATTCCGGGTGACGCGTGGCTTGCGGAGGTCACGCGCGATTACAAACAGCGTTCGACGATTGCCGGCTTGCAAGGTCTGGCGCTCCAAGCTGGTGGGTTCCTTTTTTACGCGGCGTCAGTGTCGGGTTTCGTCCCCAAGGGAATGAGTCCCGAGCTGATGTCGGCGATTGGCTGGGTCACTCTCTTTACAATTCCTCTGGCTGCCTTCGTCGCCGTCAGTGTCGTGCCGACCGGCACGAAGGTAGTGACGGATCATCCCTCGTTTAGAGCAATCGCAAGTGCGTTGAGAGGCAACGGTCCGCTCCAAGTCTATTTGTCGTCCCAACTCTTGGGGGGATTAGCGGGAGGAATCTATCTCGGCACTCAGCTCTTTCTCTTGGACGTGTATTTCAAGCAGGGCGAGAATTTCGGCTTTCTCTTCCTCATCTATCAAGCTGCCCATTTCGCGGCGATGCCGTTGTGGCTTCGAATTGTGCACCGCATTGGCCGGCACCGCGCTTGGGCGATCAGCTGGTCGATCAGTGCCGCGATGGTGCCTCTGCCGGTGATATTTGTGACGCCCGGTCCGGATGCGTTTTGGTACTTGGCAGGTTTTGCCGTCGTTCGCAGCGTGACCGCAGGCGCCGATATGATTGTGCCGCGCGCCTTGATGGCCGATGCCGTCGACTATGGGATCCTCAAAACACGCACGAATACGGCGGGCAGCTACTTTGCACTGTCCTCTCTCGCGGTCAGCATCTGCGCAGCAGTTTCGAGTGGAATCGCGTTTTGGTTGCTAGCGGGCTTCGGCTTCGACCCCAAGCCAGGCGCTGCAAATGATACGAGCGGCATGGCCGGGCTCATTTTCACGGCCGTCGTACTTCCCACGGTGTTCAACATTTGCGCAGCGCTCTTGATTTGGCGCTTTCCCATTGACCAACGCCGCGCCGAGGTCATTCGTCGGCGCATTGAGAGTCGTGGAAAGCACACTATTCCCGCGGCCCCCATGGCCGCGGTTGCCGGCGAGTGATCCGAAGTGAGTGGCGAGAAGTTCCTCCTGCTTGCTGATCTTGCTTCGGACCTCGACCGGCGAATTGAGGAGATCCTTGCAGCCTATGACGTGCCTGGCGCTGCGATCGCTGTGGCGAAGGGCAAAGAGGGATTTATCGGCGTCTTCGGGGAGAAAAGTCGCTCGCGCGGCGGCGCGATAAAGCCGACCACTGCCTTCAATGTAGGCTCGACGTCAAAGGCCTTTTGCGCCGCGATTGTGTCGATCCTCTCCGAGCGTGGCCTCCTGTCGTGGGACGATCCCATTCGGCGTCTTGTGCCCGAGTTCAAGTTGAAGGACGACCGCCTTTCCGACTTGATCACGTTGCGCGATTTGAGTGGAAATCGCGTCGGTCTTCCTCGAACTGGAATTTGCGAGTTCGGCACCGAGCTTGCAATCGACGAGGTTGAGATCATTCGGCGCCTCGCCTTTGTAGAGTTAGCCGCTCCTCTGCGCTCGCGATTCTGTTATTCGAACATTGGACACACCGCAGTTGCTGTCGCCGCAAGCCGCGCTACGGGCTTGCCATACAGCAAGCTCATCAAAGAGATCATATTCGATCCGCTCCGCATGCTGCACAGCGCCGCCGGCCGCTCGGCGGAGCGCGGACTTGAGGATCTTGCAGGCTGGCATTGCTCCGTCGACGGGCGCACGATCGAAATCGATCCGGTTTTTACCGACGTTCACATGGGCTCGGCCGGGCTGTGCGTTTCGGCAAACGATGCGCTCAATTGGCTGAGATTTCAGTTGGGGGATGGCCGCTTCGAAGGGCATCGCATCCTTTCGGAAAAAGCTCTGAGAGAGTGTCATACTCCTCAAGTGGTCGTTCGGCCGGAGGATCTTGCAATCTGGATCGGGCCGCCAGAGTCGAAGTTTTCCGCATATGGGCTCGGCTGGGCGATCTCAGAGCAGGCAGGCAGGCGCGTTCTGCGGCACAGCGGCTCCGACTTCGGCATCAACGCTCACGTCTCCCTCGTGCCGGAGCTCGGCGCTGGAGTAGCTGTCTACATCAACAAAGACTGCAAGGCTTCGATCGAAATCAACTATGTCCTGCTCGATGTTCTCCTTGGACTAGCGCCGCGTGATTGGAGGCGCATCGTCAGCGACAAGTCATTGCCCGATACGAATTCGACCTTCCGACAAGTAACGCAGCGTGTGACGCCAGAAAGCCGTCTCGCAAAACCGACGCGACGATATGAGGGACGCTACTTTCATCCTTGCAACGGACCTGCGAGCGTCTCGGCCCAGAACGGTCGCTTGCAGATTCAGTTCGAGGACGCCGCCATCTTCAATGCCGATCTCATTCCGATGGACGAAGATCGTTTTCTCACCGTACCGAGATATCCGGGCCTCGTGAGCGATGCCGTTTCGGCGCGCTTCGAGTCCGTCTTTTCTGTGAGAGGCGATCGCGCGGAAAGCTTGGACATCAGAGGCATTGGCGTGTTTGAGCGCAGCGAGACGTGACATGCGCGTCTTTGTTGCCGGCATGATGCACGAGACGAACAGTTTCTCCCCCATCCCAACTACACGAACCAGTTTCGAGGAGACCTTTTGGCTTCGCCCGAGCATGCTCAGAGGCGACCACCTTGCTACGGCAAAGGAAAGGCTCTCCGATTACCCGGGTTATGGAGAGTTTGTCCGCGAGGCGGCGCGCCTCGGCGATGATGTGGTGTTCGGTCCGGCAGCTTTCGCAATACCGAGCGCGCCGGCGCCGCATCCTGTCTATGAAGAGATCCGCGACGCGATCCTCGAGGATCTCTCTCAAGCGCAACCTGTCGATCTCGTCCTCCTGATGCTCCACGGCGCCCAGCTCAGCGATCGCTGCGACGACTGCGAAGGAGATTTGCTGCAGGCAATCCGAAGAATGGTTGGAACTAGAACACCGATCGGAGTGCTCCTCGATCTGCATGGCCTTATCAGTGAAGAGATGGTCGAGGCCGCGGACGTGATGCTCGCGTGTAAAGAATATCCTCACACCGACTTTGCGCAGAGGGCCCAGTTGACTTACCAGCTCACCCTCGTCGTCGCGCACGGACATGCGAAGCCCGCGACCGCTTTTAGACGCGTGCCAATGCTGGCGATGCACCATCCAACACGTCAGCCAATGCGCGGCCTAGTCGACCGGACGAGTGACATGGAGCAACAGGGTCAGGCGCTCGCCGTCTCTCTTTTGCACGGCTTTCCGTGGGCCGATTCCACAGATGGCTGCGCCTCGGTTCTCGTCGTCGGCAACTCGAGAGTGCAAGCCGATCGAGTTGCTGACGAACTCGTCAGGCCCTTCTTTGACCTCAGAGCGGAAGTGCAATCCCGGCTTCTGACGATCGACCAAGCCCTTTCGGAGTCGAGTGCGGAGGGGCCCGTTGTCATTTCAGACGGCTCGGACAATTGCGGTGGCGGCGCTGCGTCCGACTCCACTTACCTTCTTCATGCCCTGCGCGACCGCGGCTTGAAGAATAGCGGGGTCGGGATCGTCTGGGACCCCGAGACGGTCGCACGAGCGCGTAGCCTTGGCCAAGGAGGAACCGCTGAATTTGCTATCGGAGGGAAGGCTGGTCCGCTGTCCGGCCGACCTTTCGAGTGTCAGGCTAAGGTGCGTGCGATTGCCGACGACATCATTCAAGGGGGATTCTTCGAGAAGTCTGGCAAGCCACTTGGCGCCGCCGCGCTCGAAGCCGATGGCATCACCATCCTCGTGAGCGGTCGCCGCCAACAATGCGTTGATCCAGAGGCCTTTCGCTGTCTTGGGTTAAAGCCCGAGACGTTCAGCCGGATCATCGTGAAATCGAGCCAGCACTTCTACGCTAATTTTGCAGCGGTAGCAGGCAAGATCGTCTACTGCGACGGACCCGGCAGTCTCACGCAGGACTTCAAGCAACTGCCATTCCGGCGCGTTCGGCGACCGATCTGGCCGCTTGACGACATTGCCTTCGATGGCGCAACCGCGCGCCGAGCTTAGTGGAAACCGAACCATGAAATTCTTCGCTGCAGTTTTCGCGCATGAAACATCCAGCTTCTCGCCAATTCCGACGAGCCGGCGAAGCTTCGAAGTATCCGGCACCTACCGCCGGCCCGGCCCGGACGCCGACCTCAAGACACTTGAAGAGCAAGGGCGTGGCAGCGCGTACGGGGAATGGATCCGATTGGCGCGCGAGCGCGGGCACAACATTGCCCTTGGGACGATGACCTCGACCGGTCCGAGCGGCCGGACCGTCAAGGCCGACTATGAGTCCTTGCGCGACGAGATCCTCTCCGATCTGAAGGCAGCAATGCCCGTCGATGCGGTGCTTCTGATGCTCCATGGCGCCCAGATGGCGGTAGGCTACGACGACTGCGAAGGCGACCTGATCTCTCGCGTCCGCCAAATTGTGGGCAAGCATGCGCCAATCGGGGCGGAGCTGGACCTCCATTGCAATATCTCACGCACGATGCTCGACAGCGCCACCGTCATCATGGCGTGCAAGGAGTATCCTCACACAGACTTCGCCGACCGTGCCGTCGATCTGTTCGCGCTCATCGAGGGTGCTGGGCTTGGCCGTATCAAGCCGGTGATGTCGTTCGAGCGCGTGCCGATGCTCAACCTGTTCTTTACGACACGGGAGCCGATGCGTTCGTTCGTGGATCGCACCACCGCAATGGAAGGCAAAGACAAGATTCTCTCGGTGACGTTGTGCCACGGTTTCTCGTCGGCCGATATTGCCGATGCGAGTGCCTCGGTGATCGTCGTCACCGACAACGATCCTGAACGCGGCGCCAAGCTCGCATCCCAATTGGGCCACGAGTTTTACGGCATGAAGGTGACCGCCGGTCCACAAACGCTCTCGGTCGCAGCCTCGCTCGACGAGGCAATGGCGGCGTCGCCGGGCAAACCTGTCGTTATTGCCGATGGGTCCGACAACCCGGGCGCTGGTGCTGCCGGAGACTCAACCTTTATTCTCAAGGCCATGCTCGAACGTGGCGTCCGCAATGCAGCCTTGGCGATGATCTGGGACCCTGTCGCCGTCCAGCTCGCAAGCGATGCAGGGGTCGGTGCAAAACTCGAGATGCGCATCGGAGGCAAAGTCGGTCCAATGTCCGGTGAGCCGTTGGACGTCGAAGCGGAGGTCATTGGGCTTGCGGAAAACCCCATGCAGATCGCCTTCTCTGGCCAGAAGGACTCGCCTATCGGGCGTTCCGCTGCGATCCGCGTGAAGGGCATCGACATCGTTCTCAATAGTCGGCGTACTCAAACGTTCAGCCCGGAATGCCTTAGCGAACTCGGCATCGATCCGCATGGGAAAAAGATTCTGGTGGTCAAATCGAACCAGCACTTTTATGCGCGCTTTGCACCGATCGCGCAGCGCGTGATCTATTGTGATGCGCCCGGAACCTCGAGCAACGATTTGCGCCGTCGGCCTTACAGGAACCTCAAGCGGCCTATTTGGCCGCTCGACGACGTGACCTACTGATGACCACGGCCCGCCCATTTCGCCTCGTGTTGAATGAGCGAGCCGAACGACGACCATTCGGGGAAGGTGATAGCAAAGTTCTGGCGCCGCAAGGTTTCGCTCAGGCCTACGAGGAAATCCGTTCGTGGCGAGGTTACGCACGCACTCCACTCATTAGCTTGGCTGGTCTAGCGCGAGATCTCGGCGTCGCAAGTATCCACTACAAAGATGAAGGTAGTCGCTTTGGGTTAGGCAGCTTCAAGGCTCTCGGGGGCGCTTATGCTGTCTATCGCTTGCTCGCGAGAGAGGTGTCCGGGAGAACGGATAAGCCAATCTCATCCCGCGATCTCGCTTCGGGGCTTCATCGCGACATTACTAAAGACATCGTCGTCACCACGGCTACGGACGGCAATCACGGTCGCTCTGTCGCGTGGGGTGCGAATATGTTCGGCTGTCGCGCGATTGTCTATATCCACGCGACTGTCAGTGAAGGTCGCAAATCAGAGATTGCTCGCTACGGAGCGGAGGTGCGCCGCATCGCCGGAAACTATGACGACTCCGTACATCAAGCCGCGCGTGACGCCTCAGTCAATAATTGGTTTGTCGTCTCCGACACGTCTTACGAAGGCTATGTCGAAACGCCGCGCGATGTGATGTACGGCTACGGGGTGATGGTCGAAGAAGCGCTTGCCCAGTTGCCGTCCCACGCGACACCGACCTACGTCTTTCTTCAAGCTGGCGTTGGAGCGCTGGCGGCGTCAGTCATTGCTCGAATTTGGTCGGAGACGGGAGCAAAGCGCCCGACCTTCGTGATTGTTGAACCAGAGGCAGCCGCCTGCGTGTTCGAGAGCCTGAAGCTGGGAAAGCCCACAGTAATTTCCGGGGACCTCGATACGGCAATGGCAGGGTTGGCAGCGGGAGAAATTTCACTCCTCGCCTGGCAGATCCTAAAGGACGCCGCAGATGCGGCGATGATCGTGGGCGACGATGCGGCCTTCTCGATGATGCGCCAGTTGGCAAGCGGGAAGGGTGATCTGCCTCTGGTGGCTGGGGAGTCGGCCGTTGCGGGGCTCGCTGGACTGGCTTCTGCGACTGCGGACGCGAGTGTCCGGGTCAAACTTGGTCTTGGACCGACGAGCAAAATCCTCGTGTTTGGTACGGAAGGTGACACCGACCCTGAGCTTTATGCAAAAATCGTCGGCCGGACGGGCGATGAAGTCCGCAGGGGAGTGGCACCGTGAAGGTCTATGTCTGCGCTGATATCGAGGGTGTTGCCGGAGTGGTGAGCTTTCAACATCTCTCACCGGAAGGTTTCGAATACCAGCGTGCACGAGAGTGGATGACAGAAGAAGTCGCCGCGGCGGCCCGAGCTGCACTCGCGCATGGAGCGACTGAGATCGTCATCAGCGATTCCCATGGAAATGGCCAAAACCTTCTGATGGAGAAGCTGCCGAAGGAAACAACGCTCATTCGCTCTTGGCCAAGGCCGCTCGAAATGATGCAGGGCATCGAAGCCGGCGGTTTCAGCGCGGCGATGTTCGTCGGCCACCACTGCGGTCACAGCGACACCAAGGGCATCATGGCCCACACCTTCACCGGGGCGATCATGGAGGTGCGCATCAATGGGGAGCCTGCGAGCGAGACGCGGGTCAACGCCGCCATCTCAGGACACTATGGGATACCGGTCGTCTTGGCGACCGGCGACGATGCTTACACGTCGCACGCCAAATCTTTGTTGGGTGAGATTGAAACGGTGACGACCAAATGGGTTGTGGGTGATTATTCCTCACGCACAATCATGCCGGAAAAATCCCGTGAGCTCGTGGCGGAGGCCGCGACGAGGGCAATGAAGTCGCTCGGCAAATATAAGCCTTATCGCGTCCCTGAACCCGTGACCATTGAGATCGTTTACAAACAACGTCTACCGGCTGAAGTCATGGGGATGATGCCGGGCGTCTCGCGGGTCGCAGCGACGACCGTGCGTTTTACCGGCAAGGACATTCTCGAGGTCACGAGATTCATCGTCGTCGCGACGACCTACAAACCGGACCTTCGTTGATCCGTCTAGAAGAATGTGCGGATACCGCCGATGACGTTGTAGGCGTCGTCGACCACGTAGATCAGCTGCCACTTATCGAACGTGGTGCAGGGATGAGAGATCCCGAGGCACACGAAATCGCCGACCGCAAGGCGTGCTGATGCCGGCAACTCTAGAAAGGCGTGCTGATCGTTCAGTCTGCTGATCTTGAACCCTTCATCGAGTGCTTGTGGTTTTGAGTCCCCTGGTCGATACCAGGCAATCGGCATCGGCATTTCGAAATCATAAGAGATATCGCGCTTGCCGAGGGAGACAAATGCTCGCGTCGGCTCTGGCCGCGACTGAACCAAACCCCAGACTTCGAGGGCCGGCTTAAGGCCCTCTTCCAGTGAGGGGTCGAGGAGCTTGCGCGCGCGGATTTGCTCGAAGTAGCGCTCGTACATCAAATGGTCGTGGGTCAGATAACATCCACTGCGCAGCAAGATTTCCGTGGGACGGGTCAAGGCGATGTCTCGCAGGCGTCTCGCGGTGAAATCGAACCGATCGGACCCGCCTGCGGTCAAAATGATCGGCTTACCTACCTCGAAATGTCTCGACTGCTCGAGTTCGCGCACCGCATCGTCAAATAGGTCGAACATCTTGGAGACCGCTTGGTCGACTTCAGCGGAAGTCCCACGGATTGCGCCCTCATAAGCCTCGAGACCTGCGAGCGTCACATGCGGCTCCCGGCGAATCGCTTCGGCGATGGCAAGCACCTCGGTCTTACTGCGTGCGCCGGTGCGCCCGAGAGGGCTACCGATTTCGATAAGTAGACTGAGCGATCGCTTAGGCCGCAACGCCCGTAGATGGACGGAGAGGTGTTCGACACCGGCCAGCGAATCCACGAGACAATAGAAGGTGAAAGATGAGTCGCGTTCCAGTTCTCGGACGACAGCGCTGATGTTCGTGCGGCCAACCAGTTGGTTCGCCATGATCACACGGTTGACGCCAAAGTGCCGATAGACCAGCAGCTGCTCGACCGATGCGCATGTCAGTCCCCATGCGCCGTCCTCGAGCTGCATCTCGAAGAGCTGAGGACTCATGGTCGTTTTTCCGTGTGGGCAGAGTTTGACGTCGTTTGCGGCCAAAAACCGCTTCATCCAACGGCGATTGTGATCGAGGGACGATTGTCTGAGGACGCAAACCGGCATCGGCGTATCGCCGCGCAGGACGTTCAAGCCTCGGGAACGAAGATCCTTGAGCCTCAGCGGCGCTCCGGTGAAGCCTTTGACAGTCGGATCGATCAGCCAACCGTCGGTCGTCTCAAGATTCAAAATCGTCATGCGCTTTCCGACGCCGCCCGAACTCGGGATGAGCGGCCTATTCCTTCTTGAGGCGCACGAGCATCTTTCCCGTGTTTTCGCCGCGAAAGAGGTCGACCAAGGCTACCGCTGCGTTTTCGAGGCCGTCGTAGATTGTCTCTTTGTATTTGACCTGACCGTGCTTCAACCAAGCAGCCATCTCACGCTGAAACGTTTCGTGATGGCTCCAGAAATCGGCGGCGATGAAGCCGCGGATATTCACTCGTCCGTAAATGATCGCCGGCAAATTGCGTACGGCTTGAGGGGCGCCATCATAGCCTGAGATCATGCCGCAGACAGCGATTCGGCCTAATGGGTTCATGCGGATTAGCGCTGCATCGAGGTGATCGCCGCCGACATTGTCGAAGTAGACGTCGATACGTTTGTCGATCTGAGCAAGCGCGGCAGCGATGGGCGTTTCGTGATAGTTGATGACGTGATCGGCGCCGAGCAGTCGCAGCCATTCAACTTTGTCTCGCCGTCCAGCCGACGCGATGACAGTGGCGCCTTTGAGCTTTGCAAGCTGAACGACGATTGAGCCGACAGCGCCCGCGGCCGCCGAAACGAAGACCGTCTCTCCGCTCTTCAAGCCACCGATATGGAGTAGGCCGCCGTAGGCTGTGAAACCAGTCATGCCGAGAGCGTGCATATAAACCGTGAGAGGCAAGCCAGGGTCGCGATGGAGCGCTCGCAAGTCGGAGCTCGACGCGACATAACGATCGCGAAGGCCAAAGAGGCTTTGTACCAGGTCGCCCTTGCGAAAGGTGTTGTCTCGTGACTCGAGAACCCGACCGATGCTGTCCCCTGTCAGCGCTTCACCCAACGGCGCCGTACTCAGACGGCCTCGCATATACGGGTCGACGGAGAGATAGAGATTCTCCACGAGCACCTCGCCGTTCTTGACTGACGGCAATGTTCGCTCAATGAGCTTGAAGTCGCTCGGTCGGAGCTGGCCTTGTGGCTGGCTTTGCAGGCAAAGCTCACGACATTTCATGACGGTGACCCTCAGGCCCTATCAGGTTGCCGGAAGCCGTCACGCCCCCACTAGGTGGAGTCATCACGACAATCCTGCGCCGCATCACGTTGTAGGGGTTTCAACCAGCCGCGCCCTTGCAAGTCTGTCTGATTTGCATCGCCACCGGCCCCACGAGTACATGATCAACTCGAACATGAATGGGCGGCCTGACGGCGGATCACGCGCGGCGGATAGCCTTAAGTGGACTTGCTGTCAGGCCAAGGCACTAGAAAAAGAAAACACCACCTTTTGAGCATCGCGGGACAGGCGGCGGACGGAGCCTCCGTCATTTGAAACGGAGAGCGCCTTGATTGCGTACAAGTTTTTCTGGCGGTCCTCCGATTCGGACCACAATTGACCCCACAATCCTAACGCAGCAGGTCAGTGAAGGACTGAAATAGTCGTCAAGACGGTGCCGAGATCGGACCCCTCGTGCCCTCTACGATTGAGAGGCGGTATAAAGACGAGGGTGTGTCGCTCTTATAAGTTGGATTTCTTTGAAATAATTCGAGACTTCACCGCAGACCCTGTGTGGCGCCAGGGCAACTCCTGTTCCAGTCTCCAGTGCTGTAGCGTGGTGCGTCGTGCGGGGAGAAACGCTATGATGACTTACGCGAAATGGGCTGCGCTACTCACGGCAATAGTATTCGCCGGCGAATGTTACGCAGCGGAGCCGAAAACACCAGTAGTCATTGTTCCGGGCATCGTTGGGTCCAATCTGTGCGAAGCACCCTCGCAGAACGGTGGGGCGCCCGGCAAGCAACTGTGGGGCGCCGGCCTATTCTACATGGGTCGGTTGAAGCAGCTCAACTTGCCACTTGATGAGAAGGCTGGGTCACCTGTCGTTCCTTGTGGGCTTCTCGAAAAATTTGCTGTCCTGGGCCCATTTGAAATTGGGGTCTACAGCGGGCTTACTAGATTCCTAAAGGAGTCTGGGTATCTCGAAAACGAGTCGCTCTTCATCTTTGACTATGATTGGCGACAAAGCAATTTCGATACGGCTGAATTACTTCGAAAGCGCATTGAGCAAATCAAAGCGCAGACGCATAGCGAGAAAGTGAGCATCGTTGCTCACAGCATGGGAGGAATTGTCTCTCGGATTTATCTCCAGTCTCTCGGAGGCAATACGAGCGTCGATGCGATGGTCTTCCTCGGCACCCCCCACCAGGGTGCGACGCAAGTAATGCGCACTGCGAACGATGGCTGGGGCTGGTTGCCCAATTGGTTTGCGGGTGGTGAGGATGTGATCAGAGAAGTCATGTTCTCATGGCCTTCGGTCTACGAACTCATCCCCCTTGCCAAATGTTGCGCCACACAAACGACTGAAGCGCCGTTCTCGCTTGCGGAGGCCACCAACTGGCAGAAACTGACCTGGCTCCCCGGCAGCTATCACAGTCAAAGTGGCCTCGAGTTTATTCGCAAGCGCGTCGAGAGATCGCTAAGATTGAGGGCTCTTCTGCAGAAGCCGCTCCCCGAAGGCCCTTATTACGAATACATCGTATCGGGTGGATATCCCACTGCGGACATCGCAGTCTTCGATTCGGGCTACACAACGACTCTTGAATTTACTGAGGCACGGGGTGATGAGTCAGTGACGCTAGCGAGTTCGTCAGACGGCGACCTGCCGCGGGCTCGACTGGTCAGCCAGAAGCATGCGAACATTTTCGATGACGATCTGGCGCACTTCTATATTGCGTCGGCATTGAAGATTGATACGCCGGCACTGACTGCCAAATTTGCTCTGGCTCCGAACGGAGCCAAGCGCGACTTGAGGTTCGACCTTGAGTCGAATCCGTTCGACGTTTGCACAGGTTTGTCCGAAGACGAACTCAATCCCCTCAAAGAGGGTTCTGTGCAGGCGGTCCTGGTCGGTGACGACGGAAGCCGAGTTTGTATCAGCTCGTTCCGTTTGGATACCTCGGCTAGGGTGGCCAGTGTCGGATCGGAAATGACGGCAACGTTAGTCTTGGGAGGTTACACGCCCCAGTTCACAAAGGAACTGACACCTACGATTAGAATCGTCGACGATTCGGGAGTCGCGGGGCCGACGATTGCACCAGCTCGAATCTCTGTTTCGTATGTCAACAAGAGGCCGCGAGTAACTTACTTGTTCAGTTTCACAGCGCCATCAAAGGAAGGACTCTATCAGATCGAGGCCGCGCAGAATGGCTTGCTAGAGCACTCCGCGAGCACGCCATTGATATGTCTCGAGGACAAGGATGGTGGGATCAAGGAACGCGAGGGCCGACTGTAGTCCGCAAAGCTCTACTCACTCCAACGGAATGCAAGATGCAATCAAGCCGCCGCAGTTTGTTTGGTCTGATCGCGATCAGTTTACTCTTGTCGCACTTCTGGCCAGGCCGTGCCGATGCACATTCGATTGCTGACAATGGAGGTGCCCAAACATCTCCTGAATTGAGAAGATTGCCGCCGGAATTGGCCGAGATGGAAGAGGCGAGACCGGATGCAGGCTTGGCTGTTCGGGGTGTGTTGCAATCCTTCTCCCTCTGGCCGATCGAGTCCATCCTGACCGTCTGTTTTCTCGATGGCGACAGCCGGTACAAGCAGTTGTTTGTCGACGCAGCTAAAGAGTGGACTCAATACGCTTCATTGACGATAGCGTTCGGTAATGGACCTACCTACTTGAGCTGCTCCGAGAAACCCGATGCGAGCATTCGCGTCAGTTTTTCTGGGACCGATAGTTGGTCATTAGTGGGCACCGACAGCACTCGGACCGACATTCCTTCAACAAGGCCAACCCTCAACATTGGCATCGACAACAGGGGAACGCTCGGTGAGGCCGACCTCAAAAGACTCGTTTCGACAATGTTGCACGAGATTGGGCATGCGCTAGGGCTCGAACACGAGCACCAAAGCCCCCAATCAAAGTGTCAAGACGAACTCAACTGGAGTCTGATCTACGGCAAATTCGTCAAACCGCCCGACATCACGCGCAGTGTCGTTGAACATAATTTCGTAAGGCTGGTAGCGAGCCCGCGCTTGATACAGACGGATTATGATCGTCAGTCGATTATGCACTACTCGCTGGCCCCGGATTTGTTCAAAAATGGAAGCGCAGCGTCATGTTACGTGCCTCAAAACTTGGAGCTATCCCGAGTCGACAAGCAACTGATTGCTCTGGTCTATCCTAAGACTGAAGAGGAGCGTGATGCGTTCTTGAGGAAATCAGTGACTCTCGCAAGCGCTGCACTAGCGCCAACCCCAATGTCATCAGGCGAACTGGCGAGCTTTGCTGGTGAAATGACGAAGATCTATGGGGCCCTTCAGACCAAGGTCGCTTTGAATTTTGATTTTAGCTTCGTGACAAATGCGCGTGATAGTGGCGACGTAGCGAGCGAGAATTGCAGCGAGATCATCTCGTCGTCGTCGCCAGCCAGCGGCGTGAGGTGCAAAATTGCTCTCGATGCTTCCTATCTGTCTATCGGGGGCGACTAGCTTCTCGGTCCGCTCACTCCGGCGAAACGATGAAGAAAGGTGCCCAGAAGGCGGGGTGAGCGAAGCGGTTGTCGGAAGTGTCGTCGAGGAGCGCCTTCATGGAGAGGCGGAAGGCCTGAGGTCGCGTGAGGCTCGGGTCTTCCGCCATGAGCTCGACTGCTTTGGTGGTGAGACGCATGCCGGCTTCGTCGTCAACTTTCCAGTGTGAGACGAGGAGCGATCGTGCTCCGGCGTAGAAGAAAGCTCGTGCAAGGCCTGAGAGACCGTCGGGATCGGTGCCCTCTTTGGCGGCCGTATCGCAAGCCGAGAGCAACACCCAATCAGCCTCGAGATCGAGTGTTGCCGCATCGGTTGTTGTGAGAAGACCATCGTCTTCGATCGGCGGCAGTTGATCCTTCACTTCAGCGGGCGGGGTAAAGGCGAGCGCCGGCTGAGCCAGGGTATTGTTGAGACTGCCGGTGATGAGACCATGAGTGGCAAAGGCGATGATGCGCGCTTTGCTGATGCGAGGATGGGACCGAACTCCAGCTTCACTTGCCGCCATTCCCAGAACGACATTGCTGCGGGGTGCTTTGAACGCCTCAGCCATACTCTTTACTTCCCGGCAGGTGCCGGGGAGGCGCTTGAGCTCGCGAACGCTCTTGGGGTTGGTGTTGATGCCTTGGAAGAGGGTGTCGAGGGCTGGTGTGTCCGCCCGAGCATCTCCAACGATATGTGGGCAGTCACTGCGACTGTCGTTGCTGCGAGCAAAGTCCGGATCGCCAAAGCCCAGAAACTCAGGGCTCCTGTCCGAAATGCCGGAGATACAATAGACCAGTGCGACGATGCCGCCCGCGATGGGCAGCTTGAGGGCATTGCGAAAGCTCTCTGATCGAGATCGACGCCACAAGAAAACCAATAGCGCCAGCGCTGCGAGAGCCCCTAGCCCCATCATTACTTCAGGGGCGAAAACGGATTGTTTCTCGGGAGTGAGTTTGAGCCGTTCGATTGCAAGGCTAGAAACGGACGGAACGATGGTGAGAGTGCGCTCAATCCCCAGCCACTTCGTCTTACGCAAGGTATCTGGATTGCGGCTGTCGCCCGAAGGCTGCCCCATGACAAGGGTCGAATAAGGAAGCGAGATGAACATCCCCTGGGGTGCCAGTACCCAGGTCTTGATCGCAGGGTCTTCAAGTACCGTCTTGATCTCATCTGAGCTTGCGAACAGCGCCTTATAGAGCCCATGCGCGATGTCGAGATCGAAGGGGATGAGGTTTGACTCACTCTTCTTCATGCGCTGGCCGCTGCGTGCTGATCCCTGAACAGAGGAAATGACCCTCGCAAGCGGCTGAGGCTGGCCTAGGATGTCGATGGTTCTAGGCACTGCCGCCCAACCGACCTTCGTCTTACTAACGACAAGGATCAGACTCTCGCGGTCGTAGGCTTTGTCCTCCGACTCATTGCCGGGCACGAGGATAATCAGCGCCTCATCGGGACGAAGGATTTTTGCTTTCTCACCGCTCGTTGCTTGAAGATCTTCGACGCTGACAGGCTCCGGCTTGATCAGATCGAAAAAGTCAGGTGCCTTCGCCTTCAATTCTTCTTCAGTCTGCGTCAACTCCGCGCTCAGTCGATCACGCTCCGAATTCAAGTCCACCAGGACGCGCGCGAGATCGGGACCGCCGCTGCCAGCGGCAGCGCTGAACGCTGCATCGAGTGCCGCCATTTGAGCCCGGGTTTCCTCCCAGCGAACAGCGACCCCTTCGGTTCCGGATCGCTTCGCTATGAGGTGTGCTGCTCCTCGACCAAAGGCAACCCCTACCGTGTCGGCGCCGACTCTCTGAGCAACAGCAACCGCCTCATTGCGCCGCGTACTTAGCGTGTGCTCCCAGTCGTCATCCCACGGGGATGTTGACCAGCGCCAGTAAGAATCGAGTAGCGTGGCGTAACAGCGGGCGGAGTCCGGGGCTCGTCGAATTCCGATCGAGCAGGCTGCTCTCAAGCCGTCTACCGCTAAACTCCAGCGACCCAAATTCCGATGTAGGTCGGCCAGGTTCTCCAAGTTTGTCAACTTTTCGGGATGCTCTGGCCCGAGGGCGCTCTCTCTGATCGTGAGGGCGCGTTCGTAGAGCGTCTCGGCCTCATTGTAGCGGCCCTGCACTCGATACAAGTCCGCCAGGGCGTTGAGGCTGCGAGCGGTATCAGGATGCTCCGGCCCTAGAGTCTTCTCTCTAATCGCGAGCGCGCGTTCGTAGAGTGGTTCGGCCTCATCGTAGCCGCCCTGTAATCGATAGAGGTCTGCAAGTGTGTTGAGGCTGCGGGCGGTATCAGGATGTTCTGGCCCCAGAGCTTCCTCTCTGATCGTGATCGCGCGTTTGTAGAGTGGTTCGGCAGCCGCGTAGCGACCTTGCGACTGATACAGCAGGGCCAGGTTGTTGAGGGTGACGGCGGTCAGCCGATGGTCTGGGCCTAGGGCCTTTTCGCAAATAGCGCGCGCTCGCTTGAGAAGCGGTTCAGCTTCCTCGTAACGGCCTTGCGATTGATAGAGCGCCGCCAAGTTGTTGAGACTAGTAGCAGTATTAGGATGCTGCGGCCCAAGCACAGTCTCCTCAATCGCTAGTGCCCGTTTGTAGAGCGGCTCTGCTTCCGCATACCGGCCTTGGGAGTCGTAAAGTAGTGCGAGGTTGTTGAGACTAGTGCTGGTATCGTGGTGAGTAGGGCCGAGAGTTTCTTCCCTGATAGCGAGCGCCCGCTTATGAAGCAATTCTGCCTCGGCATAGCGGCCTTCGAGGTCGTGAAGCAACGCCAGGTCGTTAAGGCTAGCGGCCGTGTCGACGTGTTGCGGGCCGAGAGTCTTTTCTCTTATTGAAAGTGCCCGATTGAGGAGCGGCTCAGCCTCAGCGTAGCGGCCCTGTATCTGATAGAGCAGACCCAAGTTATTGATGCTCGCGGCAGTTTCGGAATGATCAGGCCCAAGATTTTTCTCGTAGATTGATACTACGCGTTGATACAGAGACCCAGCTTCCGCATATCGGCCTTGCAATCGATAGAGATCCGCCAGTTTGCCCAAGCTGCGGGCGGTTAGCGGTACCTCCGGTCCCAAATACTTCTCGTCGAACGCGAGCGCGCGCTTGTAGAGCGGCTCGGCCTCCGCGTAGCGCCCTTGAAATTCATAGACTAGCGCAAGGCGGTCCAGATTGTTGGCGGTGACGGCATCTCCTGGCCCCAACGCCTTCTCACGTATCGCCAGCGCTCGTTTAAGAAGAGGCTCGGCGTCAGGGTACCGGCCTTGCGCCTCGTAAAGCCGTGACAGACTGTCGAGGCTGTCGGCAGTATCGGGATGGGTCGGTCCCCGTACCTTCTCTCTAATTGCGAGCGCTCGCTTATAGAACGGCTCGGCTTCGACGTATTGGCGTTGCGAGGCATAAAGCTGTGCCAAGCTGTCGAGACTGTCCACAACGTCAGGGTGGTCTGATCCCAGAACCTTCTCCCTAATCGCGAGCGCTCGTCTATAGAGCGGCTCTGCCTCGGCATGGTGGCCCAACGATCTGTAGAGGCCGGCCAGTACGTCGAGTCTATTGGCGATGGAGGCGTGGTCATTTCCGCTGTGCGCTTCTTCTTCAAGCGTGACAGCTTCTTTAGCAAGTGGGACCGCCTCGGAATACTTTCCTTCTGCGACGAGTTCTTCAACTTCTAGACTCAGCTTTCGCAATCTGGGCGCATCTTCTGAGCGTGCTTGGGTAAAACAAAGTGGCAGAGCGATCACCAGTGTCACCACGAGGCGCAGCAACACCCGATTGCACATGATTTCACTCCGGCGAAACGATGAAGAACGGTGCCCAGAAGGCGGGATGAGCGAAGCGTGGATCGCTGGTGTCGTTGAGGAGTGCCTTCATCGAGAGGCGGAAGGCTTGCGGTCGCGTGAGGCTTGGGTCTTCGGTCATGAGCTCGACCGCTTTTGTCGTGAGGCGCATGCCGGCCTCGTCATGCACGGGCCAGTGTGAGACGAGGAGCGAGCGTGCGCCGGCATAAAAGAATGCGCGCGCAAGGCCTGAGAGACCATCGGGATCGGTGCCCTCCTTGGCGGCGGTGTCGCAGGCCGAGAGCAACACCCAATCGGCTTGCAGATCGAGCGTGGCCGCATCGGTCGTGGTGAGAAGACCATCGTCTTCGGTGGGCGGCAGTTGATCCTTCACTTCAGCTGGAGGAGTGAAGGCGAGCGCCGGCTGAGCGAGCGTGTTGTCGAGGCTGCCGGTGATGAGACCATGAGTGGCAAAGGCGATGATGCGTGCTTTGCTGATGCGAGGATGGGACCGAACTCCAGCTTCGCTTGCCGCCATTCCCAGAACGACATTGCTGCGGGGTGCTTTGAACGCCTCAGCCATGCTCTTCACCTCCCGGCAGGTGCCCGGGAGGCGTTTGAGCTCCCTGACACTCTTTGGGTTGGTGTTGACGCCTTGGAAGAGCGTGTCGAGGGCAGGTGTATCGGCCCGAACATCGCCACCGATCTCTGGACAGTCACGGCGACTGTCGTTGCTGCGGGCGAAGTCGGGATCGCCAAAGCCCAAAAACTCCGGCTCCTTAGGCGCCATACCGTAGATGACATAGACCAACGCGACGATAGAGCCTGCTATGGGTAGCCTAAGGGCATTGCGGAAACTAGCGGAGCGAGAACGCCGCCACAAAAAGACCATCAGGATTAGGGCGAGAACAATCGCCAGCGGTGCGATGATTGCCTCACGATCAAAGACGCCAGCGCTTTTGGGACTGAGCTTCAAGCGCTCGATGGCAAGGCTCGAGACGGAAGGAACGATGGTGAGGGTGCGCTCGGTGCCGAGCCACTTGGTCTTGCGCAAGGTCTCGGCATTGCGGCTGTCGCCGGAGGGCGGCTCCATAACTAGAGCCGCATAGGGAAGAGAGATGAACATTCCCTGTGGGGCCATCACCCAGGTCTTGATCGCAGGATCTTCGAGGACAGCCCTGATCTCGTCGGAGCTTGCGAACAGCGCTTGAAAGAGCGCATGCGCGATGTCGAGATCAAAGGGAATGAGGCTCGTCTCCCCCTTCTTCATCCGAAGGCCGCTCCGCGCTGCTCCCTGTAAAGAGGAAATGACCCTCTCGAGCGGCTGTGGCTGACCCAAGATGTCGATTGTTTTGGGCAGCGCTGCCCAGCCGATCTTAGTTTTACTCACGACGAGGACGAGGCTCTCGCGCTCAAAAGCCTTGTCCTCCGAATCCTGACCCGGCACCAACAGGACCAGCGCTTCGTCGGCTCGCAGGATGTTCGCCTTCTCGCCACTTGTCGCTTGGAGATCCTGGACACTCACAGGCTCAGGCTTGATCAGATCGAAGAAGTCCGGTGCCTTCACCTTCAGTTCCGCCTCCGTCTTCACCAGCTCGGCATTCACCCGATCACGCTCGGCGTTCAGATTCCCCAACACCTGCGCGACTTCAGGACCGCCGCCGCCAGCCGCAGCATTAAAGGCCACGTCCAGTGATGCGATCTGATCTCTTATCTCTTCCCAATGTTTTGCACTTTGGTTCGCCCCGGATCGCTTTGCGGTGAGTTGGGCAGCTCCGCGGGCGAACGCATCACTGGTCCGATCGTTGCCTGCGTGCTGAGAAACGGCAACGGCTTCGCTCCGAAGTGCGGCGTCGTCGTTGCCACTGGATGCTGCTTCGCGCCACAAGGTATCGAGAAGCAGCCCGTGACAATGACCTTGGTCGTCAGAGCTCTTTCGGATGCGGATCGAGCAGGCCGCCCGAAAGCTGTTCGCAGCGGTGCTCCAGCGTTGCAGATTGCGATACAGGTTTCCCAAGTTCTCCACACCAACGACCGAATTGGGATGCTCCGGGCCTAGCGCCTTCTCGAGTATCGCGAGCGCTCGTTTGTTGAGCGGCTCGGCCTCCGCGTAGCGCCCTTGCAAGCGATCGAGCAGTGCCAAGTTGTTGAGGCTGCCTGCGGTGTCCGGATGCTCAGGCCCGAGAGCCTGCTCGGAGATCGCGAGCGCACGCTTATAAAGCGGCTCGGCTTCGGCGTAGCGCCGTTCTAAACGATAGAGCTCTGCCAGATTGTTGAGACTGTTAGCGACCAAGGGGTGCTCGGGACCGCGAGCCATCTCGGAGATCGCGAGCGCGCGTTTATATAGCGGTTCAGCCTCGGCGTAGCGACCTTGGGAGGCATAGAGAACTGCCAGGTTGTTGAGGCTACCGGCGGTTTGTGGGTGCTGTGGCCCCATAGCTTTCTCGAAGATCGCGAGGGCGCGCTGATAGAGTGGTTCGGCCTCCGCGTATCGGCGTTGCGAGACATAGTGCGCCGCCAGGTTGTTTAGGCTGCCGGCGGTGTGCGGATGCTCCGGACCCACAGCCTTCTCATAGATCGCGAGCGCGCGCTTATATAGTGGCTCCGCCTCAGCGGAACGGTTAAGCAGTTCATAGAAGAGCGCTAGGTTGTTGAGGCTGTCGGCGGTGTCGGGGTGCTCCGGACCCAGAGCCTTCTCATAGATCACTAACGTACGTTTATAGAGCAGTTCGGCTTCGCTATAGCGACCTTGAGACTGATAGAGCGTTGCTAGGCTGTTTAGACTATTGGCGGTATCGGGATGCTCCGGCCCCAGAGCCCGCTCCCTGATCGCGAGCGCGCGCTTATGAAACGGCTCAGCCTCGGCGTAGCGGCCTTGCGCATCGTAGAGCACCCCGAGGTTGTTAAGACTGGTGGCGGTCTCCGGATGTTCCGGACCGAGTATTTTCTCTCTGATAGCGAGTGCGCTCTTGTAGAGCGGCTCGGCCTCGGCGTAGGCACCTTGCGCTTGGTAGAGTAGAGCCAAGTCATTGAGACTGGTGGCGGTGTCGGGATGTTCGGGCCCTAGAACCTTCTCTCTAATCGCCAGCGCACGTTTAGAGAGTGGCTCGGCCTCAGCGAAACTTCCTTGGGATCGATAGATCTGTGCAAGGGTGATTAGACTGAAGGCGGTCGATGAACTCTCCGGCCCCATAGTCTTCTCGTAGATCGTAAGTGCACGTTTAGAGAGCTGCTGTGCTTCGGCGTAGCGGCCTTGAGCCTGATAGAGCGCAGCTAGGTTGTGGAGACTGTTGGCGGTGTCGGGATGCTCCGGACCCAGCGCCTTTTCTCTGATCTCGAGCGAGCGTTCATAGAGCGGCTCCGCTTCCGCGTAGCGGCCTTGCGCGTAATAGAGCACTGCAAGATTGTTGAGACTGAGGGCTGTCCAGGGATGCTCCGGCCCCAGAGCCTTCTCTCTTATCGAGAGGGCTCGTTTATAGAGCGACTCTGCCTGAGGGTAGGCGCCCTGCGCCTGATAGAGCAGCGCCAGCATGTTGAGGCTGGTGGAGGTCGTGGGATGCTCGGCCCCGTGCACCCTCTCCGCCTGCGTAACGGCTTCTTCGGCGAGTGGAATCGCGTCCGCGTACTTGCCTTGTTCGTAAAGTTTCAAGACACTCTGATCGAGTTCGTCCAATTCTGCCGCATCATCAGACTCGGCCGATGTGAAACCAAGTCCGAAAGCAAGGACCAGCGTCACCAAGAAGCGCAGCAACGCGCGAATCCGCATGAGCTCACTCCGGCGAGACGATGAAGAATGGCGCCCAGAAGGCTGGATGAGCGAAGCGTGGATCGCTGGTGTCGTTAAGGAGTGCCTTCATCGAGAGGCGGAAGGCTTGCGGTCGCGTGAGGCTTGGGTCTTCGGTCATGAGCTCGACCGCTTTTGTCGTGAGGCGCATGCCGGCCTCGTCATGCACGGGCCAGTGTGAGACGAGGAGCGAGCGTGCGCCGGCATAAAAGAATGCGCGCGCAAGGCCTGAGAGACCATCGGGATCGGTGCCCTCCTTGGCGGCGGTGTCGCAGGCCGAGAGCAACACCCAATCGGCTTGCAGATCGAGCGTGGCCGCATCGGTCGTGGTGAGAAGACCATCGTCTTCGGTGGGCGGCAGTTGATCCTTCACTTCAGCTGGAGGAGTGAAGGCGAGCGCCGGCTGAGCGAGCGTGTTGTCGAGGCTGCCGGTGATGAGACCATGAGTGGCAAAGGCGATGATGCGCGCCTCACTGACCCGCGGATGGTGGCGCACGCCGGACTCGCTTGCTTCCAAACCCAAAACGATGTTGCTGCCTCGGGCTTTGAAGGCCTCAGCCATACTCTTCACTTCCCGGCAGGTGCCTGGGAGGCGTTTGAGCTCTCTGACACTCTTTGGGTTGGTGTTCACACCTTGAAAGAGAACATCGATCGCGGGTGTCTCGGAGCGCTCGCCTTCACTTGATGGGAGACAGTTCAGACGGCTCTCATTGGTGCGGGCGAAGTCGGGATCGCCAAAGCCCAAAAACTCCGGCTCCTTAGGCGCCATACCGTAGATGACATAGACCAACGCGACGATAGAGCCTGCTATGGGTAGCCTAAGGGCATTGCGGAAACTAGCGGAGCGAGAACGCCGCCACAAAAAGACCATCAGGATTAGGGCGAGAACAATCGCCAGCGGTGCGATGATTGCCTCACGATCAAAGACGCCAGCGCTTTTGGGACTGAGCTTCAAGCGCTCGATGGCAAGGCTCGAGACGGAAGGAACGATGGTGAGGGTGCGCTCGGTGCCGAGCCACTTGGTCTTGCGCAAGGTCTCGGCATTGCGGCTGTCGCCGGAGGGCGGCTCCATAACTAGAGCCGCATAGGGAAGAGAGATGAACATTCCCTGTGGGGCCATCACCCAGGTCTTGATCGCAGGATCTTCGAGGACAGCCCTGATCTCGTCGGAGCTTGCGAACAGCGCTTGAAAGAGCGCATGCGCGATGTCGAGATCAAAGGGAATGAGGTTCGACTCCCCCTTCTTCATCCGAAGGCCGCTGCGGGCTGCGCCTTGCAAAGATGCAATGACTCTCGCAAGCGGCTGCGGCTGACCCAAGATATCAATTGTTTTGGGCAATGCTGCCCAGCCGATCTTAGTTTTACTGACGACGAGGATGAGGCTCTCGCGCTCAAAAGCCTTGTCCTCCGAATCCTGACCCGGCACGAGCAGGACCAGCGCTTCGTCGGCTCGCAGAATGTTCGCCTTCTCGCCACTTGTTGCTTGGAGATCCTCGACGCTCACAGGCTCAGGCTTGATTAGATCGAAGAAGTCAGGAGCCTTGGCCTTTAATTCGGCCTCGGTTCTTATCAGTTCTGCATTCAAGTGACCGCGTTCAGTGTTGAGATTCGCTAAGACTTGCGCGGCCTCCGTACCGCCACTACCCGCGGCAGCATTGAACGCGGCGTCCAACGATCCGATCTGATTGCGTATCTCTTCCCAACGTTTTGCATTCTCGTTGGCACCCAACCTCTTCGCAGTTAGCTGCGCAGTACCGCGAGCGAACGCAGCGCTCGTCCGATCGCCTCCTGCTTGCTGAGCGACCAACACCGCCTCGTTGCGCAAGGCGGTGAACGTGTCTTCGCCGACGATGTTCACGTGGGATGCCGACCAGCGCCACAACGTATCGAGAAGTGCCATATGACAGCGAGTCTTGACGCCCCAATGCAGCTTAAGGGTGGAGCAGGCAGCTCGAAAACGCTTGGCGGATTCGCTCCACCGCTCCAGGGAGCGATGTAAGTAAGCCAAGTTTTCTGAGCTTGCCGCCGTATCAGGATGCGTTGGGCCCAACGCCTTCTCGGAGATTGCGAGCACGCGTTCATAGAAAGGCTCGGCCTCGGAGTAGCGACCTTGCAATTCATAAAGCGAACCAATGATGCTAAGGTCGTTTGCGGTCGACGGGTGCTCCGCCCCTAAGGTCTTCTCATCGATTGCGAGGGCGCGTTTAGAGAGTAGCTCGGCCTCTGCATAACGACCCTGCAATCGATGAAGCTCGGCCAGTCTGCTAAGATCAGTCGCGGTATCAGGATGGTCAGGCCCTACGGCTTTCTCATCGATCGCGAGCGCACGTTTATAGAGCGGCTCGGCCTCAGCATAGCGGCGTCGCGATTGATACAGCTTCGCCAAGTTGCTCAGGACTGAGGCGGTTGCTGGATGCTCGGGCCCCAAGATCTTCTCGTCGATCGCAAGCGCACGTCTATAGAGCGGTTCAGCTTCGGCGTAGCGGCCTTGCAATCGATATAGCCCCGCCAGGTTGTTGAGGCTGCGGGCGGTGTCCGGATGCTCCGGCCCCATAGCGTTCTCGTAGATCGCGAGCGCGCGTTTGTAGAGCGGATCAGCCTCCACGTAGCGTCCCTGTAACTCATAGAGTCCTGCCAAAAGAAGTAGACTGCTGGCGGTACTCGGGTGCTCAGGCCCGAGAATCTTCTCGTAGATCGCAAGCGCGCGCTTAATCAGAGGCTCTGCCTCAGCATAGCGGCCCTGCGACTGATAGAATCCTCCTAGAGTGTCCAAACTGGTGGCGGTAGCGTGATGCTCCTTCCCCAAAGTTTTTTCCCTGATCGCGAGTGCTCGTTTGTAGAGCGGCACGGCGTCAGCATAACGACCCTGCATCTGATAGAAGTTCGCCAAGCTATTGAGGGCCGAGGCGGTCTCAGGATGTTCCGCCCCTAGAGACCTTTCTTTTATCGTTAGAGCACGCCTAAAGAGCGGCTCAGCTTCAGCGTAGCGGCTTTCAGCCTGATAGAGCTGAGCCAGACTAAGTAAGCTGGTGGCGGTATAGGGGTGCTCGGGACCTAGAGATTTTTCGTAGATCGCGAGGGCGCGCCTAATAAGCGGTTCGGCCTCAGTGTATCGCGCTTGCGCCACATAAAGCCCAGCTAAGTTGTTGAGGGTAGTAGCGGAATAAGGATGTTCTGGCCCCAGGACCTTCTCTCTGATTGCAAGCGCGCGCCTATAAAGCGGCGCGGCAGCAGCATAGTCGCCTTGCATTCGATATAGGCCAGCCAAGTTATCGAGACTGGTCGCGGTACTAGGATCCTCCGGTCCCTTGGCCTTCTCCCTAATCGCGAGTGCACGTTTGTAGAGCGGCTCGGCCTCAGCGTACCGACCTTGCGATCGATACAGTCCCGCCAGGCTGTCAAGGCTGGTGGCAGTAGTCATATGCTCCTGCCCCAGAACATTCTCTCTGATTGCGAGTGCGCGCTTGTAGAGCGGCTCTGCCTCCGCATAGCGACCTTGCAAGTCTTGCAATTCGGCCAATCTGGCGAGACTTGTGGCGGTATCGCGATGCTCCGGTCCCAAAGTTTTTTCCCTGATTGCAAGCGCGCGTTTGCAGAAAGGTTCGGCCTCGCCATAACGGCCTTGCACTCGATAGAGCCCCGCCAGCGTGAGAAGGCTGGTTGCGGTCTCAAGATGCTCCGGGCCTAGAGCCTTCTCTTTTATGCCGAGTACGCGCCTGTAAAGCGGCTCAGCCTCAGAGTAGCGACCTTGCGCGTAATAGAAATCCGCCAGGTTGCTGAGGCTAATTTCGGTGTCGGAATGCTCCGGGCCGACAGCACTCTCGTAAATCGCTAGAGCACGTTTATAGAGGGGCTCGGCCTCACCGGAGCGGCCTTGCTTGTCGTAGAGCATCGCCAGATAGGTGAGACTGCGGCCAACCGTGGGGTCCTCGTGTCCGTACGCTCCCTCCGCAAGTGTGACTGCTTCTTCGGCTAGGGGCATAGCTTCGGCATACTTGCCTTGTTCGTAAAGTTCGGCGACCTGCTTAGTTAGGTCTTCCAATTTCGCCGCGTCATCTGATCGGGCTGGAGTGAGGCTGGCTCCAAGAGCAAGGCCCAAGGTCATCAGCAAAGCTAGCAACATCCGTATGCGCATGATGCTCACTCCGGCGAGACGATGAAGAATGGCGCCCAGAAGGCTGGATGAGCGAAGCGTGGATCGCTGGTGTCGTCGAGGAGCGCCTTCATGGAGAGGCGGAAGGCCTGAGGTCGCGTGAGGCTCGGGTCTTCCGCCATGAGCTCGACTGCTTTGGTGGTGAGACGCATGCCGGCTTCGTCGTCAACTTTCCAGTGTGAGACGAGGAGCGATCGTGCTCCGGCGTAGAAGAAAGCTCGTGCAAGGCCTGAGAGACCGTCGGGATCGGTGCCCTCTTTGGCGGCCGTATCGCAGGCCGAGAGCAGAACCCAATCAGCCTCGAGATCGAGTGTCGCTGCGTCTGTCGTTGTGAGAAGACCATCGTCTTCGATCGGCGGTAGCTGATCCTTCACTTCAGCCGGCGGTGTGAATGCAAGCGCCGGCTGGGCCAGCGTGTTGTCGAGACTGCCAGTGATGAGTCCATGAGTGGCAAAGGCGATGATGCGTGCTTTGCTGATGCGAGGGTGAGTGCGCACGCCGGCTTCACTCGCCGCGAGTCCTAAGACAACGTTGTCGCGGGGCGCTTTAAAGGCATCAGCCATGCTCTTCACCTCCCGGCAGGTGCCCGGGAGGCGTTTGAGCTCTCTGACACTCTTTGGGTTGGTGTTGACGCCTTGGAAGAGCGTGTCGAGGGCAGGTGTATCGGCCCGAACATCGCCACCGATCTCTGGACAGTCACGGCGACTGTCGTTGCTGCGAGCAAAGTCCGGATCGCCAAAGCCCAAGAACTCAGGACGCTCCTTCCCCAGATCCGAACGGGTGCTCTTGGGACTGAGTTTGAGGCGCTCGATCGCAAGGCTAGAAACGGATGGAACGATGGTGAGGGTGCGCTCGATCCCCAGCCACTTTGTCTTACGTAGAGTCTCCGGATTACGACTATCACCCGAAGGTTGCTCCATCACCAAGGTCGAATAGGGAAGGGAGATGAACATGCCCTGTGGCGCGAGGACCCAGGTCTTAATAGCGGGGTCTTCGAGAACAGCCCTGATCTCATCGGAGCTTGCGAACAGCGCTTTATAAAGTGCATGCGAGATATCGAGATCAAAGGGGATGAGGTTTACCTCGCCCTTCTTCATCCGAAGGCCGCTACGTGCGGCGCCCTGCAAAGAGGCTATGACCCTCTCAAGTGGTTGCGGCTGTCCCAGAATGTCGACGGTCCTAGGAAGTGCCGCCCAACCGACCCTCGTCTTGCTCACGGCCAGGATCAGGCTCTCGCGCTCGAAGGCTTTGTCTTTGGACTCTTTTCCCGACACCAACAGGATCACCACTTCGTCGGCCCGCAAGATGTTCGCTTTTGCTCCCCTGTAAGCTTGGAGATCTTCGACGCTGACAGTCTCCGGCTTGATCAGATCGAAGAAGTCTGGTGCCTTTGCCTTCAAATCCGTCTCGGTCTTCGCAAGTTCCCCATTCAACCGATCACGTTGGGTGTTCAGATTGGCCAACACCTGCGCAGCCTCTGGGCCGCCACCACCGGCTGCAGCACTAAAGGCCACGTCCAATGCTGCCATCTGATCTCGAATTTCTTCCCAACGTTTCGCATTCTGGTTAGCCCCTGACCGCTTTGCTGTGAGTTGAGCGGCACCGCGTGCGAATGCAGCATTAGTCCGATCGGCGCCAGCGGACTGAGCAGCGGCAATAGCTTCGTTGCGCAGTGCCTTGCTTTCGGCACCCTCATTCGACGCCGACGAGCGCCACAACGAATCGAGCAGCGCAGCTTGGCAGTCAGGAAACCCATCTGCGCCCGCTCCAACATCGGCATAGCACACGGTCCGAAAGGTATTCGCAGACCGGTCCCACTGTGCCATTCGGCGATACAGGTACGCTAAATTGCTCACGCTCTCGAGCGTTTGCGGGTGACCCGCCCCGAGCGCTCCTTTGCGTGTTGCAAGTGCGCGGTTGTGGAAGCGTGCCGCTTCAGTGTATCGACCCTGAACTTCGTACAACCCCGCGATGTTGTTCAGGGCACTGCCAGTATTTGGATGCTGCTCTCCGAGAATACTCCGATAGATCGCCAGCGCACGTTTAAAGAGGGGTTCTGCTTCGGTGTATCGACCCTGATCGAGATAAAGGAGCGCCAGATTATTGATGCCTAAGGCGGTGTCGGGATGTCTTGGTCCGAGGGCTTCTTCAGTAATCCCTAGCGCACGTCTGTATAGTGGTTCGGCATCACTGAATCGGTGCTGTGAATGAAAGATTGCAGCCAGATTGTTGAGGGCAGTCGCAACGTCCGGATGGTCGGGTCCGTAGAAACTTTCGCTTATCGCAAGAGCGCGCCTGAGCAGCGGCTCTGCTTCCGCATTCCGGCCCTCGGAGCGATAAAGTACCGCCAGGTTGTTGAGGCACGTGGAGGTATCTGGGTGGTTTGGTCCAGCCGCCTTTTCGACGACTGCGAGCGATCTTTTGTAGAACGACTCCGCTTCCGCGTAACGACCTTGCGAATCATAAAGCGCAGCTAGGTTGCCGAGGCTATTGCCGGTATCAGCATGTTGTGGTCCTAGCTCCCGTTCCCTAATTGTCAGCGCGCGTTTGAAAAGCGGCTCAGCCTCCCAATAGCGACCTTGCATTTCATAAAGTATCGCCAAGCTGCTCAGGTTATCGGCAACAACAGGATGTGCGAGGCCGAGGGCCTTTTGCGATATTGCCAAGGCGTGTTTGAAGAGAGGCTCAGCATCTGAGTATCGGCCCTGGGATACGTAAAGACCTCCAAGGTTGCTGAGACTAAGCGCTGTCGTTGGATGCTGTGAGCCTAGGATTCGCCTTCTTATCGCAAGCGAACGCTCGTAGAGCGGCTCGGCGCGGGTATATTGGCCTTGCGCGTCGTAAAGGAGCGCGAGGTTGTCTATACTTTCTGCGGTCTCTAGTTGCTCACGGCCCCGTGTCTCTTCTGCGAGAGCAATCGCTTCTTTTGCAAGCGGAATGGCCTCTGCATATTTGCCTTGTTCGTAGAGTCGCGTGACCCGCCCGTTCAGTTCTCGCAGTCTAACCGTATCATCGGCCCTGACTGGATTGTCGGCCCAGACTGGAACGACCAAGAGCCACAATCCGATCGCCAGAAGCATCCGAATTGCCATACGCCGCTCCAAATCGCCCCACAAAGGAGTGCATCAATCGGCCCGATACCATCAGTAACAGCTAAGCTCTTTCTGTGTTGGGCGACACGATTGTTCTTTGTACACCTAGCCTTCTCAATGACCCGGCAGTTTTGAGTACACGTCAAGCCACGTGAGTGCTCTGTGCTGGATCAGGTCTCGTGTGTTGCCCCAGGCACACGTAATCAAAGATGCAGAGTGCTACTGTCACCCGAATATCGAGCACTGGGAGAGAAGGACGGAGTCGCTATGGTGCTGTTGGGCTAAGGCCTGAACCTGGACCGAATAGCGACGCGCGGGAGGAAAATGCTCACAAGGCGATCTATCTTGAAAGGAGCAGGTGCGGCTTTGGCGACCTCGGTGGCTGGTCATGCGTCATTCGCACCAGCTGCAGATCGACCCTATCGGGTAAGATACAATGTCTCCTCCGCCAGGGCCCAACCGCATATCGACGCCTTGCGTCGCGCATTGATCATCATGCGCGGACTTGGCGAAAAGGCAGATGTGCCAACCCATCTGCGTTCAATTTGGAAGGAGATACGATCAACAAATCAGGGCCGAGACCCGGAAACGGGCCGCGCTTCGAGTGATGTCTCGAACCACGAACTCTCTCTTGGCAGGCAAGCCGCGCGCCACCTCGATCTCTTTCGCCAAATTCATGGCTCCTGGAATTTCTTTCCATGGCATCGCGCTCAGCTCATCTTCTTTGAAGCTGTGGTTGCGCATCTGTCAGACTTTCCTGAGTTCGCGATGCCCTATTGGGACTTCACAACTCAAGAAACTCATAAATTGCCGGGGTGGTTTTCTGATCGCAGCAGTCCATTCTTTGTCCAGAGGAGTCCGGGATCGGAGAACGCGGACATTTTTCGCCGGCGCCAAGAGGCAGTGACTGGTGACCCTGAAAGCGGCAGCGACCCTCTCCCGCTAGCCGACATGCTCGAGAGCGATATCGAGCTTTTTATGGGCGGCACGCCAGAGCGTGGAAACGAGTCACCGTGTGAAGTGGAATGGGGAAGTCACAACTTTGTCCATCGTCAACTCGGCGGATTCGACGGTGAATGGGTTTTCGGTCGTGGCCGATCGCCGGCCGATCCGGTGTTTTGGTTTCATCACTGCAACATCGATCGGGTGTGGGCCTCTTGGCAGGAAGGCAACGGCACTACGGATCCCTCTCGCTTTGCCAGAGCCTTTCGGCAAGCGTCGTTTATTGGTCACTTCTGGGCGCCGTCAGGTACCGACCCAATACTCAATCCTGAGAAAGTCACGCTTGCTGAACTGTTGAGCGTGAACAAGCTCCGCTACGGCTACGACAAGCCTCTAAGGTCGGCGCAGTTCCAGATACCCTTCAGCCCTGAAGGATGGACTCTGGATGAAACGAGGACCCTTTCCGGCGAAGTGCGAGGCAAGCCTCGGGAATCGAAGAACGGAGGAGTAAGCCAAACGATCGCTATCGATCAGGCCGCACTGCCGAGCAAAACTAAGTCGATGTGGTCGCAAATCACGAGTGCGATCCTCCGGATCTCCGTCCTAGGTCCAATGAACCAGTATGGCTTGCGCATCTTCCTTCATGCCCCTCAGACTGATCGAACCGCTTTGAACGCTGGTGGGCCAGCTTTCGTTAACTTTGTAATTCCCTTCGGTATGAAGCACGTTGAGCATCACCAAGCCGGGTGCAAGATCGCATTGCGCGTGACAAAACAGCTAAGTGCCGCACTCGTAGGCGCGAAGCGACCGGTGGTCGGTGTCACTATTGTGCCCATTGAACTGTCTTCAGGAAGAGCTCGGGAAAGCGGGCTCGTTTTCGAGGGCGCCTCGATTACGGCGGAGACAGCTCTTTACCGACGGTAGTCAGATTTCAGTGAGAGCGCGGTCGGAGCCAGTACTCGGCGACTTGTGGGGAGAATTGTGGGGAAGGCCAAGGCGCGCCTTCAATTTGTGCCTAATTCCAACATATTAGCCGCTAACGGCGGAGGACTCCCTGTCCGCCACAGATAAGTTATTGATATAGAAGGATATTTTAGGTTTAGCGGTATCTCGGAAAGTGCCCCGAAAACGGGCCTTTTCTACGAGCCAATTGTGCATCGAGAGAGGAGGGGAGACGAATTTGGTGCCGTCTCCCGGAAATTTTGGCGCCCGTCCCGAGGAGACGCGTTTTGGGTGGTACCACAGTCTCCGTTCTGAAGCGTGACTGCGTGCATACCACAAAGCCCAATTGCAGCTGGGTTTGCGTAGGTCAAAAAGTCTGTACACTGAATAAATTCATCAGCCTACAGAGGAACAATGCGCCTCTTCTGAGGCCTCGAAACCGAATTCGGCCGACATTTCCGACCTCAAGTGGGTTTTCTAGGTTTTTTCGACGAGTTGATCTGCCCTACGCTCGCGACTAAACCTTCCTCACCGATATGATATGAAGTCGTCATGGCGACGATTTCCATGGCGACAGTCGAGTCGTTGGCGCCAGATCAGGCGGCACTCAACGAAGCGCATAAGCTTGTCAAAAGCGGCAAGTGGGTGAAGCGCGCTCGGTCTGCCGACGGATCCTTCGTATGGGGGGAGTGCCAGGGATCGGGTAGCGCGCCGTATCGACTCGCAGCCTCACTCCACGACCTCGGCTATCGTTGCAGTTGCCCAAGCCGAAAACTGCCCTGCAAGCACGTCCTTGCGCTCCTGTGGTTCGCTGCCGAGAAGGGCGAAGCGCTGGAGTCGAGTGAGCCTCCGGAGTGGGTGCTCGAGTGGCAGATGCGCCGAAGAGCGAAGGGAGTTCCTCCAGCGCAGCAAGTGACTGACAACACGGCCTCCGTCGCAGTTGCGAAGGTCGAGGCGGTCGCGGAAGAACGAGATGAAAAGGCGATTGCAAGAGCTACGGCGCAACGCGAGCGGCTGAAGGCAGAGCGCGAAGCCAGCGTCGGCGATGCGATGGCAGAGCTCGACCGTTGGATCTACGACCAACTCGAGGCTGGCCTTTCGACCTTTGTCACGACAGCGGCTGATCGTTGCCGGGCCGCTGCTAAGCGGCTTGTCGATGCCAAGGCACCTGGCGCCGCGAGCCTTCTTGATCAACTTGCGATCGACATCTTTGCGGTGTCGGAGATGGAACGGGAGGATGTTCTTCTCTCGAAGCTCGGTGGACTCCACCTTCTATCAGCCGCTTATGGCAGACAGGATCTGCTGCCGCCTCCCTTGCGAGAAGATGTGCGGCGCTTAGTCGGTTGGTCTCAGAGTCGGGAAGAGTTGTTCGCGTCCAAAGATGCGCTCCGTGTCAAGTCGGCGTGGACAGTCGTTGGCCATCGCTCCGAGATTCAGGCGGACCGCTTACGTCGAACAGAGACATGGTTGAGACGATGCTCGGGGAGTGACGGAGTCGTTGCCCCCGAGTTTGCAGTTCTCATCGATTTCCAGCCGGTCTCCACACCGGCATCGTCGCCCTTTGCGTCCGGTGAGACATTTGCTGCCGAGCTTGTCTTTTATCCATCAGCGATGCCGTTACGCGCCATGATCGTAGAGCGATTTGATGGGCCACTCGCCAAAGGAGCGAGCGAACCGTCGATGCCGCTCAGTGAGAGTCTAGCGAGCTATGATCGTGCGCTCGCTGCACTTCCGTGGCTTGAAATGTGGCCGGTCGCTGCGGGTGCAGTCCAAGTTTCCTCGATTGATGGCGATCGGCTCGCGCTTTCCGACCAGAAGGGTGAAGTGGTTTTGCCGTTGGTGAAGGCGCAGCACCAGCAAGCCTTACCGTTGCTCGGCCTTGAACCAATCGAGGCGGTTGGTCTTTGGGATGGCCGTAGTCTCAGGCTGCTCGCAGCGGAGACGCGCATCGGCCCGTGGTTCGACTCATGACGTTTTTCGAACCCGATGCAGCGCAAGGCTTGAGACAAGCGTTTGTCTTGGGGTTGTCGCGCAAACCTCTTCCGAAGAGCGCATCGCTCGAACACCTAGAAGACAAAGAGAGGGCACTCGCCGCTCTGTCGTTGATAGGCCAGAATCTCAGCTTCAGCAGGCCCCCGGCTCAAACGGTCGCGGAGGTGAGCAAGGTCGCACGGACGTTGCACGACGATGCGCGACCGTTGATGCCCGACACTGCCCGGCGCGCCTTGGTTCCCATTCTGGCTGCCAAGAAGGCAGACGATCTGGTCGCTCAGGCAGTCCTCGATCGATGCCGGGTCGCTTGCGTGCGTATGCACCCTTTTGACTTGCCGGATGCTTTGCGGTTGCTCCGTCTTGCAACGAGCAAGCTGGGCGCTGCCGAGCGGGCGTTTCTTGCTCTCGCGGATGGCGCCACCCAATCGGCAGTGGACCTCGACCAAATCGCCCATTGGCTGGAACTTCCGAAGGCGGATCGCCTCACTCTCATTCGGCTGGTTCGATCACAGGACCCTGATCGCGCTCGGACTCTCATCGCCGACTCTTTTGCAGGAGAGACAGCAGACTTACGAGCCTCCCTTATTGAGGCGCTCGCAATGAAACTCGGTACGAATGACGTTCAATTCCTCGAGTCCGCGGCGAGCGATCGCGCTGCCAAAGTGCGGGAAGCCGCACAGTCGCTGCTCGGCGATATCCCTGGTACCGCGGCTTATGCCGCGCGCGTTGACGCCGCCATGGCATCTCTTTCGATCAAGAAAGGAGTCTTGGGGCTCGGTCGATCGTTGGTCCTTGCAATACCCACGGGGAAAAAGGCGAGTGAGGCCTTTGAGGCTTCAGAGCGTGAGTTCCGGCAGATTTCGATTGACGATATTGCGCATCGTCTCAAGACGACAGTCGATGATCTCGTCGACCTGACGCCCAGCGATGAGAGTCCGGTCACTCTGATCCTCATTCCCGCCGCACTCACCGCAAGAAAGATCGATGAAGCCGCGCGATTGGCAAAAAAGGCGAAACTCTCGCTCGTTCTTGCATTGCGCCGTTTCTATCACCTCCTGACTCCCCTTTCGGTCGAACAGCGTTCGACCTTCCTGCGCAGCTCGCTCAGTATGGAAGGGCCGGGAGCCAGACTTACTGGTCTTGATTGGCGCCGCCTTTGTTCGTTGTTCGAAGGCCCGACAACGACCGAGCTGTTCGATCATTTGCTGGCGGCGCCCGTATTGCGCGAAGACCTATCCCTGGCGGCGGCGGGCGATTCCAAATCGCGGCTCGACTGCGACGCGCTCGTTGCACTTGTAGCTCTCGCGCAGCAGGACCGTCTGGCGATGCTCAATCAAATTCTTGAGCCTTTGCCTCCCGCACTGACCCAGATGGCGCGGGCCTTGTTACGCTTTGCTTTGACTCTTCCACCGACGTGACTCTTCTCTCAATCGGGTGACCTATGACTGACACGCTGTTGCGGCGGCCTGCCGAGGAGGTGTTTGCCGAAGAGCTCAAGTGGCTCGCGGCCGACGACACACGCGCAAAGCCGGCGAATTGGAAATTGTCACCGCAAGCGGTCGTGACTTATGTGCTCGGGGGCAAGCTCAAGAGCGGCAAGATCGTCACGCCGAAATATGTCGGCAATAAGCGCCTCGTTGAGACGGCCGTCGCGACTCTCGCGACGGATCGGGCGCTGCTTCTTCTCGGGGTTCCTGGCACGGCGAAGTCTTGGGTATCGGAGCATCTTGCCGCGGCTATTTCAGGCGACAGCCAGCTTCTCATCCAGTGCACCGCCGGAACGGACGAAAATCAGATCCGTTACGGGTGGAACTACGCGCAGCTGCTGGCGCACGGACCGTCGCGGAAGGCACTTGTTGCGACGCCGCTCATGCGAGCGATGGAAGACGGCAAGATCGTGAGGCTTGAAGAGCTTACGCGCATGGGCGCCGACGTTCAGGACACCCTGATAACGGTTCTCTCCGAGAAGATGCTGCCGATCCCCGAACTCAATACGGCTGTCCACGCAACGCGCGGCTTCAACGTCATAGCAACGGCGAACAACCGGGATAAGGGCGTCAACGATATGTCGGCTGCTCTCAAGCGGCGATTCAATGTCGTCGTGTTGCAGTTGCCGGTCAGCCTCGAGGAGGAGGCGGGCATCGTCATCAAAAGGGTTGCTGAGATTGGCGCGGGACTGGAGCTGCCGCCGGTCACCCGGGCCGATGAGGAGATCAAACGCGTGGTTGCGATGTTTCGCGAGCTGCGCGAGGGCGAGACAATGGACGGAAAGATCAAGCTGAAGACGACATCGGGATCGCTCAGTACCGCTGAAGCAATCGCGGTTACCATCGGCGCTTGGGCCGAGGCCGGCCACTTCGGTGATGGGGAGATCGACGCACGAAGTCTTGCGGCCAATCTCGTCGGGGCGATCGTCAAGGATCCGGTTCAGGATACGGTCGCGCTGCGCGAATACCTCGAGACGGTTATGCGCGAAAGAAAGGATTGGCGCGACCTCTACGGCGCGATCCGTGAGGTCATCTGATGCAGGCCGAACGGCTACATGTGTTCGGCATTCGCCATCACGGACCAGGTTCGGCTTGGAGTCTCGAACGGGCACTTGACGCGACTGATCCGCAGGTCGTGCTGATCGAAGGTCCACCGGAAGCCGATCCGATCGTGTCATTCGCCGCGTCTCCCGCGATGAGGCCGCCGATCGCTCTGCTTGCTCACGCGACAGAAGATCCGGGGCTCGCAACGTTCTATCCGTTCGCCGAATACTCGCCAGAGTGGCGAGCTCTGTTGTGGGCGCTGCGGCGAAAGAGACCGGTTCGCTTCTTTGACCTGCCTGTTGCCCATCGTCTTGCCGAACGCAAAGCTGATCGCGATAAGATCGAGACTGAGGCGAAGCCTGACGGCGATACTGAGCAAGAAGCTGATGCACCTGAAGTCTCACTCATCCGCCGCGACCCGCTGACGGCGCTCGCTGCCGCAGCCGGTTATGAGGACGGCGAAGCCTGGTGGAACGCGCTCATCGAGCAGGGCGCGCATGCACCGGACCTGTTTCAAGCCATCGAAGCGGGGATGACGCAGCTTCGGGAGGCGGCAGAACGAATCGAAACGCAGTCGGCGGAAGACGCGAGATGGGAGCCGCGTCGTGAAGCTTTCATGCGGCTTGAAGCGGCTCGCGCTCTAAAGGAGACGGAAGGGCCAGTCGCCGCAATTGTCGGGGCGTGGCACGTTCCCGCCTTGCGTGCTCGCATTGCGCAGAAGGACGATCAAGCCGTGCTGCGCGGGCTTACCAAAGTGAAGGTCGCCGTGACCTGGGTGCCGTGGACCGAGCCGAGGTTGGCTGCTGCGTCGGGCTATAGAGCGGGCGTTGTATCGCCGGCGTGGTATTCCGCCCTTTGGCGTGAGCTCAATCAGCTACCGGCGAACGGCTCGATCGACCGGCGCGGTCTGGTGGCGCGATGGGTGACGCGAGCAGCGCATTTGCTTCGTGAGGCAGGTCTTCCTGCCGCAACAGCAGGCATCATTGAAACAACGCGGCTAGCGGAATCGATCGCAGCGGTGCGCGGTCTCGCCGTGCCGGGCTTACCTGAACTGCGCGATGCAAGTCTCGCCGCGCTTTGTGGCGGCGAGTCTCTTCCGCTGCGCTTGATCGAGGAGCGGCTCGTTATCGGCACGAGCGTCGGTGAGATCGACGAAGCCGTACCGCAAATGCCTCTGCAGGCCGATCTTGCATATTGGCAGAAACGTTTGCGATTGAAGCCTGAGGCGGCGGAGCAGGAGATTGCGCTCGATCTGCGGAGCGATGCTGGCCTCGACAAGTCGCAGCTATTGCACCGCCTACTGCTGATAAACGTTCCGTGGGGACGGCTGCTCGATCCCGGTGGAAGCCGCGGCACATTCCGCGAGCGCTGGATGATTGCTTGGACTCCGGAGCTCTCCGTTCGCCTCGCTGAAGCGCTCGTGTGGGGCGCGACCGTTGAGCAGGCTGCTTCCGGTGCGGCGGCCGAACGCGTCAGTAAGGCTCACGGCCTCTCGTCCCTTGCCGAACTTGTCTCAGCTTGCCTGCTGGCGGGTCTTGGTGTCGCGGCGCGACGCGCTATCGAGGCGCTCCAGTCGGCGTCATCAGGTGGCGGGATTGAGTCGATCATCGAGGCGATGCCCCCGCTGGTCCAGGTCCTCCGCTATGGCACTGCCCGCGAGATGCCTGAGCAAGAGCTCCGTCTCTTGGTGCTGGGTCTATCGGAACGGGTTTGCATTGGCCTCGTCTATGCCAGCCGAAATCTCGATGCGGCTCAGGCTGCTGCTTTGAAGACGCGGCTCGAGAGCTTTGCGAGAGCGGTGCCGCTCGTCGAGAATGATGATCTATCGAGAGACTGGATCGAGGCTCTTACGAAGCTGGCAGATGACGAATCCGTGGCGCCTCTCATCGTTGGTTTCGCGGTGCGTCAGCTTTATGAGCAGGGGAAGCTCGATGCCGTTGAATCGGCTCGGCGGCTATCGTTTGCTCTTTCGCCGGCGCAACCGCCTGGCTCCGCCGGTGAATGGCTCGATGGTTTTCTTGGTGGCGCGGGACAAGTGCTCCTCAACGACGAAGCTTTGTTTGACGTTGTCGATGGCTTCTTAGTTCAGGTCCCGGAAGACGCATTCACAACGCTTTTGCCTATGTTGCGACGGACTTTTGCGGACTTCGATGCGATGGAGCGGCGACGTTTGCTGTCACGCACGAAGGAAGGTCCTGGGGCGAGGTCGGCGAGGCGCGCTGCGTCTGTTGACGCGCCCGGATTCGAAGCGGCGTTGCCGCTGCTGAAGCTCATTCTTGGTCTCGAGCGAGGAGGACAGTCGTGAGCTCGGACGAAGAACGGTGGCGGCGTTGGCGGCTAGCTCTTGGCGATCCGAATGGCGAGGGGAGTGGGCTCGGCGATCGTGATCAGCGTTTGGACCGTGCGCTGTCTGCTCTTTATCAAGGCAACGAGAAGACGGGTCGAAAAGGCGGACTTGGGGCTTCGTCACCTAAGGTCGCCCGTTGGCTGGGCGATATCCGCGAATTTTTTCCGACGCCTGTAGTGCAGGTGATTCAAAAGGACGCTTTCGAACGGCTTGGCCTCAAGCGGTTGCTTCTCGAACCGGAATTCCTATCCATCGTCGAGGCCGACATTCATCTCGTGGCGGACATCATCAGCCTGCGATCCGCCATGCCGGATATATCCAAGACGGCCGCGCGTCGGGTTGTAGACAAAGTGGTGCGCGAGCTGATGGAACGGCTCGAGCAAAAGACAGTCCAAGCTGTGCGGGGTGCGCTCGATCGCACGCGCCGTACACGCAGGCCTCGTTTTGCTGACATCGACTGGCACCGCACGATCCGGGCCAATCTCCATCATTATCAGGCGGAGTTCGGTACCGTTGCGCCCGAGCGGCTGATTGGTTTTGGCCGTGCGGCACGGTGCTCGAACCTCGAGGAGATCATACTCTGCGTCGATCAGTCGGGATCGATGGCGAGCTCGGTCGTATATTCGTCGGTCTTCGGGGCGGCCCTGGCTTCGATCGCGGCCCTCTCAGTGAAGTTTGTCGCTTTTGACACGGCGGTCCTGGATCTCACGGAGGACTTGGCCGATCCCGTAGACGTTCTCTTCGGCGTGCAGCTCGGCGGCGGGACCGACATCAATCAAGCACTCGCCTATTGCGAGGGTTTGGTGCGTGAGCCTAGCCGATGTCATCTCATCCTTGTCTCCGACCTCTATGAGGGAGGTGATGCCGAGGCGATGCTTGCGCGGGGGCAAGCGCTTGTTTCGCGCGGCGTCAACGTCATCGTTTTGTTGGCGTTGAGCGATGATGGGCGTCCTGCCTATCACGAGGTCCATGCACAAGCTTTTGCCGCTATGGGCTGTCCGGTCTTTGCCTGCACGCCGGATCAGTTTCCTGATTTGATGGCCACTGCCTTGAAGCGTGGCGATGTGCGCAGCTGGGCAGCTGCGCATGACATTAAGGCGGTCTAGCACCTTGCCGCATGGTCCAGCCGCGAACAGTAGGTGGTTGCGGATCGGGGGTTAAGACTGACGCGGCCTTTTTCGCCCGATGACTTGGGGGGCGGCGTTAGTCGCAACGAATCCATCAATATTTCTGAGAAGCCACAAACCGTTACAGAAGCTGGGCCTCTGCGCAGCCATTGTGCAAATTCATCAGCACACAGAGGAAAGAGGCGTCTCTAGCGGAGTCCTCGCGCCGAATTCGCTGACATTTCCGGAGGTTGGTATCGCAGACGATACTCGCTGTGCGAATCCGCCTCTCCCCGCCACAGATAAGTTATTGATATTGAAGGGTATTTCGGGTATAGCGGCCGCAGCGGAAGGGGATGACCCGTGCCTTACCAGGGGAGCGTTCAGCGTCAGTTCTCACGACGTTTCGTCAACGGAGTGGGACCAATGATCTCGCCAATTCTGGCAGCTTGGGCGAACTTGAACATTTGAGACTTCGGCATCGGAGTGGACGCAATGTCGGACTTGGGACAGGCCGTGCGGGATTGGCTAACCATCCGTCTTGCCGGCAGTGCGGAAGAGTGGATTGGATCAGCCCCGGACTGGCTGCTTCTTGCAGTCGCCGGTGTCGGCCTTGCCCTCATCTTTGTTGTTCTTGCTTGGTCCCTCCGGAGGTTGGTTGCCTCGTCATCAGCCAAGCGTGTGAGCAACAAGATTTACGCGTTTTTTGTGTTCGTTCTCACAATCGGAGCCACCGTTACATTCGTCACAAGGGGCGTTGCAGGTTTCGTTTCTATCGTGCGCATCATGGATGATCCTACAAGTGCCCTCGACGTTCTCGAGCCTCCAGCCAAGCAAAAAGATCTGGACGAAATCAGACGAGAGATCACTAAGATAAAGGAGGTTTTGGCGAGAAGAAACAATCGGGAACTAGACTCAGACGCCACCAAGCAGCAGAACAAATCTATTGAGGACCTACTCACAGAAGGCTCACCACAAACTGATCAGGCAGCACAACTGCTGGCTGCCGGAGATTTGAAGGGAGCAGTCGAGACGCTGGAAAAGCAGGCAAAGATTGACGGAGCAGACTCCGCCGAAAAGTGGCGCCGACTAGGCGCCTTGGTATTGGGGACTGACTCCGCCAAGGCGAGAGAAGTCTACGAGGAAGCGTTTAGGCTCGATTCAAAAGACTTCTGGACCTGCATTCAACTGGCCGCTCTCCGTCTTGAAGCGGGTGACTTTAACGGCGCCAACGAAATCTCCGCAATCGCGATCACGTTGGCTCGCACTGACCATGAGAGAATAGCCGCTAAAAATCATCGAGGATATATCCTGCTACAAGCTGGCGATCCTCACGGAGCCAACGACCTATTTGAAGATGCCTTATCATTGGCCCGAGGGGCTGTTGAACAAGATCCGACTCAAGTCCGAGCCAAAGAAGACTTGTTTCGAAGCCATATTAATCTTGGCGACGCTTTGTTTCGACTAAAAGATCCTCGCGCTAAGGGGCACTATCAGGCGGGGCTAGCGATCGTGAAGCCGGTATATGACGAGACACCGAGCTCCCAGGCATTGCAACGCGATCTCGCGATAACGTACGAGAGATTGGGGGGCTCGTTGCGAGAAGACGGCGATCTTCAAGGCGCGAGAGCCAATCTTCAGGCGGCCGTAGAGTTGAGAAAGGGAGTTGCCGACAAGAACCCTACAAATACGGATATCCAGCGTAACTACTGCGTCTCCCTCATCTTGTTAGGCGAAATCGAAGCCAAGTCTGGAAACAATGAATCTGCCGCGGCGAGTTTTGAACGCGGGCTCAATCTAATAGTGGAATTTCGGCAACGAACTGCATCCAGTTCGGCTCTCGAAAAGGAGGCCAAATATGCAAGTTACCAACTGAGACAGGCTCGTGCTCGGAAGAAGCCTAGCTCGAATTGACTTAGCCCGCCTGCTCGCTACGAATCCGTTAGACCGGCCTTCTTGATTTGCTCAATCGGATTCCGGCCCCATGGAGATTCATCAACGGAGCTGTGCGACTTCATTCCCCGCTCGATCCATTCAAGGCGCAGCACTGGTCGTCAACGTCATCTCCGCCTTCCATTTTGTCTACGAGGCTGCCGCTCCCAATGGCTGCCGCCGATAAGCCCAGGCACGCTTGCCAGCCGCTCGATGACGACCTGTTTAAGCGTCTTGTCTTCACGCAATCCTTGGAACGATGGGTGCCGAATGAACCCGTCATTCGTCCATTCGAGAAACGTGACTTCAGCAACGAAATTCAACCGCACGAGATGAAAGCCTGATCTCGAAACGCCACGCGGCAGCTCGATCGCCGAATTTTTGATCTCGAGCTTGCGAAGCTTGTCATTCAACGAACGCCGTGTCTCCGCGTTCCGACCCGTTCCGACATGCCCGACGTAGACGAGTTTTCCCTTCTCGTAAGCGCCCAGTGCCAGCGCTCCCAAATCCTTCGGATCAGTCGAGCGTTCGAAGAAACCGATGACGATGAACTCCTGGCGCTTGAAGCACTTCGACTTCTGCCAGTCGAGATTGCGGCCGGCACGGTAAGGCGAGTCTTTGCGTTTCGACACGATGCCCTCGTGACCCATCTTGCAAGCGTGCTCGAGCACCTTGGTACCGTCACCTTCGACATGATCGCTGAAGACAATGCGCCTAGAGCGTGAAACGAGAAGGCGCTTGAGCCGCTCCTTGCGATCGATCAGCGGCAGCGAGGCAGTGTCTTCGCCGTCTACGCGGATGCAGTCGAAAGCGAAGTAGCAAATTATCGAGTCATCGCCCCGCGCGATCGCATCTTGAAGCCGTGAGACGTTGGAAACGCCTTTCTCGTTTAGCACGCAGGCTTCGCCGTCGATTGTGAAGTTATCCGACTTCAGCTTGCTGGCTGCCGTAACGAGGAAAGGAAAACGTTTCGTCCAATCGTTGCCGTTGCGGCTGAAGATTTGGACTCGCTCCCCAGCACGACGGATTAGGAAGCGGTAGCCGTCGTGTTTGAGTTCGTGCAGCCAGCCTGCACCGTCTGGTGGGCGCTCAACGAGCGTCGCAAGTTGTGGCGCCGTTACAGGCATTGAGACTGCCAGCCGACCCTTTTCACGCGACTATCTGGCGCACGACTCCAAAACACATTTGGGGAGACGGTCCTTTGTTGGATCACATCGCCTCATAGCGGTTGCCATGGCGCTGCATTTGTCAACCGTTTCAGGATATTGTTTGGCCAAAGCAGTGGCAGTGTTCATCAGGCTCTCGGCGCGATCTCTACTTGAGCATGTCGTCGCTGCTGCAAAAAACAAAGCGGCATATTCAGCGGCCTGGTGAGCGCCTCTCGTATCACCGCTCTCCCGCAACTTTTCGGACTGGACAGTATAGAGGGCTGAGCAGGAGGTCAGTCCGTCTTCGGGTCCGTTGAAATTGCTCGCGCTATCACCGAATGCGGACAAGCTGATGAATGAGAGCAGGATCAAGACCACTTGATGCTTCATCGTGAATCTCTTGAATGGAGGCCAGTCATCCCGTTCGACATTGTAGCGTAGGCGAGGCATGGCGTCTTTGAGCGTGTTCTAGTCATCATCGTAGTAGCCCAAGGGAACGAACCCGCCCATCCACATCCCCTTGGCTTTGGACGCCGCGATCTTGTCGCGAATGCGCTCGCCCGTGACCACGCGCTGCACGCCTGGAACGCGTGTATATTACGTGAAAGCGTATCGAGAGTTCGAATCTCTCCCTCAGAAAGTGCCCCAAAAACGGGCCTTTCTGCGGGCCAATCTTGCATCATGAGAGGACGGGAGACGAATTTTGGTGCCGTCTCCGGGAAATCCTACCGCCCGTCTCAAGGAGACGCCATTTCGGTGGCACGTCAGTCTCTGCGCCCGATGCATGACTGTGTGCTACGCACAAATCGCTGATGAAATGGCGATTTCTCACATCAATAAATCTGTACATTGAATAAAATGGTCAGCGTACAGATGAAAGATTGGGCCTCCGAACAGGACTGCTCAGCAAATTCGCCCGACATTTCCGTAGGTTAGTATCGCAGAGGAGACACGGCGTTCGAATCCATACTCTCTACGCCACATTTAAGCGATTGATATTGAAGGATATTTTCGGTTTCCAGTGGCACGCCAATGTGGTCTAGCCTCATAGACCAAAACCACGAGGGCCTCTTTCCATCGCTTCGTTCTTTCGCCCGACGGACCATGCCGGCCGATCATAATTGCATTGTCACTCTTTAAAGGACGCGCGTGTGAACGGCTCAACGATGAATCTGCGCTCGATCGCGAGGTTCAATCTGAGGCCAAAGAAGCGAAAGTTGGATCTATCTGAATTAGCCCCTCACGGCTCGCGGCCAGAACAGCTTTGAGTGCGGGCTTGGCCTGCTTGATGCTTGGCTTTCTTTGCCATCCACCCGCTGCATACGTCGCCATAGTTCTGCAGATACCCGCAACTTTCCAATGAACAATGCCTCTCTGTGAACCCTTTTCGGCAACTTCGAGCCACACGCCGCTTTCAATTTCCATGCACTTGGCAATCCGCTCGTAGTCGGCAACGGAGTGTGATCCCACAGGGATCATGTTCCGGGCGGGAGAGTCTGCTCGGTTTGCGTAGGAGAGTTCAGGAGGCAATGGATCGGACAGTGCCGGTATTGCTACCTGCATCTCCTTCCAGCAATCTTCCTTCTTGAACCATTCGCTTGGGTTTCGCTGACCAGCTGATTTTCGGAGCGACGCGTCAATCTCGGTCGCCCAGTTCGCGATTAGGTTTTCCAGCTCAGGACTGATGGCCTGCTTCGACCATAGCATGTCAAAGTCAATGCGCCCGCCGGTCCTCTGAGCAAGAGAGGATACGAGATAGGCGATAATCTGTGCGCCATAGGCCGGGAATTTCATGGCGCGTGCCTTCTTCTCGGTGGCACGGTAGAGTACGGCGATCGCGATGAGACGCTTGAACCATCCGGTGTCTGGCGGAGGCGGAGGCTCATCCTTCAACCGCTGCATGAAATGCTGGAAGTTCTTCTGCCCTCCCAGACACACGCGGTACGGCATTCCTTGCCAAGCGCTCAGATAGCGCGCCACATCGAGTTTGCTCAAACGGCGATTCTTGGGTGTTTGAGCCCGGAAAGCCTGCTGATCTGTCTTGCGGTAGGCGGCCTTCTGTTCAGCTGCCGTGTATGATCCCCGCGCGCGCTCGTAGAACCAGCGTCCTTTCCCATCATCAAGCCAAGTGTTGTTTGCGAGTGTCTCGATCGCCTGATGAAACGGATCATTCGCGGAGAAATCCGCCAGCTGCACGGTGTTCTGCCGATTCGCAGCGCGGGAGATGGAAGACACCATCTCCGCAAGTTCAGCGCCGCCCACCTTTATGATCTTTACGGGCACTGACACGTCGTCCAGCGGCAGACCTTCTTTCCGCCGCGCCTTGTGAAGCACAGCGGTGGTCTGACCACCGTTGACAATCTGCAGGCCCTTCAGAGCATTGATCTTAACGACACCCCGTTCGGAAGTGTCCAGCTCCAGATCATCCACCGTTGCTACGATACCATTGTTGAACGCCAGAAACATCGAAGGCTGATCTTTGATCGTGCGTTGAAGTTCAGAGTTCACGCTCTTGCGGCCTAGCAGGCCGAGAAAGGCTCGCACGTTCAGCTCAAGGAGCCTTACCCCATAACGCTCATAGAAGCGCGACAGAGCTTCTCCTGGAAGCACCGCAAGATAGGCATCGTAGCTGCCATCCTGGCTTGGCACGTGCAGGCATGGCACCGGCCCTCCGGCATACACGCTTAGATCGACGTTGATGTCGCCGCGGGTCTCGCCCTCGCCAAGAACACGGTACAGCCGGGGCAGATCATACGTCTCGAACTCAACGGGCTTGCCGCGCCACTCCTCGGGCGGGGTGATGTTGCCGACAATGCCGTCCGTCAGAACGATCACGCGGATTGTCTTCAATGAGGGACCTTCGTTTTCAATCAGCCGTGCAAGGTCACTCGCGTCGGTGTTCGCCGGTTCAAGAGACGCAGCCAGACCATCAATGCAAGCACTGGCAAAGCGAAGCGCACGCTCCAGCGCTTTTGTTACATCGGCGGCAGGGAGCTTCGCCGGCTCGGAGTCGCTCCCATAGATAGTCGTGAACAGATCGAGCCGTGAGCGTTCCTCGTCGTATGCATATCCATCGATCCGATAGGCCGCATTCTTGATGCGTCCCTCCTGGTGCAGCGGAAACGTGCCTTCCAGGTGCCCGGCCTCTTCGAGCCGTTCGAGGACAAGGTTTGTGAATACCTCCTGTGAGAAGGGCATGTCCTCGCAGACGCCTTCTTCGACGTCGCCCACCAGCTCATTGAAGAACTTCTGCATGGGCTCGTCAGCCATGCGTCAGGCCCTCCGGCAAAACGCATCGAGCGTCCGTCCTGCATCGATTGAGAATTCGCCGATTGCCGACAGACTTAAGACATAGCTTGCATCGATGACGGCAGGTGGAATCAGGTCTCGCAAGAGGCGCGGAAAATCATCCCTCACTTCATAGGCGTCTATTCCCCTGGTCGTGACCGCGGGTCGCCCCCTCGCGGCGGCATCATCGGGCATCAGGCCTCGCTGAAGCAGAGCATTGTCGAACTGGCGCCGCGCGGCATCATCAACGAGCCTTCCAGCGATTGAAGACACAAGACTGGAGACCGTCATCCCTTGGGGCGTTTCCACGAGCTTGACATGCATGAGATTGAGCGCACGCAATCCCGACGCGTCCAGCTGGTCAAGCGTTGAAATCCACAGCTGCGATGAAGGACCAAGCCGTGTCTTGATCTCCAGCGCATGTCCGCCAATTTCAAAATCGTGCAGCCCATCATTGGGCGCGCGCCAGCTAGGGACTAGGCTCGCATCGCGCTTCAGAATTTCTTCCAGAACGACCAGCTCCCCCAAAAGGCCAATGGTTTCTTCACGAGACAGGCCACTACGACGATCGCGCAGAAAAAGCCGCCATGCATCCAGGCGCGCGAGGAAGGCGATTAAGCCAGCCGTCGCTTCATAGCCAACACAAGCTGCGACAAGATCAGCGCAGAGAGCAACGAACAGGTCTCTGCGATCCACGTCCTCAAGGGAGAGGACGAGCAACGCACCGTTTTCGCCTCGCGCTTGGTACAGTCGAATTCCGCCCAGTTCGAAAAGCTGGTTCGGCGCAATGCTTGCCTGAAGAAGAAGGCATGGTGCACTGTCTACCGCGCGTAGCGCCGCAAAGATGTCGATCGGCGCGGATGTAGTGACCAGCTTTGTGCGATACTCACGCAAGACGGCTGGCTGTCCGGCCAGCTCCGTCCAAGCTTCCAGCAAAGCCTGATGCCACGGAGCACTCATAGCGCCTCCCGCTGGCCAACACTGTTCCTGAGGAAAATGCGTTTGGCGGCTTTCGGGCTGTCTGGAAAGCTAACGACGATGCCAATCAGCGGTCTTTCCTTGGACTCCACCTCAGCGTTGGCTGGATCAATTGGATAGATGATCAGCAGGCCGTTCTCTGGACGACCACCTCGCGCCTTGCGAATAAACTCACCCGACGGCACATCGCCTTGTTTCTTATTGCGTGACGCGCGCTCCGCGTTTGTGGCGTTCAGCGCTTGCTCGAATTCGTCGTCCGTGAGGTCAATCGCCTGGTCAAGCGGGCTCAAGGCGGTCCCAATCGTAAACCGACCGGGGGTGTTGTTTCCGTCACGCAGTACGCATCTTATTTTTCTGCCACCCAGCGTCACTTCCGATCCGTCCGCGGTTGGGAGAAACACAGCCCACTTTGTCAGCTCGTCGTTCTTTATCTGATCGTTGATGAACTGAGCGAGCTTCTCACCTGCAACGATATCAGACTCCGGTGGGAAGGTGAGTTCCGTGAGATAGCGTTCAACGTCCCCACCAGGAACGTCACGCCACAGCGTGCCTTTCGCATGCGAGTTTTTCTTCTTGCCGGGCCGTCTCGGAGAGTCGTCGCCCTTGCCAAGCTTCAGCAGGAATTGATCGGTTGCATCGGCGTTGCGCTGCACAGTCGTCTTGTCCTGAACAATGACCGTCTGGATTTTCGCTTCCCCCGCATAGCTGCTCTGGTGCAACGCACCGTGCCGTTGCTTGTTGAGCGCAGTGACCTCCATGATGCTATGTGTGCTTATGCGGAATCCAAAGTCTTTCGGTGTGGCCAGGCTCTGGCTCATCGCGAAGAACTGACTGCGCAGTTCCTTGTTAGCGGTCGCGATATGCCGGAACCAATCTTCCATGTCATCGGTCGTGTAGAGTCTGCACAGGTCGGCAAACCCGCGGCGATAGCCAAACCACCGTCCCATCTGCAAAAGGCTGTCGTACTGCTTGGAAACGCGAAGGAAGTAACTCACGGAAAGACCCTCAAGAGTCAGACCACGCGATAGCTTATCGCCGCCGATCGCGATGACGGAAAGGCCAGTTTCCTTGTAGCTGTCGTAGTCAATATCGACCTTGGAATTGCCGTTCGTAGTGATCACCCGAATCTTGTCGGACGAATCCGCCAAGCGGGCTAGAACCTGTTCCCATGTTATGGGCACGATGCCCCGCCCAAAGATGGTTTTAGATACCTCTAACGTAGTCGGTTCGTAATCCTCCCGCCACATCCGGTGCAATCTGGCGATCGTATCGGGATCGCGTCCTGAAATCATCGCGCGCGTGCGCACCAAGTATTCGTCCACCTGTCGATGGGCATGAGCATGCACGTCCACAAACCTGGAGACATGCACTAGCATCGAGCTGTGCTTGCGGCCTTGGCCACGTGCGGCTCTAGCGGCGCACGTGATAAGGAATGCGTTGATTGCTTCTTCCAGACTCGGGGGAACGCGATCCTGTCCGTCGTATGTAGGAGTCAGCGTCTTGACATGCACAAACGGTATCCAGCATTCAGTTGGCTGATCGACAATACGGATGATCGGTAGACCACGTTCATCGTCTTCATCGTTGGTGCCAAAAACGGCTTTTGGACCGAAGTAGTCGTCGGGAGGCGTCAGCGAAACGATGAACGTCTTCGGGAACAGGTCCTGCCCATACCCATCCGCTTCGCGTTCGTCGTGTATGAGTATGTTTGCGAAGGGCGTAGCTGTATAGCCGACATAGGAACGCCGATCGAAGGACATCAAAAGGCGGCGTATTTGCGCGTTGACGCGCTTCGGATCGTAGTCGGGGTCGAACGAACCATCAGGCAGGATTGGCTGATCGCCAGTATCGACCGAAGCCTGATCAGCCTCATCGTCCACGACCAGGAGGGGCGCCGCCCTCACACTCGAATGAAGGCCGGCGAACCAAGTGTTGAGCTTATCCAGAACGCCGGCGTTCTTCTTGACTATGAGGACGAAGGGTTTTTGCGTGGGGGTAAATCCCACTTGGTCCGCAATTGTCTTCTTGAAGTCGCCGTTGATCGTCCCAGCGGTAATGCTGTCGACTACAAGTGTCGGATCAAGAAGGCCTACGCCGATGGGAATCCTGCCGTTCGAAGCTGTTCGTTCATTCGGATTTGTGTCCCAGCCCAGTACGTCCTTGTCGAAGCGCTTCTGCGTCTGGAGCCGCAGAACGTTGTGCATGCCGGCCAGGATCACGATCACGCGATAGCCCGCATCGGCGGCGCGGTTGACTACACCGGCGTAATGCGCCGTCTTGCCGGACTGAACGTCGCCAACGACAAGACCACGCCAGTCCCAACTTCCCGGGCGTTCAGGATCATCGATGGTCTCGATGACCCTTGCGGTGCTCTCGGTCAGCTCGCGAATGGAATCTGCCGGCCAGTCTTCCTCCTCTAGCTTTTCAAGATAGCGCTTGAGAAACGCCTGAGGACGCCGACGCTCGCCGACATACCACTGCACGGGTCTTGCGGTGTCCTCAAGCTTGAGCGCCTCACCCTGTTCGGTGACGAAGATTGTCTGCAGATTGCGCACTGCTTCTTCGATCTCCTCCGATGTGACGGGGCGACCTGCAACAGTGGAAATTGCCGGCGCATCCGCCTGGACTGCCTGAGCAATCGTTGCAGCCTCGATGATCATTCCAGCATCCTTTTGCAGCTGGATCATCTTTCTGGCGCGCACAGTGAGTGTGGAAACGACGTTCATGTCCGTCATGCTTTGCCCCGCATTTTCTCTGTGAGGACCTTTTTGAGGCTCTCCACATTTCCAGGCAGATTGCACAGCACCACATTTATGCGCTCAGCCGCGCTCAGCGAGCTGGGCAGCGCGGCTGCCAGCTTTGCAAGCTGATCGATAAGAAGTGCTTCTTCTTCCTTGTCGAGATTTGGCGCAGGCGCGCCTTCAGCCTCCGATACATCCAGCCAGATGCGTTCAACGGGAACGGTCCGCTCGATGAGTGCAAACACCGCATGCAGCATTGACTGATTGTCGTCCGGCTTTGCAAGGCACGCAGCGATCAGTGAGTGTTGTCTGTTAATCCTGTAGGTGGTCCCGCTCTCCGAGTGTTTCGCAACCCAGATTGGCGCGGCGGGCTCGGCACTGCCGGCTCGTTGCCCGCGCTTCCCGCGAAATGCGAACACCTCGCGCGCTTCTTCTCTGCATTTCCCGGCGATCGCTGTCAGGCGAGTGCGCAAAGCGCCTGGCGGTCTTGCCTGTGACTTGCGCAGATCAATGCGCCAGTCCTGATCCAAGTCGGTGGGCAGGTCAATTTCGATGCGCGCCAGTTTACTGGACTCCTCGCGCGCCCATGCGCGCGCGCCACCCAGTCCAAGCCAGCTTCCCGCCACGAGCAGCCGCTTTCCGCGGTAAACGTAAAAGCCCTGTCTGGCTGCCCATCCACCCAGTCCTCCAGCCCTCTCATATTCGGCGTCATTCGCAAAGCGATCTCTGTGCGGGAGCACGTACGGGCGTACCGTGAAGGATGAACCTGCATGGCGAACGCGCTCCACATGCATCGGGCGCGTCGTGGGGTGCGCGCGCTGGAAAGGGTCCCAGCTCTTTACCGGATGTCCATTGAGCCAGATTTTTGCCCGCCGCGCATCGCCATCAATAAAACGATGAAAGACCATTCCAAGATGCGCACGAATGTCCTGAAGACGCAGGAAGAATGATTCCTTGTCCAGGCCGCTCAATCCACTCAGCGCGTCGAAACGATCCCACAGCACGACAGTCCCGTGCTGCATCTCCTGCAGTTTTGAAACGAGTGCGTGTGCAGGGAGTGGGTTTGGCACCACCGCAAACCAGCCTCTCTGGCCTACGACATCTACATCGAGCACCAGTGCGGCGGTCGACGCATTCTGGCGGCTTATGACACTCACCTGTCTGCACTGCGAAAGAGATGCGGTTTTCAGCCCAAGGCCGAACCGCCCCAGGTCACTGCTTCTCCTTTCGACCGAAAGACCGCTACCGCCAAGGCGCATGGCCTGCGCCAGGACAGATGCTTCCATCCCCATGCCATCGTCAGAAGTGCCGGCGATCGGCGCACCGCCATTCCAGTCCAGCTCTATCCAGACATTCTCGCATCCAGCGGCAATGCTGTTGTCGACAAGATCTGCAACGGCCGTCTCGGGAGAGTAGCCAAGACCTCTCAGCGACTCCATCAGGGCCGAGGGCAATGGAGTTATAGATACACCACTCTCTTCAGTCATCTGATCATGCTGCGCGCCGCGAATGAGCTTCGTCGGCGTTCTTTGATGATTTGCTCAGCTGTCTTTTCAGAACCTTTGCGACGGCGAGGGCGAGCAGCGGCGGCACCGCGTTTCCTATCTGCCGGAAGGCCGCATTCATTGCCCCGCAATAGACGAACCCATCCGGGAACGATTGGAGCCGCGCAGCCTCACGCACCGAAACCGTTCGGGCCTGAGCACTGTCGTAGTGGATGTGTGAGTACGTATCCTTCCCCATATGCGCCGTCAGCGTGCGCGAGGGCTTGTCGGGAACTAGCTTCCACCACTTGTTCGGAAACTTGTCGGGATCATACGGAGGCACGTATTCCGCTTGCAGCGCGCGCACAGCTGTCGATGTTCTCAACGCGTTCGAAAGACCACGGCGTTTCAGAGCCCCCTCAAACATCTCCTCGGCGATTACACGTGCCTGCGGATAGTCGGCACCATGCTTCATGGCCGAGAAGACTGGGAAGTCTCTGGGCGTCAGCCGTACGACGTGGCCATCGCTATGATCGCGCGTTCGAAAGCCGGGCCACGTGCGCATTTTTTCAGCATAGGCGGAAAGACCGTTCTTCAGTACGCGATAAGGCAGCGTCTCGGAAAGCTTGCGCTTTCGGATCGCGGCAGGCTCTCTCATATGTTCTACAATACGCGGCAGGTCTTCCATTGCCTGCTTCGCTCCGACAGCTGGCGGCAGTGTAGCAGCAGGAACGTGGATTTCGTGGAATCTTCCGCTGTCTCGATCTACATATTTGAGAGCAACGCGCCTCGACCCCTCATACCCGCGAGGCAGGTCCAGGTAATGTGTGGGACGCGGAAATTTCGGAGACTGACCGAGCACGTCTGCGAGTGCCACGATGAACAGTCGTTCTCTGACCTGTGGTACACCATAATAGGCGCCGTTCAAGATCGTGTACCCGCACCGATACCCAGATTTCTCAAGCGTCTCGCAGATCTCCTCCGGAACGTTGTGGCCACCGAAGTTGAGAATGTCCGGGACGTTCTCAATCAGGATGACCAGCGGCTGTGTGTCGTCTACGAATTTCAAAAAACGGCGATAAAGCGACGCACGTGGGTCTCTTTGGAACGCGTCATCTTCGCCCGAAACCGACCGGAGCTTTGACCGGCCTATGCGCGCGAACGCCTGACAGGGCAGACCCGCGGCCAGAACGTCAAATGACTCCGAGGCGGACGTGGGCAGGCAGATGTCTTTCACTAGTTGCGCCGCCGTGCAGGTTTCCATGTCTCTTGGCTTGGACCACGGATCATCGGCCTTTCGTCCTTTGCCAAAATTGAGTGCATAGGTACCAGCTGCTTTAGGGTCGAGTTCGATGTGCGCGGTCAGCTCAAAGCCGGCGCCCTTCATGCCAAGCGCGAGGCCGCCGCAGCCCGAGCAAATTTCCAACGCGCGCGGTTTTGCACCGGCTCTGATCCGAGCCAGCTTGTTATTTCTGATTATCCGACGCTGCTCGGGTGTCATACTTCGAAACGCGTTCCAACTTTTTCGCGCAGACGAACACTGTCTGTCGTTTCGCACTCCCAGAAGACGACGACCTTCCATCCCATTTCTTTGAGAGCGCTCTGGACTCGTCGGTCCCGCTCTACGTTGCCTTTGAATTTCTTCTGCCAGAACTCAACGTTGGAGTTTGGCCGGTAACAATACTTGCAGCCCTTATGGCGATGCCAGTAACAGCCGTGCACGAACACAGCGAGTGAGCGGCTAGGCAGCACCAAGTCAGGGGTACCCGGTAGATCGCGCCTGTGCAGCCTGAAGCGGTACCCAAGCGCGTGGGCAGCGCGGCGGACTGCCAATTCTGGCTTTGTATCGCTCCCGCGAATCGCACTCATTATCCGTGAGCGTCTGGCCCGGGAGACTATATCCATGGCAACACTCGGGGTCATTTCGGGTTGTGGTATCATGGCCGCAATATGACGGAGATTCGTGAACGGCCATAGGTACAGAGGCACCGGAGGTAGAAATCGACATAAGTTTTCGTGGGAGGCCTAGCCAATGCAACCTTCTGCACTTGCTCAGAAAAGCGGGACGCGTCTGTATGACCGCAACTATCCGCTCGATCGGATTTGTTTCGTTGGTTCTTCTGTCCAAGTGAGCCCACTCATTGTGAGTACTGATAGTTTTATGGTGCCTAGGCGCGGAGTCGAACCACGGACACACGGGTGTTCAATCCGACCAAACGTCGAAGCCGAGAGCCCTCGACTGTTCATTCCATTTGAGGGGCAGTCGTGTGTCATCGAGGAGCCTACGCGCGGTGAGCTCGGGCGGCTGAACGCCGTCGAGGATCGCGGCTGTAATTGATGGCGATAGGAAAGCAAGGCGGAGCAATCTCGTAAGATAGGGCGACCCGATCCCTACCTGTCTAGCGACATCCTTGATAGTCAGGGTCGGATCGCCATAGAGGCGATCCCGGATTTCAAGAGCGCGGACGAAGAGCTTCACAAGCGGAATGGAAACGTTGGCTGGTGCGGCCCTATCATCAACAACGAGGCGCATTTCGAAGCCGGCACGGCGCAAGCGAACCGGGATAACGAGCGCGATGTTGTCCCGGTCTCCGTTAGGGCCGGAAGAAAGAAATTCGACGCTGAGTCGCTGGCCTAGGCGAGATCCATCGAGACTTATCTCTATCCGCTCAGCGTGGACATCGATCCGCTGGACAATTCCAAGCACGATTTGGCAGCGGTCTGAATTAGTCGGATCAGTGATCTCGCGGGCGAGCCCCTTGGCTTTTTCGATCAGCGGCTTCGGGTTCGTTTCAGAGTGATTGTGTTGAAAGGCTGAGAGGACGGCGTTGGCATCTGATAGCCAGACCGCCAGCCGCTGAATCACCAGCGATTCGAGGCCCTCGGCAGGTATCCGCTGACCCTTGACCTTCTCGACGCCCTGAGTGATGAGCGGTGTCGACGTATAGTAGCGGTATCGCACGCCGGTCTTCTTGAAGGCATGAGTTGGTGTTAGCCGAGCGCCCGTATAGTCGTAGAGAATGCCAGTCAGAAGGCTGGGAGCCTTGGAGTCGGGCTGTAGTTCGTGCCGCACCCGGTTCGCTTCGAGCGTAGCCTGAACCTTCTTCCAGAGCGCAGCGTCGATGATGGCCTCATGCTCACCGGGGTACACCTTATCCTTATGTCTTATCTGCCCGCGGTAGATCGGGTTTTGGAGCATCAGGTAAAGCGCTCCACGGGCAAGCGGGTTCTGACCAAAGGGTTTGCCGTCGCGCGTGATCCTGCCCTTGCTCTTGATACCCTCTCGGGTGAGTTCGGCCTGAAGAAGCCGAACGGATCCGAGTTCCGTGTATCTCCGAAAAATGTGCCTGATGGTCTCCGCCTCAACAGGGTTCACCACCAGCTTGCGATCTTTGACGTCGTATCCGAGGGAGACGCAACCACCGGTCCAAAGGCCCTTGGCTTTCGAAGCCGCAATCTTGTCGCGAATGCGTTCTCCAGTAACCTCGCGCTCAAACTGTGCGAAACTCAGCAAGACGTGCAAAGTTAAACGTCCCATCGAAGTCGTCGTATTGAATTGCTGCGTCACTGAAACGAATGAGACGGAATGCTTGTCAAAGACATCGACGATCTTGGCAAAGTCGGAAAGCGCTCGGGTCAGCCGGTCCACTTTGTAAGTAAGGACGACATCAATCTTGTTGTCCTTGATGTCAGAGAGGAGGCGCTGGAGGGCAGGGCGTTCCATCGTCCCGCCCGAATATCCGCCGTCGTCGTATAACGTCGGGATCTCGATCCAGCCTTCATGCTTTTGGCTGGCGATGTAAGCCGAGCAGGCTGCGCGCTGTGCGTCCAGGGAATTGAACTCTTGGTCGAGACCTTCTTCGGTCGACTTCCGGCAATAGATCGCGCAGCGCAGACGAGTTCTGCCGTTCCCGCTCTTGGGGGATGCAGGCCTAGTCATTTTCATCCGCTTTCGAGTTTGTTGGCGGGAGCACCCGAGTCCCTGATTGGCGCTTTTCGAGGCCGAAGAATCTTGGGCCGGACCACCGGCTGCCCGTGATCATGCGAGCGACGGCCGTCAAAGAGGAAAAGGTGCGGCCGCTATAGTCGTAGCCATCCTCGCCTACCCTGACTGTATGGGTCTTGCCCCGCCACTCGCGCACCAAGCGCTGTCCCGGACGTAGCGTCGTGGTGCCTTCGTCGAGACGACCGCCAGCCTTCAGTTGTTCGGCAAGACGTTCGAGTTGACGCCTGGTGGCCTTACTGAGCCCCCCCCAACGCCAGCTCTTGAATTCGGTATGCTAGTCCTCGCATCAGAAGGTCACGACTGATGTTAGGTGGTTCGCTCCGAAACACGAGCCGCCACTCAACCCGCAAGGCGTCACTCGACATGGCTTGGAGAGAATCGATTCGGCGGGAGAGTTCGTCTTTGTCACGTGACCGCGTAGGGGGAACATCCGCCGGTAGTCGCCCCATGGCTGGAGTGTGACTCGATCCGGAAACATCCTCTGATCGGCAAAGTGCCGAACCGTCTGGTGAGACCGGAGGGCGGAGTGCAGTAGGTCGAAGTGCGGGCGCGCTTACGCGCCCGCCTTTCGGAAACGTACCTATCTTCATGTCTCGATCCGGTAGCGACGTTCGCCGTCTTCGGATTTCGTCGATTGGACGTTGAGCTGAAGCTTCTTTTTCAGAAGGCCCGAGATAGCGCCGCGGACACTGTGGGTTTTCCATCCGGTTTCGCTTGCAAGTTCGGAGACTGAAGCTCCTGACTTGGCCCGAAGGAGCCCGATGATCCTTTCCGCTTTCGTACCCGCGCGGACAGCGATCTGGGGCAAGTCTCTGGATGGCGCCTTCTTCTTTGCAGAAGCTTTTGCTTTGGGCCCAGCTTTGCTCGTGTGGCTCGCGGCTTTTTGCGGGGGCCGAATGCGGTTGGACGCAATGACTTTGGTCTTGGGAAGCGGGGCTGAAGGGCTAGGTCGAGGCTCCTTCTCTTGCTTCGCAGTTGGATCGGCGTAACCGTCTTCAATCCCCAGAGCATCGAACCCACGTTTGGAGAGGATGAGACTAACGCGCTCATCGCCATCAAGCTTCCAGAAGGGAAGTCCGGGCGTCGAAGGCGGTCGTTCGATTAGTTTTCGGCGGAGAAGCGACAGGACAGCTTTAGTGCGGGCTTCGTCCTCGGCGGCGCTGCTGAGATCGAGCGCCTTGTCGTCGCGTTGAGCTGCTGCGTTGAGGATCAGCAGCTCCGTGTCGGTGAGTCGTGTCATTGGAAGCTCCCTTCAAAATGGTCGGCGCTGATTCGCGCTGCCACGACCTCAAGGGCCGAAGCGCACTGGCTCGGCCCCTCCTTGGGAGCGTTCTCTCGGGGTCTAGTCGTCAGCGATGCGCTTGAGCATGGAGGCGGCGTTCATAGGGGTGGTGGCTTCGAAGAGCAGTTGCTCAGTTTCGATGACGATCTTCACCGCATTGTGGGAGTCGCTATTCGTGAGGCAGGTCTCGGCCGCCGCAGCGATTGCCGAGGCCTCCTTGAGGTTTTGCGCGATGATGGGGATGATGGCAGCGAGCCCCTTGGTGATCCGGTCGTTTGTCTCTCTCATCGTCGAATCCTCGTTTGTTTCGCGCACAGCAACGCTCTTCTGGACGCCGCGATCCACTCCTTTCGGGATCATCTCATGGCGAAGTTGCGCGCCCTTCGATCACAAGATTGCTCATGAAGAGACCTTATGAACGGGACGCGGTGTCCCTCAGAAGGATTGGATGATTTTGGCCAAGATCTTATGCGGATCAGCGCCAAGAGCTCTGGCGATAGTAATGAGCTCCACAACATCGAGACGGCGTTCCCCGCCTTCGTATTTGGCAACAAAGCTCTGGTGGCGATTGAGTTTCTCAGCGACTTGGATTTGCGTCAGCTTTTTTGCGTTTCGAGCCTCGATGAGGAGCTCGAGCATCAGCTGATATTGCCGCGTATGGGTGGATTTTCGCATTGCCCGCGCCGGGAAACGACTCCAAGCGCCGACAAAGCTGATCCTTGATTGGGATTATCCCAAAAGGGGATTTGATCGCAAAATGTCTCCTAAAGCGCACGCGGGAAAATCCGAAGATAGGATATTATAGGGCGTGGAATTTTGCAGAGGGTCATGGTGATCAAGGTGCCGCCCAAATACGAGCCCTATGTCAACACTGGGCTCCTCGCCATTATTTTCGCGACGTTGGCCATTGGCGGACACCGCTTAATTGTCTCTGGGGTCGATGAGAGCCCGGGGCAAACAGACACTTTAGAGTTGATGAAAGCAGACGCCGCCGCTTCGCAGGACTGCGCGCGCAAGACTCTCATCTTAACTGAAGGTCTTCCAACCAACCACGCACTCATTATGCTGACATATATGAACTCGCCGGACTTACCCGATTACCTGAAATGCATTCAGGCAAATGAAGCTCATATAAAGTTCGAAACTTACCTCATGGGAGGTCGGCCTAAGGAGCCGCCGGCGTCTGCACCACCGAAAGAGCCATGGGAATACCGTGAGAGCCGAGACAAGCTTCGCGACGAAGTCACAAAGTGGGCCTGCACAACCTCACTCGACGAAGTGGTCCTGGATTATCCTTATGGACCCGTTAGGGGCGAGTTATGCCTGAGGAACAGCCCGCGTTTCGGAAAGCACGCCATTTTCCGAATTGAGAAAGGGCAATTTCGATGTGGTCTGGATGACTGCTCTGTTTCGATCCGCTTCGACGAGAAGGCCGTTCGGAAATACCGGGCGGCTGAATCCTCTGACCATTCCACGGGTGTCCTATTCATCTTGGGGTACGATCGCTTCACCAAGGATTTAAAGAGATCCAAAAATCTCAAGATCGAAACGGAGTACTTCGAGGCTGGGTACCAAACCCTTACGTTCGACGTCACTGGACTCAAGTGGGATTGAGCCAAACAATGTCTTTTGCGCTCAACGACATCTCAAAGGCGTTGGCCCGCAAGGGACTTATTAGAGTCACGGACAATGTACCTGGGCTCTGTAACAGGAACGTTCAAGTCAAAAGCGCAATCTAGACGTTGCTAGCGATCGGGCGTCAGGAACGGATACTCCGGCACATACCGCCGTTCGCGCCACCATTTTAAGAATTGGGACATGCTGTCGACCTGGTCATCGTGTTTAGCGTTCGGAAACATCAATACCTCGGCGAGAAACGCACCCACCCAAGCTGCCTCGCGGGGAAGCAAGATTCTTCCGGCCTCGACGATCGGTGATTCGGTTTCTGCGCGCAGACGCTTCGCGCCCTCAGGCCGGATACCAATTGCCGGGAAATCGTAGAATCGCAGTTCTTGCAACAAGGGCTGGCCAGCGCTGCTGTCTTCGATCAGCACAGCGCCAGCGTGGTATTCTTGAGCGTAGCTCACCACCCGCTTTCGGAGAGTGGGATAGTCGAACCGCTGTCGAATGACGTCGAGCAAGTAACAATGATTTTCAGTCTTAAGCCAAGTGGTGCCAACACTGTAATCTGCGGTTCCAGAAAGGGACGATGCGGTATCCCATGATTGAACTATCTGATGATCGCTTGAACGGGCTGGTACCGCGTCATACCGCCCAAACCAATCACGCTTGTAAATAAGGCCTGTCGGGGGTGCTGGCCGTTGTTGGTACTGACATTCAAAACGACTAGATCCCATCGCTCTTCGCAAGCTGTCATAAACCTGCATAGGTTCGTGGGCTTCGTTGAGAACCGAACCACTCTTACGCAAGAAGAGGCTGTTTGGGCCGGTTGGTATGCGCTGACTTTCGTCGGCGATCGCGGGAAGATTGAGATGGGTCCAGCCACCTTCCTCGAGAACGAGACCCACTAGATCGTTTTCGTGAATGCGTTGTTGGATGACAATGATGCAGCCTCGCATCTTCTCATTCAGTCGCGAGAGCAACGTACCCTGATACCATTCTGCGACGGCGGCCAACGACGTCTCGGAATGGGCGTCGTCCGTTTTGTTCGCGTCGTCGACAATTATGAAGTCGGCACCCAATCCAGTTAGAGTGCCTCCGACGGAAGTAGCAAGACACTTTCCTCCACGTGTGGTGGTGAACTCCTCCTGGCTATCGGGAGAACGAGCGAGCCGGGTCCTTGGAAATAGATCTTTGTACCAAGGGGAGCCCATGATTGCTCGCCTGTCTCGCGAGTGATACTTCGCGAGCGCTAAGGAGTAGCTGGCGCAAATGATGCTAGCCGAGGGATTGTGACCAAGCACGAAGGCTGGGAACGCAACGCTCGCAGCAATCGACTTCAGATTGCGTGGTGGCAACGTAATGACCAGCTTGGTTAGACTTCCTTCCAAACATTTCCAAAGGAGGAATGCCATCGCGTCTATGTGCCAGTTCGGGTGGTAGCGCCCGCCCCTCGCGACTGTGCAAAAGACACGATGAATGAAGCTCGCGAAATCGGTACGCAAAACCGCATTCAGAACTTGCTTGTTGAGTGGTTCCAATCTGTCTACCCCTTCTCCCTACCTGACTAAGTTCGGAGGTCCGATAGTTTGCTGACTACGTCTCGGGCGACTGAAGTCCCTTCAGCGTGCGCTCGACGTACCTTTGGAGAATTTCTCGATCGTCCTCTGCGATACCTTCTTGTCTGGCGGGCGACGCATCTCCCTCCGAGATGTCTTTGATGAACTGCATGACAGTCTGTATCGCGTTGAACTTCCCGTTGAGTGCATCTGAGAAAAGGCGCTGCAAAAGAGCTGCTCTGTAAGGCATCCGTTGATGCTGGCCGTTTATCTTCAAATCGACCTTTTGATCGAGCATCTCGGCGATGATTGTCCGTACGTTCTTAAACCCTTTCGGGCGGCCCTTTCTATTTCCAGACACTCCCTTCCGAAACTGGTGTTCTTTTGGCGGTTTTCGGTATCCAACTTCGTAAGATTCTTTCTCGTCACCTCCCGTGTTTTCTATGGAAGATTCGGAATCTTGGCGAAGTTTTGCCAGTGGCTTCTTTCGAGCCATGTTCGAAACTCCTCGATGTGGTGGATTGGATCGCCGCTACGCGAATTTGCTGCGAGATCTGCGCGAGGATTTCGGCTTGCCCCTGCTTCCGCGCACGAGACAATCCGAGTTCGCTTGGTGGCTCTCTAATCTTCTCTTTCGCACTGCTTCAAAGCTCTCGCCAGTATCCTCTAGAGTAACTGTCTTTCCGGTCACGCGTTCAAAGCGTTCAACAGCTACATCAACGTAATTGCCATCAATTTCGATTGCGGCTGCGCGACGGCCAGTTCTTTCTGCTGCGAGAATCGTTGTCCCTGAACCGACAAATCCATCAAGAACGACATCCTTCCTCCGCGTTGCATCAAGAATTGCATCTGCCACCAACTTAACGGGCTTCACTGTTGGATGAAGTTCAAGGTCCTCACGCGCCTTTCCAAAACTACTTGCCCCATCGTAGTGCCACACATTGGTGCGTGTGCGGCCGTGCTTACCCAGCTCAATATTGTTGATATGTCGAGCGGTCCCTTTACGTAGAACTGGAATGAACTCGTGCTGCGACCGATATTGGCCGCCCATTCCAGCATTATTTTTGACCCACACGCATGTGTTGACGTGATGAGGAAAGCCTTCCTTCACGGCTTCCATCAGCTCAAGGTAGTGCCTCCAGTCGATGCAGAAATAGGCAAGCGCACCGTCCCGGCAGAAGCTCGAGTGATTGCCCAAGGTCAGCCTGAGAAAATTAACGAACTCGACTGGCTTCATCTCGCCACTCGCCATCGCAAATTCCGGATGCGAAATCCGGCCCTTTCCTCCAACGTGACCTTTGATACGAACGTTGTAGGGCACATCGGCGAACACCATCGCCGCGGTCTTTCCATCAAGAACTTTTGTATAGCACGCCGGATCACGGGCATCGCCCATAACCAGTCTGCTTTCGCCGAGCAACCAGACGTCACCTGTCTGTGAGACGCTAGGTCCCCCTATAGCCGAATGAATCTCTTCCGCCGGATCGTCAGTCGCCGCATCCTTGTTCAGGAGTATGTCGATTTCCGTTGTCGAGAAGCCTGTTGTCTCGAGACTGAAGTTGAACTCAGACGTCAACAGTGATTCAAATTCAAGCTTCAACAACTCTCGATTCCAGACTGAAAGGTCCCCTACCTTGTTGTCGGCAATGATGAAAGCGCGGCGCTGCGCCTCTGTCAGATGCGAGACCATAATCGTTGGGACGTTCTTTAATCCAAGGGCTTTAGCAGCTTCATATCGGCCGTGACCGGCAACGATGTTGCCCTTCTCATCAATCAGGATCGGCACGAGGAAACCAAACTCCTTCACTGAGTTTGCGAGTGCCTTGATCTGCTGCTTGGAGTGTATTCGCGGATTGTTTTTGTAAGGTCGAAGCTCGTTAGTCGGTCGCCCTTCGATCTTGAGCTTTAGCTCCGATGGGGAGTTCGGGCGTGATTCTTTCATACGGTCGCACTCCGTGCTCATGAAGGTCAGCAGGAGGAACCGCGTGCCCTGAACAGCACGGCGCAAGGAAGTGCGCGTGGCTCGTATAGAATGATTTTGAACTGGCTGTCCAGAGTCGGTCTTTGGCAAAATTTGACCGCGACTCTTTGACTCAATAGCCTATTGAGCAAGGTTCTGCAGAACACGCAGGCATCTTTTGTGACATCAAGGATCAGCTGATGGCTGTGGTTGAAGGTTAGTGAGATGGTTCAATGCCTCAGGAGACTTCATCCAACGCTCTATGCTATCTACGAATACGCCGCTTAGTGTCGTCTTACAGAGCTCAAGATGAGCTCTTCGAAGATGTGGGCAAACGATAAGTGCCCCACCGCCGGAAGCGGGGGGAATCATAATCGGAAGTAGCTTGGCTACTATTGCGGATCTCAAGCTGGACTATCGGGGATCAGAACTGCGCGATGCGCACCACTCTAAAGAGCCGACGCAATGCGGTTGCCGCGGTGCGGTCATCTTCTTCAATGACATCGGCAAGCTCGACCAATTTTGGCGCTCCATCCTTCTCAAGGAGGAATGATATGCCAGTCGGCCCGATGAAGTCGGCTTTCCAGCGCGCGGCCCAATCCGCAACGGCCTGGCCTTGAGGTAACCGGCCGCTCATCATGATTCGAAGTCTATTACCGTTGGAGACTTCGGCGATGATCTGGCATGGCTCGTCCGGGTTGAGTTCAAAAAGGTGTGCCAACCTACTGACATTCTTTCGCTGAAAGACGCCGTACTCATCGAGCAGTGCCTTCTTCAAGCCCATTTTCCGCCCCCGTTTTGGCGCGAAACAATAGCTGCGTTACGCTTGTTATGTGTCACCAAGTTTCAAGTGACCTGTCTGCATCTTCGGTTTACGTCGCGGTCCGGCGGCGGAAGTCATTAGCTCGTTGGGTATCGTCCTCGTCACGACGTGGCAAAGGGGCAGGCCAAAGACATGTATCCAGGCATCGATCGTCCCAAGGACAATCGATAACTCCCAATTATGCGTCGCTTCTAGACATGGGTAGAGCCCGACTCGCCACTACGCATCAGGACTTTTTGCACCTCGTTCGGGTGGGTAAGCCTCTTCCTCTCGCGTGTTGCAAAATGATGGCGCCTGATCCGCCCCCCTAGGTAGGAAACACGACCCGCTGAGTTTTTTAGGCCTCCGTGGGTTGCCGGTCATACTTCGCGTCAGTCCTGGCACGAAATTTGCCCTTGTTAAGGTTGCTGACACCCTGGTGTCGGGCAGCAAACTGGGAGGCTTTGGATGATTAGGCAGAACTGGCTCAGGACCTCAATCGGATTCGCAATCGGACTCACGGCAGCATTGGCGATCACTCTGGCGCTCTTCCAACAGGAAGTGATGGGCTCCGACGAGATTGCCATCGGAGCTGCGCTTCCACTATCTGGGGCTGTCTCCTACTACGGTCAGGATAGCAAGCGGGGTATCGATCTAGCTGTTGATGAGATCAACACCGCGGGTGGGATCAACGGGCAACGGGTCCGAGTCATTTATGAGGATACTCAGGGCCAAGGTACTCGTGCAGTTTCAGCCATCCGTGCACTGCTGGACGTTCAAAACGTCCCGGCAGTCATCGGCGGTGGGACGAGCACAGAGACGCTGTCTATGGCTCCGATCGCAGAGCGGTCTCAGCGGGTGCTGATATCGCCGGTCTCCTCAGCTTCGAAAATCTCCCAATCAGGGTCCTATATCTTCCGCTCCGTTCCCTCTGACGGCGCGCAAGCGGTGAACCTCGCCGAGTGGATCGTGCAACGAGGAGTCACACGGCTTGCACTGATCTATGTGAATCAAGCGTGGGGAGTGGGCCTGAAAGACGACTTCGTCTCCAACTATCAACGCCTCGGCGGGGAGCTTCTCACTCAAGAGGCGACCGACCAGGGCGAGGTCGACTTCCGTACCCAACTTGTGCGGATGCGCGCGTCAAATCCGCAGGCATACTTGGCTATCATCTACGCTCGCGAGGGCGGTCTCCTCCTCAGACAGGCTCGCGAGCTTGGAATTTCCGACCAGTTCTTCGGAGCCGACCCATGGACCAAAAAGGAGTTTATCGAGTCCGCCGGCGAGGCCGCCGGTGACGGCGTTCTCTTCACGACACCGGCTCTGTATGACGGCGCCGAATTCAAGGCGTTCGCGAAGGACTTCCGCGCCCGCTACAACAGGGACCCGGGCGTCTACGAAGCGCACGGCTATGATTGCATGAAGTTGCTTGCGCTTGCGATGCAACAGGGCGGCACTTCACCAGTCGCCATTCGAGATTCGCTCGCAGCGATAAGCGGCTATATGGGCGCAACGGGCAATACAACGTTTGATGAGAACGGAGACGTTCCTACCAAGGGTTTCGCTCGGATGACCTGGACCAGCGGCAAACTCGAGCGCATAAAGTAGAAGGGGATAGGTGTCGGACCGAAATTGAGGATGGCCCGGACCAATGGAGCAACTCGCCCAAACCCTCGTCAATGGTCTTATTGTCGGGGCCGTTTATGCGCTTGTGGCGGTGGGCTTTTCGCTCGTCTATGGCGTGATGCGCCTCGTCAATTTTGCTCATGGCGGGGTGTTTGCTTTGGGTGCGTTCGTCACCCTGGTCTTAGTCGAAGAGCTTGGACTACCCCTTCTCCTGTGCGTGCCGTTGGTGGCGGTCACTGGAGCGTTGTTGGGGGCCGCAATCGAACGGTTTGCCTACCGCCCCGTGCGGACCTCGCCGCCGATCATAACTCTGATCACGTCCCTTGCTCTATTGGCCGTGATCGAGAACGGCCTTGCAGCAGCCTTTGGTAGCGACCCCATCACTCTGCCTGAAGCTGTCACGCGCTCGACGATAATACAGGGACCCTTGGGCATCCGGCTCACCGGTGTGCAGCTTGCCAGCATCATCTCGGCCGTTGGACTCCTCTTCATCGTGGATGCGGTTGTGCATCGGACCAGCATCGGACGAGACATGCGCGCCAGGGCGGAGGATCGCCTGCTGGCTGCAACGTGCGGAATCGATCCGGACCGGGTGACCGTCTTCGCCTTCGCGTTAGGGGGCGGTCTCGGAATGCTCGGGGGAATGGTCGTTGCTTTAGACTTGGGATGCGATCCGTACATGGGAACGGTGGTCGGGTTGAAGGCCTTTGCGGGTTGCGTCCTTGGGTCGATCCGAAGTGTTCGCGGGGCAGTCATTGGTGCGTTTGCAGTAGGTATCGGCGAGAACCTTGTGGCGGGATATATTAGCTCGGAATACAAGACCGCTCTGGTTCTTGCCGTACTGGCTCTCGTCCTATTGATTTTTCCCAACGGACTCCTCGCTCGAGCAACGCCGCGGAGGGCGTAGAACCATGGATTATGCTCTTCATACTGGCGTGCTTATCGCGGTCTACGGAGTCCTGGCGCTCGGCCAAAGTTTTCTTTTTGGTCTTGGCAATGTCCTCTTCGTGACCCAAGGCGCCGCTCTTGGCATCGGTGCTTATACTTGGGCGATCCTAGTTGGGTACTCGGTCCCTCCCGAGATCGCGTTGGGGATCGCTCTATTATCGGCAGCCCTAATTCTCGTGCCGTTGGCGATACCGACGCTTCGGCTCACCGGCGACTACCTGTTGGTTGCTTCGCTAGCTCTCTGCGAGGTCGTCAGATCATTTCTCAACAACGCGCCGGAACTTACAGGTGGTGCCCAGGGCCTCAGCGTACCGCTGCTCAAATTGGGCCCTTTTCAGTTTGCGTCGACAGGTGACCACTTGTTTCTCGCTGGCGGCCTATTGGTCTTTTTTGCCGTTTGTTTTCTCCTCCTTGCGAGATCGCCGTACGGGAGACTTCTGCGCGCCACAGGCGAGGATGCCGAGCTCCTCACCGGCGAGGACGCCATGCGAGCCTTGGGAAAGCCGGTTCGCCGGGTTCGCGCGACTGCGGTAGCGATGGCCGCCATGTCGGCTGGACTGATAGGAGCCATCTACGCGTCCTACATGACGTATCTTGATCCAACCCAGTTCACCCTCTGGGACTCGGTCCTCGTCTTGACGATGGTCGTGCTCGGTGGCCTTGGCACGATACGGGGCGCAGTAGCTGGAGGGACGATTTTCGTTGTTGTCCCCGAAATTCTGAGGTTCGTCGAGATCTCCAGCGGAGCGGCGGGTCCGCTACGCCAGGTGTTGTTCGGCTTGTTGCTCCTACTGGTGTTGCGATTCCGGCCCGCCGGTTTGTTCGGTCGAAAGGACTTGGCATGGCTAAGGGCCTGAGACTAGTTGCGAAAGACTTGGCTTGGAGCAAGGACGGCGTCCGGGTCTTGGAACGCATTTCGTTCAGCCTTGAGCCTGGGACTATCGCTGCCTGCGTGGGTCCGAACGGAGCCGGTAAGACGACGTTGCTGAACATCTTGTCTGGTTGGACGTCGGCCAAGTCCGGAACGATTTCGATCGACGGACGCGCTCGTTCATTGACGCCTGAACGTGCTCACGGGCTAGGCCTTGCTCGCCGGTTTGACCCACCCAAAATCATGAAACAACTCACTGTCTTCGACAATGTCTGCCTTGCAGCCGGATTGGCAGGCAGTGAGGGGCCGTTGGATGCGTTTCTCGGCCGCCGTCGAGTCGCCTCGCTCGAAAAGAGCGTTCTCCAAAGGGCGATGCCGCTGCTTCAGCAACTGAGACTTGAAGATAAACTGCGGCGACTGGCCGGCAACTTGTCTGTTGGCGAGCAAAAACTTCTTGATTTTGTTCTTGGTCTGGTTAGCGCGCCCCGGTGCCTACTCCTTGATGAACCCCTCAAGGACCGGGTCGACGACGCCAGGAAAGGTACTGTCTCGAGCATGCTCCGTCAGTTCGCTCAGGATGGCGGCAGCGCGCTTGTCGTCGAGCATGATCTCCAGTTCATTCGAGATACGGCCGACCGCGTCCTCGTCTTGGACGGACAGGGCCGGCTGGCCCGCGAGGGGGATGTTCATGACCCCGAGACCTGGAAGGCTGTGAAGCGGGTGTACTACCGAGCTTACGATTCGGCGGCAACAAGCGAAAGGAGTTCAAGGCGCCCCCCTCAAAGCACAACTATGCCTCGTATCTCGGCTTCTGGGCTTACTGCTAGATATGAAAAGGCTGCGGTCCTGCACGACGCAACCATTCAATTGGCGCCGGGCGAGATTGCAGTCCTGCGGGGAGAGAATGGCGCGGGCAAGTCTACATTGCTTTTCGCGCTTGCCGGGCTCGTGGACACGGGCGGGAGTGTTCGCCTCGATGGGGAGGACATCACGCGCAAGCGGCCACATGAAAGGGCGCGCCTGGGGCTGGTGCTGGTCGCGCAAGAACACAAAGTGTTTCCCTCGATGACGGTCGCAGAGAATATCCTGCTTGGTAAGACAAGCACTCGCAGTTCTCCGGAAGATCATTTGCAACGCGCTTTCTCCTGGTTTCCAGAGTTGCGTGCACGAGCGGGGCTTTCCGCTTCTCGCCTGAGTGCGGGCCAGAAGCAGATGGTGGCACTCGCAAGAGCATTCCTAGCTGACGCACGATGTCTGCTATTGGACGAGCCATCGTCTGGTCTCGATCCCGGCGTGCGCCCCCTGGTCCGCAGTTTGATCCGTAGTGCAGCAGACGGGGGGGCCGCGATCCTGTTAGTCGAGCATGTCCGAGAAGCCGTCCATGCCGAGGTCGACTCAACTTACTTCCTGCGCGGCGGACTCCTGGAACGGGTGGCAATCGACACCTCTTCCGCACAGAACGGGCACATTCCGCAGTTTGCGGCTAGGGAGGTAGGCGGTGGGAAATAACACACCCAATCTGGGCGTGAAGGCTAGGGTTTTAGAGAGTCTTTCCCGATATGGCGGCTATGTGACCTCTACGGAGGCGGACATGCTCGCGCTCTCGTTAGCATCTTCCGCCCTCCCAGGAATGACGTGGGCGTTTGTCTGGCGCCGGCGCGGCGAGTGGCACGAATTGAGTTATCAATTGCCGACGGTTACGCCCCCGCCTCTCGACAAGCTATCCGAAGTTTTACGCGCGCAGCCGGATAGCCTGATAACTCAACGAACCATCAATTCCCTTCGATTCACGGGACCAGGTGCAGTCCAATTCCCGATCAAGCCGCCGCTACCGGCTGGAAGAATTTCCCGCTACGTGCATCGCGCTGCAATCGTTCCCTATAGCGGGGGAAACTGCATTCTGGAAGCATACCTCGATCTGTCCGGCGGCATGTCAGACGATGCACCCGTCGACTTATCGGCGGTCGCCGAAATCCTAGAGGCGTTTCAAGAGCACACTCGAGAACAGAGCATAAAGGCGCAAGACCGAACCGCCGCGATTGTTGGCAGCACTATTCCAGAAGCTCAGCTCTTCGCGGCCATCTATCATGAGATCAAGGCGTGGCTTGGAAAAAGCCTGGGCGCTGCCCACCTCTTCCTCTACGACGCCAGGGACAGGATGCTCTATCACCGAGCAACCGACAGTCTGCGAATTATTCCGGAGATTCTCCGCAACTACAAGCCGGCTTCACAAGCTAGCGACAAGGCCCTGATTGCTTTTGTTAGAAAAAACATAGACCACCTCGAAGGGGTGTCGGGCTCATCAAAGCAAGAGTTGCACGCGATGCTGGGGAAGCTCGCGGATGAAGCATGGATTCGCAAGAATCTAACACAAGCGGAGCACCAAAATGTGCTTCGCAGCCTTCTGTCGCTTCTTCCACAAGAGCCGGGCACTGGTGTCGCGGGACATACGGCACTGACTCGAATTCCAGAGATAAGCAATCGACAGAACGAGAAGCTCTGGAGCCCGGATGCTTATCCGATCGACAAGTGGTTCCCGCTTATGCTGTCGATCGAGCAACTGTTTGGCATTGCGACTAAGGGCAGCATGGCAGCCGTCCCACTGCTTGAATCCGGTCAACTCGCAGGGGTCTTGTTCGTGGCACGTGCGGAAGCGTTCGATCTGGCGGAGGATACACTTATGCTCATTGAAAAGGCTGCGCAGGCTTCGCACCTGCTTACGTTGCATCGAACCCAACGGTTCCACCAACGCCTGGCTCGTTCTGCCGTTTCGAACCCGTCGAAGTCGATCGCCGAGATCGTTGCCGATGAAGCGCATCACGCTTTTAACACGCCACTGGTAGCTCATTGGAGCTTCGGTAACAGAAGCATCGAATCTGTCACGCTATGGGGTATCCCGCGGCGATACGCGCGCTATCAGCTGATTCGGACCTATCATGTGGAAAAAGGAGAGTTCCGTGACGCGAAGATGAAGACAAGAATTCACGAACTTGCCAAGGGGGACCGGGTGGACCGGGTGCTCAAAATCCTCCCACGCCCAGACTCTGACAGCGACCATTTCAGATGGGGCCTACCGAAAGAAATACTGAAGGAGCGCGAAGAAGCAGCCAATATTCGCCTAGCTGCCGGTTTCGTCGTAGCACCACCGCTTACAAAGGACATTCTGATAATCTACACGGAAGAGCCTGTTGCGGTCATCGAGGCGAATTCCCCGCAGATATTGCAGAAGCTCGCAGCAATGGAAGCTGTCGAGCAACTCAGGACGACACCCAAGCGCACGCAACAAACGCCGGTGGGAGAGTCGGACGAATTCCGCAAGGTTCTTAAGGAAGCAGACAAAGCGGCCAAGGCGCCGAGGATCATAATCTATGGCCCCAGCGGCAGCGGGAAGAGTTATATTGCCGAATACATCTTCAAACAAAGTGGCCGTACAGGTCGTCTGGAGAGCTTGGGTGTCAGCCAACAAAATCCCGATCTGTTCAATCAAGAAGCTTACGGCAGAGCCGAAGATGCGCTGGGTCCAGGTACAAAACGTTTGACTGGCAAGTTCGACAACGAAGACGGTGGGATCATAATTGACGATATCGATGTCGCCAATGAACAGATACGAGGGTCGCTCCTCGAGGTTCTCCTAAGTGGCCGGTTTACACCCGTCGGGGGAGAGGTGTGCCAGCGCAATTTTCAGGTCATTGCCACCACAAATCGAAGCAAGAAAGAGTTGCAGCAGATCCGCTTCGATATGCTTCGCCGGCTTCCGAGGGAAATTGACCTTCCCCCGTTGTCCAAACGAAGACTGGACATTCCGCTATTGGCGCGTCACTTCCTCAAGGAACGCGGGGGCGTGGATGTGCGAGTTACCGCGGACGCGATGTGCGAACTGATGAACATGGACTTCGATTATGATGTGGATGGGTTGAAGAGGGTACTCGAAGACTTCGTCGACGATGGCGTCAAGCTGATCAAAAAAGAAACCCTTCCGATTGTACCCAGAGAACAAGAAGGCCCGGTGGTTCTTAAAGACGGGACACCATACTTCAAGAGATGGTCTGAAGAAGATGGTCCGGTACATCTGTTTTTGACGAATGACGTTTACCCGCCAAACCCGAATCCGGAGGAAGATTGGGTCCAGTTTCCAATCCGTAGCTTTAGAGTCTTGGCGAATCGTCGACGTAAGGAGGGCAAACCAGAGATTGGACTGTATGGATCTGTGGGTTGCGGCGCGGGGCTCGATGCGATTGCCGCTGCAAGGGAGCTTCGCCCTCGCTCAATGTTCCTCACGGACCTTCGCTGGGATGTAGTGTCGGTAGCTCGGGAGAACGCATTGCACAACTCCTCCCTTCGACTCGAGGACATTGATAGGCAATGCGGAAGTCTTTTTGAGGCTACCCCAGCCCATTTGGCGGCAGACGTGATTTTCGAGAACCTGCCCATTATTCAAGGTGATGGCGAGTATAAGGGAAGATTGACCGGAACCTATTTTTGTCAGGGGCACGAGCGTGAGGTTCCAGAGAGCTATCGCCGCTGGACCCTTGATAGCCATTACATGTTCCTCACAGACGCAAAGCAATTCCTTGCCCCGGAAGGATGCGTTGTTTGCTCGATCGGAGCGCGCATGCCGTGGCCGGTCGTCGAGCAAATGTTTAATGATCTAGGCTATACGCCAGAGTTGCTGGTTTACGACTTGAAGGAGCAGGAAGAACGCGAAGAAGTAACAGGCGGGTTGTCCAAGCACGAGCGTGCGCACGATGTGAGGTTTCGCTTCTTTAATCTCGATCGAGCCCGCCAGGCACTCTCGAGCATCCGCCCTGGAGTTAATTCGGGTGACGATCTGGCTCTGCGTGGATTTGCCACCACACGGGTAGAGGCCGACGCCGTTCTCAGCGAGCACGCGATATCGGCTGAGCGTGCACACTCGCACGAGGGACGGATTGGACACATGGTCTATATCGTTTGTGGTAGGCCCCGAGCCACTGCGTAGGCAGGACATGTTTTCGAAACCTCTTGTGATCTGGCGCATGGGTTTTGAGTGAAGAGGTCTGGAAAGACGCCTGCTTTACGGCAACTCGATGATGCGAGCGTCTCGTACGAGTTGCATCCCTATGATTATCATGGTGAGGGTGAGATCGGCCTCGAGGCAGCCGCGGCGCTTGGCGTTGAGCCAATGAAGTTGCTGAAGGCAGTCATACTCGAAGGCGCAGAGGGGCATGCAGTTGCCTTAGTGCCGAGCGGAAGGAGAGTGGCTCCTGGAAAGCTGATGAAGGCCCTTGGTCAGCAAAGTCGGATGGCCTCCGTTGCTCCAGCTCGCGCCGAATATTTGACCGGTTACAAGGTTGGAGGCATTAGCCCTTTCGGAATCCGGCGGCAAATGACCGTATGCATCGATGCCAGTGCCATGTCGAAGTCCAGCGTATATGTGAATGCTGGCCGCCGTGGCCTGATGCTTGCCATAGCTCCGCAGGTGCTCGTTTCGGTGGTCGACGCCATTGTCGCTGACATCGTGGAAGACCAGTCGGTCGCGTCGACTCTTTAGTCCCCACCCAGGGGGCTGGCCTTCAATCCAATCGTGACATGAGCCGCTGGCGAGTGACGCCACGGTGGCGACATTTCCCCGAGTTGGCACGAACCTTGCCCTGTAGTTAATCAGAATAGGGCTGGGAGAATTAGCCGTGGAAGAGAGGCGCCGCTTGATGCGTGAGCTCGACGCGCTTGCGCAGGATGTCAGCCGTAAGGCCGAAGGGAACGCTTGTCTCGTCCTTGCCGCCGTTGTGGCATGGCTGAGACGAGCTTTCCAGCACATTGGGATCCTAAGCTTAGAATTCCACGTGGACAAGTTGTCGCG